>Ga0335070_10005562_pt1 | contig 14818 bp, 13 predicted proteins | sample Lox_Sample_13_FD_206722 | JGI IMG/M metagenome (GOLD analysis project Ga0335070, IMG submission 206722) | Soil microbial communities from Loxahatchee National Wildlife Refuge, Florida, United States - Lox_Sample_1.3 | ecosystem: Environmental > Terrestrial > Soil > Wetlands | place: USA... | reverse complement strand
CGAACCCTTGATTCATGGCGGACCTGTTGCCTTAATTGAAAAGTTTAATTTACCTCACGACGCGGCTTACGCAGACGCATGTCACTTATGCTTCGCTGCACGCTGTCTACTACGCGAGAAATACCCCAACATATTAACGCCAGATCAAATGTACGGAGAAAACTAATAATCTAAACATAGTGAGATTATTAAGGTTAATTCACGTATCTAGCTCTAGACGATTGCATATGCTAACTTACGATGAAGCCTTGAGCCTCGTCAAAAAGAACGTATCGAAGAAAAACGTAGTTTATCATATGCTTGCTGTTGAAGCGATAATGCGAGGCTTAGCAAAACATTTTGGTGAAGATGAAACAATTTGGGGCTTGGTTGGCCTGCTCCACGATATTGATTATGAGAAGACAGAAATGACTCCTGAAAAACATAGCCTCTTAGCTGAAGGTATGCTGGAGGGTTTGGTTTCAGACGAAATAATCAGAGCCATCAAGACGCATAATCACGTGTATACGCAAATCATGCCTCAAAAGCGTATGGAGAAAGCTCTGATTGCAGCTGATGCTATTTCAGGTTTGCTGATTGCTTGTGCGTTGGTGATGCCCTCGAAAAAGCTTGCTGACGTGAAGGCTGAATCGGTGACGAAGAAATTTAAGGATAAAGATTTTGCCAGAGGGGCTGACAGAGGTAGAATAGTGATTTGCGAAGAAATTGGTGTTCCGAAGGAAAAGTTTTTCGAGATTGCTTTGAATAGTTTGAAGGAATCTGCAGCGAAAATTGAGCTGTAGAAAAGATGCCTTAACAAGAAATGCAGTATCTACCTGTTCGCGTTATAATACTGGTGTTTGTAATTCTTAAATAGCGAAACCTATTGGAGTAATTAGCAAACAATTCGGTGGTCCGGTTCATGACAGAATCGATAAGAGAGGTTGAGTTAAAGAACATTCATCCTAGCAAGCTGAACCCACGTTTAGAAATGAATGTAGAGCGCCTTAACGAACTTGCTGCAAGCATTAAAGAGGTTGGTTTGCTTGAACCAATCATCACCAGACCAGCAAACGGTGAATTTGAAGTTGTTGTTGGCGAACGACGATACCGAGCTTCGCAGCAAGCAGGACTTGAAAAAGTTCCAGTCATCGTCAGAGAATATGATGATGCTGAAGTGGTTCAGTTAAACCTCATCGAGAATATTCAGCGAGAAGATTTGAGCGCGATTGAAAAAGGAAAAGTGTGCAAGTACTTGTTGGAAAATTGCCCAGAAAAATACCCGTCGCAGGAAGAGTTAGCAAGAAAAATCGGCGTGAGCACCAACGCCATCTCACTCTGGCTGCGCTCTGTTGAAGTTATTCCTCAGGAAGCTCAGAAATACGTTGCCCCCTCAACCATCTCGGGTGAGATGCCCGAAGGCAAGATCGATTACCTTACCGCGGTCAAAGTTGGTCGTTCAGTCGAGGAACCAGAAAAACGAGTAGAAGTGATAAGAAAGTTGGCGGAGAAGCGACTCCCTGCAAAAGAAAGAGAGCAAGTTATTAAGAAAGTCATTCTGGAACCAGAGAAGCCTATTGAAGAAGTTATTGAGGAGGTGACAGAAGCTCCTGTTGAGTTGCGGTTTATGGCGTTTGACAAAAAGACCCTGCTCGATGGTACAAAATGTCAGACTTCCAGAACGAGTATTCCAGACCCTAAGGTAAAGATGGGCGCGATAGTTCTCGCATCAATTTCGGAGCCTCGCATCGCTGAATTGCGAATTACCTCGATTGAAAGGAAACGTCTGAAATATTTTGATCCAGAGGACGCGAAAAGAGAAGGTTGTCGCACATTGGATGAATTCAAAAAACTATGGAAAGAAGCGCATGGAGAATGGGATGAGGATCAGCTTGTTTACGTGATACATTTCGAAAAAGTTGAATAGCGTTCCATGAACCTCGATAGAAATGGCTTTTACGCGACGATAACTCGGTAGTCTTTTTCACTTCTTGAACCTAACCCAAGTTCAGTAGCATGGCGAATTTGTGTATAACTCCATGGATCATTTTTCAGTTCAGAGCCCTCAAAGCTTTCAATTACTTTTATGGACTCCACATCCATGGCCACGCGGTCACCTGAAGCTAGTATGGCGTTTGGTTCAAGTACTTTGCCGCTGAAAGGTCCGCCCGTGATGAAGCATTTTCGTCCGTCCATGATCAACAAATTTGGATGTACAACCAAGTTTAAATCAACCAGTTTTTCTTTCAAGTGCATGATGTGAAAAGCCAATCTTTCACTGCCTTTAACAAGCCCGAAAGCCAATTTTAGGCTTAACGAAAATTCGGCGCGAAAATGCGTTTTCATACAACAACAGTAAACTACCTTGTCCGCATGCAAAGCCTTTTTTGGCAAGCTTACTGTTTTAAGGTATTTTCCACCAACATTAACCTTAACCCATTCTCCTTCGTCAAAAAACACCACCTCAGCGTTACTATTCTCTAACATTTTAAGAGTTCCAGTCTTTGACATGACCTTTCGAGTGGAAGTTCCTTGCATTGATGACTCGCCGACCACAACATTTGCAGCACCGTGTTCGTAGAGTAAATCAACAACCGCTTTGAGGAATTCAGGTTCAGTTGATGCTGGCGGAGGGTCTGCGCTGTTGTAGTTGGGCTTGAGCAAAACCTCATCGCCTTTCTCTATTACTTTTTGAAACCCACCGATCAAATCGACAGCTTTTGCAACGCTTTCTTTAACGTTACCGCTGAAGGCTAGTTTGCTAACTAAGGATTTGTCATCTTCCCGATAAAGATTAACGTTAAACTTGCCGATTTCTTCTTGACCAGACACGCAAACCACCAAATTAGACGTTCTCAACCAGAAATTTTAGCGTTTTGCTTTCAACACCATAAACGTACCAACGCCAAGTTCAAGCTATAAATAAGGGGGGTATAGAACCATCAGAGACCCCTTTAGACCGCAAAAAAACGCTGATCGGTCAAATGTAGAAACCTGTCGAGTATGCTCATTTCTTGTCTATGAACCTACAAATCAAAAGATGAAATCTTTGTTCAGCCATTCCGGGTACCATTTGAACTTTTCCAAGGAACAACCCTTTCGAAGCCCATCATACGAGGCCTTAACAAGCGTAACAGTTCCACGACCATCACGATAAAGCTTTACCAGCCGTTCTGCTTCAAGACTCTTCAAAACTTGATCCAGCTTCTCATCAGCAGCATTAATCAACCGTTCCTTCAAGTCTTCCCGACTCATAAAAAGTCCAGGGTTCACCTGGTAATCTTCAGCCAACACTTTCAACACATTATCTTCGCTCATTTCCATTTTCCGCAACGGTTCAACTGTTGAAACTGGCACGCCGAGTTTTTCATGAACCTTTCTCTGCGGCATTCTCAAATCCTTGCCTAACGCTTTCAACCCACCTCGCAAGATGACTAATTTCATGATATCGTTCGTCCCAGCACCTATCTGATTAACTTTTGCATCTCTTAGGTAACTCTCGACAGGATAGAACCTTGTCCACCCGTCACCGCCCATCACCATTATAGCGTCACTGATCAGCCTTTCATAAGTCTCAGAAGCAAACAACTTAGCCGTCGCAGCATCAACCATGGCCTCCTTATGCTCATCCAACAGGTGCGCAGCATGATAAACCAGAAGACGTGAAGAATGCAAACCCGTAAGCATGTCCGCGATTTTCGCTTGATTAGTCGGTATTTCAATAGTCGGCTTGCCAAACTGCATACGCCGCTGTGCATAAGCCACAGCATAACGTATTGACTCCCGCATAGGTCCAAGCATGGCTGCAGAATAAACAACACGCTCAAAATTCAATCCTGCCATCATGACCTTCCAGCCCTCACCTTCATGCCCTATGATGCTGTCAGCAGAAACTTTCACGTTTTCAAAGTCAAGAAAACCATTGGGTAACCCAAACCATCCTGAAAGCTCGTTAATCTTTTCAACAGAAAAACCAGGCGCTCCCTTCTTTACCAAAAAAGCAGTTAAATGCTGATATTTACTTTTATCTTCAGGTTTTTCGCTGGTCCTAACGTAAACAACATAAATATCTGCCAATCCCGCGTTGGTTATGAACCTTTTCTTGCCATTAAGCGTGTAGTAGTCTCTTTCACGTTCTGCGGTTGATTCGACTCCTGCCGCGTCTGAACCAACTGAAGGCTCAGTTATGCATACTGCGCCGACGACTTCGCCCTTCGCAATCTTCGGAAGCCATTTCCGTTTCTGTTCTTTTGTTCCAAAAGTCAGAAGCTGCTCAACACCTCCAAACATGGAAACTGCATACGCCTCAGCCAACCCAGAACTCACACGGCTCAGTTCCTCAGCCACTATGGCTACTCCTGTAACGCCAGAATCTATTCCGCCGAACTCTTGCGGAATTGCGGCTCCAAACCATCCTTTACCAGCGATTTCCTTCAACATTCCCAAGGGAAACTTTTTTGTCCAGAATATTTCTTGACCCTTTCCCAAGTTTTCTTCTGCAAAAACCTGTGCTTCTTGCATGAGGCGTTTCTGTTTATCGTTCCACCATTCAAAAGGCTCCACATCAAACACCTTGAACAGTATGGGCTTAGACAGGTTAATGATTTTAAACTTTCGCAAACAGATTAAACTATTAAATGACGTTTGGATTACTTGGAAAAAACACGGTTTAGAAGAGTTTATCTTGCTATTGCGCCGCCAACTAGTCCGCCGATGGCTGCCAGTATTGCCCCGAAGAAGCTCAGTACGATAGCCACTAACCCCACTATTGCCCCGACTAATCCGCCTATCAGCACACCTATGCCACCCCCGAAGATTCCGCCAACGGCTACAGCGCCTATTACGAGCAGTATCGTGACGATTATGCCGCCGAAAATTCCAGCAAGAAATCCGGCTAACGCTCCTCTGCCTGCTCCACCGCCAGCTATTAATCCCGCCACGAATCCACCGAGTAGATGGGCTACGATTGGTAGATGCGACCCTAAAAGAGCAACGATAACAAAACCTACAAAAGCTCCAAGCCACATGCTACCCATGAACCAACACACTCCATTTATGATTGCGTCGATCGAAATAAAAGACTTGCCATAGTCTCAAACTTTCCAAATGTGTTAATTCTTATATATTAACAACGAAATAATTGAAGATGCTCTTGTCTGATTTGTAGGAAGGCATGTCGCATTTGAGAAAATCTATCTTCAAGAAACTTGAGGCTCAAGGTTTAATAGCAAACTACAACCGTTTGAGGCGAAATTTGCCCCCGAAGCTTCCAGAAAAGGTTTTTGTTTGGGATGAAACACTGAGAGAAGGCGTACAAACACCAACCGTGTTTCTGACTTACGTTGAAAAGGTTAAGCTTGCAAAAATGCTGGATGAGATAGGTGTTTCTATCATAAACGTTGGTTTTCCAGCACTATCCGAAGAGGAAAAAAGTAACGTCAAGCGAATTGTGAATGAAGGCTTCCAGCAGGCATGTATCGTGGCTTCGGCACGCCCAACAAAAAGCGATATAGACGCTTGTTTAGAATGTGGGATAAGAGAAATCCCGATATTTACACCCTTCAACGGCTTAAACCTTCAATACAGACTAGGATTGACCAAGGAGCAAGTGCTCGCAAAGACGGCGGAGAGCATTGAATATGCAAAAAAGCATGGAGTGAAAGTGGATTTTGTCTTAGATGACGGCTCAAGAACACCGCTTGAAGACATGATACAGATCTTCACCGCTGCCATAAAAGCTGGAGCAGATAGACTGATAGTCGCCGACACAGTCGGGTTTCTCCGACCTTTATCGATACGCTATATATTTTCGCACATCCGAGAGGATCTCTTCCAAAAGATTAAGAAAGAAGTTCCTCTAGGTGTCCATTGTCACAACGATTTTGGTTTAGCAACCGCAAACACTCTGGCAGCAGTGGAAGAAGGCGTGACCTACGTGCACACGTGCGTCGCTGGACTCGGGGAAAGAGCAGGCGGCGCACCCCTAGAGGAGGTTGTCACTGCTCTGGAGTTGCTTTACGATGTGGACACGGGTGTTGATCTTAACAAGATTTACAGGCTACTACAGTTAGCCGAGAAAACATTCGCGTTGCCGATACAATTCCACAAGCCCATAATCGGCGAAAACGCTTTTGCCCACGAAGTAGACGAACACATTCAAGCCATGCTGGCTCACCCGCTTTTGTACGAACCTTTCCCACCTGAAATTATCGGAAGACAAACCGAATTCTACATGGGAAGGCAAACAGGAAAACGCATTATCGAAGATCGCCTAAAACAAGCAGAAATCAAAGCCACACCGATGCAGATCGAGGAAATAGCGAGAAGATTAAAAGGAACACAGGAAAGCCGCGACAAAGGCGAAGCACAAATGACCTTTTACCAAATCAAGAGGCTCATGAAGGAACTGCGGAGAGGGCTATCAGAAGAAGAATTCTGGAAACTAGTCGAGCAAGTTACGAGACAGAAGCCTAAACTCCCACAGCAACCAACAACTACTACTTAGGACAATATATGGCGAATGCAGATTTGCTCACATGCAATATTCAACATCTGCAATTAGGAATATCGCAGTTGTTTCTGTGTTAGTGTATGCATATGGCAGATATTCTCCAGTTTTTGTGTAGTGAGTTATTATGCCTCCATTGCTCTGCTGTGCACTGAATATTCTATTCACAAGTTGAGACTCGTACGGCAAATATGGCTGTTTTAGCAGTTTTCTCACATATTCCAGAAGACACAACTTATAGACCTCATAACGAGGTTGAGTGCTACTATTGTATACTATGTCGTTAAGCCCGTAGCCATCCCACATGGCAGATGCGTTTTTAAAAAGCTCGACCGCTTCTGTCGTATTATTCTTCAGATGGCAGTCAACGGCTTTATACAATAGCATGTCCGCATAGTTTGCCCAGTCTGACATTATTGTTGTTCGGTTGTTGACTTCAGCCACTATTATAGGATTTATAGTTTCAGCGTAGTGCACTATGTCGTCATAGCTAATCAGATTTAGTGGAGTCTTTGATAAGTGGTAGTAGTTTGAAAGGTTGAATGTTTCTGGCAAAGCTGTACCGATTAAAACTTCATGTTTGTATGATATTGGCACACCTTCACTGTTTACCGGCAGGGAGTAGTTGATTGCGTACCCTTTGATTTTGTTCAGTATAGCGTTGCTTACTGCGGCATCGTAATTCTTCAAAGCGTAGTAAGCTAACATATTGTCCGACGTTAGCCAGTATAGGTGGTTGAGTGGTAAAGGCTCAAACCAGCTTGGAACTTCTGGAATCAATCCTACAGTCGAATTGTAACCTGATATAAGGTATTTCACAGCCCTCATTTTAGACGTATATGCTTCAAAATCCTTAAAATCTTTTGTCAACTGGTCAATTTCTGCATTTAGAATGTAGTATTCAACGACAAAACCTATCCCAACTCCAATAAGCAAGCATGCGAGAGCTACGGCAATAGTTACGTTTTTAGTTATAACTTTCTTTTCATTCATTTTTTCAACTTCTGGTATCTAAATGAAGATAATTTGCGAAAACTGTTGGCCTTCTTTGAACAAACGAAACCACAATCATTCTAGGGATTCCCCGCAATGTTTCGGTTTTTTTTCGTTTCAGCAAACATAAACCTATCTTCACTTAGAACGTGGTATGTAAATTCCCGCAGGATCTATTGCTCTTAGTAACGTCAGTTCCTCGCATGTTGGCGGTTCAGTCGTAGGCACATTCTTCGGAACAATCAAGTCAAAGCTCGTGCTCTCCAGAACCAGTTGCACCGAAACTCCAGGATGCGCACTAGCCAGCCTCATCCTCTTCGTTTTAGGGTCAAAATCCATCTGGCAAAGGTTTGTAACCACAAGCGAAGGGCCACCTCCCCGCAGGCCTGCTTTTTCTCTCGCTCCTGAGCCATCTAGGAAGCCTGGGCTAGTTAGGTAGTCGAGTTTCTTCACCATTTTCCGCTTTTCATGCATCATTATAACTACTACGCGTTTTGCTGAAGAGATTATGTCGTTTCCGCCTCCGCTGCCTGGAAGCCTCACGGTTGGTTTTTCGAAGCTTCCGATGTAGGTAGTGTTTATGTTGCCGTACTCGTCGATTTGCGCAGCGCCCACGAAGCCAACGTCAACGTGTCCACCCTGCAGCATTAAACCCAGCGTTTCTATTAGACCGATGGCTCCTGATGCGCGGTAACCAAGTCGTGAGTCTGCTATTGAAAGCGCGATTTCTTTAGCGTTTGAATCGATAAAACCTGCTTCATACACGATTTTTGCTCCTGGCGCATGGGTTTTCTTGGCAAGCATCGCAGCGATAAGTGGTAAACCTGTTCCGATAAAAACGACTTCTCCGTTTTTTATCTGTTTTGAGCCACAAACTGCCATAAGCTCTAGAGTGTTGAATTCTTCTGGTTTTGCATATTTTTTGCTCATTTGTCTCTCTCCTTCTAGTATGGAAGCGGTTTTTTCGCTTTAAGCTTCATAAGACGTTCAATGCCTATTTTCTGCAGAAACCCCACATGGCCGTCTATGCTTGTAATGTATTCTTCGCAGTACTTTTGCCAACCCTCTTCAGTCTTACATTGATCATAATACATTCGCACATGTTCCATGTCATAGTCATAGTAGTTGTAAACCATCATGGGGTACGACCCCCATTGACATTCAACCACATGCGTGACGTAGATGTTCGGTATCACCGTGCGGTCTGGCTGACTTCGAATGAACTCGGTGTCCACGATTTCTTCAGCTAGAACGATTACTTTCTTGCCTGCCCTTGCGCCTTCAACATCTTCGCCCACGATTCCGTCTATCTGGGCGTTGCCCTCCCTGTCCACACGTGAAGCATGGATTATACTAAAGTCAGGACGAACTGAGGGCACCAGAACTACTTTTTCTCCTGTGAAAGGGCAGTCGATTACCTCTGCTTTTTTGGTTCTGAACCGTTTTTTCGCGAGCAAGTCTGTTCCTAACATGCTTTTCAATGGCATAAAAGGTACTCCTAACGCGCCGCCCAAAAATCGCAAGGCCATAGCCAAATTAGAATAGTCTTCAAACTCTATCACGCCTTCTCGGATTCTTCTCTGGATGTTTGGCACTAAGCCTATGCCTTCAATCGCAAAAAATGCAAGCTCGAACCGTGAAACCACTCTTGCTCCTGACAGTATGTCGATGTCCATCTCTGAGCCGCACGTGTAAATCGTCAAGTTGCGTTTGTTCTGTCTGACGAGTTCGTAGGCAAAAGCCATGGGTGGACGTTGAAAGCCGAAGCCACCCCAGAAAAGGTGAGCGCCGTCTGGAACAAGTTTTACTGCTTCTTTAAGGGTTATTCGTTTATCTTCTATGGGTGCTTCCACCAAACTCTAACACCAACCGTTTTAGCACAGCATTACCGTTTACCAATACATAGATTTTTCCTTTTCGAAAATCGCGAAGCCATTAGAACAGAAATGTGGCGTGTAACTCTCACAAAACATATTAACGGTCAAAAAGAACGTTGGACACGTGATAGCTATGGAATTCAACCTGAAATTTTTTGTTATTGCGTTTATTCTTGTTGTTGTCGCTGGTGTGCCTAACCACATCAGCAGATTATTGTATCTTATTCTTCTTTCACCAATGGAACTGATTTCATGGTATAATCTAGCTTTGAGTCCTGTAGAACTGTTTCTTGTGGTTTTTCTTCCTTTCATAGTCGTATATAATTTGGGTAAGAGCACAAATCGAGAAGCACGATTGAGACCAATAGTGTTGGCAATATTCTTTGGCTGTTGGATAGGTGGAGTCTTGTCCTTTGCCATTGATGAAATAATTCAATTCTCTAGAGGAGGCACTTATGGGCCGTTCTTACTTGCTGTGTGGTTGATCACATCGGAAATAGTTTGGCTCGCTTTTTCCCTCATCTTCTTCGTGAGCTTAGCAGCAGTATTGCTTGCATTTTACCAAAGAAGAGTTAGCACACCTCCTCCGTTGCCGCCGACCTCGTAGGAATTGAAGTTACACATGAAGTATGTTAGTCATAAGGTGTCGAAATGGAGTTTTTCTTTTGCACAATAATAGGGCTTAGCTACCAGAATCTTTTAACCAGTCTAGAATTTTAGTTTCCTTTTCTCTTTCAAGTTTGATGCCCATCGGCTCGAAAGTCTGGTTCAGCGCAGTTAACAAGTTTCGCACGTAATCATTGACGTTTATCTCGGAAAGGTTAGTCACGAATTCTACGGGCTTTACGGTGAAAGTTTTCTGCTTGTACGTGAACGGTTTGACTTTGACGAACCTGACGGTTTCTCCTCTGTTCAATTTTCTACCAGAATCTAGGAGCTGCAACGCGCACTGATAAGGTTGATGCGCCGTCTTCATGTCGCCTGTTTTCTCGTTCGGATCGAAGTAAAGCCGAACAGAATACGTCAAATCCTCCAGTTTGACCCTTCTGCTGTACAAATCAGATACGGCTCTTGCCACAACTTCCTTAATCTTCTTCTTAGCTTCTTCATATTCATCTTGACTCTTAACAACGGCAAGTTCCTTAACGCATCGCTGGAAAACGTCAGTTATGTATGCTGGCGCGTTGGACTTTATGGCGGTGACGCCTTTAACGTCAGGAGTTCCATCGTGCAATATTCCAAAATAAGCCTTCTTTGCCTTCGGCAAAACACATAAACTGTAACGTTTATCCACGGCTAAATCCAAGCGAAACCTCCGCTTAACGGCTTCGATCAACCACCGAACTTGCTCGTCTGAAGCATTGTCTAAGAATAGAGAATCTGTGTCGCCGTAGAGTGGTCGCAAACCCTTCTCCTCCGCCATCCGCCAACTCTCTCTTAGCACGTATCGTCCATAACCCGTAATGGCTTCAGCAAGTGGTGGACAAGCCACTCCATGAATCCTAACAGTCACGCCATAGCTTGAAACCAGAATTAGCTTCAACATCTTCGCCGCAGCAGCCGCAGTCCTTCTCTCTTCTTCAGACAGGGCAGTGTCTCGCGCGGCAGGCTTGAAAATCTTAATCCGCAGTTCCTTCAACGCACCAACAAGGATGGAGTAGAAGCCTCGACGTTTCGTGCACACATGATACTCAACATCTGGTATTCGATTGCTTTTACATTCTGAATGCGAGCAGTCGACTGTTTCGTAGGACAGGTTGAAGCTGTCGATGCAGCTTGGATACAGGCTTTCGAAATCACATACAACTGTGTTGAAATAGGTTCCCGCCTTAGGCGCAACAGTCAAGGCCCCCGTGACTTGATGGGTTGGCTTTCCTCTTCGCAACTCATCAGCAGTCGGAATGAGAATCACATTCTTTCTCAGATAGGTGTAAATCATCGGCTTAATCCAATCACTAACACGTCTACTGTTCAGAGCCTCCAACAGGGGAATGTTCGCGACTCGGGCGAGCATCCATGCAACATAAACCTCCTCTAAACTTTTCTTCTCAGCACCTAGCAATCCTGGGTTTACCGTCGGTATCGGCTGATTCAACAAACTGAACCAATAGGCTATTTGAGCGTGTTTCAATGGATCGTACTGCAATGTATCTTTGAACGTTCTTTCAAACCTCTCCTTTGCTTCAACCGATACTTCCAGAACTAGTTTCAAGCTTTCTTCAGAATGTGGAGCACCAAAGACCAAGCCTTTGTCGTAAACGTATGACCGTGAAAACTCGATTTCTTTCTCCCAGCATTGACCTAGTCTTTCAGAGGCTTTAAGGGCAATCTTGGGGTTTGGCCAATAGATTTTCCCAAACGTTTTCTTCTCGTCAGTGAACAGCTCAGTTTTTTCTGCGAATTGAGTTTCGCCGCTGAAATAGTTAATAGTCTCCTTGTCTTTTTCCGCAATGGGGTACGCGACAAAAAAGTAGGGTCGGTATCTATTATCGACGATTTCAACTAGTTCACCCTTAGCGTTTAAGAATTTTAGTTTTACTGCGTTGGTCTCGGTCACGGTTGTATCTAGCAAGTATAGAGCGTTCACAGGTTTACTCCTCAGCCAGATTTAGCTCTCTTTTAACTTCTGAAAGCTCGTTAGCCATCAACAGTCTAGGATAATTGTATATTGGACCGCCTGGCTTCTCATTATAGTACGGGCGGTTGCAGTCGGGACAGCCAGACGTGCGGAAAGGTTCACCACTACGAACGATACTTGCCAGAACGTTTGTTTCGATGCCATAGTTTGTAAGCTGGTCTTCGCTGTTAAAACTCATGTCTTCAGATCTCGCCATCCTATTCAGAATAACATGTCTTGCCAGTTGAATTCTTCTGTACGTCGGAATGGGCGGTTGAGTCATTTTCTCTAAAGCGGTGCCCGCGATCGGAGTGAAGGCAAAAAGTGCGGAGAGTACACCGATGTCCGAGCATTTCTGAATAGCGTTTGCCATTTCTTTTTCAGTTTCGCCTAACCCAACGATAAAATGTGTACTAACGTTGCCTTTTCCAAAAACATCAACCGCCTCACGTAAAAGCTCAAACTGTTTCCTCCAAGAATACGGACCGTCAACGAACGATCCTTTAACCTTTTCAAACAACGCTTCGGTGGCAGCGTCTAACGGAATGCCTATCCTTTCAGCGCCAGCTTGAGCCAATTGCCTAATGTTCTCACCATTCATTGGCTGGCAAGATACGGAAACGGGAACACCAATCTCTTGACTAATCGTAGCTACGAGAGTAGCTAAATGCGTAAACACTTCTGGAAAATTTAATGCTTGAAGACAAACACGTTTTATCACACCTTGTCTTACAGGTTTTTCTAACCCTGCAAGCACATCTTTTGTGTTGAAAACTGGCCACGAAACTCTTGAAAGCAAATCTGCTCTGCCGCGGCTTAGCCTCGCCTGTGGACAAAAACTGCAGTTTGCGGTACACTTGCCCTTTCTATAAGTCATCAGATAGGCAGTTGTGGGTGCAGAATGAAGCTTTGCTTCTAAGAGTTCTAGAACAACAGCGGAGCCTAACGAAACCCGTAGACACGTTGGCAGGCTCTTTTCAATATCTTCCTGTTTTTTCCTCATGGCACTGTTCACTTTTTCCCTAGAGAAAAACACTTTAAATCATCATGTGGGTATTCTATCTCGGCGGTGGTACTATTTCTTTTCGCTTGTCCCTGTCATTCCATTTCTAGCGAAGAAAGACTATTAAGCATATGATTGGGCATTCCTAAGGGAGAACGATGAAACAGCTTTCCCCTGAGAACGTTTGGCAAATGGATGAAAAAGAGCTTTCAAAACTCTTGGATACGGGTTTGCCTACCCTCAGACGGAAGAGAATTCATTTTTATGCTCCAAGCTTCATGTATTACAGGACACACCGCTTCTGTTCTTCGCCCATAGATTTTCCAACAATCTCTGTGACAGGAAAAAGCTGCGCGTTGAAATGTAAACACTGCGGCGGCATAGTCTTAGACACCATGCATCCGGCCGCTACTCCTGAAAAGCTGCTTGGACTGTGCAAAGAGCTTAAGCGGAAGGGCGCGTCAGGATGCCTGATAAGTGGTGGGTGCTTGCCCGATGGTTCTGTTCCCTTAGCTAGATTTGTCAATGTGATTGCCAAGATTAAGCATGATTTGGACTTGACTGTGTTTGTTCATACAGGCATAATAAACGTTGCCGCAGCTTGTGCGCTCAAGAAAGCTGGAGTTGACGCAGTGCTTATAGACATTATAGGTTCGGATGAGACGATACGGGAAATCTACAACATGAACGTGACAGTGGAAGATTATGCGAACTCGTTAAAGGCGCTGGACGATTCTAGCATTCCTTTTGTGCCTCATGTTGTTGTTGGGCTTCATTATGGACGGCTGAAGGGAGAATGGAATGCTTTGAAAGTGATGTCAGAACACAAACCTTCCGCACTGGTCATTATCGCGTTTATGCCGATACATAAGACGGAAATGCAAGATATTAAATCGCCGAAACCGTTAGACATCGCCCGTGTTACAGCCACTGCAAGGCTGATGTTTCCTAGAACGCCGTTAGTCTTAGGTTGCATGCGTCCAAAGGGCAAATCTCAAGCTGAAATAGACATTCTAGCCGTAAAAGCAGGAGTTGACGCCATTGCCTTTCCGGCAGAAGAAGCAGTAAAATACGCAGAAACCAACGGATACGAGGTAGCTTATTCTTCGTTCTGCTGCGCACAGATCTATGCGGACTCTAAGAACCTTGCACTGCCTAGCAAGTAAGCCGCATTTTTTCTCGAAGCACTTCGAAGTAAGCAGGTTAATTCTTTCTTTCACGTTGCAAAATGGACGCCTAGTTGCTTCTGTCGTCTGGCACAAACCGCCTAAGCCTTCTCAAAGACCACATTTTCTCATTATCTCCCACCTTCGCTTCTTGCACGGCTTGTTTTAGCATTTGAATTGATTCATCCATTGCAATGCGATCAACAGGATAGGGTACGCCGTCCTTTCCGCCGTAGGCAAACGAATACTTCACTGGGTCTTTCCAGCTTGGTTTTTCTCCGTAAACCAGCTCCGCAACTAAGGCTAAACCTCTGATGGTAGCGGGTCCGACCCCCTTGAACGCTAGTAGCTCCTCATAGTTTTTGGGTTGGAACTCGTAGACTTCTCGAAGTGTTTTCCAGTTTATGCTTTTCGGCATAGATAAGGCGTCAATCATGTATTCTTTTTTCACGTTGTCTGTTGTTTTCGGCAGCCACTCATGTAACTGTCTTTGATTAGAGTGCTTACTGGGCATTATTAATCGCACAACCCTTTCAGGTGGTTCCTTAGCTACGTCGACTGAAATCTTTCGGCAAGCTTCGCTTTCTTTTGCTGTCATGTCTAGAACGATTTCACGTTTAACATCGCCGACTATGGCATTTTGCGGTTCAACTACATAATCGTGAACAGTGTCCG
>Ga0335070_10005561_pt1 | contig 14818 bp, 9 predicted proteins | sample Lox_Sample_13_FD_206722 | JGI IMG/M metagenome (GOLD analysis project Ga0335070, IMG submission 206722) | Soil microbial communities from Loxahatchee National Wildlife Refuge, Florida, United States - Lox_Sample_1.3 | ecosystem: Environmental > Terrestrial > Soil > Wetlands | place: USA: Florida... | reverse complement strand
TACCTGTACATGACGAAGCCGGTATCGCCGTAGCTCTGCATGTCGGCGACGTACTGACTCCAACGGTAGGGATAGATGGAGTTGTAGTAGTTCTGGAAGTAGCCGCCGAGGGAATTGCTTCGGCCCCTCGTCCACTGGGCGCCGAACTTGAGGTCGTGCTCGCCGAGGAAATTCTCGGCGTAGTGCGAAATGTCCGCCTGGATCGTCTGGCGGTTGGAGTGCCAGCCTTCGATCCACGGGAAGCTCCCTTCGATGCCGAAGGAGGGGCACCATTTCCACCAGTTGAAGAAGAGGGGATTGGCGGGGCCGCCCGACGGAATGAACGGTGTGTCGTTCGTCACGAAGCCGAGGTACTTGGCCGTGACGATGGTCGTGCTCAGGGGCAGCCACTGCCACTGGGCCGAAAGGGTGTTGTTGTATGACTTCACGCCGTAAGTCGCGGTCGGGTCCCAATACGGCTGGCTCCCCCAGCTTCCGCCGTCGTAGTAGTTGCCCTCGTTATGGTAGGCGATCCAGGCCCGGTTGTTCTTGAAGGGCTCGGCCGAGACCTTGATGTCGGCGTAGCGCCCCCAGCTATGCCCGATGACCGTCGGGCCGAGAGAGCCCGGCGCGGCGCTGTTGAGGTAGTCGAAGGCGCCGAAGAACCAGACCTTGTCCTTGAGGATCGGACCACCCAAGGTCGCGTTGACCTCGTAGTCGTGCTTGGGGTGGCCGCTCCAGAGCAGGACATCCGGGTTGATGGAGAGCCACGACGTCCCGTACGTCTCGGAGGCGCCCGGCGCGTTGCTCTTTTCCCAGCTCTCCGGAACGACGTAAAAGGCCGCGCTGCCGTGGAAGTTGTTGCTGCCGGACCTGGTCAGGACATCGATCGCAGCGCCCGAGAAGCTTCCGTACTCGGCCTTCGAGCCCAGGGCGACGACGCGGACCTCCTCGACGGCGTTGTAGTTGACGTGGACCAGGCTCCCGAAGGACGAACCCCTCGGGTTGGTGGCGTTGACGCCGTTGACGAGGAAAACGTTCTCGTTCGACGCGCTGCTGTAGGCCGTCGGGCTGGGCAGCCAGCCGGCGGAGCTGCCGTGGTCGTACATGCCGGGCGTCGTCAGCGACAGGTCATAGAAGGCGTCGCGGCTCGTGGGCAACCTGGAGATCATTTCCTTCTCCAGCCGGGAATCGACCGTCGATGTCTTGGCGTCGACGGTCGGGCTTGCGCCGACGACCGTGATCGTTTCCTCGATGCCGCCGAGCTGCAGCACCGGGTTGATCTCGATGACCTTGCCGGCGCCCAGGATGACGCCCTCCTGGAGCCACTTCTTGAAGCTGGGCATGGTCGCCGTCATGGTGAAGGTTCCCGGAGGGACGTTGAGAAAAACGTACGTCCCCCTGGCCGACGTGACCGAGGCCCGCTTGCCCATGATGCTGGGGCCGGTGAGCTCGACCGTCACTCCAGGCAGCGCCTCGCCCTTGTCATCCGTGACCGTGCCGGTGATCTTGCCTTCCAGGACCGACTGGGCCCGGGCAGCGGTCACGGTGACCAGGGACAGGGCGAGTGCGAAGACGCAGGCTGTGCTGAGGATCTTCTTACTCATTGTCTGTCTCTACCTCCTGTCCTCACTGCGTGTGCCAAACCCCGGTCCCGCCGGCCCGGCCGGCGAAGACCTCCCTTCAAACCGATTTCTTTGCCAACCCCTCACGCACCTCCCCTCGATGTTATGAGAATTCATGGTCCGAAAGGAAAAAGAGCGGAACGCCGGCCCCTAGAGCGCCTCCTCTATGGCGGGATCTAATGTCTTTTTATAATCAGTCGGGGGGCGTTGTCAACCCCCCGGGGGCGGCGGCTCACTTCTTGATCTGTTCCTTGAGCTTCGCGATGAGATCGTCGAGGAACTTGACCTTCTCCGGGTCCTTGGCGTAGCCAGCCCTGGCCTTTTCCAGGCAATCGACGGCCTTGCCGAAATTGGCTTGATGGATGTAGCAGCGGCCGGCCATCTCCAGGGCGGCCGGGTCGTCCGGCCGGATGGCCAGGGACTTTTCAAAGAGGGGCAGGGCTTCGTCGACGCGGTTCAGGCCGAAGAGGATGAATCCCGCGTTGTAAGGGCTGTCGGGGTTGCCGGGGTCGAGCTCCGTGGCCTTGGCGAAGGATTCGAGGGCCTTCCCCGGCTCGTTCATCTGCTGGAGGCAGACGCCCAGCTGGTAATGGGCCGGGGCGAACTTCGGACTGATCTCCGTCACTTGGGCGAACCTCGGCGCCGCCTCCTGGGGCTGGCCCTTTTTTAGGAGGGCGACGCCGCTCAGGTAGAGGGCGTTCGGGTCCTTGGGGTTCTTGTCGAGAACCCCCTTCAGGCCGGCCAGGGCGCCGTCGAAATCCCCCTGGCGGATTTTCTCCGCGGCCCCCTTGACCGCTGCCTCGGCCTCCTTCAGGCGGTTCGTTTCCTGGACGAGCTCTTCGCTGGCCATGACGATGGGCGGGATCTCGACCTTCTCGATGTTCAGCTGGGGGGTTTCGAACTTCCATTCGTCTTCCTTGAGGGCGTAGCCGGATTTCGTGAACGAGACCTTGTAGTCGCCGTGCGGCAGCCCGGCGAACTTGAACGTCCCGTCCTTCTTCGTCTTCATTGTGTAACTCCGGCTGGTCGCCTCGTCCCGGAGCGTGATCTCCACGCCCTCCAGAGGCTGCTTCTTCGGATCGACGACCTTGCCGAGGATATAATACTCGCGGTACTGGCCGAGCGCCGGCCGGGCCGCGACCAGGCCGGTCAGGACCAGGCCGGCGACGAGGATCCGGGATGCGCGTTGTCTCATGATTCACTCCTTCCGCGATCTATAGGCGTTGGCTTTTTGCAGCGCTTCGTTCATCCGGGCCGCGTCGCCGCGGCGGTTGTAAACGTCCGCGAGCAGGAAGTAGCCCAGGGCCTTGATCTCGGACTTCTCGGCCAGGGCCAGGCCGCGCTCGACCTCCGCCTGGACCGTCTCGAGCGGGACGGACTCGTAGAGCAGGCCCCGGGCGAGGAGAAGATGTCCCTCCGCGAGCTTCGGGGCGATCCGGACGACCTCGCGCATCTGCTCGAGAGAACCGGCCCTGTCGCCCAGCTTGAACAGCAGCTTGCCCAGGTTGAAGCGGGCCTTGTACTCGTTCGGCTGGACGGCGACCTCCTCGGCGTAGGCCGCGCGGGCCTCTTCGAGCCTCCCCTGCTCCTCAAAGAGCAGCCCGAGGTTGAAGTGGGCCAGGGGGAACTTCGGGGAATCCTGGATGACGGCCCGCAACTCCTTCTCAGCCCGGTCGTATTGCTTGGCCCCGACCAGGCATGCGGCTAGGTTGAGCCGGGTCCGCGCGATCTTCGGCTGGGTTTCAACGGCCTTCTCCATGTACGGCAGGGCCTCGAAGTACTTATCGCCGGCCAGGTAGACCTCGCCGATGAGAATGTAGGCCTGCGTGTTGCGTTCGTCGACGGCGAGCGTCCGCTTGCAAAGGGCGATAACGTCGTCCTCCCGCTTCTCTTCGAGGAGGATGTTGGCCAGGCTGATCAGGGCTTGGACGCTTTCCGGGTCGTCCTTGAGCACGAGGTCCAGCTTCGCCTTCGCCTCCTCCCTCCTCCCCGTTTCCGTGTAGCAGGTCGCGAGCAAGAGCAGGGCCTGGGGGATCTTTGGGTCCTCCCGCAGGGCCGGCTCGAGGAGCGAAGCGGCCTCGCCATATTTTCCGTCGAGGATGAGTTCCCCTGCCCGTTGCACGGCCATGAAGACGGGCACCTTGTCCTTGGGGTCGGCCAAGGGAGCTGAGGACGCCGAGGCCGTCTTGGTCGAAACGGGCGCCCCGACATAGCCCAGGGCCGAAAGCCTCTCCATCGTCTCCTTGTCCAGGTTCGCCGCCTGCGGCTTCGGAGCGCCGACGCTCGTCGCGGCCATGAGCCTGTCGAGCTCTCCCTTCATCCGCCGGGCCACATCGGCATTCGTGGAGAGGACGTTCGTCTGCTCGTCGGGGTCGCGGATGAGGTCGTAGAGCTCGGCCCGGGGGACGTCGATGTACTTCCAACGCGGCGTCCTCAGGGCGTGGATGGCGCTCCAGCCGAACTGGATGTTCGAGGCCATGGCCTCGCCGTAGGCGGGGACGTCGTCCTTGCGGCCGGGATGGAACATCAGCGGCACCAGGGACCGTCCCTGGACCTTGGCCCGCGGCGCCACGCCCGCCAGCGCGAGCAGGGTCGGGAAGACGTCGACCGTGCCGACCTCGGACCCGACGCGCCGCCCCCGAAGCTCGGCGAAAGGCGTCACGGCGATGAAGGGGACGTGGAGGGCGTAGTCGTAGACGAAGTAGCCGTGGGTGCCCTCGCCGTGGCTGCCCAGACCCTCGCCGTGGTCGGCGACGAGGACCATGACCGTCGACCTGTCGAGGCCGTTTCGCTCGAGCCAGGCGACGCAGCGGCCGATCTGCGCGTCCATGAAGGCGATCTCGCCGTCGTAGAGGCCGGCCGGGCCGCGGCGGCCGTACTCGGAGGCGTAGGGCTCGGGCGGGGCATACGGGACGTGGGGGTCGTAGAGATGGATCCAGGCGAAAAACGGCTCCGATTTCTTCTCCTCGAGCCAGGCGAGCGCGGCGTCCATGACCTCGTTGCCGGGCCGCTGGACCTCGCCGAGGTCGAGGTGCTTGTACTTCTTGAGGTCGAACTGGTCGTCGTAGTGCTCGAAGCCCTGCTTCAGGCCCCACCGCCCGTCGAGGACGAAGGCGGCGATGAAGGCCCCGGTCCGGTAGCCCTGGCCGGCGAAGACCTCGGCCGCCGTCGTCTGCTCGTCGCTGAGGGCCGTGTTGCCGTTGACGCGCACCCCGTGATAGGTCGGGTACATCCCGGTCATGATCGTGCAGTGCGAGGGGAGCGTCAGGGGCGTCGCCGTCGCCGCCTGCTCGAAGACGACCCCCCGGCCGGCTAGCGCGTTGAGGGTTGGCGTCCGGATATCCCTGTAGCCGTAGCAGGCGAGGTGGTCCGCCCGCGTCGTGTCCATGGTGACCAGGATGACATTGGGCTTGCGGACGCCGGCCCGGCCCCAGAGCGCCTTCATCGTGTCCGGCCCCTCGGGGCTTGGGCGGAGGAAGAGCCAGACGAGGACCGCAACGCCGGCGACCGCGGCCGCGGCGATGAGCCAGGGCCGCGGGCGCCCCTTTATCCTGGGATCTTTCATGTCAACATTCCAAGATATCGCGTCACGGGCGGATTTTCAACAGCGCCTCGCGTAGGACCCCGCCAACGCGGCCTTCGTCCGGCGCCGGACGAGGGCGAGCAGGACGAGCACCATGGCGCAATTCGCGACCGGGACGAGGAAGCCCTGCCGGAGCGACGAGGCCTGGGCGATCCGGCCGACGAGCCAGGGCGCGACCATCCCCCCGGCCAGGCCGACGGAGATGACGACGCTGAAGGCCGTGCCGGTGAAGTCCGGGAAACTCTCGCCGACGACGGCCAGGACGGTCGGGTAGATCGTGGCGAAGCCGAGGCCGAGGGCGACGGCCCCGGCCATGGCCAGCGGCCCCGACGGGGCGAGGACGAGAATGGCGGCCGCGGCCAGCGCCAGGGCGGCCCCGGAGAGGGCCATCCTCTCGCCGCTCAGTCGTTTCCCGAGCCGCGCCGAGAGGAGGCGGCCGGCCATGACCGCCGCCCAGTAGCCGGCGAGGACCAGGGCCGCCGCCGGTGGCGCGACGTGATAAGTCTTCTGGAGATGGGTCGAAAGCCACCCTCCGGCCGTGAACTCGTTCCCCGATTGGAAGAAAAGGAGGAAGGCGCAGAGCCAGAGGAGCGGGTGGCCGACGACCCGGGCCGCCTGCCGCAGCGGGAAGCCCTGGGCCTGCTTGGCCTTCGGGAATCGGAAAACGACGAAAAGGGTGAGCGGGACGAGGCTGAGGAGGGTCGCGAGGAGGAGGATCGTCCGCAGCCCGAGCGACCGGAGGAGGGCGCCGATGAGGAAGGGGACGGTCAGGGCGCCAAAGCCGAAGGCGATGCCGAGGAGGTTCAGGGCCGCGCCCCGGTTCGCCGGGTTGATGTCGCTCGTCAGGGCGTTCGTGCCGCCGTTGAGCCCGCCGCCGCCGAAGCCGAGGACGACGGCCGCGGCCATGACCAGGCCGTAGCTCGGGGCCAGGCCGAGGGCGAGGAAGGCGCCCGCGACGAGCAGGGCGCAGACGGCGAGCAGGGCCTTGAAGCCGAAGCGGTCGACGAGCGGGCCGAAGGCGAGGGTCATGACGAGCATGGCGAAGTTCATGGTCAGGAAGAGCGTCCCGGCGGCGGCCTCGCCGAAGCCGATGCGCTCGAAGAGCGAGGGCAGGACGGCGCCGAGGACGGCCATGACGATGCCGAAGACGAACATCCCGGCCCAGGCGGCCGCCCTGAGCTTCGCGGGGCCCGAGCCGCCGGACGGTTCGCGGCTCATTGGGCGCCGCCGCGCCTCGCCGCCGGCCGGCCGGCCCTGAATGGCCGCCCGTAATAGAACTCGGTGAAAGCCGCGTAGACGCCGGCCATGTGGCCCGCGGGCACGCCCTTGACGTTGGGCGAAACGAACGTCGGCGGCACCTTCCCCGTCCGGGCAAGGGCCGCGGCCGTCTCGGCGACGAGGGACATGGCGATCGAGACGGCGGCCACTGTCGAGCCCGCCGCGACCCGCTCGAGCTGGCCGACGTCGACCAGGGCGTCCTCCGGCGGGACATGGTTGTCGATGGCCACGTCGGCGACCTCCGATAGGATCTTGCCCGAGGAATGGGAGCGGCGGCCGATCCTCGCGTTCTCGTGCGAGGAAACCGTGACGACCTTGAGCCCGCGCGCCTTCGCCTCGAGGGCCATGTCAATGGGCGCGGCGTTGAGGCCGCCGTGGGAGAAGACGAGCATCGTGTCGCGCCGTTCGAGCGGGTAGCTCTGGAGGAAGACCTTGACGTAGCCCTCCTGGCGCTCGAGCCAGAGGAGCTCCCGCGCGCCGCCCGGGCCGATGACGTTGGACCACATCAGCCGCGGGTCGTAGAGAGGGAAGAAGCCGACGAAACTGCCGTACCGGGGGAAGATGTCGAGGACGGGGATGACGGAGTGGCCGCTGCCGAACATGTAGACGCGGCCCTTGTGGCAAATGGACGAGGCCATGATCTTCGCCGCGGCCTTGATGCGGGCCATCTCCTTCGTCTCGATCTCTTCGAGGATCCCGCGGATTCGGTCGAGATACGCTTGTGCCGACATGGGGTTGCTCCTCTTAAGCTCGTCTCGAGTCTCTTTTCTAGATCCTTCTTCTATGATATCGATCAGCACCGAGGTCCGAGCACCCGGCCTTGATCCTGCGGGTCCCTCCCGAGAATCCGCTCCATGCCGCTCCATGCCGCTCCCAGGCCAGCTTGGCGCAGCCGGCGAGGCCGGCGTCCTCGCCCAGGGCCGAGAGGACGAGGCGGACCTTCTCCGCCGCCATCGGCTGGGCCCACCTGCGGAACTCGCGCCGCGCCGGTTCGAGGAAGACGTCCGCGGCCCGGAACAGCCCGCCGCCGAGGACGACGACCTCCGGGTCGAGGATGCTGACGATGTTGGCGATGCCCATGGCCAGGTAGCGGACGGCCTCGGCCGCGACCTCGAGGGCGAGCGGGTCGCCGCGACGGGCGGCCGCGGCCACCGTCTCGGCCGTGACGGCGTCGATGCGGCCGCCGGCGAGCTCCGTCATGAGCGACGGCCGCCCGGAGGCCAGACGCTCCCTGGCCTTGCGGCCGACGGAGTTGCCCGAGGCCTCGGCCTCGAAGCAGCCCATCGCCGCGTACTCCGGCCGAAAATCCGGGTCGAGGCCGAACCAGCCGACGGCCCCGGCGATATCCTCGTGGCCGTGGACGAGCCGGCCGCCGGCGAGGATGCCGGCGCCGATGCCGCTGCCCACGGCCAGGAACACGGCGTCGGCGGCCCCGGCCGCGGCGCCCCGCCAGGCCTCGCCCATGACGTAGGCGCTCCGGTCGCTCTCTAAAACAAGCGGAATATCCCGCAAATCTCGTTCAGATATCTCCCAGAAGTGCGGCTTCGAGCCACTCCGCCTCACTTCTGATGGTCGCTCCTCGGAATCCGCTCCCGGCCGAACGTGTCCACTCTTTCTTGCCGGCCTCTCGGCCCAAGGCGGCTGCCCCCTCTTCTCAGGCCCGTGCTCGAGCCGGGTGAGCAGCGGGTACCTGTCCCAGCCGGGGATGTTGGGCGCCCAGACGCGGCCCGTCGCTGCGTAGACGATTCCGGGAACGCAGACGCCGACGGCGCGCAGCCGCCCTCCCGCGGCGGCCGCCGCCGCGGCGAGGCGCCGGACCTCGCCCGCGACCTGGTCCGCGGCCCGGGCCCCGCCCGACGGGTCGATGGGGGCCCTGGCCCGGGCCGTCATCGCCCCGTCCGCGGCAAAGAGGGCCGAGGCGACCTTGGTGCCGCCGACGTCGACGCCGCCGCAATATTCGATCTTCTTCGTCACGACCGCGTCATCCTATCAAAGGACGCTCCTTTCGATTCACCCGCCGGAGGGATACGGGCTCGCGCCTCCGTTCCTTCAAGAGGGACACGGACCTCCAGCTAAGAGACTTCCGGGACGCGTCTCTATTTCTCCGAAATGTGCACGACCCAGACCTCGCCGGGGGCGAAGGCCTTTTCGAGGACCGCCCGCCCGGCTTCTCCGGCGCACGGCACGGGGCGCCCCGTCTCGATGTCTCGGGCCGACGGCCGGCCGCCCTTTGCCGGCACGGAGAGCGTGGCCGTGACCGGCTTCTCGCCGCGGTTGAAGCCGAAGAGGATCTTGTAGCCGTCGCCTTCGAGGACGCGGGCCTCGACAAGCGCCCCCGGCTCGCCGGCCGCGACCTCGACCGGCCTCGGGATCTTCAGCCACTCGGCCAGCCCGGCGAAGAACTTGCCGTTCGCCGCGTTCTTGAAATGGTGATAGGCCGAGCCGGGGAAAGAGCCGACGATGAGGGCCCGCCCCTTCCCGAACGGAGCGGTGACGATGGCCGGGCGCCCGTTCGAGAACTGGGCCAGGACGCGGCTGTCCTTGCCGAAGACGTCGAAGCTCTCCTCGAAGAAGAGGGCGTCGAGCGCGTCGCCCGGCCGCAGGAGCGGCAGGGCCTCGTCGTTCGCCGTGATCCGGATCGGCGACGTTTTGGCCACGGGCAGGAGCTCGGACTCGCGGCAGCCGAGGACGTCGCTGAGCTCGGCCCCGGGGACGACGGGGCTCGAGGCGCCCATCTCATCGACCCAACCGCAGCGGGCCTCGGTCACGAGTGTCCCGCCCTCGCGGACGAATTCGATGAGCCGCCGCACGTGCCGCTGGGACATCTGGACCGGGTACGGGGCGATGATGAGCTTGTACCCCGCGGCGCGCGGCGTCCCGAGGTCGTCGACGTGGAGGAAGTCGACGGGGACGCCCCGCTCGTAGAAAGCGCGGTGGATGCCCTGGAGCGACTCGCTGAGGTTGTTGACGCCCACGGACTGGCCCTCGCCCGTGAACGACTGCTGGCCGCCGACCATGTGGGACAGGGGGTTATAAAGGATGGCGACCTCCGCCCGGGCCGGCCGCGCCCCGAGGAAGAGGTCACGGTGGGCGGTGACGGCGGCGGCGATCCGCCCCGCGGCCTCGGCCCGCTCCGTGACCTTGCCGTCGAGCTCGACCAGGCCATAGCCGCCGGCCTCGTAGCCCGTGCTCATCGGGTAGTAGGCATAGATGTTGACGGCGCGGGCGCCGTAGGCGACGGCGGTCCACATCCAGTCGCGGAGGTCCGCGCCGACCACGGGCACACTCATCTTCATGCCGAAGACGCCGTAGCCGGCCTGGAGCTCGCCGATCCAGAAGCCGCCGTTCGCGATCCCCATCGAGCGGACGAAGTCCAGCCCGGCGGCGCGGTAGAAGGGCGACCACGGCCGCAGGGTCCAGGCGTGCTTGGGATAGATCGAGGCGCCGTAGAAATCGACGCTGTCCGACATCTTGCGGTCGTCCGGGGTGCCGGACCAGTCGGGGCGGGTGAAGAGGCCGGGCGCCGCGGAATGGCTGGTCACGACCGTGTCCGGGAGGACGGACTTCACGGCCTCGGCCTTGAGGCGCAGGTCCTCGGCCAGCTTGTCCGAGATGAACTCCTTCCAATCGATGTAGTCGGTGAAGGTCAGGATCGTCCCGTAGCGGGGCGGCTGGACGTCCGCCCAAGAGCGGAGGGTGCGGTACCAGGCCCGGTTGAGGTTCTCGAGAGCGCCGTACTTCTTCTTCAGCCACTCCCGGAAGCGCTCCTGGGTCGAATGACAGTAGCAGAACTGGACGTACTGGAGGTCGCCGACGTAGTTGACCTCGGCCCAGTTGATGATGTGGGGCTCGCTCCAGAGGTCCCAGCCGTAGACGGCGGGCTTGTCCTTGACGGCCAGGGCGGCCTCGCGGAAGAAGCGCAGGACCTTGGCCTGGACGCCGGCGTGGTCGAAGCAGAAGCCGGGCGAGGCCTGGGACTCGACGGCGACCCCGTTCGAGGAGACGAACTTGCCGTCGGGGAAGTCCGCCCCGACCCAGTCCGGCGCGGAGTCGATATAGATCTGGATGATGACCCGAAGGCCGGCCTCGCCCGCGAGGTCGGCCAGGAGACGGAGGGCGCCGAAGTCGTAGCGGCCCTCCTCCTTCTCGCAGGCCGCCCACTCGACCCACGTCCGGACGGTGTTGAAGCCGAGGCGCTTGATCTCCTCGAGGTCCTTGCGCCAGGCCTGGCGCGACCCGGGCGTCACCGTCTCGAGCATGGGCGCCCGGGCCTTCCCCCCGGCGTACCAAACGGAGACCGGGAAGAACCCCTTGGTCTTGTCCGCGGCCGGGGAAGCGGTTGGGGAGGCCGCCGACGCGCCGGAGGCTCCGGCCGCAAAGCACGCCGCGAGCGCTCCGAGGATCAGCGAAACGACCGTTCTTTTCATCCGTGCCTCGCTTCAGTGAATTGCCGCGGACGCCGTACCCCTCACTTGGAGGCGAACGACCGCCCGACTGCCGCCAAGAGCTCGGAAGCGCCGTTCCTGTAATCCTCGGAGATGTCCCAGATGATGATGCCGGCGGCCTGCCGATCCGTGACGTAATCGCACTTGGCCGCGACCGACTCCGTGTCGTCGTAGCAGAGGATCGTGCCGCCATCGGGACGGCGGAGCCAGGGGACCTGGGCCGTCGCGTCCCAGGTCCGCGTCCAGCCCGAGGCCAGAAGCTGCATGGCCTGCGTGTAGGAATAGTCCTCACTTGTCATGAACGGCAGGCCGAGCCCGCCGCAATCGAACGACTTGCCGTAGAACGGGACGCCGAGGAGGAGCTTCCCGAGCGGCACCTGCCGCTGGCGCGCGTACTGGAAGGTCTCATCGACCGAGCCGTCCGTGTCGCCCGCGTCGGCGTAGAGAGGCGAATTGTGCCCCGAGCGGTCCGACCACGAGCCGTGGTAGTCGTAGGTCATGAAGCCGATGAAGTCGAACGCCGCGGCCAGGGTCTCGTAGTCGATCCACTGCCCGTAATAGGCGTCGGCCGGAGCGGCCATGGTCAGGAGGAGCTGCGGGCTCCGGGCCTTGAGGGCGGCCGAAAGCTCCTGGATGAAGAGGACGAAGTCCGCTTCCTCCGTCGCGTCCGAGACGAACTCCCAGTCGATGTCGACGCCGTCGTAGGCGTTCGCCTCGCAGAACGAAACGACCTGGCCGATGAAGCGCGCCCGGTTCGAGGCCGTGGCAGCCATGCCGGGAAAGCCGTCGCCGTTGCCCCAGCCGCCGAGGCTCAGGATCATCTTGACTCCGTTCGCGTGGGCTGCGGCGTTGAGCTCGGGATAGAGGTAATCGGACGGGACGATAAGGTTGCCGGCCGCGTCGGGCCAGGCGAAGGCGTTGGCGATGTGCGTCAGGTGCTTGTAATCGACCTTGGCGTGGTCGAACGAGGCCCTGTTCCAGGAAGGATAATAGCCGATGACGACCTTGGTCAGCCCCGCCGGCGGCTCCCCGCCCGTGTCCGACTTTCCGCATCCCGTCAGGGCGAGGCCGGCGAGGAGGGCGAGGAAGACGACCGGCGCGGCTACACAAAGGGTCCGGTGGACGGGACGAGACGACGTTCTCATGGCAGGGACCACGCTTATTCTTAGCTCATCCCGCCCCGTTTTTCAATTATTAAGAGGGACAGTCCCCCCCGGAGGGGACTGTCCCTCTTAACATTTCACAGCGACCTCGGGCAGGCAGAAACCTATCTCGCGGCGCGCCCCGCAGCCGGAGCAGCGGACGACGGCCTCGAGCCGCATGCACTTGACGCCCTTCTCCGTTCGAAACTCGACCTCCCAACCCTTGCCGCAGGCGTCGCAGGCCGCGGGGGCCACGAGGAGGACCTTGAGGCGGCGCCGCCGCCCCGACCGGAGCGGGACGTCGGCCGACCGGACCCGGAACTCCATGCCGTGGGCCTTCTCGAGCTCGGCCAGGAGCGCCCGGTAGAAACGGAGCGTCTCTTCCGACTTGCGCAGGGCGAGCTTCCGGCCCCCCTCTGTGCGCATGTTGGCCGGCAGGACCGAGGCATAGGTCAGCTCCTTGCTCAGGTGGCCCATGATGGCCGACTCGAGGTTCCGCCCGCGCAGCGTCGACTTGACGAAGAACTGGGCGACGCCCAGGAGCCCGAACTTGGAAAGGAAGTCAGCGTCGTGGACGATGTCGGCCAGCCGGCTGCGGCGGGCGCCGCCGTTGTAAAGGGAACGGAGGGCCCGAACGACGTGGCCCACGGCCGCCATCTCGAAGCCTGCGTCCTCGAGGATTTCCCGGGCCAGGCGGGCGGCCGCCTCCTCTTCCGGCTTGTCGTCGCTGCGGTAGCGGGCGCCGCTGAACTTCCCCGAATCATGGAAGAGGGCGGCCAGCGCGGCGAGGTCCGCGTCCTCCTTTTCCGTGCGCGCCATGCGGAAGGCGAGGGAGGCGACGAGGACCGTGTGCTCCCAAAGGAAGCCCGGCGCGGCGCTCTTACGGCCGGAAAACCTCCGCTCCGACTCCTCGATGAGCTTGCGGACGCGCTCGACGAGGCCGGGCTTGCGGGCGGTCAGGGACTTGTAGAAATCCTGCTGCTTGAGGAGCATGGGGACTCGCTCATTATCGTGTCCGCCCGGCGGGATGTCAAGGAGGCGTCCTCCCGAATCGTCATCGACCGTCGTCCTCGGTTTTGTGGCGTTATCCACGCTCGCGAGGTGTCCTCTTTTTTCAGGAATTCGAGTATGATGACGGACATGGGACGGAAAGCGCGATGCGCCGGAGACCCGGCCACGGCGATCGTGCTCGCCGGCGGCCGCGGGCGGCGGATGAGGGCGGAGAAGGCCCGTCTGTCGGTTCCGGGCGGGACGCTCCTCGAGCGTGTCGTGGGCCAGCTCGCCGCGCATTTCGACGAGGTCCTGGTCAGCGTCTCGCCCGGCCAGGATGTCAAGGTCGGGAAGGCGAAAATGATGAAGTCCGGACCGTCAGGCCAAGGGGAGATAGAGCTGAAGGGTTCCCGGCCGCGGAGCGGCGCGCGGCCAGGGCCGGAGCTGAGGATCGTCGAAGACGAGACGCGCGGCCAGGGCCCGATGGCCGGCGTTCTGGCCGGGCTGAAGGCGGCGGCGAATGACGTCTGCGCCGTCGTCGCCTGCGACATCCCCGACGTGGACGTGCGCTTCTTGCGCGAGCTCGTCGCCGCCGCGGCGAGGGCGGAGATCGCCGTGCCCGTGACGCCGGCCGGGGACTTCGAGCCGCTCTTCGCCGTCTACACCAAGGCCGTCATCCCGGAGATAGAGCGTCTCCTCCGAACCGGCGAGCGGAGTCTCATCCCGCTGTTCGGCCGCTGCCGGACGGCGGCCGTGCCGCTCCTAGACGCCGGCTGGCTGCGGAACCTCAACACGCGCCGGGACTATGAGGATTATCTCAACTCCCTTGAGCTCGAAAAGGGAGCCCGGCGGCGTGCTTCCGGAAGGCGGCAGCGATCCGGCCGGCGAGCTTAGGTCTTCATTTAAGGGGTCGAATCCGACAGGTTAAGGCTGAAACGCGGGCTTTGGATTTCAGTTATTTATTTATTTTCTGTGTCTTGCTGAGGCCCGACCCCATAGAAAAGGATGCGGCCGAGGACCTCGCCGGCCGCGGCCAGGACGAAGCCGCCGACGATGAAAACGGCCGGGACCCCGGTCCCTCCCCCGCCGGCGCTCGGCACCGACAGCCCGGCCGCAAGCAGCGCGCTTCCGGCGGCGAGTGAGGCCAGCCGCAGCGCGTGGAGCGGAGCGCAAGCGGCGCCCCGCGGCCGGAGCGACGGGCCCGGCCTCCCGCCCCGGAGCCCGTGTCCGGGAGCGAAGAGGAGCGCCCCGCCGAAGCTCGCCGCGACCGAGACGACCGAGGCGCCCAGGAGCGCCCGGCTCCAGGCGGAGGCCGGCGGGGACATCCGGAAGAAGACGGCCGCCGCCGACGTGCCCAGGACCGCCGCCGAGAGGGCGAACGACGCCGGCGTATAAAAGCTCCGCCAGGCCGGGATGGCCGGCAGCATGTAGAGCCGGGCCATCGCTCCCACGAACATCATCCCCGCCAGGCCGGAAAGAGCGAAAAGCGCCTTGGCCAAGGCCGGACCTCCCAAACCCCGCCATTCACAAAACCCATCCAGGGCGAGGGCCCCAATGAAGGCGAGCTCGAAGAGGATCTCCCGGCTCAGCCAGGAGCTCCCGACGTTCGCCAGGGCCCGGAAAGCGCGGGCCGGATGATGGAGGTGAAGGAAAGACAGGGCCGACGCGCCAGCCATGAGCCCCAGCGCTGCCAGGACGAGGGCCAGCCGGGCCCCGCGGCCCGCGCCCCCCTCATGGAAGAGGTAGAGCGGGACGCCGGCGCCGAGATACAGGCCG
>Ga0335070_10005560_pt1 | contig 14819 bp, 8 predicted proteins | sample Lox_Sample_13_FD_206722 | JGI IMG/M metagenome (GOLD analysis project Ga0335070, IMG submission 206722) | Soil microbial communities from Loxahatchee National Wildlife Refuge, Florida, United States - Lox_Sample_1.3 | ecosystem: Environmental > Terrestrial > Soil > Wetlands | place: USA: Florida... | reverse complement strand
TGACCTGATAGGAACCGGGCAGCCGCACAATCTGCTCGGTGAAATGGCGTTGCGCTTCGGGCGGCGTGACGACGGCGTCGCCCAGCACATAGTCGAAGAAGCGCGCGCCGGTCGTGCCCGGAAATCCGAGCCAGGCCGCCTGCAGCGGCGCCGGCCGGAGCGCTGCAATCTCCAGCCGCGCCCCGCTGGTCCAGCCCTTGAGATCGACCAGGATCTCGACGCCATCCTTCGCAATCGCCTGGGCTGCGCTGCCCGGATCGAGCGCCGAGAGGTCGCGGAAATGATCGGGCTCGCCTTGGGCGCTCTTGCGATAGTCGCTGCCGTCATCGGGATTGGTGGCATAGGCGAACACCTCGATCTGCGCGCGGTCGTGGCGGCGCATCAGGCCCCGCATCAATTGCATCGTGGCATGGGCTGCAAAATCGCCGGAGAGATAGCCGACCCTGATGCGTCCTTCGGGGCCGGGCCGCGGCACGGCGGGAAACCGCTGACGATAGGGGGCCATCCGGCGCTCCATCGCCTCGGCCCATGAGCGCGCCACGGCGGCGCAGGTCTCGGGCTCCGCGGCGAACGCGAGAATCGCGAAGGATGTGATGCCCGGCCGTCGCCCTGTCGCAAGCGCGCGCGCGACTTGCCTGCGCAGTTGCGGCTTGATCTCGTCGAGCCGTGCCCAGTCACCCATATAGGCGAGCTCCAGCGCGCAATTGGCGGTCGCAACCTCGTCGTCGGGGTCGACCGCCAGGGCGCGGCGATAATACTCGATCGCCTCCGCGATCTTTCGTTCCGACCGCTTGATATTGCCGAGAAGCCGGTGCGCGTCTCGCTGGTTGGGATCGCGCTCGATCGCCGCCTGCAGCGCCGTCATCGCCTCGTTGGCCCGCCCCAGCGGCATGAGGGCGCCGCCCCGCGCGGTCAGGGCCGGCGGATAGGCGGGCGAGAGGGCCAGCGCGCGATCGGCGAAATCGAGCGCCTCCGCAAGCCGGTTCATCTGGCGCGACAGGCGCGAGCGTTCCACCAGCGCGTCAATGTCGCCCGGATCGCGGGCCATCGCCGTCTCGAGCAGGCGCTGCGCCTCGTCTTCGCGTTCGAGCTCCGCCAGAACCGCACCGAGCCTGGCGGCCAGGAGCGGATGATCGGGCCGCTCGGCGCGCGCCGCCTCGAAGCTCTCCAGGGCCGCGTCCCGGTCGCCCTTGGCCGACTGCACCACGCCGCGCTGGATGCGCGCTTCGACGAAGCTGCCGTCATGGACCAGGGCCTGGTCCAGCGCCGCGATGGCCTGATCGTAGCGCCGCGATCGATAGAACGCGGCCGCCTTGGCGACGAGATCGAGCGCGTCGGCGGCGCGCGCCGGCAGCGTCTCCTCGACGAAGCTGGTCCGAGCGACGCCGTCGCTGCCGATCTCGACGGCAATCGCCGCTGACGCAAGGCCGCGGTGGTGACGGTCCATCATCGCCCCATAGGCGGCTTCGAGGCCCCGCGCGAAGCGCTGGCTGTCGAAGAGCGGCATGCTTGCTCGCTGCGCCGCGAGCTTTGAGCGCAACGCCGCGAGCTTCTCGGGATGGCGCGCCAGGTCCAGCGCCCGCTCGCGATAGCAAGCGAGGCTGTCGGCGACCAGCTCCGGGAGCCCGATGGCGCGCAGCAGGCTGGCCGAAACCCGGCTCGCGAAATGGCGGCCCTCGAGCGCCAGCACGGGCAGGCCAGCCCAGAGCGCGTCGCTGGTCGTGGTATGGCCGTTGTAGATCCGCGTATCCAGCGCCAGGTCCGCCAGCTGCAGGCGGCGCAGATGCTGTTCCTTGGGCAAGCGGTCGCTGAAAAGCAGTCTCGCCGGCTCGATTCCGCGCGATCCGGCCTCGCGCCGGAGATTTTCCTCGATGGCATCGTTCGGGCGCCAGAGCCAGAGGAGGGCCCGCGGCAGCGCCTGCAACAGCTCCATCCAGAGCCCGAACATCACCGGTTCGATCTTGTAGCCCTGGTTGAAGGAGCAGAAGACGAAGGCGTCTTCCGGCAGCCCAACCGCCGCCCGCGATGCGGGCTCGGCACCGATGGTGCGCGTCTCGTCGTTGGGCTGGTAGCTGTCCGGTAGCCAGACCAGCCGTTCGCTGTAGAAGCGCGCATGGGCGGCGGGCGCCACGGTGCGATCGACCAGCGCATAGTCGTGGTAGCGGCTGCCCATCGTCCCCGGATATCCCAGCCAGGCGGCCTGGATCGGCGCCGGACGAAGCGCTGGAATCTCGAGGCGCGTCCAGGATGTGTGGCCGGTCAGGTCGACCAGGATGTCGACCTCGTCGGCGCCAATCCTTTCGGCCGCGCGGCGATGATCCAGCGCGCCCAGATCGACGAAGGCGTCCGTTGCCTCGCGGATGCGCTGACGCATCGGGCTCGTGTCCGGGGGGCCATAGGCATAGGCATGCACGCGGACCGCCTGGCGGTCATGACGTTCAAGGCAGCGGACCACGAGCTGCGCGACCGCATGCTCGCGAAAATCCTGCGACAGATAGCCGATGACGAAGGGGCCGCGATCCCGGGGCGGGCGCGTCAAGACCATCGGCGCGCCCGCGCGCCGTTCGGCCGCGCGCGCCGGGAGGGCTGCAATGCGAAGACTGTCCCCCAGATCGTCCTCATAGCCGATGAGCGCGAAGGGCGCCTCGGAGAGGGGGCGTCCCAAGGCGAGAGCGTTGGCCCTCTGGCGCCTGACCTGCATCCGCAGCTTCGAGCCATAGGGCCAATCGCAGGCCTGGTCCATATGGTGCAGGATTCTCGCCGACAGCATCTCGTTGCCGGGCTCGAGCTCGAGGGCTTTGCGACCCGCGGCCAGCGCGTTGCTCAATTCGCCCTTCAGCCGCAAGGCAGTCGCCAGATCGCCAAAGGTCACGGCGCGGGGCTCGATCTCGGACGAGCGCTTGAGAAGAGCGACGGCCGCGGGAACCTTGGCCATGGCCAGAAGGACCAGCGCCTTCTGGCGCAAGGCGCCCGCCTGGTCGGGCGTGCGCTGCAACAGCCGGTCGAGCGCGGCAACCGCCTCCTCATGGCGTCCCAGCTCGCGGAGCGCGGAGGCGAAATTGACGATTGTGGTAGGGCCGAAGGGATTGCGGGCGGCGGCGCGCTCCAACGCCGGCAGCGCCTCCGCATAGCGCCCCTGGCTTGCCAGCAGCGATCCCAGGTTCTGCAGCGCCTCGTCATGGTTGGGCTCGAGCGCGATCACGCGGCGCGCCTTGTCGATGCCCGCTTCGACATCGCCCTGGGCGGCGGCGATGACGCTCGAGAGATGCAGGGCTTCGATGTGGTTCGGTGCCTGGGCCAGGATGGATTCGCAAAGAGCCTTGGCCTCGATCCGCCTGCCCGCCTGGAATGCAGTCACAGCCGCCGTCAGGGTCGCCGCCTCGTCGATAGGCGTTTGGGCCGGCTTGGTTTCAGCCATGGTTCGGCCGATCTGCATTCGACGGCGTCAAAGAGCGATTCGTCGATCTAGCCATCGCGTCCTGCCCGCGGGGCCGGCACCGCCAGCTCGATGAGATCGGCCGCGAGCCCCGCCTCGTGGCGCGCCCAGGCCGCGCGATAGACCGCCTCGAGATGACGAGTGAAGCGGGGGCTGTCGAAGAGCGGCATGGTCGAGCGATTGCGGGCGAGGCGCGCCTTGACGTTCGCGAGCGCGGCAGGATCGCGCGCGAGCTTGAGCGCAATCGCGCGATAGCCTTCGAGATCGGCCGCCACCAGGTCGGGCAGCCCGATCGCGTTGAGCACGCTCGCCGAAACGCGCGCCGCGTAATGGCTGCCCAGCATGGTCAGCACCGGCACGCCCGCCCAGAGCGCGTCGCTGCTGGTGGTATGGCCGTTATAAAGGCGTGTATCGAGCGCCAGATCGGCCAGCGCCAGGCGGCGCAGATGCGCCGGCTTCTCCGGACGATCGGCGAAGACCAGTCGCTCGGGCGCGACCCCGCGCTTCGCCGCCTCGCGCCGCAGATTGACCGGCGCCACCTCGTTGATCCGATGCAGCCACAGCACCGATTTCGGCAGGTCGCGCAACAGCCCCATCCAGAGATCGAACAGTACCGGCTCGATCTTGTAGGCCTGATTGAAAGAGCAGAACACGATGCCGTCCTCGGGCAGTCCATACTCGGCCCTTGTCGGCCGGCCGGCCGCGATCGGTTGGCGATCGTCGTTGGGCTGGAAGGTTTCGGGCAGATAGGCCAGCTTCTCGCTGTAATGCGGTGCCTGATCGGGCGGCGTGACGATCTTGTCGGTCAGCAGATAGTCGAAATAATCGGCGCCGCTGCTGCCGGGAAATCCCAGCCAGCCCATCTGGATCGGCGCCGGACGCAGGGCCGCGATCTCCAGCCTGGCTCCCGTCGTATGCAGCGTCAGCTCGATCAGGATATCGACCCGGTCCTTGGCGATCCGTTCGGCCGCCGCGCGATGATCGAGCTCGCGGATATCGATGAAGGCGTCGACCCCGTCGCGCACGCGCTCGCGCAGGGCGCTGCGGTCTTCGGCCCCCGTCGAATAGGCCCAGACCTCGAACTGCGACCGGTCATGCAGCTCGAGGGTGCGCACCAGCAGCTGCGAGACGGCATGATTGCGGAAATCGGCCGAGACATAGCCGAGCTTGATGCGCCGGTTCGCATCTTGCGGCCGTTCCGGCAGGACCAGCGGCGGTCCCGCCCGCCTCGCGGCTTGCGCGCTCATGGCCCGTGCGATGGCGCCATGGCGAGCCGGGTCCTCGGCATGGGCAAGGCTGAGGAAAGCCGCTTCCGCGGGGGCCTCGCCCTTGGCCAATGCCTCGTCGGTCAAGGCGTCGACCATCGGCTTCAAGCGTTGCGCCTCGTCCCAATCGCAGCATTGCAGCGCCTGATTGAAGAGACGCGGGATCGCCTGGGGATGGTGCGGCGCCGTTGCGAGCGCGCGCCGGAAGCAATCCGTCGCCTCCGCCATCAGCCGCAACTGCGACAGCGCATCGCCCATCGCCACCAGCGTGTCGGGATCCTCGGGCGCTGCGGCCAGCGCCGCCTTGAACTCGGCGATCGCCGCGTCGCGATCGCTGCGCAGCAGATAGGCCAGCCCGATGCTGCGATGAAGGCCGACGGGATCGCCGCCGCTTTCAAGGGCCGCGCGATAATGGCGGATCGCTTCCTCGCAAGCGCCGCCATCGAGCGCCAGGGTCCCGAGATTGAAATGCGCCGACGCCAGCCCCGGCTGCAGGGCCAGCGCGCGGCGCAGGGCGAGCCGGGCCTCCTCGCGCCGATTGCTGGCGCGTAAAGTGACGCTCAGATTGACCAGCGTCTCGACATGGTCCGGACGCAACGCCAGCGCGCGGGCGAAGGCGCGCAGCGCGCCGTCCTGGTCGCCGCTCGTGAGGCGCAGATTGCCGAGCAGGAACTGCGCCTCGGCATTGTCGGGCGCCTGTTGCGCGAGGCTCTCGGCTTCCGCCCTGGCCGGGTCGAGCGCTCCCAGCGCGCGCAGGCTGCGCACCAGCATCAAGCGGCCGCCGATATGGGCGGGCGCCAGCTTCGCCGCCGCCTCCAGATGGAGCCGTGCTTCCGCATGACGTTTTTGGCTGGCGAGGAGCGCTCCCAGATTGCGACGTCCCTCGGCATGATCGGGCGATAGCTTGATGAGGCGTTCGCTGGCGGCGATGGCGGCGGGCGTATCGCCGATCATCGCCGCGGCGGCCGCATAGAGATGCAGCACGTCGCGATCGTCGGGAGCGACCTCGAGCAGGATCTTGCATTGCCGGCAGGCATCGGCGGCGCGACCCTCGGCGAAGGCCTTGACCGCCAAATCGAACAAGGCGGAGGGATCGCCGCCGGTGATTTTGCGCTCGGGCTGAGGCGGGCGGGCGCTCATCGCTTCATCACCGTCTAGACCGGCCTTGCGGCGCCGAGAGCGGGCTCAGCATCGCCACCATATCGGCGACCGGCCGGCGCCAGTCGCCGGGATGGGTTTGCCGGAACAGGCGCACACTCGGATACCAGGGACTGTCGGCGCGCGCGAGCAGCCAGCGCCAGTCGGGAACGAACGGAATCAGGATCCAGGCTGGCCGGCGCAAGCTGCCGGCGAGATGCGCGACCGCGGTATCGACGCTCACGACCAGATCGAGCCCGGCGATCACGGCGGCGGTGTCGGCAAAGTCGCTCAGCGCCGAACCCAGATCGAGGATGCGATCCTGCCAACCGTTCTCGGCGATTTCCGCCGCCGCCGGCCCCTTCTGCAGCGAAACGAAGCTCGCGGCGCTGGCCTCGATCAGCGGGCGCAGGTCCGCCAGCGCCATCGACCGGTTCCGATCGTTGGCAAAGCCGGGATTGCCGCGCCAGACGAGCCCGATGCGCAAGCCTGGAAGCCCGTCGAGCCGGGAGGACCAGGCCGCGATCAGGGCCGGGTCGGCGCGAAGGTTCGGGAGCAGCGGCGGCACCGAGTCGAGATTCGTATTGAACAAGATCGGAAGGTCCAGCAGCGGTACGGCCAGATCGAAGGTCGGAAGCCCCGAACCTTGCGCGACGATCGTTATGTCTTCATGAAACGGTTGAAACAGGCGCCGAAGGATCTGCGGACATTCAAAGACGACGCGACCGCCTCGCGCCGCCGCCAACGGCAGATACCGCGCGAACTGGATGACGTCGCCCATGCCCTGCTCGGGATAGACGAGCAAAGTCCGTCCGGCGAAATTCTCGCCGGACCAGACCGGGGCCGGATAGCGCCGCGCGAGCCGGACATGGCGCAGGATGTACCAGCGCGACCGGTAATCGCGCCAACCCTCGGCGAATTGACCCAGAGTCAACCGCATCAGGGAGATCGTCAGCTTGGCGTCGATGCTGTCGGGCTCGGCGGTGAGGACCTGCTTGAAGAAGGCGATGGCTTCCTCGAAGCGGCCCGTCTGACGGGCCAGGGTACCGAGCTGGTGCGCCAGAATGGGGTCGAGCTTGGCGCCCGACAGGCGGTCGAGAATGGCGGTCGCCCCGGCCAGATCGCCGCGATCGATGGCAAGGAGCCCCTGGGCTGCCACCACATGCAGATTGTCCGGCGCCAGCTGCCGGGCGCGGGCGAGCAGTGCCGCCGCCTCCTCGAACTCGCCCAGCCGGCCGAGCGCCGGGGCGAGGTTCATCAGCGCGCTGACGAATTCAGGCCGGGCCGCGAGCGCGCGGCGATAAAAGGGAATCGACTCGGCGACCGCCTCGCGCTTGTGCAACAGCCGGGCCAGGTTGTAGGCGGCGTCGGCGTGATCGGGCTGCCGCTCCAGAGCGGCGCGATAGCTGGCTTCCGCTTCCTGCGGCTTGTCGCCGGCCTCCTGCATCGTGGCGAGAAGAAAGAGGGGGTTCGCGCTCTCGGGCTCCAGCACGACAACGGCCGCGGCGGCGCTGATCGCCTCGTCGCGCCGCCCCGCATCCCTGAGGACGACGGCGAGATTGCTGCGATAGAGGGCGACTGCAGGCTGGAGCCCACAGGCGCGCTCGATCAGCGGCAGGGCGGCCGCGGTGGCGCCTTGCTGGTGACGCAAGAGCCCCAGGAGGTGCAGGCTCTCGGCATCGTCGGGATTGCGTGCCAGACGCCGCTCGTAAAGCGCCGCGGCCTCCTCGAGCCGGCCGGCGCGATGCAACGCCAGGCCATCGGCGATCGACGGCAGCGCCTCGCCGCCCGCGTTCGTTTCGGGGTCGGGGCCGGGCACCGCGCGGGGCAGGCGCTCTCAGCCCTCGATGCGACGCAGATACTGGCCGACGAAATCCATGCCGACCAATTTGGCGTAGGCGTCGATGAGCTGCCGGGTGACGGGTCCGGGGATGGCGGTTTCGGAGACCGCACGGCCATTGATGCTGCGCACCGGACAGATGCAGAGGCTGGTCGAGGTCAAGAACGCCTCGTCGGCCGTGTAGGCATCGTAGAGATCGATGTCGCGCTCTTCGAGGGGAACGCCGAGCTTGGCGGCAAGCTCGATCGTGACGGCGCGCGACACGCCCGGCAGCACGTAGCGCGATTGCGGCGTCATCACCTTGCCGTCGCGCACCATGAAGAAGTTGCTGCCGGTGCCCTCGGCGATGTTGCCGGATTCGTCGAGCAGGATCGCCCAGCCGTTGGGGTTGCGCTCGCGCACCTCGAGATCGCCCATCGTCAAATTGAGATAGTTGTGCGTCTTGGCGCGCGGGCTCAGCATGTCGGGGGCGGCGCGCCGAACCGAGGGGACCACCACCTCGATCCCGTCGCGGAACAGCTTGGCGCGCTGCTTCAGCGGCAAGGGCCTACATTCGACGATCACCGTCGGCCGGGCCGAGGCGTTGACGGTCAGGTCGTCGGCCGGAACGCCGCGCGAGATGCGCTGGCTGACCCAGTAGTCCTCGTCCTCATCGAGCAGATGGCGGTTGCGCGCGAACACGTCCTCGGTGATCGCCGTCATCTCCTTCGGCGCCAGGCCGGGGTCGATCTTGAGATAGCGCAGCGAGCGATAGAGCCGGTCGATATGCTCCTTGAGCCGGAAGATCTTGTGTCTGAAAGAACGCGCCGTATCGAAAGCAGCGTCGCCGGCGATGAAGCCGCGATCGCGGAACGGGATCAGGACATCGCTCTCAGGGATCACGCGCCCGTTGAAATAAGCCACCCGCTCGTTCGCCAATGGCGCCATGAGGCCGAACTCCCATTCCTCTTGCCCGGAGGCCATCTCCGGATCCGGAATCTCGCGTCGGATCATAGGGGCCGGGTCGAAGCGCCGAAAGGCCCGAGCGGCCCGGGCGTCCCTCGATCAGGCGGAAGGCCGGAGCCCCGGTCGGCGCGGTGCCAGGGCCTCGGGTGTGGCGCCATGCGCGATCAGGTCCGCCGGCAGCCGGTTCGATTCGACCAGGCCCGCGAGGCCGCGTGCCAGGGGGGCCGCCAGCATGATCCCGTAGCCGCCCTGGCCGGCGAGCCAGTAGAAGCTCTCGGCCGACGGATCGGGACCGACCACCGGGCTCTGGTCGGCGACGAAGCAGCGCAGACCCGCCCATCGATGCGCCAGCCTGCGCACCTGAAGCGTGGTGGTGCGCTCGAGCCAGTCGACGAGGTAGGCGACATCCATCTCGTCGGGCTGGGCGTCGCAGGGTGGGGAGGGCGTCTCGTCGCCGGGTGACACCATCAGCCGGGTGCCGCTCTCGGGCCGGAAATAATGCTCGTTGCCGCAGTGGTCGAGCGCCGGCCAGCCTGCGGGATCGGTGCCGGGCGGAAGATCGACCAGGATGGCGGTGCGCCGTTTCGGGACCAGCCCGACCGGCGGCAGGCCCGCAAGGGCGGCGATCTCGTCGGCCCAGGCGCCGGCCGCATTGACGAGGATGGGCGCGCTCGCCGCGAGATCGCCCGCCCGCACCTGCCAACCGCCCTGCCGCCAATCGATCCGATCGGCGCGCGCATCGCATAGCAGCTCGCCGCCGCGATGGCGAAACCCGGTCAGGAAGCCCTGATGGATCGCCGCGACATCCATATCCTGGATATCGCTCTCATAGAGCGCGCGGGCGATCGCCTCGCGCCGGAGAATGGGCACCCGCCGGACCGCGTCTTCCGGCGCGATCTCGTGGATCTCATGGCCGGGACCGGACAGGGCGAGGCGTTCTTCGAACGCGGCGATATCCTCGGGCCCTGCAATGGTGACCGCGCCGCGCGGCTTCACCAGCGCATGATCGGCGAAGCCCGGCGGTGGCCGATCGAGGAAGGGACGGCCGGCCAGAATCAGCGCGCGCACCACGTCGTTGCCATAGTTGGGCGTGTAGAGCGCGGCGGAACGGCCGGTCGAATGGTAGCCCGGTCGGGTTTCTGCCTCGAGCATCAAGACTCGCCGGGTCGCCGCCAGTTCATAAGCCGCGGCCGCGCCGGAGATGCCGGCGCCGATCACGATGGCGTCGAAGTCGCGGGTCATGAGATGGGAAACTCCGTGGCTGGCGATCGGGCGCTCAAGGCGGGGCCGACAGAATGGCGCGCCGGGTCAGGTAATGGAAGCGAAGCGCCAGCATCAGCATCGCCGCGATCAGGCTGGCGAAGAGCCCCCAAATCAGCCCGACTGCACCCCAGCCGGCGCCGAAGGCAAGCGCATAGCAGAGCGGCACACCCAGGAGCCAGAAGCTCGAGCCCGCGATCAAGGTCGGTACCGTGGTGTCGGAGGCGCCGCGCACGGCACCTGTCAGCACCCCTTGCGCGCCATCGGCGAGGATGAGCCAGGCAGTGATGGCCATGAGCTGGAGCGCCAGCGCCGCGACATCGGGATCCTCGCTATAGAGACCGACGACCCAATGGGGTGCCGCGGTCAGGAGAAGGGTCGCCCCAGCCATGGCGGGAAAGACGAGGCCCGCACCCACCCATCCGGCCCGCGCCACCCCAGTCGAATCGCCCCTTCCGTGAGCGTTGGCGACGCGGACCGCCGTCGCGGTCGTCAGGCCCAGTGCCAGCATGTAGATGAGCGCGTTGAAATTGATCGCGATCTGATAGGCGGCCAGGGAGACTTGGCCCAGCCAGCCGGCAAAGGTTGCCGCCGCCGTGAAGGCGGAGGCCTCGAACGCGACCGCCACCGCCAGCGGCGCGCCCAGCTTCAGCATCGGCCAGATCTGACCGACGCTGCCCTTGAGCGGCGCCCAGACACCGAACCGCGCATGATCGCGCATCGTCAGGGCGTAGGCGGCAAGCGCGAAGAACATCAGCCAGCGTGTGATCGAGGTGGCGAGGACGGCGCCCTCGGCTCCCATTGCCGGCAGGCCCCAATGGCCACGGATCATGATCCAATTGAGGCCGACATTGACCAGATTGGCGAGGATCATAGCCACCATGCCGGGCTTGGGTCGGCTGATGCCCTCGAGAAAGCCCGAGGTTGCCGTGAAGAGCATGATCCCCGGCATCCCGATGCCCCACATCAGCAGTACCTTGCCGCCGGCGGCGGCGATGGCGGGCTCCTGTCCCAGTTGCCGCAAGAGCCATTCCCCATGGGCCAGGAGCAGGAGGTCGAGGAGACCGATGACACCCGCGACCAGCATGGCCAGCCGCCAGATGCGTCCGCAGAGCGTCTGCCGGCCGGCCCCATCGGCCTGGGCGGTCAAGACGGTGGCGCCGACCAGGAGCCCGAAGCCCACGGAAAGCAGCAGCATCTGCGGCGCGAAGGCGATCGCGTAATGCGCCAACTGCTCGCCGCCGGCCCGGCCGACCATGACCGTGTCGACCGTAATCATCACCACCAGGCCTGCGCGCGCCAGCATGACCGGTAGGGCCAGTGCGACAGTCCGTCGCACATGGTGGCCGATCCGGTGTTCGGCTGCAGGCGTCAAGGACGGGGCCATGGGTTGTTGAATACCGGTTCAATCATGCCGCGGGAGCGCGGATTCCCAGGGTTTTTGCGGCAAATTCGTTGCAAATTCACGGCAAACTTAACGGCGGTTTAAACGGGTCCGATGGATACAAGAAGTATCGAAGGACCGCCAGGATGCCCAGCACAGCTCCCAGCCGAGAGACCAAGCCACCCTTCAAGCAACGCTTCCTGGCGTGGTGGGAAGGCGTGGATGTGGACGATCTCGCGCCGGCTGCCGCGGTCGTGAAACCGCTGCCGCAGCAGAAGGACACGGTCCGTAAGGTCAAGATCGACAAGAAGCCAGAGCTCGAATGGGAGACGCCGCGGGTCAAGCTGCTGCAAACCATCTGGGGCCAAGGTTTCTCGACGCCGGGCGACAAGGATTTCTGCTTGTGGCTGGCCAAGCCCTGCGGCCTCGACCCGACCATGACCGTGGCCGAGCTCGGTGCCGGCCTGGGCGGCTTCACCCGGGCCCTGCATGAGCAATTCGGGCTCTGGATCACCGGCTTCGAGCAGGACCCCGAGCTGGCGCGCGCCGCGATGGAATACTCGGTCATGGCCGGGCTCGCCAAGAAAGCGCCGATCGCCAGTTTCGATCCCGACAAGATGGAGCTGAAGGAGAGCAGCTATGACTGCATCTTCTCGCGTAACACGCTTTACGGGATCAAGGACAAGAACAGGTTGCTCCAGACGATCGAGAAGTCGCTGAAACCGCGCGGCCAAATCATGCTCACCGATTTCGTGCGGCTGAGTGCCCCCGAGGAGATGCGTCCGACCTACATGGCTTGGCAAGGCGGCGAGCCGGTGCCGGCCGACCCCTGGACCGTGCAGAAGTACCAGATCGCCTGCTCCGAGCGCCGGCTCGATCTTCGGGTCAGCGAGGACATCACCAAGCTGGTGCGCACGACCGTCATCAAATGTCTGGCCGATCTCCTCGACAAGGCCGAGAGCTTCAAGGGCGACCCGCAGATGGCCGAAGCCCTGACCGAGCATGTCGCGCTCTGGACCCGGCGGGTGGCGGCCTTCGACAGCGGCGATATCGGCGTCTTCCGTTTCCACATATTCAAGACGGGCGTCGATAAAATGATGTCGGACTGGTAAGTTAGCGGCTGCCGACCGGCGTAGCCGGAACCGTTGACAGGGCTCGGCGGCCCCACTATGTTCCGGCGCTTCGCGCGGGATCCCCGGGGGGAGGCCGTAAGGTCCGGCCCGGTTGCGCGCCCCATCGAAACCTCGAGACGCTGCCTGACAAGGACCGCCGCCATGAAGGTCGTCAATTCGCTGAAGTCGGCCAAGAAGCGCCACAAGGACTGCCGCATCGTCCGGCGCAAGGGGCGCGTCTACGTCATCAACAAGACGAACCCGCGTTTCAAGGCCCGCCAGGGCTGAGCCAACGGACGCCCTTCGCGGGCGTCGACGCGTCCTCCTCATGCCGTTGCCGGTTTCGCGCGGCCGCATTCGCGGCTGCTGTCGATTCCGCTCGTCCGGCCGGTCCGCCGACGGTGCTGCAGGCGGCATAGGGTCTTGCTGGCCGGTCACTCGGACCGGCTTGCAGCAGGGCGCCGCCGGGGCCAGAGTGCCGCTGGCGGTCACCAGCGGAATCCGATTATGTCACTGAAGATGCCGGAGCCCGATGCGGCCACGATGCGTCGTCGGCGCGAGATCGCCGAGGCGCTGGGCCGACTACTGCCGCAAGACGCCATCGTCGTCGAAGAATCGATGCGCCGCGTCTATGAGACCGATGGGCTCAGTGCCTACCGGCAATTGCCGCTGTTGACGGTGCTGCCCCGCACGACCGCCGAGGTGGCCGCGGTCCTGGCCTTCTGCCATCGCGAGGGCATCAAGGTGGTGCCGCGCGGTGCCGGCACCAGCCTCAGCGGCGGCGCGCTGCCGCTTGCCGACGGCATCCTGCTCGGCATGGCGCGCTTCAATCGCGTCCTCGATATCGATCCGGTCAATCGCTGCGCCGTGGTCCAGCCGGGCGTGACCAACCTCGCGATCAGCGAGGCGGTCAAGGCGCTGGGGTTCTATTACGCTCCCGATCCCTCGAGCCAGATCGCCTGCACCATCGGCGGCAATGTGGCCGAGAACTCGGGCGGGGTGCATTGCCTGAAATACGGGCTCACCACCAACAATGTGCTGGGCGTCGAGATGGTGCTGATCGACGGCACGGTGATCCGGCTGGGCGGCAAGCATCTCGATGCCGCACGATACGATCTCCTGGGGATCGTCATTGGATCCGAGGGTTTGCTGGGCGTGGTGACGGAGGTCACCGTCCGCATCCTCCCCCGCCCCGAGACCGCGCGGGCGCTGCTGGTCGCCTTTCCCGGCAACGAGCAGGCCGGCAATTGCGTCTCGGCGGTGATCGCCGCCGGCATCGTGCCCGCCGGCATGGAGATGATGGATCGGCCCGCGATCCATGCCGCCGAGGACTTCGTCCATGCCGGCTATCCGCTCGATTGCGAGGCCTTGCTGATCATCGAGCTGGACGGTCCCAGGGCCGAGGTCGAGGAGCTGATGGCGCGGGTCGAGGCGATCGCGCGCCAGCAAGGCGCCGTCTCGATCGCCGTCAGCCGGTCCGAGGAGGAGCGCCTGCGCTTCTGGGCCGGCCGCAAGGCGGCCTTTCCCGCCGTGGGGCGCATCTCGCCCGACTATTACTGCATGGACGGCACCATCCCGCGCCGCGAGCTGCCGCGCGTGTTGACCGAGATCCGCCGCCTGTCGGAGCATTATGGCTTGCGCTGCGCCAACGTCTTCCACGCGGGCGACGGCAATCTTCATCCCTTGATCCTCTACGATGCCAACAAGCCCGGTGAGCTGGAACGGGCCGAGGCGTTCGGCGCCGATATCCTGAAGCTCTGCGTCGCGGTCGGGGGCGTGCTGACAGGCGAGCATGGCGTGGGCGTGGAGAAGCGCGATCTGATGGGGGTCATGTTCGACGAAACCGACCTGGCCCAGCAGCAGCGGCTCAAATGCGCCTTCGACGAGGCGGGCCTGCTCAACCCCGGCAAGGTGTTCCCCGAGCTGCATCGCTGCGCCGAGCTGGGCAAGATGCATATCCATGCCGGCCGGCTGCCTCATCCCGATCTGCCGCGTTTCTGAGCGCCGATGATCGAGACCATCAAGCCCCTGAACATCGAGGAGCTGCGCGCGGCCGTGGCCGGTGCGGCCGAGCGTGCGATTCCCCTGGAGATTCTGGGCCGTGGCAGCAAGCGCGATCTGGGCGCGCCGGTCGAGGCGCAAGCCGTGATCGACCTCTCGCGGCTCGCCGGGATTCGACTCTACGAACCCGAGGAGTTGGTGCTGAAAGCCGGAGCGGGCACTGCGCTCGCCGAGATCGAGGCGGTGATCGCCCAGCGCGGCCAGATCCTCGCCTTCGAGCCGCCCGATCTGGCGCCGCTTTATGGGGGCGCTGTCGGCAGCGGCAGCATCGGCGGCGCCATCGCCTGCAATCTGGGCGGGCCCCGGCGGCTCAAGGCCGGCGCCGCGCGCGACCACTTCCTGGGATTCGCCGCGGTCTCCGGACGGGGCGAGGTCTTCA
>Ga0335070_10005559_pt1 | contig 14819 bp, 14 predicted proteins | sample Lox_Sample_13_FD_206722 | JGI IMG/M metagenome (GOLD analysis project Ga0335070, IMG submission 206722) | Soil microbial communities from Loxahatchee National Wildlife Refuge, Florida, United States - Lox_Sample_1.3 | ecosystem: Environmental > Terrestrial > Soil > Wetlands | place: USA... | reverse complement strand
GCGGGTTCGATTCCCGCCGCCTCCACCATTTTTTGCCTGATTTTATTAGTGTTTTTTGATTTAGAATACACTATGTAGACACTATGTGAGAAGGGGACGTATGGGAATCAAAATTGCAATATGAGACCTTGTTCCCATGTTCTCCCCCGCTCAGACAATCAGTGTTTTGGCAAAATACAGAGATAAACCCCCTCCCAATTCTCATTGACACCCTCTTAAGAACTCAGTACTCTTCAATTGAGACCGAAGCCATCCTTGGAGGTTAATTTTTTGAGGAAACTCCAGCATGGATGAGAATACCATCATAGAACAGCTTCAGGAATTAATAAAAGGCTTTGGCATACAAATCCGCTATGAAGCCATGAAGCAAGATGAAGATTTAGTCAAAGTGGATGGAGGTCTGTGCCTGTTACGAGGGAAGTATGTATTAACAATCCATTCTAAGACAACGACGATGGAAAGGATTAAAACCTTAGCGACGGCATTGAAGCATTTCGATCTCGATCAGATCTGTTTACGACCAGTTCTTAGGGAGTTATTGGACAGGATACCTGAGCAAAGATCATACAGCAATTCTTCTAATGAGAACCGAGGGATGAGATGACTTGGACGAATAACCAAAAAGACTGATGAGTACACGACAAGACCGAGGACATTGTGGATTCTGTTAAGAACTGGGTACAGAGGAACCTTTCTCGAAGAGGTTTTATTTTCCTGGCTGCGTTAGGTCTCTATCATTTTATCTCCAAACCATTGGCATGGGCAAAGGCCGATTACCAGCGTGTAAAGGAATTTCTCATTCGCTCCATAGAAGGAACCCAAAAAGTCGATCTCAAGACCTGGCGTCTCAAGATTGAAGGATTAGTGGATAAACCCTTGTCTCTCAGCCTCGACGAAATCAAAGCCCTCCCTCAAAAGATTCAGACTAAGAATTTTGTCTGTGTGGAAGGATGGGGGTTAGACAATCAGAAATGGGAAGGAATTCATCTAAAGGAGATTTTCTCAAAAGTTAAGATAAGCCCGAAGGCAAAATTTATTACTTTTCATGCTGTAGGAGGACAATATAAAGACAGTCTCTCCCTTAAGGAAGCTCTCGAACCGGATACCATGCTCGCCTACAAACTTAATGACAAAAACCTGTCAGCGGATCATGGGTTTCCTTTACGATTAATCATCCCAAGGATGTATGGCTATAAGGGAGTAAAATGGGTGGAGAGAATCGTCTTTACGGAGAAACAAGAAGTCGGTTACTGGGAGAAAGGCGGATATCCCGTGGATGGTTCTATTCCAGGGTTAGGGAGTTAAAGGGAACAATGTGAGTCGCTCTTTTATTGATCCTTTAGTATTGGCTGAAGGGGTTAGAGAAATTGTTAGCTCTGGAGACAAAAGGAAATATTACCGATTCCGTCCTGCTCCTTTTTATGGGGGGATTGCCACGGCTGACTGTGTGGGGTGTTGTTTGAAATGTCTTTTCTGCTGGTCCTGGCATATCATGACTCAACCCGAAAAGACTGGCCGATTCTATTCTCCTGAAGAAGTAGTCCGAAACCTCCTGTCTATTGCTGGTAAGAAAGGATTTAACCAGGTGAGAATTAGCGGGAATGAACCCACTCTCCATCGTTCTCACCTCTTGCGGGTTCTTCAGCTGATTCCCAAAGAGATTCAATTTGTCTTAGAAACAAACGGCATTTTAATTGGTCATGATCCTTCTTATGCAAAGGATCTCTCCCATTTTCCTAACCTCCATGTCCGGGTGAGCTTGAAGGGAGGTTGTCCGGAAGATTTCACACGTCTTACTGGAGCAATGCCTGAAGGATTCACCTTCCAGTTAAAAGCATTGGAGAACCTTTTAGAGGAAGGAGTGGATTGTTTCCCAGCGGTGATGGCCAATTTTTCTTCGCAGGAAGAGATAAAGAATTTGAGACAAAAATTAAAGGGCATCAGATCAGATTTTGCTGACCTTGAAGAAGAGGAACTGATCCTCTACCCTTTCGTTATGGACCATCTTCAGGGGGCCGGGCTAAAATGGACCGGAGGTTGCATTCCCAGTTAGATTATGGAAAAAGAAGCGTATCTATACCATGAACTCGACCAGGGAAAGGTCATGTGCCTCACCTGTCAGAGAAAATGTATTATTCCTAAAGGGCAAAAGGGTTGGTGTCAAACAAGGGAAAACAAAGGCGGAAAACTATATAGCCTGATATATGGAGAGGTCTCTACACTCTCCATAAACCCTATCGAAAAGAAACCTGTCTTTCACTTTTACCCAGGAGCCAGGTGGCTTTCCCTGGGAAGCGTGGGATGCAATTTCCGCTGTCCCGGATGTCAGAATTGGGATATCGCCCACTGGAAGGAAGGACAGATGCATACGGAATATCTGTCTCCGGAAGAGGTGGTTTCTAAGGTAAAGGCTGTCGGCTGTATCGGCATATCCTTTACATTCAATGAGCCTGCATTGTGGTTTGAATACACGGTTGATGCTGCAAAACTTTCCAAGGCCCAGGGCCTCTATACAAATTACGTCAGCAATGGATTTATTACAGAAGAGGCATTCGATGGGATCGCACCTTTTCTTGATGTATACAGGGTCGATATAAAAGGTTTCGCTGAAGAGACCTACACCAGAATCGGGCATATAAAAGAATTCAAGGGAATCTTGGAGATCACAAAAAAGGCAAAGAAGTCCGGGATCCATATAGAGGTCGTCACAAATGTCATTCCAGGATTCAATGATAGTGAAACAGAGATCCGGTGCATTGGATCCTGGATAAAAGAGAGCCTTGGCCCTGAAGTCCCATGGCATGTGACAAAATTCTACCCCCATCTCGAACTGACCCACCTATCGTCTACACCTGTCTCCAAACTTGAGAGGGCCTGGTCCATAGGAAAAGAGGAAGGTCTCTGGTACGTGTATCTCGGGAATGTACCAAGACATAGAGGGGAAAATACGTATTGCCATAGGTGCGGTGAACTACTGATAGAGAGGCATGTTTTTGACATCATAAAAGATAGAATTGTGGGTAATAGATGCCCTCGATGCAATGCTATCATACCAGGAAGGTTTGGCAGAAAGGGTTGAATGATAGAATGGGTCAGTGTAGTCTGTGCAATGCTATTTCGAACCATATTTCAAAAGAGCTCGGCGTATGCCCAAAATGTATAAGGGAGAAGTCTGAGAAAGCCCTGCCCATTGCAATGCAGACTCATAGGAAGATCAGATCGACCTTTGGGCTTCCCAAAAAGCCGCCGAAGGCTCCTCGAGGTCTTCCATGTAACATCTGTGTAAATGAGTGCAGGATTCCTGAGGATAGGATGGGATACTGCGGGTTAAGGAAAAACACATGGGAAGGGTTTGCAGGGGTATCCCCTAAAGAGGGGAAACTCTCATGGTATCATGACCCCCTTCCGACAAATTGCGTTGGAGACTGGGTATGTCCGGGAGGGACAGGTTCAGGCTATCCTGAATATGCTCACTCTTCAGGGCCCGAGTATGGATATAAAAATCTTGCTGTATTTTTCCATGCCTGTTCATTTAATTGCCTCTATTGCCAGAACTGGCGTTTCAGAAATGAAACCTTGAGATCCAGTACAACCCCTGTGCATGAGCTCGCTTCAGATGTTGATGAAAAGACATCGTGTATTTGCTATTTTGGTGGCGATCCAACACCCCAGCTTCCCTTTGCACTCAGGGCTTCAAAACTCGCCCTTGAGAAAAGTAAGGGAAGACTCCTAAGGATATGCTGGGAGACAAACGGGTCCATGCAGAAAGCGTATCTCGATAAGATGGTAGAGCTCTCGTTAAACTCTGGCGGCTGCATAAAGTTCGATCTGAAGGCATGGGATGAAAATCTCCATATAGCCCTGACAGGGATCACCAATAAAAGAACGTTGGAGAATTTTTCGAGGGTTGGTGAAAGGATCAAGGCAAGATCTGTGCCTCCCCTCCTCATAGCAAGCACTCTCCTTTTGCCAGGCTATATAAATGAAAATGAAGTAGGGGGCATTGCGAGATTCATCGCCTCCATAGACCCTGATATCCCTTATAGTCTCCTTTCGTACTACCCTCATTTCTATATGGCAGACTTGCCATTAACGTCAAGGGTACTTTCCGAAAGATGTCTTAAAGCTGCTCAAGAAGCGGGCTAATAAATGTAAGAATAGGAAATGTCCACCTACTCGCATAGCGAACACGCATTTTACTTGCGTTTCGAGTCTTCACATAATGGGTGTGGAGAGACCGGTGGGCAAGAGGCGGCTTGTTTTAGGATAACCGCTTGAGTATGGATACTTCAAGTTATCTTCACCTAAGTAAAATTCCACCCCTCCCAATTCTCCCAATGCTCACTGACATCCTGCCCTCGCAAATTTGATCTCCCACCCCTCACTTTAGGTTCTTCTTGACCTCGTAAACTCTTCCTGATAAACTCCCTGATATCATGGCGGGGTTCATATCATGAAGTGCGATCGTTGTGGTAGAGTCATGGCTTATGAACAATTCTTCGGTGACCAAGAACGTTTTTGGGGATGGAGATGTATCTTCTGCGGAGAGATTGTTGACGACGTGATTATAGAGAACCGCCAATGGCTCAAAAAGGGAATTGTGCCTGACAACAAAAAAAACAGAGCGCCTTCCGTGGGAAGGTAAAGGAACTCGTTGCTATTGGGGTAGATCACACGGATCGAAGTCCTTATTGTATTGAAGGTCGCCTAAATTTCATCTTTTAAGGCCATTATTCGGGACTGATAACCCGGAACCAATAATTCCTATGGCCTGGCAGAAAAAGATGCTTAAAAAAGTCGTTTTGAGGGATTTTAAACGCATCCTGGAGAGCTATATCAGATGGAAAGTGCGCTCTTAGGATTCACTACCACATCCTTCCCCTGTAAAACACCCGATGTTTAGACAAAATATAGAGGCGGCCAACCCTTCAATTCCCATTGACACCTTTTCCCTGTTTTAGTACACTACAATCGAACCTGAAGCCCTCCGTTATTAACCTTTAACCCTTTGGTGGGTATACGGTCTGGAAATGATCTAAGACCCCGTTTCTGGAATTCAAGCAAAGTGAGTATTGGGCAGTAATCTTAGGAGCCACTTTACCCCGGCAGCAGAAAGCCACGGCCTTTGGCCGTGGATGAATGCGCCAGCTCTTGGCCGGGATGTCGCCCCGCTTGGGCGTTCGTTAGGTGCCACGGGCTTTGCCCGTGGGGCTCCACATGACATAGGAAAGTTTGTCCAAAGGGTACAGGATAACCCTATGAGCCAGGACCATTCCCACTGGGGCGAGGAATGGTTCCAAGTATTCGGTTGTCAAAGAGCGAGGTAGGGTCACAAGACTTTTTCGCAAAAGATTCGAATTTAATGCTTGACAAATTTAAGAAGAGTGTTAGAGTGAAAATTATTGTCCATTCCAGTCCACCTTTCCAATAGTTATAGACATTACAGCGAAGGGTCATGGAGGAAATTTTCTTCCAACGGAGAGCCCGACGGCAAGGGAAAGAAACTCAAAGAGAAAGGAGGGAGAGAAATAGTTTGTCTCCCGGGAGAATGAGGAGGGTACGCAAACCTTAACTCTCAGAAAGGAGGAAGAGCAATGAGCTTCAAGGAAATCACTCGAAGGAAATTTATGGCAGATGTGGTTAAATATTGTGGCGCCGGGGTTGCAGCGGTGGGATTGATAGGGCACCAACGAGCCCACGCAGTCGATGATCTGGACATCCCAGCTCATGAAGGCGTCTGGAGGATGCGGGATACCCAACTCAAACAATACGGCGAGTTCGTCCAAAACGCACCCCTTCCCAAAGACTATTTTGAAAAAAAACCAGAAACTTTAGTGGACGGAGGAAAGCCAGTCGACTGGTCACATCTCCATCCGAACTGGTACGCTGAAGGGAATAAATCCTCACTCGCGCTCATCATGGCAACCCCGTTGGACAAGGACCTAAAGGGAGACATCAAGAAGGTCGTGAAGCTCGTGGGAGGCTTTGGCAAAGCTCTAAAGAAAACGGATAAGATCCTCATCAAACCCAATATGAACACGGCAGATCCCTGGCCGCAGGGAGGCACTGATCCGGAATTTTTGGGGGCCCTCATCCTCGTTCTTAAAGATGAAGGGTATGATAACGTCACTGTAGGAGATACATGCGGGCCCTGGGGACCCACAGAGCGTGTGATCAAAAAAGTGGGATACGATTCCGTATGTAGTCAAACTAAAACTCCTCTGAAAGACTGGGATAAGGGAAAATGGATGAACATCCGTAATGCCAAGGCCGAATTCCTTGGAAAGATGGGCGGAGGAGATGGTACTGTGGCTTATCCCGAAGACCTGAGAAATTATGACAAAGTCATTTATACCCCTGTCATGAAGACTCATTTCCTTGGCGGGATCACGCAGAGTTTGAAGCTTTCGGTTGGGATTTTAAATCGAGCTGATCGCGGGGCCTTTCTCCATGGATTCAACCACATCTTCGTTGCTGAACAAGCCGCTGAAATCAACCTTCCTTTCCGGCCCGATCTAATCATCATGGATGGCCGAAGGTCCCTCATCAGTGGCGGGCCTTCCCATGGCGAACAGGTTAAACCAGGGGTCATCCTTGCTTCGGGAGATCAGGTAGCCAATGATGTCATGGGTATCAAGATTCTTCAGGAGTGGTATCCAAATATGGCCGCAAACAAGATAGGCATGTATGCGTGGTATCAAAAACAGATCCTCCAGGCCGTGAAGCTCGGCATTGGATATGCGAGAAAAGATGACGACCTCAAGCTCATTTTAGGTTAACCTACCCTCTAAAATTCCCCCTTTCTCATTTCCGAGAAGGGGGGAATTTCTAAAAAATAAGATCCCGGAGAATCGATGATGACCAAAATTGCTATTTTTTCTCTCCTCTCCGTTCTCATCGCCTTTCCAAGCGCATCCTGGTCTCAGAAGGCAGATCCGACGATTCTTGACTTTAGAGTTCAGGCGCTTTATCGGGCCGCTAAGCTTACCTGGAAGATTAAGGAAGGGTTTAGGAGCGGATTATCTGTTCAGATCTTACGGGCTGACACCTTTGAGGAAGGCCCGTATAAGGAAGTGGATACCGTGAATCTCACCCCTGGTAAAAACGCCTATGAGTACGTGGATAAAACCATGGGTGCAGAAGCAAAATACTATTACAAACTCATCATAAAGGAGACTGATGAATCTTTCGGCCCAATCCCCACGAGACCCTTCTTCTCTCCCCCAGCAACCCACTATCAGCCGCCAGTCCCGAAGCCGGAAAGTGATTACATCTTGAGTTTCCGTTTTCCAGCACATGAAAGGCAAGAAACATAAATGGGCAAGGACGTTGATCGGCGAACTGCCCTTAAAGGCCTAACGCTCAGCGCTTTCGCTCTTGGAAGTGTCGTCAGTCTCGGAAAACTTTTCGAAGTCCTTAGCTTTCCAAACGGACAAAAAATCGCATTGGCCAGAGGAGTGATTTTGGTCGACAAATCCCTCTGCTCAGGATGCCGTATCTGTGAGATGGTCTGCACCAATTTCAATAGTGGGGGCCGAAACTCTACGTCCTTAGCAAGAATTTCTCTCGAGAAAGAATATCTAGGAGGAGATTACCAGCCAAAGGTTTGCCATCAGTGCGCCGATCCTCCCTGCCTTAAGGCTTGCCCGGTGACTGCTCTTCAAGTGGATAGGCAGAGGGGAACCTTTGCCAGGGTGATTGATGAAAGAGTCTGTATCGGCTGTCAGAAATGTGTTGAGGCCTGCCGGCAAGTTTTTCGACCTTCCCGGCCAGTTTTCGATGCCCAAAGGCACAGGGCGGTTAAATGCCACCTCTGTTTTGGAGAACCCCAATGTGTGAAGTTTTGCCCTCTCGGCGTGTTGCGGATGGAACGGTCGGAAAAGGGACTGCTCGTCGGTTATCCCGTAATCAAAGAGGATTGAGATGAATCCAAAAGGTGGATGGGTTGGAAAAATTCTTCGAGTAGATCTGACCTCCCGGAAAATCTCTGAGATTTCCACCTTTGATTACGTGCCAAAATTCCTTGGAGGTAGGGGACTTGGAGCAAAGATTTGCTGGGACGAAGTGCCGCCCGAGGTCGGAGCCTTCGATCCGGAGAATCGGCTCATCTTCGCCACTGGACCGCTTCAGGGAACTTTGGCTCCCACCTCTGGGAGGTTCATGGTTCTGGGAAAATCTCCCCAGACTGCTCCGAACGAATCCTTTTGCCGGTCGGGTGTGGGGGGGCATTTCGCGCCCGAGTTAAAGTGGGCAGGATATGACGCCCTCATCATCCAGGGAAAAGCCTCAAAACCGGTCTACCTTTGGATCACGGAAGGAAAAGCCGAGATCCTCGATGCGACACGCTTGTGGGGTCTTGATACTTACCAGACCCAACGGATGATTTGGAAGCTCCACGGAAACAAGGCTCGAGTGATGGTCATTGGAAGAGCTGGAGAAAATCGAAGTCGAATCGCCTGTATTTTGACAGATTCAGGGGATGCTTCAGGCCAGGGAGGGTTTGGCGGCCTGATGGGGTCTAAGAACCTGAAAGCCATTGCAGTTCGGGGCACCGGGACTGTAACCGTGGCCAAGCCGAAAGAACTGATGGAGACTTCCTACCATATCCAAAAGCTCTTCTCCCGCAAACCCTTAAATAGCAACCCCTATCAGCCGGAGGAGAAGGGGTTTAAATACAATATCTGGGGAGGAGGCTATGGCCGAGGAAATCTATCTCTGCTTCCCGGTGAAGTTCTCGACCTCTGTCAAGATCCTTCCTCAGGCTATTCTCAGACCCCAGATGGTTGTTTTGCCTGCCCTGTATCCTGCCGTTCACGAGTGAAAGGCCCGGATATTACGACTGGTGTAGCCTTTTGCGCACAATCCTACATGTATTTGGAATCCATGATCGATAAGCCCGAAAAGGGTTATAGCAAGGTCACCTGGCAGGCTGCTAAACTTGCTGACCTCTATGGGATCAACGCCTATGAATTGATGGCCATCATCCCGTGGCTTTCCGATTGTTACCGCGAGAAGCTTATCACTGAAGAAGGCACTGGCCTTCCGCTCAAGGAGATCGGTTCCTGGAACTTCATTTGCAAGCTCCTATCCATGATGGCCGAACGGCAGGGCTTTGGTGATCTTCTGGCCGAAGGTGGTCAGCGAGCAGCGGCGAAGCTCGGCGGGAAGGCAGAAAAACTTTCGTGGATGTATTATCCCCGGGCCGGAAAGTTCGGCGGTTATCGCGAACACTGGGTTTACCTGGGAGGGTTCCCTACGGGATATGCGGTTCCGGCACTGGCCTTGATGTGGGTTTTGGATAACCGAGATGCGATGGTCTCCCACAGCTACATCTCCATGCTCTGGGGTGCGGCTTTCGCCATTGGACAGAATGCCCTCACTGCAGTGCCGGAAAAAATCTTCCCTCTTCTCAAACCAGTGATGAAGGCTACCTATGGTTCAGAAGAAGCCGCAGAATTCTTTCGGTCCGATGGAAAAAGCCTGAATTGGAAATGGACCGCACCGACCGTGAAACGATATCATGAGTATTCTCTCTTGAAGGATAGCTACATCGTCTGTGATATTCTCTTCCCTTACCTTTTCAATGCGAATTCCTCTGATCATGTGGGAGACGTAACCTTAGAATCCCGTCTCTATTGTGCAGTCACCGGATTGGAGATGAGTTTAGAGGAATCCTATCAAAAAGGGGAGATGCTGTGCACCCTGGAAAGAGCTTTAGCCGCGAGAGACGGCCGTACCCGTAAGGACGACATCCTCCGTGATCTCTATTTTGAAAAGGAAGACGCCGGAGGCAGAAAATATCTCCGGGAAGACTTGGAGCGTTCAAAAAGTGAGTTTTATAGACTGATGGGATGGGATGTTCGATCCGGCATCCCTACCGAGCCCACTTTAAAACGGTCAGGCCTTAAAGATGTGGCCGAAGACTTACAAAAAAGAAGAATCCTGGGATGAAGATCATGACCGCTGAGCCCTTTTCTCTACCCGCCTTCACCATGGCTGAATATAATCTCTATCGCCTCGATGATCGGGTCTTCTGGGCTTTCCTCCTCGCCGGTTTGATCTTCTGCTTAATTCACGCCGCACGAAGAGCTTTTCGTCAGCCTCGCGCCATAGGCTTTCCTGAGAAAGAAGGGAGTATTTCGATCTCAAACGGAGAGGAAATCGAACGACATACTCTTTTCCGGAGGGTTTTCCATTGGTCTAATACAGTGGCCGTTATCATCCTAACCATTTCTGGATGGATGGTCTATCAACCTCGGGCAATTCCCTCCTTTAGTGAAACAACTTCCATCGGATTTACCTGGCACCGCTGGGGAACGGCGCTTCTTCTGATCGGCCTGGCCTCTCATTTCATTTACGAAAGTTTTATCGCCCACGGTTCAAATCCGGTAGCTGTCAATCGGGCGGAGGGGAAGATATTGTTGGGGATTCTCAAAAATTTCTTCGGCCTTTCCAAATCCTATCCCCTGATAAACAAATACCATCCGGGCCAGATCTTCTTTCACTGGACAGTAGCAGGAAATCTCTTTCTTCTGATCCTCACCGGTTTCGTCATCTGGAAACCTTTACGTGACCTCCTGCCTCTTTCTCTCTTCGGCCTGGGTTGGAACTTCGTTTTTTACTGCCGCCTTTTCCATGGATTTTTTTCAGCCACCTTGATACCGAGCCTGATGGGCCATATCTATTTTGCTGTACTGATCAAAAAGAATTGGTCGGAGACAAAATCTATGTTCACCGGCCGTGTTTCACTCCGGGAGTACCTAAACTTCCATTCTGTATCAGATTAGGGAAGGTTTGTTGTTTAAGGGTCTATTTTCACTGTCATTTGACTATAATTGTTCCACTAATCTTCCCGCCTTCTTTGAATTGTACCTCGTAATTATAAGTACCTAGTTCTGCAAACATTAAACTGGCGGTTTGTCCATAACTAAACGAGCCAGCAACATAGCAACCACTCGGATAATCCATTCTAAACCCAACTGGAGCTTTAGTCGTACGTGCACATTTCTCGCCTTCCTTAAATGATAAGGTGATATCCTGGCTCGGATATCCCGAACTGCTGCTGATAAAATTAATCCATACCACACAATCCCCCTTTTTGACTGTCAACGTGTTAGGTTCAATCTTGTCTCGACCACGAATAGCCACGACCTCACATTTTTCTGCCGCTCCAATGGTCGTTGGGCCACTGAGAAAAATAACCATAGTTAAAATAAAAACAGCCCCAGTTGCCATGAGTAAAAGTTTAGTTTTGTTCATGGAATACCCTCCTTTCGTAATTTTTTGCAATTCATAGTATCAGGAACGATCCTCGGATTAAATAGGTTGAATACTGTATTCTATGGAAAAGAGGACTGTATTTTGAAGCGGCGTCCTATTTTTAGGTAGATTATCCTTCTGAATAAATCATCCTGCACCCATTTCAGAGATAAGATACTTTCCTTTCATACCCCCGTATGTCGAGCCATCAATACAATTGGCTTTAGCCACTGAGCGCAGGCCCTATAGAATCTTCCAAATTCTTTGTCAAGGAGATATCTTATCCTACCCTTGGTTCTTTCTCTAATCGAATTTTTGTAAAAGGTTTTTCTCTACCCCATCCCCACTCCTTTAAGGCTTTGTTAAAGGCCTTTTTCAGTCGGGGATGGGGTATTGAGTTCTTCCTGTAATCGAGTTTTTCCATTTCCACTCTTCCATACACCCTTTCAACCGAAAATCAGCAATACGAGTAAAATTTCCAAGGAGATTTTTCCCTTGACAGCCAACCAATTTAAGAGTATTTTCCAATCATTGGTTCCCACCTGTCTCTAATCAACCTCAAAACCTAACCTCTAACCTTCTGGGGTGGAGTATGAGAAGGGGTTTTGAGAAGATGCCAATACGAAGGCTCTAAGGAGATTTTTATCTCTTTGGAGCTTTTCTTTTCTACCTTTCTTTAAACGCCCAATAAATTTCCAAGACTGAAAAGGAGGTGGACCATGAAGAAGTGTCTATTAATATCGGTATTGAGTTTGGTTTTAGCCATTGCTTGGGGAGGGGAAGGCTTTGCTCAAACCAAAAAAGAAATGACATTTTCCGGAACCCATTATTGGTCAAGCACGCCGAAAGCCTTTCAAGTCGATCCAGACCGATCAATCAGGCAAATGGAACTGCTTGGGGTAAGGGTGAACGACAGCGGCGATGGCCCTTTCCATGGGGCGTCGGTTCATATTGTGGGAGTTGCGTACAGTAGCAAAGGTTATAACGGATTCAGAGCATATGAGACTTGGACAGATAAGGATGGGGATAAAGTAGTCTGGGAGCTTATGGATACTCCCCCCGGCGCTTCCAGTTCTCCGGGGAGACTAATTGAGGGGACCGGCAAGTATACTGGATGGCAAGGCACTATTGAATATACTTTGCAGTATCCGAAACCATTTCCCCAAGGGACGATTCGTGGAATCTGTCGGGAGGTCATAAAAATAGTGGTACCCCAATAGGTTCCGCTCAGGCTAAGATGTAACAAGAAGTTCGGCATTGGTATTCCAATTTTGTTCAGGAGAATCTCAGCAAATATACAACAAGGAGGGAACGAATATGAAGGGATGGGTGATTATTGCATTAGTTCTGTTGGCAATTGCAGTGCCAGGAACATGCATGGCACAGGCGACCCCGACAACCGTTGCTAACACTAAGGGCTTCGAGCCTCCGAAACCGAAGCTCGAGTACCTGGGCCGTTGGTCTGTTGATTTAATTGCGCCCATATGGGAGTTGGGACAGACATCGGACCTTGGTAAGCGCCGAATCATTCCCATAACTGGTGGGAAGTTTGAGGGTCCAAAGATCAAGGGGGCCATCCTGAATAATGGCGCCGATTGGCAGATTGTTACGAAAGATGGTCTTGCGATCATCGACACTCGGTACCTACTCCAGACCGATGATGGGGCATTGATCTATCTCCAGACAAAAGGCTATCGATACGGCCCTCCAGAGGTCATGGCCAAGGTGGCTAAGGGTGAGGTTGTGGACGGTAACCTATACTATTTTCGTTTATATATGACATTTGAAACAGCCTCACCGAAATATGCCTGGCTGAATAGGGCCATGGCTATCGCTTTTGCGATGCGCTTAGGTAATGCAGTCGTTTACGACGCCTACACGTTTTAGCTGTTGTACTCTGAAAGGGTTACGCCGTCAGGACCAGACTGCCAGGATTGTAAAAGGTGAGTAAGATACCGGGTCTGGCGTGATCCCAAATGACTATATTGAAATACTTTCTTGTTGAAAGGACAGGACCAGGAATGGTCCTGCCCTTTTGCATATTTCAATTCATAATCGTCAATCCATAGATACTGATCGAACTGAATAGTGGTAGGTGTTATCGTCAAAGTCTAAGAGGCCACGATTGCCAAATTTGGTTCAATGTTTAGCGCCAGAATTTAGAAGCCCCCCCTCCCAATTCTCATTTGACACACCGTTCCTGATTTATTACACTCTTGCTAAAAGAGTAATTTCCGCTATCAATTTCTGACCGCTAACTTATAAATTAAGTTGGAGGCGACCAATATGCGAAGGATGATTTACATTTTAGTCTTCCTGATTTTTATCTCACTCGTCTATGCTCAGAACGTTTACAAGTGGACGGACGAAAAAGGGGTTATTCGCTTCAGTGATGATTTGGATGGAGTCCCTCCTGCATATCGTGATCGAGTCAAGGTTGAGAAGTGGGAAGATAAACGGAAACCAGAAGCTTCGTCCCCAGCTCCCTCTAGGACTCCTCTTCAAAATATGGAAGAGGGAAAAACAGATATTTATGGTCAGGATGAGACCTATTGGAGGGGAAGGGTCCGTCCGTGGAAAGAACGCCTGGAAGAAGCCAATGCCAATTATGCGAGAGTCCAGAGCGAGTATACGGAAAAGTCAGAAGAGGCGGTGCAAAGGAAATACGGGAGTCACACTCAATATAAATCCACTAGCATAGAGTTGGACAGATTGAGGGAAGAGATGGCGAGGTATCAGGCTCAAATGGATGAAGCCAACAAAATGGTTGATAAGATCGCAAAAGAGGCAGAAGAGGCAAAGGCCGATCCGGAGTGGATTAAATAATATTTTGAATTTAGCCCCATAGGAGCAAAATTACGTTTATAAGTTAGGACTAAACCTGATTGACGGTGGTAAGAAATGATATTGACTTCAATCGGAAATCAACACCCTTTAGTGTGTGCTAACCCACTCTTTGTAGGTGAACTCCTCAATTTAGGCTCTCTCCAAATATCTTCACGTCTCCCATCCAATTAGGTCCTCCAATTCTTATTTGACACCCTGGTCCTGATTTAGTAGACTATTTAGTACACTCCAATTTAAACTGAAGCCATCCGTTTTCTAAATACAATTTCTTGATTAGAGTTATTCTTATGAAGGAGATCATGATACCGCATGAGGCAGCAGAATACTTAAACCTCAATGTCCGGACCATCTATCGTTTGGCGAAAAACGGAAAGCTCCCAAGGCATAAGGTTGGCAGAAGTTGGAGATTCAAGAAAGATTTTTTGGATAAATGGCTTTCAATGAGAGAAATCCCGTCATTTGAGGACCAATAGAAATCCAAGGAAGCCCTTACCAGGTTGCTTGTGGCGAAGGGAATCTTCACCAAAGAAGAGTTTTTGGAAATGGTGAACGTGGTGAATCTCGAAATAGCGAAAATGGTACACTTCTGTCCAAATTAAGGGGAATCTCTTGTGGGCGGCCTTGATTTCATTGGGCTTTTGGATCAACATTCGTCGCTTTCGAACCCAGGTTTCACCGCTGAGACGCCGAGAGCGCAGAGGGAGATTTTTTTC
>Ga0335070_10005558_pt1 | contig 14820 bp, 13 predicted proteins | sample Lox_Sample_13_FD_206722 | JGI IMG/M metagenome (GOLD analysis project Ga0335070, IMG submission 206722) | Soil microbial communities from Loxahatchee National Wildlife Refuge, Florida, United States - Lox_Sample_1.3 | ecosystem: Environmental > Terrestrial > Soil > Wetlands | place: USA... | reverse complement strand
GTGAGTGTCACGAAAGGCTGGGGAATCTGGTATGTTCTGGCAATGCCGAGGTGACAGGCTCTATGAGGCGGACAGCCGGTAATGTCGCAGTCTTTGAACCTGATTGTACCGCTGTCAGGGGCGTACTCACCAGCTATTACGTTCAGGAGCGTGGTCTTGCCTGCCCCGTTGGGCCCCATCAGCCCAACGACTTCCCCTTTCTGCACATCGAAACTCACATTGCTGAGCGCAGTCAGCCCGCCGAACCGCTTCGTCACTCCTTTTACGGAAAGGATTATGTCAGTCATGGCTGAACATGAGGAAGCGATGAAGCGATGAAGCGGAAGTGCCAATCAAAATCACGTGCGGCAGTTTCTTCATTTTCACGTCCTCATTGTTCGGTATTCACGCATTATCGCTTCATCGCTTCCTCGCTTCATTGAATGGCAGCCAGGCACTGGCTGCCATTCCCTCACTTGTACGGCTTCGGGAATATGGGCTGGCCCGTGGCAGGCACAAAGTCATGCTTCGAGAAGACCACCTTCAGTTCCCATTTTTCCGGTTTGTCTGTTTTGAACCACTGGCCGAACATGAGAGGACCGCGGCTGAAATGGTTCTCATCAAATTTGACGCGGTTGCGGACCGTCAAGAGATCGGTCTGCGCGAGAGCAGCGTTCACTTTTTCAGGATCGACCGTACCCGCCCGTTGGATAGCATCGGAGAGGACCTGCACCGTGGTGTAGCCCGGGCCAATGGCTGGATTCAGAGGCTGCTTGGTCTCCTTAATCCATCTCTCCGCAAGAGAGGCGGGCGTTGTGCCACCGATGCCGGGAGAGTCTTTCATCGACGGATCCCACCAGACCTCCGTGCCTATGCCCCACGGCAGATCACCGCCCCAGGCTGCGACGTCAGTGTAAAAGAGCGCAGCGCGCCCGATGCAGACCATCTTCGGCTCGAACCCGAGGGTCGCGGCCTGCTTCCAGAATGCGCCGAAGAAAGGACCGGGAGCGTTACCCCACAGGATTTCCACTTTCGCGTCCTTGTACTGTTTTATCAGTGAGGAAAAGTCGGTTGTCTCCAGGGGCAGAAGACCCATGTTCTTGTCGAGCCCTATCACATCGTATCCCAGCTTCTTGACCGCCGGCCCGAACAAGGTATACCAGCCTCTTCCGTCAGGCTCGTCCGAGCAGATAAGGCCGACCTTCTTGTTCGTTTTTCCTCCGAAGAGATCGAGCATTGCTGTCCACGTATCCATGACTGTATAACCGGGTTTAGCGCGGAAATCGCCCTGCGGTGCAGGCATCTCGATGGCGAACAAACCTGTTGCCCATGTGTACGGCCACTTTGTGGGAGTTTCCTGCCTCATGCCCATCCACGGCTCATAAGGACCGACCGACGTGACGTACGGTACTTTGTACTTGTCTGCGGCTGTCGATACACCCGCATGCATCGGAGGAGGCTCGTCTCCGCCCACGATGAATTGCACCTTCTCCTGAGTAATCAGGCTCTCGGCAAGTGAGCCTGCTTTGTTCGGATCGCTCTCGCTGTCGACGATAGTCAATTTGATAGGCATCTTCTTTCCGCCGACACTTACCCCGCCCTGTTTGTTGATATCTTCCACAGCGGCTTTTATGCCGAAGACGCCGCCCTGGCCAAAACCTCCGAACATGCCTGTCTGTGCCTGAATGACGCCCACCTTTATTTCAGCGGGCGCCTGCTCCTTAGTACCGCAGCTCATCATCAAGGCGCCGAACACCAATAGGACCACCGAGATCAGACATAGCTTTTTCATTGCCCACCATCCTTTCCCTTAGTAATTACCCGAGCACCATTGCTCGAGTGATATCCACCACGCACGCGACCCGGATAGCCACAGCCGCGAAGCGGCTCTAGCGCGCACGGCGCCCGGGTACCCACAACCCACCGCGCTGGGCTGAAGGGTGGGGGGGAGGCTCCGACGGCTTTGCCGATGGAGGGGGTGACGCGAGCTCCATTAATAGTTGACCTTGTCTCTTCCTTTCAGTCCGAGTATTGCTCTACCTTCATCCGGCGTTGCGATCTCCCTGCCCAGTTCTTTCGCAATCCTGACTACCTTTTCAACAAGCTCCCCGTTGCTCTTGGTGAGGACACCCTTCTCAATAAAGATATTATCCTCCATTCCTACCCTGGCGTGTCCACCCATCATGATCGCGAGCGCTGCCAGATTGAATTCCGCGGGGTAGCCGGCGCCAATCACCGACCATTTATAGTTTTCAGCCCCGATGAGTCTGTCTGCTGTCTGCTTCATATAGATAACGTCTTCGAGGGCAGAGCCGATGCCGCCGAGCACGCCCGTAACGAACTGCATCCAGACGGGCGGTTCCAACAGTTTCTGCCTGACCAGGTATCTGATGTTGTAGATGTGGCCTACATCGTAGGCCTCAAGCTCGGGTTTGGTGCCATTGTCGCGCATGGCATTGCAGAAATATTCCATGTCGGCAAAGTTGTTGCTGAAGATGTACTGCTTTAAACCGGAAGCGAATTCCTTTTCCCAGGGGAACTTGTAATCCTCATCCTTATACCGCTCGACGATGGGGTGAATCGAGAAGTTCATTGAACCCGTGTTGAACGTGGCAAGCTCCGGCTTGAGATTTGGCACTACCTGGACTCTCTGAGCCGCGGTCATGCCGGTCACGCCGCCGGTGGTCACACACACGATCACATTGCTGCGCGCCTTTATGCCCGCGGCAATTTCCCTGTAAACTTGAGGGTCTGTCGTCGGCTTTGCAGTTTGCGGGTCGCGGGCGTGAATGTGAACCGATGTTGCGCCTGCGTTTGCAGCCCTGACGGCGTCGTCGATGATCTGCTGCGGGGTAAGCGGCAGATAAGGTGTCTGCACCGGCAGGGTAATGTTGCCCGTCAGGGCCGCAGTGACAATAAGTTTCTCCATTTTCACTTACCTCCTCAAATTCTAACTCAGCGCAAAAGAACGCAAGGATTCCACAAGCGCGTTTCCGTAGATCATCAGCCGTTGCGACCGCAAGTACGCGCGGTCGTATTGAGGCTGTTATTGACGTAACTTCTACCTGAACCCTCCACTATTGTCAAGACAAACAAGGGGTTACAGTTTCTGCTTGACCGCCATGATTATAACATGCTAAAAACGACCGTTAATACATGGAATCCCCTAAATCCCATTGACCGTGAAACGCGAACGGACCTGAAGCAAGGGCCGGATTACGTAAGTCCGTAGAGCCCCTACTACCAAGGTGAAGCGGAGACGCAGATATGCTATTTTATTCCCGGAATCGAAATAAGGTCGGTGGTTTGTTCTTCGATACGCTGAGACACCCTCGAAAGCCGAGGTCGGCTTTCTTCATGCGGGGCGCTTCACCATCTGACTGGACGAGATAAAAAAAGAGGAGGCTTGAACAGATGGCGACCGAACGATATTTTTTCCACGACGATCAACTGCCTGCTGACCCGATCAGCGGCGAGAAGCCAATTAAGTTGAAGTATCATGCCGGAGGGAAGTGGATCGAATCGGCAAGCGGGAAGTACATGCCCTGCTACAATCCATCAACAGGGGCGGTCATCGCATATACCCCCCAGTGCACGAAGGATGAAGTGGAGCGCACAATCCAGGCGGCCGTGGAGGCTTTCCCCAAGTGGTCCGACATGCCGCCGGGTAAGAGAGCCCAGGTGCTTTTCCGGCTCAAGGCTCTTGTTGACGAGCATGTCGAAGAACTGACCTATTTGTGCGCCAAAGAAGAAGGAAAGAAATGGGAAGAGGCGATGGGAGACGTTCTCAAGGTAAATGAAGTCGTCGAATTTGCCTGTGGCGCGCCGCACATCATGAAGGGCGAGGCCTTGATGAACGTGTCCACGGGCTACGACACCACACGATACAACCATCCCATCGGCGTTTTCGCGGGCATTGTCCCCTGGAATTTTCCTGCCATGATCCCTCACGGGTGGATGGCCCCCATATGTATCGCTACCGGTAACTGCATGGTGCTGAAGGCGGCGAGCTTTGTGCCGCAGTCATCGATGCGCATGATGGAACTCTGGCAGGAAGCGGGCCTGCCGGCCGGGGTCCTCAACGTGATCACCGCGGGTCGGAATGAGGCAGAGATATTCTTGCATCACCCTGCCATAAAAGGCGTCTCCTTTGTTGGATCGACCAGTGTGGGCCTCCATATCTACTCTACCGCGGCAGCGAACGGCAAGCGGGTGCAGGCTCTCTGCGAAGCTAAGAACCATGCCCTCGTGCTTCGTGACTGCAAACTCGACAGGACAGCTCAGGGCATCATCAACGCGTTCTGCGGATGCGCAGGAGAACGCTGCATGGCCCTTCCCGTCATAGTGGTTGAGAATGCAATTGCCGATGAACTCGTGGCTGCTCTCAAGAAGCACATATCGCAGATGAAACTCGGGCCCGCGTACGAGAAGTCCACTGACATGGGACCGGTAGTCAACAAGGGTCATCAGGAATTCGTGCTTGGCTGGATCGAGACAGGCATCAGGGAAGGCGCCGAACTCATTGTTGACGGACGAAAACCAGTCGTGCCGCCGGGCTGTGAAAAAGGCTTTTTTATAGGACCTACCATTTTAGATCATGTGACCGAAGATATGTCGGTGGGCCGGGAAGAGGTTTTTGGACCAGTGCTCTGCATCAAGAGGGTGAATAATTTTGAGGAAGGTCTCAAGATCATGAATTCCAGCCGGTTCGCTAACGGATCGGTCATCTATACGCAGAACGGCTACTACGCCCGCACCTTCGCAAAAGAGACGCACGGAGGCATGGTGGGCATAAATGTGGGCATTCCGGTACCGGTGGGGATTTTCGGTTTTACCGGGCACAAGCTTTCCTTCTTCGGCGATCTCCATGTCATGGGACGCGACGGTTTCATATTCTATACGGAAAGCAAGAATGTTACGAGTACCTGGTTCACCGAAGGTGTGGAGGATCACGGAAAAGTGGATACCTGGGACGGGACAATGACGTCCATGCCGAAGAAAGAGGAAAAAGAGGAATCGATAGTCATCAAGGAGTGCTGCTGATACAGGGATTCCCGGACGACATGGATGACGGACAAATCTGACCTACCGAACTTTACGAAAGGAGTTACATGCTATGGAGGATCCAAAACAAAGATTGACAAAATGTGCTTCCACTCCAGAGCTGGAACGCAGGTGGAAAGCAACACGGGAGATGATGCAGGAGAAGAAGATCGATTACCTCGTGATACAGAATTCGGAGGAATTCCTGGGAGGAGCGCTGCGGTGGTTCACTGATTTTGCCGCGCGTCACCAGTTTCCGATGACGGCGATTTTCCCGGTCGACGATGAGATGACGACAATCGTCTGTGGCGGGGACCCTCCTGCCGAGCAGTTCCCGCCCCCCTGGGCTGCACGGGGAATTAAGAAAAGGCTTGGCGCTGTCTATTTCCCGACCTACCATTTCACCACCACGTATGACGCTGAGCTGGCAGCAGGTGTGCTCAAGGAGAAGAAGAAACCCGTGATTGGCCTCGTGGAGCGCGCGTTCATTCCCATAACCTTCTATGAGCATCTGGTAAAACAGCTGCCGGATGCCACGTTTGTCGATGCCACCGAATGGGTGGATCAGATCAGGGCAATCAAAAGCCCGGAAGAGATTGAAATGCTCAAAGCCACTGCTGCCCTGCAGGACGCGGCGATGGAGCATGTGAAGAAGACGATTAAACCCGGCGTTAGAGATCTCGATGTGTACGCAGAGGCTCATTGCTTCTGTTCGAAGAACGGGAGTGAACGCGGACTGGTCCAGGTGAATTCGGGCCCACTCGGGACAATGGTCCCCTTTGATGTCTATCATTTTCAGAATCGTGTGATCAAAGAAGGCGACCAGGTCTCGGTTCTTGTCGAAGTGAACGGCCCCGGCGGTTACTATTGCGAGATCATGAGGATATTCACTGTGGGCAAGGAGCCCACGCAGGAACTGAAGGATGCGTACGCAGTGGCGCTGGAGGCGCAGGAAATGGCTGCAAAAAGAATGAAGCCCGGTGCCGATCCGAAAGAATTATGGGATATGAATAAAGAGTTTCTGGTAAAGAAAGGCTATTTTCCTCCCTCCCGGCTCTTTGCCCATGGCCAGGGGTCATCTCTCGTTGAGCGACCGAGCATACGTCCTGATGAGCCGTGGAAACTGAAAGCAGGGATGAATATCACCATTCATCCTTCGGCGGTCAAGAAGGATGTCTGGACTATCGCCTGCGATAATTACATCGTTCGCGAGAACGGGGGCGAGTTGCTGCATAAGTTCCCCAGGGGAATAACGGTAGTCTGAGTAGAAATAGAACCGGCAAATATCAATTTGAGGAGGACGACAAATGGGTGCGAGGCTGAAAGACAGGGTGGCGATCATTACCGGCGGAGGACAGGGCATAGGAAAAGCAATCGCAAAGGCTTTTGTGAGTGAAGGCGCAAAAGTGGCGCTCGCCGCGCGGACCGTTGCAAACATTGAGAAGACAATGGGAGAGCTGAAGGCCATGGGCGGCGATGTGATAGCGATTCCAACAGACATCACCGTGGAGCAGCAGGTCATCGACATGGTTCCCAAGGTTGTAGCCGCTTTCGGCAAAATAGATATCCTGGTGAACAACAGCGGCATCGGAGGTCCTGTGTGCAACGTCGTCGACATGAAGCTGGATGAGTGGAATTACAGTTTCGCCGTGGACCTGACAGGATCAATGCTCTGTGCACGTGAAGTCTTGAAACATATGATTCCGCGCAAAAGCGGCAATATTATCAACCTGGGTGCAGAAGGAGGAAGGACGGGTGACGGAAGGTCTGGTTACCCGACGAGGGCTGCGTACTGCTGTGCAAAGATGGGTGTCATTGGCCTCACCGAAACGCTTGCGCAGGAAGTGGGGGAATATGGCATCCGTGTAAACTGCCTGAGCGCAGCAGCCGTGAGGGGTGAGCGTTTTATGTGGGTCATGACCACGAGGGCCAAGACAGCGGGAACGAGCGTAGAGGACACCATTACCAGGGAAATGGCAAATTACTCTTTGAAGAGGCCGGCGGAAGAAGCCGAACTGGCGAACACGTGTGTATTCTTGGCTTCAGATGAAGCGAGTGCCATTACCGGGCAGACCATTGTGGCTCATTGCGGACAGCACATCTCGTTCAAATAGAGCCATCGTGGAGGGTGGAGGTCGGCAAGCGAGTTCCATAAATCAATGAGGGGGAGGGTAATATGAAAATAATGAAGCTTGCTATTTTTCCGATTGCTCTCGTGTTGATCATCATGACATCCCCGGTTTTTAGTCAACCGGCAAAACCTGCTCCGGCAGGTGAACCGATCAAGATCGGAGGTTCTCTGCCGTTGACGGGCCTGGCATCGGAGCAGGCGAAATGGGTCAAGGCCGGTTACGAAGCGTGGGCGGATGACGTCAATAAGAAAGGCGGACTCCTCGGCCGCCCTGTAAAGCTGATCATCTACGACGACGAAAGCTCGCCCGATAAGGCCGTCACCTATTACGAGAGAGCGATCACGGTCGACAAGGTTGATCTCGTCTACGGCGGCTATCCGGGCACCTCGAATGTGGCGCTGATGCCTCTTGCAGAAAAATATGGCAAGGTCTTTGTAGGGCAGGGCGGCCACATGAAATCGTTTGAACAGGGATTTACGTATAGCTTCGGCAGCCCGCCGTTGATGGGCGAATGGGCCGACATCTCTGTCGCCGGTCTTTTCGATGACCTGATCCCGAAAGCGCAGTGGCCTAAAACAGCGGCGATCCTGACCATGAATAACGTGATCGGGCTTTCTCACGTGCCGAATATACTGAAGGTCTTCGAGAAAAACGGCGTCAAGGTGGTTGTCAACGAAACATACAATCTGCCATTGAGCGATGCGAGTCCTCTGGTGAGCAAAGCCAAGGGTAGAAACGCCGAAGTCCTTATCCTTCCCAGCCTCTTTGACGATACGGTCATGATCATGCGGGCAGCCAAGGCGCAGCGTTACAATCCAACGATCATTTGGAACATCCTGGCATCGAGGATACCGGCATGGTTTAAGGAGCTGGGCGCCGACGGCAATTACGTGCTTGCAAACACCTGGTGGACGCCTGACCTTCCGTATCCCGGTAACGACAGGATCAAGGACGCCGCCAAGAGGCTGGGATTGCCGCAAGCGCCTGATTTCTTCGGCCTCGGCTACATCTGGATGTATTCGCTGGAGGTAGGGGTGCAGGGCGCTGCGACCCTGGACAACAAGAAAATCAGAGACTATCTTCGCTCCCGTGCCTTTGACCTGCCGTATGGCAAAGGCATCAGATTTGATGCGAAAGGTCTGCCCGCTCCTTTTTGTTTCACGGTGCAGGCTGCCAACGGAAAGAATGAGCTGATCTGGCCGAAAGATGTGGGCACGGCCAAGCTAATGTATCCCAGACCCGGATGGGCTAAGTAAATACAGTGAGCAGTGAGCAGTAAGCGGTTGGAATAGCACGCGAATAGTAGAAAGAGAATGTTTTTAACTGCTCGCTGCTTACTGCTCACTTTAAACTTTTTAGGGTTAGGAACATGTCCCTATCGTACATCATCGAATCGATCATCAGCGGTTTGCTGCTGGGGGGGATCTACGCTTTGCTGAGCGTTGGGTTCGGCCTCACTTGGGGTACGATGAAGGTGCTCAATATCTCCCATGCGGTCTTTGCCGTATTAGGGGCCTTTGTCGCCTACTGGATGTTTGTCAAGGCGGGAATCGACCCGCTGATATCGTTGCCCTTGCTGGCCACGCTCCTCTTCCTCGTGGGCGCTGTGGTCTACAGGCTGGTCATCCGGCCTGTTCAGAAGGCGAAAGACGTGATCATGGCTTCGATGGTGGCGACCTTTGGTGTCGCGATCGTGGTGGAGAACGCCATGTCCTTTTTCTGGCGGCCCGACCCGCGGATACTCAAGCCTCCTTATGCGGGTTCCTCAATTTTTATCGGTGATATGGCCATCTCGCAAGGCCCGCTGATCGGCTTCATCATGGCTGTCTCCGCCATCACGCTGCTCTACCTTTTTCTCCATCACACCTACATTGGCAAGGGTGTGCAGGCCACCTGGCAGAACCCCATGGGCGCAGCACTGGTGGGGATAAACCCGGGACGCGTTTCCCTGATCACCTTCGCGTTGTCTATCGCCTCGGCCGGTCTTGCCGGTGTTGCCATGGCGATGATCTATGCGTTCTATCCTTCTGTGCAGTCTGTGTGGACGATGTTTGTTTTCCTGGTCACTATTGTCGGAGGGGTAGGGAGTGTGATCGGCACAGGCCTGGCAGGCCTGCTCATAGGTTTCATCATAGGTCTCTGCGCGGCCTTTCTGCCTTTTGTCTGGGTAAACGTACTGCTCTTCGCATTGTTGCTGGCGATACTCCTCTTCAAACCGGAGGGGCTCTTCGGAGCGTAACGTTGATGAAGACACGCAAGTACATACTCGTTCTCCTTGCCATGTTCGTTCTTTTCGCCTTTCCGATTGTCAAACCCCCTCTTTTCTTTCTCACGCTCTGCTTCTCTGTGTTTATGTTTGTGGGATTGACCGAGAGCTGGAACCTTCTCGGAGGCTACACAGGGTATGTGAGCCTCGGCCATATCGCTTTCTTCAGTACGGGAGCCTACACGACAGCAGTCTGCATGAACCGCCTCGGCCTGTCACCCTTCGTCACTGCTCCGCTGGGCGGCATTTTCTCCGCCATTCTTGCGGCTCTGGTGGGCTACCCTGTGCTCAGGCTGAAAGGGGCCTATTTTACAATCTCATCACTGCTGCTCGCGGTGGTCATGCAGCTCATCTTCATGAACTGGGATTTCGTAGGGTCGAGTACTGGGCTCTGGTACAAACTCCTGCCGGTCAGCATCGAGATGAACAGGCTCCTCTTCTATGAGGCGATGCTGATCCTCGCTACCATCACCACTCTCGTGGTCCGCTACGTGGAGCGCTCCAAATTCGGTGCGGGTCTTGTTGCAATCCGCGAAGATGAAGATGTGGCCAAGACCATGGGCATCAATACACCGTGGCTGAAAATGAAAGCATTCATCCTCGGAGCTTTTCTGGCCGGCACCGTGGGAGGCATCTATGGATACTACATGTCCTACGTGCATCCTGAAGTGACCTTCAGCATGAACACGAGTCTTCTCATTTTGCTGATGTCTTTTTTCGGCGGCTGCCGCACGTGGAGCGGACCTCTCATCGGTGCTGTTGTGTTGAGCCTTGCGAATCAACTCATCGTCACCTTTATAGGTGCTGAGATTTCGCGCATCCTCTACGGGTTGCTTCTTGTGATCGTAATCATGTTCATGCCCGACGGTGTTATACAGTATGCGCGGGAAGCGTTTGCGCGTGAGAAGGGATAGAGGGAGTTAGCGATGCTTGAAGGTGTTCAGGTCTGCAGGAGATTCGGAGGCTTGAGAGCGCTGACCAACCTCGATTTCGTGGTGGGGCAGGGGCAGATTGTAGGACTGATCGGCCCCAACGGTTCAGGCAAGACCACGCTCTTCAATGCGATAACCGGGTTCTATCCTGCCGATTCCGGTAGGATTATCTACAAAGGTAAGGAGATCACCCGCTGCAGACCTTACGAGATAGCGCGTCTCGGCATTGCCCGTACCTTCCAGATCGTGCGCCCTCTTCTCGGGTTGAGCGTACTCGACAACGTGACTACCGCAGTTCTTTACGGCCGTGAAGCTATAGGCAGCATGGGTAAAGGAAGGGGAAGGGCATTGGAGCTTTTGAAGTTTGTCAGGCTTGATGACAAGAAAGATGTTCCCGCCCAGCGCCTTGTTGCGGCAGAGAAGAAACGTCTCGAGCTCGCACGGGCGCTTGCACTGAAACCGGAGTTCCTTCTCCTCGATGAAGTCTTCTCGGGACTTAATGACACAGAGATACAGGATGCAATAAAACTGATCTTCCGGATCAGGGATGAGCTTGGCGTCACTATATTTCTGATCGAACACGTGATGAAAGCTGTTATGGGCACGTGCGAGAAGATCTTTGTGATTCAGTACGGCGTAAAACTGGCTGAGGGGAAGCCCGAGGAAGTATCGAGGGATCCAGCGGTCATAGAGGCTTACCTGGGGAAGAAAAGAGCATGCTGAGTGTTGATAATGTGAGTGCGGGCTACGCAGGCGTCGATGTATTGAGAAATGTTTCCCTCACGGTGAACGAGGGAGAGATTGTATCTGTCGTCGGCGCGAACGGCGGCGGTAAGACAACGCTCCTCAAGACGATTTCAGGACTGATGCAGCCGTCATCCGGACGGATTGATTTCCTCGGACAGAGGATAGACAGGCTTCCACCCCATGCGATTTGCAGGCAAGGCCTCATCCAGGTGCCTGAGGGGAGACAGCTCTTTCCGAAGATGAAAGTTATCAACAATCTCGAGATGGGCGCGTATCTGGGTGAGGCGCGGAGGCGCACAGCCGAGTCGCTGGAAAGGGTTTACAAACTCTTCCCGCTTTTTCAGCAGCGCAAACAGCAGAAAGCAGGACTGCTCAGCGGTGGTGAGCAGCAGATGCTTGCCATCGGCAGGGCCCTGATGTCAGTACCGAAGCTCCTGATGCTGGACGAACCTTCCGAAGGCCTGTCACCGCTCTTTACGGCAAATGTTTTTGACACGCTGAAGATCCTCGGTGATCAGGGACTCACGATTCTCATTGTTTCACAGGAAGTGGAGCTTTCTCTTGCGCTGAGCAACAGGACGTATGTGCTTGAGAACGGGCAGATTACATTGGAAGGGAAAAGTTCCGACCTTCTCAATGATGATAAGGTTCGCGAAGCATATCTAGGCATGTAGGGGTCGATTCGCCTTAGAGCAATGAAACTCAAATAATAGGATTGGCCGCTCGCACCATTTCCCTCGCTTGCCAACAATATTTGATTGCTCAGATTCCTATCGCTACGGGGCTCTTAAACCAGTGATGGTCGGCTTGTCGCCGCAAAGCGGGCAGGAGGGATTCTTCTGGAGTCCCAGAATTCTGTAATCCAGATCGAGAGCATCGTACAGAAGAAGGCGGCCTCTCAGTGAGGTGCCCACGCCGAGTAGAAGCTTCATCACCTCTGTGGCCTGGACCAGGCCAATCTGCCCGGGCACTGTGCCCAGGACCCCGACCTCGCTTCAGGTAGGGACGAGGCCGTCCCTCGGCGGGTGCGGCCAGATACAGCGCAGGCATGGGCCGCCGGCAGCGGAATGAAAGACGCCGGCCTGGCCCTCAAAGCGCGTCGCTCCTCCAAATACATACGGCTTTCCCGCGAAGTAACAGGCATCGTTCATCAGATACTTGGTGGCGAAATTGTCTGACCCATCAAGGACGATATCGAAATCCTCCAGTATTCCGAGAACGTTACCAGGAGTGATTCGCTGGTTGATGCCGATAAGGCTGACGTCAGGATTGGCCCGCGTGAGCGCGTCCAGAGCCGATTCCACCTTTGACTTTCCGACACTGCCATGCGTATGAAGCACCTGGCGATTCAGATTCGACATTGCCACCTTATCGTAATCTGCAATGCCCAGCGTACCTACGCCCGCGGCAGCGAGATACAGTCCGGAAGGACTACCCAGCCCGCCCGCGCCAACGATCAACACGCGTGCGTTCAAGAGCTTCTTCTGTCCCTCGACGCCAACTTCTTTGAGAATAATCTGTCGGCTGTAATGGTTGAGCTGCTCCCGGCTCAAGAGGCTATCGCTCTCTGTATCGTAGCCTGCTTCCACCCAGGCCTTGAAACCGCCGGCCAAAGCCCTGACATCCTCGTATCCCATTTCTTTCAATGTCAGCGCCGTGAAAAGAGAGCGGACGCCCTCGCCGCAATAGAGCAGCACAGGCTTCTCTCTGTCCGGCAGGAGGTGGCGCGCATGCATTTCTACTTCATCGCCCCTTATGAAAACAGAGCCTTTGATATAGCCGGCCGCGACCTGCTCCGGTTCCCGTATATCAAGAAACACCATAGGCTCGTTGTCGATCAGAAGGCGATGTGCCTCATCAACAGAAACCTCTTCGATTTCGGCCCTGGCTTCCTCAAGCGATTGTTCTGGCGACTTATCTTCCATAACGCACATTTCTGTATGATGACAAAAACATCAGCCTCCTGCAACCAGCATCATGAAGGTAACCGTGTCCCCCTCACTCAATGTTATGCTGTCACTCTGGTCTCTGTCCACAGTGTCGGTGCCGTTCTTATAGATCTGAATATCATCATCGATCACGCCGTCGGTGCGGAGAAGCACGTCCTTCGCGCGTTTGATCGTGGAACCGAGCTCGCGGGTAAGGTCGGCGAGCGTCGACCCACGGAACTCGACAGCGATCTTCTTCTTTCCCAGGGGCTGAGTGATGAGGGGTAAGCTAAGGAACTCCACAGTAACTTTCATTTCTTCATCTCCAATCTCAGATATGGTACATACCCGCTGAATGCTCGCCTTTCTCCTTCTGCATCCTGGTGAGGTCTGCGAGAGTAAGACCGGAAAGCAATTCTTCCACCTTGCTGCTCAGCAGGCTCCAGACGTCGCGCGTTGCGCATTTCTCACTCCTCGGGCAGATAGTCTCGTCCGCGACACAATCGACGAAGGCGCAGGGACCTTCCAGGGCTGTGACGATTTCTTTGATCCTGATTTTATCGGGTGATCTTGTGAGAAGATAGCCTCCCTTTCTTCCGCGCAGCGCGCTGACAAGGCCTGCACTGTGGAGTATCGAAAAGATCTGCTCCAGGTATTTGCCTGATATATCCTGTCTCTTTGCAACCTCGGAGAGAAAGACAGGATTGCCATTTTGCGCATGCATGGCAATGTCCACCATGGCTCTGAGACCGTATCTTCCTTTCGTCGATACTTTCATAACGAACAAAGACCTTCTAAAGAATCGTGTCCGACGCTGTGGCTCGTTCCACTTCCTTGAAGTAGCCCTCAAACAGGGGCGAGGAGAGGTAGCGCTCGCCGGAATCGGGAAGAATCGCCACGATGGTCTTCCCGGCGCTTGTGGGCTCCGCGGCTATCCGCGCGGCTACAGCAACGGCTGCGCCGCACGAGATACCTGAAAGGATACCTTCCTCTTTTCCGAGCCTTCGAGCCATCTCTATGGCCTCATCGTCTGATACTGTCTCTATGCGATCCACCAAGCCCAGATCGAGAACCTTCGGTACGAAGCCCGCGCCGATGCCCTGGATCTTGTGAGGATTAGGGCTGAGAGTTTCTCCCTTGCGTGTCTGGGAGAGTACCGGTGACGCGCTGGGTTCGACTGCAACCGAGATGATCGGTCTGTGCCTCGTGATCTTGAAATACCTGCTCACGCCGGTGATAGTGCCTCCTGTACCGACGCCTGCCACCACTATGTCCATGTTGCCGTCGGTATCGTTCCATATCTCCACAGCGGTGGTAGCCTCGTGAATTGCCGGGTTCGCCGGGTTTTCGAATTGTTGAGGCATGAAATAGCGATTCGGATTGCTTTCTGCTATCTCCGTAGCTTTAGCAATAGCGCCTTTCATACCTTTTTCTTTTTCGGTGAGCACGATGTTCGCACCCAGGGCTTTGAGCACTTTCCGCCTTTCAATGCTCATACTCTCCGGCATGGTGATGATCACCTTGTAACCTCGTGCCGCACCAACATACGCCAGCGCAATGCCTGTGTTGCCCGATGTAGGCTCTATGATCTCCATCCCGGGCTTCAGCCTTCCTGACTTCTCAGCGTCCCAGATCATGGCTGCGCCGATGCGGCACTTAACCGAATAGGCCGGGTTCCTGCCCTCAATCTTCCCGAAGATCTTTGCCTTGGTGCTGCCTGCGACACGGTTGAGCCGCACAAGGGGTGTTCTGCCGATCGAAAAGCTGTTATCCTCGTAAAGTATACCCATAGC
>Ga0335070_10005556_pt1 | contig 14823 bp, 14 predicted proteins | sample Lox_Sample_13_FD_206722 | JGI IMG/M metagenome (GOLD analysis project Ga0335070, IMG submission 206722) | Soil microbial communities from Loxahatchee National Wildlife Refuge, Florida, United States - Lox_Sample_1.3 | ecosystem: Environmental > Terrestrial > Soil > Wetlands | place: USA... | reverse complement strand
CGTATACAGGAGAGACCAGAAGATCTACCTCCAGGCCAGTTGCCCCGAACTTTGGGCATCAAGCTCGTTGGAAAAGAAATCGTTGACCTTGCAAGGCCTGGCGATGACATTTCAGCGGTGGGTCAGGTGCGCGCTCAACCACCGACCCTTCCTGGAGTTGGCAAACTCAGAACGTTCATTCTGCATATAGACGCCAATTCCATCGAAGTGTTGGGTAAGGAACCTGAAACCGCGATGCCCTCACCTGAAGAAGAAGAAAAAATCCTTGAACTGGCAAGGGATCCTTGGATTCACCAGAAAATCGTCAATTCCATTGCACCATCAATCTACGGATACGACCATATCAAAGAAGCAATAATGTACCTTCTGTTCGGCGGAGTAGCCAAAAACTTGCCAGACATAACGATAAGAGGCGAAATGAACGCGCTCCTAGTTGGAGACCCTGGTACGGCAAAATCCCAGCTCTTGCAGTATGTTTCTCGAATTGCACCACGTGGACTGTACACGTCAGGACGCGGCACAACAGCTGCAGGATTAACCGCGGCCGTAATTCGCGAGAAAGGCGGAGGAATGAGTCTGGAAGCAGGAGCACTCGTTCTTGCTGACAAGGGCATCGCCTGTATCGACGAAATGGATAAGATGCGCCCTGAGGACAGAGTAGCTATCCATGAAGCTATGGAGCAACACACTGTTTCAGTGGCAAAAGGCGGCATTGTCGCCACCCTGAACGCGAGGACGGCCATACTTGCGGCTGCAAACCCCACACTGGGAAGGTATGAACCACACCGCACAGTTGCCGAGAACATCTCCCTGCCCGTGACGATACTTTCGAGGTTTGATTTGATCTTCGTCCTGAGAGACGTTCCAAACAAGGAATCAGACAGCAAAATGTCTATGCACATTCTCGAACTCCACAGGAAAGGTTCAAGTCCAGTGGAACCACCCATCTCAGTAGATCTTTTGCGCAAATACATTAGTTATGCGAAAAGCTTCAAACCAGCCTTGACCCAAGACGCTTTGAAACGTTTGAATGACTTCTACCTCGCGATGCGTGAGGCAAGTGAAACCGAAGGGTCTCCTGTCGCAATAACTGCTCGCCAACTTGAATCACTTGTCCGCACAGCAGAAGCTAGAGCCCGCGCCGCCCTCAGGAAGGAGGTTCTGGCTGAAGATGCTGAAGCCGCAATTGCAATAATGAAGAGATCGCTGGAAGAAGTCGGGATCGACCTGTCTTCATACAAGATAGACATTGATATCATAATGACTGGACGATCAAAAAGCATGAGGGACAGACTGCAGATAATACTCACGGCTCTGATCGAAATGGAAAAAGAGACTGGAATGGTCGAAAAAGACGCTCTGGAAACGGAGCTCGAGGAGAAGTACAAAATCTCAAGAGCTGAGGCCAACCGCCTTTTTTCACAACTCTTGCGAGAAGGAACGATATACGAGCCAAGGGAAGGTTATCTGAAGAAAACGTAGCAAAGCAACAATCCTATGAGATGTAAGTGACTTTCTTGTCCTCTTCTTTCTTCGTTTCCTCAGCCTGAATAGCTCTCTTCTCCTCAATCTTCTGCAGGCGGGTTACCATTTTCTCGCCTTTAGCTATTTCCTCGTCTAGTCCTGCAATGTTAGCGTCGAAACCGAGCATTGATTGCAACACTTCAAGGACACTCTTCGCAGACTTCGGATCGGGCAGGTAGCCTCTTGTTTCACCAAGCAAACACAAAGCGTCGATCTTCCTGAAATGAGACAATCCGAGAATCAAGCCAGCCGTGCCCACGATGGGGCTTCCCGATGGACTGATCGCGGCTCCCGCCTTCAAAGCTCTGTCAAGGAATTCGGAGTTCGTGGCCGCCGCAATTACTTCGGGTTTGTTTTTAGCCTCCATTCTATATCCGCCGATTGTGATGATCAGTTCAGCATTGTATTGCTTTGCGAAGTCCAGAATGCGATCGGATATCTCGTATTGTCCTTCGATCGTTTGAGCTTGACTGTCTCCAGTGAAGAGAATTAGGTCATTCTTGCCGTCGTTGTTTATCCAACAATAGAATGTTCCTCTCAGAAGCCGAACATTTCCCTTCTTACTGACGATAACGAAGTACGGAAAGTGCGGAGAATAGAGGAAAGCAAACTTCTTAGCCTTCAACTGTTTGATCAAGTGGCGAATTGCAATCTTGCCGACAAGCCCCAAACCAGGAAGACCTTCAATAAGAATCGGGTTCTTCAAATCCATTTTCGCGATTTCTTTGATGAAAGTCTCTTTCACTCGCATCTAGTCTCCTGCTTTAAGGCCATCCTGTACTTCAGGTACTTATCATCCGGCGAGAATTTCGCAGGGTGTGGAATTCGCACCTTGCCACCACAGTAAGGGCAAGCGTCTTGTCTTAAGGTATAGCGGTGACATTTATCGCACTTTCTGAGTAACCAGACCACTACTTCTCCCTTCTAAAGGAACCCTGTCCTCCAGCCTTCGACACAGTGGTAACCACATTCTGGGCGACCTTTTGAAAAACTTCTTCCGCGTGCTTGTAATCCTCTGCCATGACCTCAATACTGTATTTTGGTGCAGCAACCACGTAAAAGCGGACTTTCGCGTTTCCCAGTTTTTCACCCTTCTTCGCATTGGAAAAGGCATCTTTTATGATGTTCACGCCGTTCGGCTTTCCAACCCGAAGTTCGGCGGTGCCTTTGACCTTAACCATAAGAACGCGTATTCTCTCTTGTGCAACCTCAAAAAATGCTTTGGCAATTTCCTCGGGAATGCCCAGCTTCGTCAGGGTGTCTGGGCCTTCTCTTACTGCTTTCTCAAATCCTTCGTACAGGCCGTACTGATCTTCTAGCAACTTTCCAGCTTTTTCGTAAACCTCTTCAACAGGCAGGCCTGTTTTCTCAGCAACGCCTTTCAGTAGCGCTTCTGCTTTTCTCTCCTTCTTCCAAGCCATTATTTTCTCTATTTTCTCTCTTTTCGTAACTCGTCTGAGTGACAAGTCGATATGTCCTTTTTCAGGATCCACTCGCAAAACTTTCAGAACAACTTTTTGTCCTTCACGCACAAAATCTCGAATGTTTCGAATCCAAGAAGAAGATATCTCAGAAACATGCAGTAACCCTTTCTTTCCATACTCATCTAGCTTCACGTAAGCACCGTAGTCAGTGACGGCGTCCACTGTGGCCATAATCAAGTCGCCAGGTTCAGGCCACTCCTGTTTCTTGAGAGACATTGCTTTTTCCTTGCCTTACTCGAAAACCGCGACTATTTCACCCTTGATCTTCGCCTTTCCACCCGAAGGCCCTGCGAGTTCAGTTCCACAAACGTTGCATACCACTTTGTTCACGGCACTGCTGAAGACCATCTGCTCGTTACCACACTTCAGGCATTTGACCCGAACAAAACTGCTTCTCGGTCTTGGAATAAGCTTTTCCCATTCTGTCACAACTCTCCCTCCATTACACGATTACCAGCTTTCTAAGGCGCATGCCGTCTTTGTGCCGCATGTACCCGCAGACCTTGCATTTCAATTTCAAAGTCTGCTTCTTAGTCGTCTTGGCAAACTCTCTTTGCAGAGGATACTTCTGCCCGCCATAACCCCTCTTCTCCCTCAAACTGTGATGGCGTTCTCCTTTGGCCATAGGCCTTCGTTTTCCAGCCTTATACAGAGTGACTGAATGAATTTGATGCTGTTTACACCTTGGACAGTAAGTCTTTACTTCCTTAGGAACATTCACTTCAATCCACGACCAGCTTTGCATAAACGAAGCGACACATGTTCTTATACCTTTTCCGTGATCTTGCGTGATGCGATACCCTGTCGGGACGATTCGGTATTTCACCTACTGTAGAAGACCACATCGATTCTGATGTCATAAACGTCACTCTTAAATCAGTGTCATCCACTTTATTGAAACGTTAGAATTAACCAGTTGGGAAAAAGACACATGAACCGTCATTCGCCTACAATCGATGAAGCTCTTGCCCTAATCAGAAAGACGTTGCCCATAATAGTGTTCACGATACCGTTTGTTGTGTTATACGTTCTTTACCCAGGCTCGTACGACTTAATGTGGAAAGGTAGAACGTTCTATCTTTTTTTCTTGTGGCTTGTGTTCCTGGAGACTAGTCTCAACTGGGATAGAATTGCAGAGAGCAAGATCAACAGATTGAAAACGGTCAGGACAGCTGTTTTTTTTGTAGCCCTTGCACTTCCAATACTGTACGTTGTTGGGGCGAACTATTTTGGTTTGAACGCTGCTATAATGGATTTGGCCAGTAGCCACGGTGTTGTCCCTGATTTTGTCCAGTTTGTGCCGCTTGCAGTGGAATACCTAGTCTTGACTACCCTTTTTGCATTGATCATCTCGTTATACTACGGAGCTCCTCAGATCACAAACTTTTCTATCTCAATGATTTTCCTAGGAGCAATCGGGGTGATTTACATGATTGACAATTTGTATCCATGGGGACTCTTCACTCCGTTCCAAATCCTTGTACCAACGACGACGCAGCTGTCGGCGAGCATTCTGAACATGATGGGCTACAAGACAAGCATCGTTTTCCAACAAACTACCACCCAAGGCACCTTACCCCAATTGACTGTTCAAGACGTGTACGGACATGTCAGCACTCACGGAGTGGCTTGGCCGTGCTCGGGCATCGAGAGTTTACTGATTTTTGCAGTCACTCTCCCGTTGTTCTTCAAGAACAGCGACATTCCACTGACACACAAGATCGTGTATTTCATCTTTGGCGCTGTTGTCACGTTTTTCATCAACGCCTTGAGGATCGCAACTATTTTCATTATAGATCTTGGCGGCGGTGACTGGAACGCTTTTCACAATTTCTACGGAATGCTGTACTCAATGTCCTGGATTATGTCCTATCCACTTCTGATAATTGCCAGCCGAGCATTATGGGGAAAACTCGTGAGACGAAGTATTGACCTGAACCTCGAACCTCCAAGTTCAATTTCGTTGCCTCCCAATTAGAAACTGATCTACTAAGCATCCACCCTTTCAGCCAATGCCTGTTTAATCAGAATCTTTGTGTTCTCAAAGGGCAAGGCTGCAATGTCTTCAACCTTGAAGGGCCCGTAAGTCTTCATGTCAGCACCGATGATCGCAGGAACCTCCTTCAGAAACCGCACTGTAGCTCTCTTGTGAGTTGCCTCTATTCGAACGATCGGAAGTTGCCCGCGAAGAATACCCTTAGCAAACGATTGGATCGCTTCTGCAAAAGGCGTGACCGCCGAGCAAATCGTCTTTTCCTCTGACGTGAGAAGCTCCTGTGAGAACCCCTCCCCAATTGTCAGTTTTTGAATCATTTTCCGATAACGTGCTTGGATCAGCTGAAGAATCATGCGTCTTGCATTATGCATTTCTTTGTTAAGGAGACTTGCTTTTAGCGCTCGCTTCTCCAACATTCGACTTTCTTCCCTCAGTCGCTTCATATACTCTGCAACGTTGGAATAGAATTCTGTTGGGAGCTTCTGAAGCTCAACGTTTTCAAGTTCGAGTCTCCATGCGTCGTACAGTTCACTGTACATACTACTCCATTACCTCCGCTCTTTTCTTGCACAGCAGCAACAACGCTGCTGCCGTGGGCAACTCGACTTTTTCATTTCGGTAAGGACCAAACTTTTCATTGCCCAGACAGAATTGAGGCGAATCAGAAACAAAGACGCAGACCTCGCCACCTTCGAAAGCCAATGCTTCCTTGAAGGGGTCAAAATCGCTTATCGACGAAATCGGGAATTCAATCTTCTTTAGACCTGTTTTTCCATGCAGAGTGCCCGACATTCTGATCAGACGGTGGATGTCTGTAGTAACGACAGTATCTACTTTTGCTGACTGGGACTCCTTGGAGTGTTCAACCAGCTTCTTGAAAGTCTGGGGGCCCAGACCCTTCAATGTCGTCCACGGCCTTGATTCTCTGAGACTCCTCATGATGGATTCCTTGCTCTTCATTATCACTTGTGCAACGTTCCTGTTCAAACCTATTCCAATGTAATCATTCAAACCTGCATTAAGAACAGTGTCATACACTCCACGCGCGATTCGTCCTTGCCAGCCGGGAGCGTTCAAATCGAGATTCGCCATCCTGTCCTCGCCCAATCCGCATATGTCCAGGTCGATTCCTAACCCGCAAACATAATCGACAATCTCCTTGCGATCCATTGCGTTAAGGGTCTCTGTCGCCTGGTTTTCGACGTGAACATGATAACCACGATGTCCAGAATAGAAGACATGAATGACTTCTTCGCCGAACCCGAAGTCTTTCTTCAGGATGTCAAGGAGTTTGACGGTCTCACTCTTTGCAGACTTCAAACATTCTTTGCAGGGCCAGGTGTTGTTTTCGAATTTTTCTTTTCCACAAGCTGGACAGCTTTCCGGAACTTCACCTTTTCCCTTGAAACCACAGTTCAAGCATGTCCATTCATCGTGAATTTTGTCACAGGATGTCGGTATATGATCAGCGTCGATGTCAAAAATCAAGTCTGCGCCAATCCAGCATTTGGCAGTCATCTCCGAAGCGGCAGGTTGCTCATATTTGGCACTCGAATAGTAAACGTCTGACGGTGCGTCGGAGCATAAGAAATCTCTGAGTTCTTCATTGGATCTGAAGCTTCGATGTCTGACCATCGCTTTGTTTCTGAAGAGTAGCGCAGCAAACTCTCGTCTAGGAAAGCAAGAAGGGACCACTACGTCATCGAAACGCTCAGAATAGTACGCGAGAAACTTGCGTTCTACGAAGTCACGAGTGCTTGCAGACATTTCGCTCTTGAATGACACTTTGACACCTATTTAAGTTTCTCAAGAGTGTAATGAATCTTGTTTTAGACTTTAAGCTGACCCAGGATGGTAAAGGAATAGGTTTAAATGATTACCAGAAGAAAAAAGAAGGATAGTGGATAGGTTCGCTTGAAGAGAGGAATCTCAGACAACAAGGTTAATGATACATTTATGGTCGAATACGCTCTAAGCAATCCAGTAATTCAGAAAAGCCGAGTAGAATTTGGATTTCCCGAAGTAACGGTAGTCGTGCTTAACTATAACGGAAAAAAGCGCATCAAAGAATGTTTGGGCTCGATTTTCAGAATGAACTATCCCCAGTTCAAAGTTGTGGTGGTTGACAACGGTTCCAGTGACGGATCATTGGACTCGGTTAGAAAGAAGTATCCGCAGGTGAAAACCGTCAAATACGACAGAAATCACGGATTCGCAAAAGCCTACAACATGGCGTTAGAAGAAATTGAAAGTGAATTCATAGTGCTCCTGAATAACGATGTCACGGTTGAGCCGAATTGGCTTAGAGAGTTAATGCCTTACATCATTTATGACAATGAGGTGTCAGCAGTCACACCCAAGATGCTTTTCATGCAAAACACATGCGCAATCAACGCTGCAGGAGGCAAATGTGACATCTATGGTTCGGGCTGGAATCGTGGGAACGGAGAAAAAGACAATGGCCAATACGAGAGAGTCGAAGAGGTTTTCTACGCTAATTGTGGTGCCATAGTTATTAGGAGAGATGCCTGGAAGGATGTTGGATCGTTTGACGAACAGTATTTTCTTTATAGCGAAGACCTGGATTGGTGCTGGCGGGCAAGATTGAAGGGATACAAAATTGTTTATGTTCCCTACTCCAGAATCTATCATGAATGGCGAGCGTCAAATGGCCCGATCATTCCGCTCCTCGAGCGTAACTGGCTCGCTACAGCACTCAAGAATTATGATTCAGGCACCTTAATGAGGCTGGCGCCGAAATTTGTGGCGTTGAAATCTGCCGTAGCTGCATGGCTTCTGTTCAATGGTAGAAACGTAAGTGAGAGATTTGCCGTGTTTGATGGTTTTCTATGGAATCTGAAAATGTTTCGAGATACTTGGAAGAAGCGCCTTCTGATTCAGGCTTCCAGAAAGATAGATGACAAGGAGATCCAGAGGCATATGTATAACGGCAGCCTCGAACTCTCACTTGGACTCGGACGAATAAAACATCCAATAACAGACAGCTTGGCGTCATAGAATTCTTAAATTTGCAAGTCATGATTCCGCGAAGACTTGACATATCGTATTCTGGAAATTCCGTACACTTTCTCCCCAATTGAATTTGCGCATGGCAATTCTCGCTTTTTCACCCATCTTTCTTCGCAACTCATCGTCGCTTGTAAGCAAGGACAAGCGGCTTAAGAATTCGGTTGGAGTGTCAACGAGGAAACCTGTTTCTCCGTCTGTCACAACTTCTTCATGTGCGCCGACTCTGTAAGCTATGACAGGTTTTCCGTTTGCTTGGGCAGCAACTATGGGTAAGTCGAAACCTTCCCACCTTGAGCAAGTGCAGTAAAGGTCGCAGGCCTCAAAACAAACTCTCAATTTCTCTAGGGGAACCTTTGTCAATACTACGACATTATCGGGAGGACTCTGCACCTCTAAATCGGAGATTGAACCTCTGCCGATCAACAAAAGAACGCAGTCTCCTTGGTTCTTTTGGAGCTTGTTGAAAAGCTTCATCGTTTGGATCATTCCCTTGTAAGGTGTGGAAAATCGTCCTACAGACAAGATCAGTTTCCGGTCACCGACGGCAAGATCTTTTCTAAGTCGCACTGCCTTCTCTTTTTCATGACAGACTAGATGGTCGATGCCGTGATAGTTTACGATTGCTCTTCCCCTAATCAGTGGTGACAGAAGATTCCTAGTGTAATAACTGTTTGTCAGAACGCGATCGGAAAAGTGGAAAGAAAGGTTCCAGAGAAGATTCTGCCGAACAGATTCAACTTTTCTCACGAACGAATCCAAGATTTTCTGAGGTGGCACTCCAAAGTAGTACATGATGACTTTCTTTCTGAAGATACCATAGGATAAGGCGCCTACGATGTGCATCGGATCAACGGTAATTATCACGTCGTATTCGTTCAGAACGGACACTAAAGAGAAAAACGAACGGAGATCTATCAGAAAATTATCGTTCCAAAACTCGCTCATGCGGGGAAGTGCAGCGACTTTGTACGTCACTGTTTTGTAGTTGGAGCATGAATATTCATTCTTGTTCGTCAGAACTGTGATGTTAAATCCATTCCGAGAAAGTCTCTCTGCTAGTAAATTCACTACTTCACCAACGCCGTATCCTATGAGCATACTTTCTGCTATGACGGCTATCTTTGGTTGTTTCAGATTTTGCACTTCACGTTTGCCCCGGCAAACTCTGTAGAGACACTATTATGGATTTTAGATAGACGTCAGCGGACGTCGTGGGATTCGCTACAGAAAATGTCACCTCAGTGCTTGATGAAGTGACGTTCATCGTCAGATTGTAGTTTTGGACAGAAGGAGCACCGCTACTGTTTGCTCCGTACAAATCCTTTGATGCAAGAACCGAATCGCCCTGAGTCAATTGGGCCGTGCATCCGGGTGTTGCGCCGAGATATGGAAGGTTCATCTGATACGTCACCTGGTAGATTCCTCTGGGGAAAACACTGCTGAAAAAGACGGTGCCAGTGTATATGTGGACTTCGTATTTTAGCGTCATGACGAAGGGTTCATACAGGGTAAGCTCTCCGTGGTAGTTGTGTCGGTAGACAAAGGCGCCGTCAGAACAAGAATATAGACCGTATTCGGTGGAGAGTCTTTCCAGATTTCCGAAGCCGTAAAGGAAAGTCTGTCTTTGCGGATCCGTGCGTATGTCGGGGTTGATGTCGAAGATTATGAAGTCAGGTTTGAGATCGAATAGTGACTGAACGTATTCAGCGTAGTATGACTTGTTGAACGCAGCGAAAAGTGGCGGAACCACGTATGATTTCAGGCTGGTCGAAACATGTGGGAATAGATCATATTGCGTCAGGATTGACGCATTTGGGAAATCTCTCTGAATTTGCGTTAGCAGGACGTTGAGTTTTTGATCATGCGAAGTGAGCACAACCTGCAGACTTGTGGGGAGACTCTGAACAGTTAGAACCAGAGACACCAAGACACACGCCAAGAACAGTCTTCTGAACAGCTTCCCTGTCCTTCGTGGGTCTGTTTTGAGAAGGGATTGGATTCTTCCAAAGCCTTTGATCGCTGCAAAAATGACGAATGGGGTTATCAGAGCTGAGTACTGAAAGCCAATCTGATAATACGGAGGGTAGTTTGACAGAAAAGCCAACACGATCCAGAGCAAAGCGGGTAACATTTCGATCATTTGGAATAGAGACAAAAACCCGAGGGGAGCAAACACGGTGAACAGATAGAAAAGTTTGGACTGAAAATCATAAGTCACAGCTTGTACCAAGTTGACCTGTCCAGCGTGGAACCACGACGATGGATCTATAGGAGCGAAACCGAGAATTGACCAAGGTGAGCCCTCTGCGAAACCTTGAGGCGGAGTGGGATTGAAGACTCTTATGATCTGGTTCGCTATGAGAAACCAGCACGCTGCAACGGCTATCGTTCCCAACGCCATGAGCAACTTTCTGGAAGGGCGATGCTTCGACCGAAGCACATCGGCGATCTCGTGTCTCTGGACCAGCAATTCGCCAACTCCGAACGTTGCGAAGATTACGGCCATGAGCTCCTTTGTTGACAAGCCCAATAGCATGAAAACGAAGTACTGTTTCCAGCTTCCCTTCATAAAGAAATACAACGCAAACAGGGCGAAAGGGACGAATAGGGCATCAGGATGAAAATCGAAGCTGTTGATGCCGTAGACGTGTGGATAGACGAGGTACAGAAGCGAAAAGTAGTAGCCTAGTTTTCGGTCTTTGAGTACGTGCTGTGTGATCAAGAAGACTGGGTAGGCGCCGGCCCCAAGCGCCACTGATTGAAATACGAGCAGAGTCGCTGGACCCTGCAAAATCGCGTAAAACGGAAGGACCAAGAAAAGTATCGGACTGAAGTGCACTCCGAAAACTGAACCTCCTGGGTTCGCGTAGAGCTCTACGGTGTAGTAAAACAGGCGCCCGTGCAACGTGCTGTGAAGTGCTTGGTCAAAGATCCCCAGGTCCCAAGCCGAAGTTTGAAATGAGTAGTGTCTGATCAAGGCTACACTACTTAGGACGATTACGTATCCTAGAACCATTGCGGTGACAAGCCAATTTTCGACCAGCCACCGGTGGAGAAAGATTTTCAGTTTTAACCATGATTCCTTGATCGCGTTCATTCCCAATCACTATGGCGGTTAGTTGCTATCGATAATGAGGGGTTCTGAAGGTGTTGCAGCAAACTCCGGTTTGTGAGCATTTAGTATTTTCGGTTGAAGTTAAAAATGTAGGTGAGAAAGTCTCTGATCTCATTCATCGTCAGTTTGGATTTGCCCTTCTTCCTGTTGACGAAGACTATTGGCACGTCTTTGATTCTGTAGCCTCTTAGGTTCGCTTGCCTTATGGTTTCGATCTGGATCTCGTAAGTTTGGCTGTGAAGATCGCCCACGATTCCTCTTACCAGTCTCGTGGAATAGCATCGCATCCCGCTGGTGTAGTCGGATATTCTTGCCTCTATTCGAAAGCGGGTGACGAGGTTTGCCACTTTGCTTATCAGGAAGCGACCTACGCCCCAGCCTACTGCTCCGCCTCCCGGACAGTATCTGCTTCCCACGACCAAGTCAGCTCCTTCTTTGGCGGCGTTGACCAGCTTAGGAATCTCTTTGGGGTTGTGTGAATAGTCGGCGTCCATCGTGACTATGTATTTGGGTGGGTTTTTCATTGAAAGAAATGCCCTGAACCCGTCGGTTATTGCTGTTCCGAGTCCCAGTTTCTTGCCTCGAACAAGAAGCAGGACGTTCTTGTACTTCTTTTGAAGTTGCCTCACGATGTTGGCGGTGCCGTCTGGGCTTGAATCGTCGATGACCAATATTGACTTGTCCAGGTTGGAGTCTTCCAGTTCGTGGATTAGCTTTTCGGCGTTGCCCGCTTCACAGTACGTCGGAAGCATGATCCCGATTTCAGAATGAATGTTTAGGTTGCCCTCTATGCGCGAAGACTGCATTAGGTTTCTTCCTTTTTCAGAGTCACGTTCAGTTTAGCGTACTGGATATATAAGGTATACTGAACATTGAACGGTTTTCAGCGGTTCTTTCCTTCGCTCTTCAGTCTGATTCTGTAGTAACCGAGAGGGTGTCGTACTCTTCTGCACAGTTCATCTGGGTTGGTGCACACTCCGTGTGTTTTCAACGTGTCGCATTTCGGAGGGATGTATCTTGTTCTTGAACCCGTCTCGCCCGCGATGTGTTCAACCTGGTAGCGGGTCATTTTTTCGTTGAAATCTGAGATGCTCTTGAAAAGTTCGATGACGTTGTCTGCGGGCATTCCGATGTTTATGAGGAATGATGTTAAGGCGAATCTTCCGATGTGGGAGATGTGTCGTCCAGACGAAAATGCAAGGTACAGGGTACTTATGCACGGGGGAAAGGCTGATTGCACCATGACCTGGGGCACTTCTTCAATCTCGGTCTTGCCGATCTTTTCGGCGGATAGTTTCTTTATTTTTTCTGCGATCTCGACTATTTTCTTTGGAAATCCTGGGACATCGTCCACGTCGAGTCTTTTCTCGATGTTTCTGCGCACCTCTTCGCTGAGCAGTCTCGCGGTTTCGTTTCGTGACAGATAGACTGTGCCTGCGGTTAGGATGCGGTTTACGAGTTTCCATTTTTTGTCGCGGAGATGAGTCGCATTTCTCAGGTAGTCTGTGAAGTTTGTTGAGAATTCGTAGCCAGGACGGATGAGCTGGTCGATGTTCAATTTCCATCCGAGGTTCCCTGCGATTTCGAGTATGCGTTGAGGGCTTTCGTCTTTCAGGTCTTCGTAGGCGCGTTTGGCTTCTGCGAGGGCGTATCTTTTTTTGATGAAGGAGTTTCCGGTTGCGATTGTGAGCATTATGGCGGCTGGGAATGATAGGATTTCGATTTCTTCGTTGCGTGTTTTTCTGTCAACGATGGTGTACAGGATGGCGTTTTCGACTCTTTCTTCGGCGCGTTCGAGGGATGAGGCGAGCTCTGGCGTTGCGAGGTCCTCGATTCTGAGGTTGAGTTTCTTTATGTAGTCTGTGTTTTCTTTGAGAAAAGGGTATTTGGCCATGTCGTTTTTGGTGAATCTTGCAGGGGTCATTCGGATTTCTTTCGTTGTGTTACTCCGTTTCTATTCTGGGCGCGAGATAGAACGTTAGTTTTCCCTCTTTTGGTTGCTGAAAGTCCAGTCTGATTGGCATGTCGGATGAGAATTCGAGTGTGCAGATATCGGATGTTGCGGAGGCGGCTTTGATTATTTCTGTCAAGTAGCTGAGGCTGAAGGTTGCTTTCTGATGTTCTTTGGCCTCCAAGTCTAAGAGGGCGTCACTTCCTTTCTGCAGTGTTATTACGGCGCCCATGAGGTCTCCCGAGGCGTTGAAAACTAGTTTATCGGGATCGGCCTCTATTCTTACGTGATCGCTGACGAGTTGTGCGTCCTCGATTGCTTGACTGAGTCCGTCGGTTGTTGCTTTCGCTTTGACGTTGAACGTGATCTTCGGCGTGGGCACTTCTTCTTCTGAGGCTTCGAGGGTTGGCATGGTGAAGTTTCGCGTGTATCTGCCGGCCATGGCGACTTGAAGTTTTCCGGTCTTCTCGTCTAGTGAGAGCTCCACTGTTTCGTCCTTGCCGGTTCGTTTGAGGAGTTTGAGCAGTTCTGTGATGTTTATGCACATTTTTGCTGGTTCCGTGCAGACGTATTCTTCGAAGATCGTTTTGGGCCATTCGAAATCGATCATCGCCACGCGGGATGGATCCATCGCTCGAAGTCTGAGGGCGTCTGGCTCGATCTTGAACGTTGCTTCGTCGACGAGGATTGAGATGGAGGTGATCAGGTCTTTTAGGAGTTTGGCGTCAGCGATTTTGAGTTTGAACATCGGAGTCACCTTTCTACAGGATATTGTGGGTCGGGCATAAAAGAGTTTAGCACTTAAAGACGGCTTGTTGAAGTGAACGTTTTCGGGTTGAAAATGACCCATTTTCGGCTTTGAGAAAAGCGTCGCAGCTGCGTTGAGGCTTGAAATGGTTGAGTTTGAAATTTAGAGGGTGACCTGCAAGCTCAACGTTCGGCGGCATGTGGCTCAGCTGTTTGCGGTTTTTATTCGCTGAAAAAGGCTTATTGTGTACCCTCCCCCTCCTCGTTTCAATGTATCGTGAATATTTGGATCCAAATATGCACACGTGAATGATAGGTGAAGTGGAGAGAACCTTGTTTCACTGGTAACGAAAAAGGGGGTTTCACCGGGTTTTTGCCAGTTGTTGTTCTCTCTTCTCTGCTTCGTTGAAGAGGTATTCAAACCATTCAAATATTCCGAGAATGCCGTACTCTTTTCTCAGTCCTTCTGCGATGGGCTTCACTTTTTTCCAGCTTATACCTACGTCCCAGTGGTTCAGGACCAGGTCAATGCCCAGGATCTTGCTGTGCACGGCTATACCTATGCCTTCAAAGAACCTTGCAGTCATGGCCAGCGCAATTGGAACGGGATTCTCGGAAAACGGATGACCGTATTTCTTCAAGAAGTCGTCAAAATCCTTGTATTCTGCACTTTCCAGCTTCGACCATGCCTTGACATTTTTTCGCCGCGCGCGCATGATTGTTGCCATAGCCTCATTACGAGATCCGTTTGCCTTTGTGTGTGGAGATGTCTGAGTTCCTGAACGGTTAGAATCAATCCTGCGATCACACCTGCCGCTGCGATGATTGCAGAGATCGAGGTTGCATCCAACTTCATGCTTGTCACTCGAAAGATTAGAATAGGCAAGTAGGTCTTAAGGCTTGGTCATCCGTGGCGCGAGGATTGTGAGCCAGCATCAGAGAGTTCTGTCGCGCGCGCTGGTTGCACGTTTGAATT
>Ga0335070_10005555_pt1 | contig 14827 bp, 13 predicted proteins | sample Lox_Sample_13_FD_206722 | JGI IMG/M metagenome (GOLD analysis project Ga0335070, IMG submission 206722) | Soil microbial communities from Loxahatchee National Wildlife Refuge, Florida, United States - Lox_Sample_1.3 | ecosystem: Environmental > Terrestrial > Soil > Wetlands | place: USA... | reverse complement strand
TAGAGGAGACGAAGGTTGCAAGCCGCTCCGAAAGGCCCAGGTACGGCGAAATCTGCCTCAGTGCAGCAATAGAGACAGGCGGCGCGTTCACGCTGTTTCGTATAACTCCGTTAAGCGCAAAGTCTACGATCTGGTCCGCGATGTCGATCGCAACTTTTTCCTGGGCCTCCTTTGTTGAGGCGCCGAGGTGGGGCGTACAGACCACCTTGTCCGTAAGCACAAGCGGGTGGTCCTTGGGCGGTGGTTCCTGCTCAAACACGTCGAGGCCCGCGCCTGAGACGTGGCCGCTCATCAAGGCGTCATATAAATCCATCTCGTTCACGATGCCCCCACGGGCTACGTTGAGGATGACCACGCCTTTCTTCGTCTTTGCGAGAGCATTCTTCTCGATCAGGTTTTTCGTCTCTCTGACCATCGGAAGATGGACAGTGATGAAATCGCTTTCTGCGAGCAGTGTGTCAAGACCCACCAACTCGATGCCTTTGGCTTCGGCGACTTCCTTCGTAACGAAAAGGTCGTACGCGATTACCCTCATGCCCAGCGCCACAGCCTTCTCGGCGACGATCATGCCAATATTGCCGATGCCAATGACACCCAGCGTCTTGTTGTAGACCTCGATGCCCATGAGGAGCTTCTTTTCCCATTTACCCTGCTTCATGGTTGCATCCGCAAGCGCTACCTTGCGTGCCACAGCAAACATGAGCGCGACCGTGTGCTCCGCAGCCGCAAGGGCGTTTCCCTGTGGGGTATTCATAACCACAATACCCTTTTCAGTCGCTGCTTCCACGTCCACATTGTCAACGCCGATTCCCGCCCTGCCGATTACTTTCAGCTTATCAGCGTTCGCAATGATATCGCGGGTCACCTTCGTGGCACTTCTTACGATCAATGCGTCGTACTCACCGATAATCGCAGCAAGCTCCTCTTTTTTGAGATCGGTTTTGACATCTACAGATAGACCTTTGGACTTCAGGATATCAACCGCCTCTCCGGACATCGCGTCTGCTATGAGGATCTTCATCGCCCCTCCTTAATCATACTCTTTTGGCGCGTCAGCGGCTTTTGCACGCCACTCTCAGTATATGCTGCACCCTTTCACGTACACAGGTCTTGCTTTTGCATGAACTTCTAACGATGGCCGCGTACCGCTTTTCACCTTTTGTCCTGTTATTGTAGAGCTTTGCAGGAAAGATTTCAAGAGAGTCATTATCATCATTTCTTGAAATTCATCTTGACACCTCGAGAGGGCAATGGTACCGTTAAAAAAACAATTATGTGCAGCTATGCAACCATAGTTGTCCTTTATAACATACGATATTTACGTGTCCTCGACTCCTTGCCACGGCGCTGGTGCGAAGTCGAGAGTCTATATAACCGATAAGGAGGAGCCATGGAAACAAAGATCTTGTTGCCGGAAAGTGAAATCCCGACGAAATGGTACAACATACAGGCAGACCTGCCCAACCCGCTCCCACCTCCGCTCCACCCGGCAACAGGTCAACCTGTGGGGCCGGACGATTTAGCCCCTGTCTTTCCCATGAATATAATCGAACAGGAAGTATCGACCCAGAGGTGGATAGACATACCCGAGCCTGTACTCGAGAAGCTCCTGATATGGAGGCCTACCCCACTGTACCGGGCCCATCGCCTGGAGCGCTTCCTCGGTACGCCTGCCCGGATCTACTACAAACACGAAGGCGTAAGCCCCGCCGGCAGCCACAAACCAAACACTGCTATTCCGCAGGCCTATTACAACAAGATCTTCGGCATCAAGAGGCTCACCACCGAAACGGGTGCGGGGCAATGGGGAAGCGCTCTATCGTTTGCCTGCAACCAGTTCGGGCTCGAACTGAAAGTCTACATGGTGCGGGTAAGCTATAACCAAAAACCGTATCGTCGCATGCTGATGGAGACGTGGGGTGCCAAGTGCGTCCCCAGCCCCAGTCCGGACACCGCTGCGGGAAGGGGCTTTCTGGAACAGAACCAAGACCATCCGGGAAGTCTCGGCATCGCGATCAGCGAGGCGGTGGAAGACTGCGTTACCTCCAAAGACACGCGGTACTCTCTTGGCAGCGTCTTGAACCACGTGCTCATGCATCAGACCATCGTGGGTCTTGAGGCGCAGAAGCAGATGGCGATGGCGAAGGATTATCCCGACGTGGTGATCGGTTGCGTGGGTGGCGGCAGTAATTTTGCCGGGCTTGCTTTTCCGTTCGTGCGTGACAAGATCACAGAAGGAAAGAAGACCAGGGTGATCGGGTGTGAGCCCACGTCCTGCCCGACCATGACAAAAGGCCCGTATGTTTATGATTTTGGCGACACGGCCGGTATGACGCCGCTTATGGCAATGCACTCGCTGGGCCACGGCTTCGTGCCCGCTCCCATCCATGCGGGGGGATTGCGTTACCACGGTGTGGCGCCTCTTCTGAGCAGGCTTATTGTCGACGGCTTCGTAGAAGGAAGGGCTTACGACCAGTCCCAGACGTTCGCGGCGGGACTTACGTGGGCGCGCACAGAAGGATTCGTACCGGCACCGGAGACAAACCATGCGATTGCCGCCGTCATAGAGGAGGCGAAACGCGCAAAAGAGGAAGGCGAGCCTCGGGTGATCCTGCTCATCTGGAGCGGCCACGGTCTGATCGACTTATCGGCATACGACGCCTACCTTTCGGGAAGGCTGCAGGACTCACCGATGGAGGATGACCAGGTTTCGCTTCTCTGCAGGGATTTGAAACGAGTAGGTCTGTAGTCCGCGGAGGAGCCGATTCCAATGCAGGCGAAGCTATCGGAAGGACACATGTGGCTGGGTCAGCGCGTACAGACCGTCAGGCCATCTGGTGTGCGTAAGATCTTCGACATGGTCCGCAAGGTGAAGGACCCGGTCAACATGAGTCTGGGCGAGCCAGATTTTGATGTGCCTGCGCCTATCAAGGAAGAGGCCGTAACGTGGACCCGGAGGGGATTCAACAAGTATGCGCCCTCCGGCGGCATACCGGAGCTGCGCGAGAAGCTTAGTGCGCAGCTCAAGGCAAGAAGCGTCTTCTGTGAGGACGTGATCATCACGCCAGGCGTGACAGGCGGTATACTCCTCGCTATGATGGTCACCCTCAACCCAGGCGATGAAGTCATCATCCCCGACCCTTCTTTCGTCATGTATGAGTACCAGACCATCCTCCTCGGAGGCAGTCCCGTCTTCGTCGATACCTATCCGGACTTCACGCTCAAGGAGGAGCTGCTCCAGCAGGCGATTACGCCAAAGACGAAGATCATCATCGTCAACAGCCCGGCCAACCCCACAGGTGCGGTCTGCTCGAGAGAGGAACTGGAGATGGTTGCACGGGTCGCGCGGGAAAAGAACATCCTTCTCTTTTCGGACGATATCTACGAGCGTTTTTTCTATGAGACGGGGAGTGCGCCGCCCTGTCTCGGCCAGCTGTGCGACAACGTCCTCACGTTTGGGGGGTTCTCGAAGACGTGGGGCATGACGGGGTGGCGTGTGGGCTACGTGGCAGGGCCGAGGGATATTATCGATGCCATGGTTACGATGCTGCAATACGTGTTCAGCGGGGTTCATTCGGTCGCTCAGAAAGCTGCGGTCTTCGCACTCGATTATCCAACAGACGAGATCATCGAGACCTATCGCAGGAAAAGGGATCTTATCTACGACGGGATAAAGGACAAGTTCCGCATAGTAAAACCAAAAGGCGCCTACTACATTTTTCCGGAAGTCCCCGACGGCGATGGCGACGCGTTCGTCGAGAGGGCACTCGCAAATAACCTGTTTATCATCCCTGGCAGCGTCTTTTCCAGAAAAAAATCGAACGTGCGCATATCCTTCGCTGCGGACGAGGCAACTGTCCTGAGGGGGATCGAGATATTGAGGAAGCTCGTGTAGAGGTGTGCTCGACCTTGTCCGTATTGCCACTGCAATCAACAACAAGATGTTGAGGAGACGCGGCGGCCACTATGCTCTTTATAGCAAACGCGCTTCTGCCGCGCCGTAGCAAAGGATCGATTCGCGGTCTTTGCCAAGAGGAGGGGTGCGACCATGGAAAAACCGGTACAGAGAATGCTCATGGGGAACGAAGCGATAGGTAGAGGCCTCGTGGAAAACGGATGCTCTCTCGCAGCCTCGTATCCCGGAACTCCAGCGTCCGAGATTCTTGGCTCGGTTGTGCAGTTCGCACGTGAACTGGAGATGCCTATCCACACCGAGTGGTCGATTAACGAGAAGGTCGCATACGAAGTCGCCCTCGCTCACAGTTGCACGGGTAAGAGAGGAGCTGTCTCCATGAAGCAGGTAGGACTCAATGTGGCAGCTGATCCCTTCACGCGCTCGGCCTATCTGGGCGTGACGGGCGGTTTTATCGTCGTAGTCGCTGACGACCCGGGCCCGCACAGCTCACAGACGGAGCAGGATAGCCGGTTCTTTGCCCACTTCGCGAAAGTGCCTGTGTTCGACCCTTCGAGCCCGCGAGAGGCGAAGGAAGCGGTAGCGACGGCGTATGCTCTTTCTGAGCGATACGAGATTCCCGTAATGATCCGGCCGACTACCCGCATCTGCCATGCCCGCCAGAACGTTTCCTGCGTCAAGCCGATCGAGCTTGAGAGGAAGGCGCACTTCGAGAAGAACCCTTCGAGATGGGCGGCAACACCCCAATTCGTGACGGGTCTCCATCGTCTATTGAACGAGAAAATAGATAAGATCGCTCTGGAGAAACAATTCTATCCGGTCCTCCAAAAAGGTGGAGGCAAGAGCAATTCGTGTATTGTCGCGTCAGGCGTCGTTTACACCCACGTGTATGAGCTCATCGAGGATGGAGGCCTCTCTGACGTAGACCTCTATCAGGTGCTCCTCCCTTATCCCCTGAACAGACGCTTCATCGAGGACATACGTGCTCGCTACCAGAAAATCCTGGTCTTGGAAGAAAGCTACCCGGTCATAGAGATGCAGTTCGTAAACCCCCTTGTACAGGGGAGACGATCCATGTCGGTCCCCGGGGAAGGGGAGCTGACGCCGGACGTTGTCGAGTCTGTACTCCGCACGTTCGTAGGCATCGCCCGGAAACGAGAAGCGGAACCCGCGGCGAAGGGCAGGCGGCCGTCCCTCTGCGCCGGCTGCTCCCACCGGGCCGCGTTCTATGGGATCAAAGAAGCCTTTCGGGGCGGGATTTTCCCGAGCGACATCGGATGTTACACCCTCGGGATGAACCTTGGCGCTGTCGATACCTGCCACTGCATGGGAGCGTGCATCAGCCAGGCAGCTGGGTTCTACCATTCGTATCAGCAGGACGGAGGAGAGATCCCTCCCATCACAGTCACCATCGGGGACTCGACCTTTTTCCACGCCGGTATCCCTGCGCTGGTAAATGCGGTCGTTCAGAAGGCCCGCTTCATCCTGGTCGTTCTTGATAATGCCACAACCGCCATGACCGGACACCAGCCGACGCCACACCTTGGTATCCTTGCAGACGGAAGTCAGGGTAACCCCGTTTTCATCCCCGATATTGTGAAAGGGGCTGGGGTTCGTTTCCTGAGAGAGGCGGACCCGTGCGAGCTTGAAACGTTCGGGGAGACATTGAGAGAAGCAGAGGCCTTTTGCCGATCCCCGGAGGGCGGCGTGGCGGTGGTGATCGCAAGACACGGCTGCCTGCAGGACCGGAGAGCGGGAAGGGACGCGCAGCACCTCAACATGACCATCGAAGAGTGTACTGGTTGCCGCTGGTGCATAGACGAGTTCGAGTGTCCCGCCCTTTTGTTCGATGAAGAAGAGGGGCGAGCAAGCATCAGCGAGGCCCTCTGCACGGGGTGCGGTGTCTGCGTGCATGTCTGTCCTTCGAATGCTATCGTCTCAAAGGATGGAGGTGCGCAATGAGGCAGCAGATCGTGGTGAGCGGGATCGGCGGCCAAGGCGTGCTCTTCGTGACCCGATTGTTCGCAGAGGTGGCCGTAGAGATGGGCCTCGAGGTGCTCACCTCGGAGATACACGGTATGGCTATGCGGGGAGGGACGGTCCTTGCGCACGTCAAGGTGGGTACGTTCAAGAGCCCTTTAATCCGCCGGGGAGAGGCGGATGTGGCGATCATCGTCAATGCGGAAAATGTCTCTCTACACCGATCTTTCGTAAAAGAGAGCGGCGCAATCCTCGTGAACGCAGGGAACGCGGGTGACTACGTGCATGTCGATGCAGACAGGCTTGCTCGGAACAGCGGTTACCCTCCCGGGTCGAATCTCGTGCTCGTAGGGTATGGAGTCGGCAAGGGCCTCGTCTTCTGCGAGCCTGAGGCCGCCGAGAACGTGATCCGAAGAATGTCTGGACCAATCCAGGTGGAAGCTAATCTGGCAAGCTTCGCCCTCGGGAGAAAACAGGCGATGGAGAGATAAGCACAATCACGCTTCGTCGGGTACGCGAGTCGGGCGAAAGGCTCCATGCAACGGTGTTCAGTTTAGCAAGATGTGATGAAAGGCAGTCGCAATACCCGCTTCGAAGGGAGCGTATCTGAATGATACGCTATTGCTCCACATATGGATCTATAGGCTTCCCCGTCCGGTAGGAGACGCTTTTCATCGTTGCAACCAATGTGCGTATCCCGTCTTTTTCGGTATAGACAGTGCACAAATAGGAAGCGGTTCGCCTGCTATGTGACAGGATTTTTCCTTCAACGACAAGCACCGTTCCCGGGTCGGGGCTCGCATGGTAGGTGATCGAACAGTCTAAGGCAACCGAGATGTTGTTGCTGTTATTACCCAATACCGAAAACGCAACGTCTGCGAGAGAATAGATAATGCCACCATGGGGCCGGCCGTACATGTTCAACATATCCTCTCGCAACCGCAGGTGCATCCGGACTGTATCGGAGGTCAATGTGTCCAAGACGATTCCCAGGAACTCGGCGTAGCTGTCCCTCTCAAACTGCTTCTTCACGACTTCGAGATGTTCTCTCATGGCTGATTACGACCTCCGACAGTTTTAAGACCCGGAAGGATCACCAGTAAGAAGCATTCTATTATACAATACGTTGAAGAACCTGTGGGTCGGCTCGAAGAAGCGTAGCTTGCTCACTTATTAATTTTCGTAATCTTGGTCCCTTGCAAGCCGAGACCGGCCATAAGCCCTTTCGGGTCGAAGAAGAAGGCATAAGCGTCGGACTGGGCTGAAGTGGTTGAAATGCCAGTGGCCGCTCCCTTATCAACAACAACTATATTGGGGGCGGTACCAAGTTCCCATCCCCCGCTCTTATCGAGATAGGCCAGCATTTTCTCTGTCATAAAGAACAATGCGTAGCCATACTTCTGGATCCCGGCCTGCAGACCATACGAGCCCGATACGGTGTTGTAATAACCAACAACCGCCCCGTCCCGAATGAGCTCACCCTCACCATACTGCCCACCCACAATCAACCCTGCCTTGACAATGTTGGGAAAAACCAGGATGGCTACTGCCGTTTTGCTCAACTCTTTCGCTTTGCTCGATTTTACGTAGAGTTTCTCGAGAGCCTTCCGGGAGTTATGGTCTATTTCTGCCGCGGATGCGGCTGCCGCGGGGTTGGGGCCGGCGACAAGAACAAACGCCAGGCACACGCATGCAACGATCGTGAAATAAAGGCCTCTCATCATCGTATCCTCCTCCGGTACTTTACTGCTTGTCCACTTTCGCAAGTGGTATTCTTGTGGCCAGTTCATACTCGAGAGCGGCATTGATTTTGTTTTCGATCTGGTAGTAGCGCACCACCTTTGTACCGGGTAAGATCTTGCCGAACCTGGGCAGGTATGCCTTGTGCAGCTTAAGCCGCAGCGCCTCAACCGTTATATATTCATTAAGCAGTCGCTTCGCGGTGGCATCGGACATCTTTTCATACGTGTCCGCGTAGTCCTTGATCAGTTTGGCAGTGCGGACGCGCAGAAGGAACAGCTCATCCTGGTATCGCTCATAGAGCGGCCAGAAGGCTTTTGCTTCGGTCTCGGTGAGATGCATGTTCTCTGCGACGAGCAATTTCTTGTCCGCCTTGATCTTTTCGAGCAGGAGCTGCAGCTCGTCAGCCGGTTTGTCCTGTGCCGTCAACATGCTGGCAGAAGCCAGGAGCGCTGTGGTTAGTACGATGACGACTGTTAAGAATAGGTGTCCGTTTCTGCTTACCGCCGTCCTTGATGTCATCTGTTCACCCCTTTCATGCTTACTTGTAATCATTGATCATACAACCCTGCATCAATAACATAATACCGGTGCAGATCAACTGTCTACCCGTGGACATCTTGACTTTCCAAAATCAGGATTCTATCTTAACAAAAGATGAAGCGAATAAGGATCGCCATTGTCGGGGTCGGGAACTGCGCAAGTTCTCTGGTTCAGGGCTTTACTTATTATGCAACCCTATCGAGGTCTGATGCTATCGGCCTCATGCATTGGGAGATCGGCGGTTACAGGCCCTGGGAGATAGAGGTAGCAGCGGCGTTTGACATAGATAAGAGAAAGGTCGGCAGGGATGTCACCGAAGCAATTTTTGCAAAGCCCAATTGCACGACGCCATTCTGCAGGGATGTTAAAAGCAGCGGCACACGCGTTCTGATGGGGAGGGTCCTCGACGGCTATTCCGAGCATATGGCCGCTTACGATGAGGCCTCTACTTTTGTGGTTGCAGAGGAACCTCAGCCGGATATGGCCGCTGTGGTCAATGCACTGAAGGAGGCCCGAACCGACATTGTTTTAAACTATCTCCCGGTTGGATCAGAGCAGGCAACGCGCTTTTACGCGGAGTGTGCACTGGAAGCCGAGGCTGCCTTTATTAACAATATGCCGGTCTTCATCGCGAGCGATCCTGCTTGGGCGAAGCGTTTCGAGGAAAAAAAGTTGCCCTTGATGGGCGATGATATAAAGTCCCAACTCGGTGCCACGATCATTCACCGTATGCTGGTCGATCTATGCAAGAAACGCGGGGTCAAACTGGAGCGCACGTATCAGATTAATACTGGCGGCAACACCGATTTTCTCAACATGCTCAACCGGAAGCGGCTGATTTCGAAAAAGACTTCCAAGACGGAAGCGGTCCAGTCGGTCGCGGCGGAGCGATTCAGTGACGAGAGCATTCATGTGGGGCCCAGCGACTACGTGCCCTGGCAGAAAGACAATAAAGTCTGTTTTATACGGATCGAAGGCAAGCTGTTCGGAGGCGTCCCCATGAACCTCGACCTGCGCCTGTCGGTGGAGGATTCTCCCAACTCTGCCGGTATTGTGATTGACGCTGTACGCTGCTGCAAGCTTGCCCTTGAACGGCGGATAGGGGGTGTTCTCCACGCTCCGGCAGCCTATTTCATGAAACATCCTCCGGTCCAGTATTCGGATGACGAGGCCTTTCGTCTGACCGAAGCCTTCATCAAGGGATGGCGCAAAGAGGGCGAGAAAAAGACCGGGCCGTCCAACTTCCTCAAGAATGCTATTAGCCGTTTCAGAGAAAGTAGCCTTCGTGGACAGACCGGCGTATGACAGAGTGAGTACTTGGTTCGCAGGTGCTGTTTTTGAACATGGCTTGGTATACGTCCCACCAGGCACCAGATGACTAGCAACACGTTTAGAAAATGCAAGGGAATCCTTTTCGACTACGGGGGCACGCTGGACTCTGACGGTGAACGCTGGCCTGACCGCTTCTACGCTCTTTACGAAAAGGCTGGTATGGAATTCCCCCGTGAAGAGATCAAGCGGGCTTTCTATCATGCTGAAGATCGTTGCTACGCTGATTCGAAGGTCAGAGCGCTAGGGCTTCGCGCATTGATGGCAGCCCACGTGCAGTGGCAGTTCGAGGCGCTGGGCGTCAAAGACAGAGAAAGGGAACGGGCTCTAGCCGATACGTTCTGCGCCGTATCGGAGAGATCGATGCTGCGCGCGGCCCGTCTTCTGAGGCGAGCAATGAGCAGGTACCGCCTCGGGATCGTCTCCAACTTTTACGGCAACCTCACTACGGTGCTGACAGAGGCAGGCCTGCTCGAGTTCTTTGCGGTAGTGGTCGACTCGAACGTGGTAGGAATTCAAAAGCCGGACCCTGAGATCTTTCGCCTCGCGCTTACACAGCTCGGACTGCTTGCTCACCAGGTTATTTTCGTGGGAGACTCATTCGAGCGTGATGTGATACCCAGCAAGGAACTCGGTATGAGAACAGTGTGGCTCAAGGGGCCTGGCGCCGGTTTGGTCAGCGCCGGAGAGGCTGACGCCCGGATATCGAGCCTCACTGATCTGGAAGCGCTCATTCTATGAAGGCGGGGATCATCGCAGCCGGAACCGGGGAACGTATGACCCAAGGAGGGATCTTCACCCCGAAACCCATGATATGCGTGGGTGGCGAACCATTGATCGCGAGGGCGATCCGGGCGGCGGCGAGTGTGGGTGTCACATCGATCGCCTGCATCATTAACGACCTTACGCCGGAGCTTGACCGGTATTTGCGCACAAAGACGTGGCCGGTTCCTCTCGAAATAGTAAAGAAGACAACGCCCAGTTCGATGGAGAGCCTTTTTACTTTGGCTCCGTTGCTCGCAATCGAGCCCTTCCTGCTCTTCACAGTCGATGCTGTCTTCCCCTTTGCGAGCCTCAAGCGGTTTCTTACGAAGGGCTCTTCTCTGCCGGATGCCCAGGGCGTACTGGCCCTTACTCGATTTGTCGACGATGAAAAACCGTTGCGGGTGAAGACTGACCGGAATCACAGGGTGAGCGCACTGGGAGACGCAGCCGGGACAAGCCGCTATGTAACGGCTGGCTTTTATTACTTTGAGCCATCAATCTTTTACCTGGTGGAGTCGGCGAGGGCGCGTGGCTTGAACGCCCTCAGGCAGTTCCTGGGACTCCTCCTGGATAGAGAATACAGGTTGTACGGCATCCCCGTCTCGAAGACCGTAGATGTGGATCACCCCGAAGATATCGAAACGGCAGAGCGCTACCTGACAGAGAACGCGAGGGGTGACGTCCCGTGACATTTGTCGGCGTGTACAGGGAAAAGGAATTCTCGCCGGGAAAAGTGAAGGAGGATGCGGCAATCCTGGATGCGACCCTGCAGGCGTTATCGCGCATGGGGCATAGATTCTACACGGTCGAAGCAGAAGGACTGAATGATGCTTTCAGCGACTCTCCCTTTATACTCTCCATGGCACAGTCGGCTCGCGCCATGGAGGTCCTCGAAGCGCGCCAGATGCGGGGCGCAAAGATTCTCAACTCTGTCACATCGGTACGCAACTCTTACCGCAAGCCGCTGATCCGCCTTCTCCAGAACGCTGATCTTCCAATACCGCAAAGCGAGGTTGTCGCCACAGACAACGCCGAACGCAGGATCCTCAGCCACGGCGTATACCCGTGCTGGCTCAAGCGGGGGGACGTGCATGCGATGGAGCCGGGCGATGTAAAGAGAATAGGATCCCCTGGAGAATTGACGGCAGCGCTTCCTCATTTCAGGGAGCGAAAGATCAACGAGGTTCTCGTACAGGAACATATCGAAGGTGATGTGGTCAAGTTTTACGGAGCAGGCAGAGAAAGCTATTTCAGCGCATTCCTCGAATCCACGGGTGAAGAGATCACCTCTGAAGTGGAAGACCTGCGCCGGATTGCCAGCAGAGCCGCGAAAGCAGTTGGACTCGAGATCTACGGCGGTGATGCCGTTGTTACGGCAAGGCGCGATGTCATCTTGATCGACGTTAATGACTGGCCCAGCTTTTCCAGGTGTCGCGATGCAGCTGCAACGGGTATCGCCGCCTACGTAGCTGGCATCTTATAAGGAGGGCTCGATGGATCACTCAGTCCGTGGCGACTCTGAAATCACCGACAAAGTTTCATCGAAGATATACGAGGAAGAGCTCCGCTATGTCTCTCCGGGGCTCCAGGAAGTGGCCCAGCTCTCGCGACTTGTTATCAAAGAAGGCAAGGGATGCTGGCTCACCGACGTGGATGGCAAGTCATATCTTGACTTGATGGCAGGCGTGGCCGTCTGCAGCCTGGGTCATTCGCACCAGCGATATATTGCCGCCATAAAGACGCAGTTGGACAAGGTCACGGCTGGCAGTTTCACCACGGAAAACCGGATGAGACTCCTCGGCCTCATCGCTTCACTGACGCCACCGGGGCTCACCAGAACCCAGCTCTACAGTGGAGGCGCCGAGGCAGTTGAGGCGGCTGTGCGTCTGGCAAAAGCCTGCACGAAGAGCTTCGAGGTGCTCGGCTTCTGGGGAGGATTTCATGGTAAGACCGGCGGCGTACTGGGTCTCATCGGAGACCCGTTCAAGAAGCACTGGGGGCCACTCCATCCCGGCTTGCACCTCGCGCCTTACGCTGACTGCTATCGATGTCCCTTTGACATGGCCTATCCCGGATGCGGCATCTTCTGTCTCGATTTCGTCCGAAAGGTGATTGAGAAGGATACGGCAGGAAGCATTGCTGCGATCCTGGTAGAGCCGATGCAGGGAACTGCCGGCAACGTGATTCCCCCTCCGGAATTTCTTCCCGGTCTGCTTCAGATCGCGCATGAGAATAATGCCCTTCTGATCGCCGACGAGATGATCACGGGATTCGGCCGCACAGGAAAAATGTTCGGATGCAACCACACGCGCGTGACGCCCGATATCCTGACCATAGGAAAGGGTATGGGAAACGGCTTTCCCATCAGTGGGCTGGTCTCCACGGATAAGATCACCGCGAGTCTGCCCTTTGCAAAAGCGAGCTCTTCGTCGAGCAGTTACGGGGGTAATCCACTGGCCAGCACCGCATCTCTCGCCACCATACAGACTATCGTCGAGGAATCACTCGTTGAAAACTCGCAAAAGGTTGGAAGCCATCTATTGAAAGAGTTGCAGGGCCTGCAAGAGAAATATGAATTCATCGGTCATGTCCAGGGGCTCGGCCTCATGATCGGCGTTGAACTGGTGAAAAACAGGAAGACTAAAGAACCGCTCGAGCGGGAGGTGACCAGACAGATCTTCCTCGAGTTACTGAAGAGGGGCATGATAAGCATGAGCTATAAGGCGAACTTCCGCATTAACCCGCCCCTCATTCTGAAGAAAGAGGAGGCGGACACAGCATTACAGATCCTTGACGATACATTTTCTTTTGTGAAAGAGCATGTGCGGTGGAAGGGCTAGAGTCATGGGGCAAGGAGGAGAATCAAATCCCAAATCCCAATATCGAAATCCTAAACAATATCTAATGACCAAAATTCAAAGTGAATTCAGGTTTGGCATCCGTTTGGAACATTTGAAATTAGTAATTTGAGATTGTTTGGGATTTAGATATTCGACGTTGGAATTTGGATGACACACATGAAACATAATGATCGTGATAGGCGGCAGATCATGCCTAAAGAGGGACGGGAGGCCAGGATTTTTCGCGGGGCGATTGTGGGATTTGGCAACGCTGCTCTCCACGCGCACCTTCCTGCCTGGCAGCACAGCAAGTGTTTCAAAATTGTCGCTGTGGTGGAGCCTGACCCTGAAAGAGCGCGCCTGGCGAGCGGGCTTATTCCGGGAGCATCCATCTACGCCGATATGGGACCCGCCATCGCACACGGCGATCTTGATTTTGTGGATATCTGCACGCCTTCGTACACTCACGCCGGTCTGGCAGAGAAGGCTTTAGGTGCGGGCCTGCACGTGCTTTGCGAAAAGCCGCTCGTGACCTCATTCGAAAGCCTCGAGAGGATTGAGGCTGCGAAGCCATCAGGATGTGTCCTCTTTACCGTGAACAACTGGAAGCACGCACCTATCTGGATCAAGACCGAAGAGATCGTTTCCGAACAGAAACTAGGTCCTATACAATCCATCTCCCTTATCGTGCTTCGACCGCCCAATTCAGGCGGCGGGATTTCCGACTGGCGCAGACGAGCCGAAACTGCAGGCGGCGGGATCCTGCTGGATCATGGATGGCACCAGCTCTATCTCGTCCGTTCGGTCATGACCGCGGTTCCGCTATCCGTCTCCGCAAAAATGGAGTATGCTGGCAGCATTGAAGAGACGGTTGATCTGTCCGTCCGGTTTCATGCTGCGGAGGCGAGAGTTCACCTCACATGGCGGGCGTCTTCGCGGCAAAACCGGGGAGAAATAACGGGCCCAAACGCCCGCATACTCATCAACGATGACCATCTTGTGGCTCTTGCACGAGCATCTGCCGAAGTGAGACATAACTTCCCCGAGCCCCTCTCCGGAGGCTCCCACCACCCTGCGTGGATGGAAAAGGTGGTTGAAAATTTTCGGACCGAAATCATCGATGAGACGATCCGAGGCACCAATCTGGCAGAGGCAAGATGGTGTGCCCGAGTGATCCATTGCGCTTATCAGTCCAGCCGGGAAGGATCGCGTGATGTCCGGGTGGAAGATTGTGCCCTATAAGAGATTCCACCTCTTCGCCCTTATTTGCGGTTGTCTGCTGATCACGCTTCTGATTTATCGGATCGGGTCCGGCCAGCTGTGGGCACAGTTGAAGCTTCTGGGATGGGCCCTGGCGCCGCTTATCCTGATTGAAGGCGTTGCGGATATCTTTCACACACAAGCCTGGCGCCACTGCCTTTCTGACGCGCACCGGGCGCTTCCTTTTTTTCGTATATTCTGTATCCGCATGGCAGGCTATTCGATCAACTATCTTACCCCTACAGCAGGCATGGGGGGAGAAGTGGCGAAGGGAGTTCTCCTTGCGTCGGACCGCACGGGATCGGAAAGCGCAACCGGGATCATCATCGACAAGCTTTCCTATGCTTTGGCTCAACTTCTCTTTGTGGTCGGAGGGACGCTCGTGACACTGCCCGGCATGCGTATGCCTTACGGCATCTGGGTGGCGATGCTTACGGCCACGACGCTGCTCGGCGGG
>Ga0335070_10005554_pt1 | contig 14829 bp, 8 predicted proteins | sample Lox_Sample_13_FD_206722 | JGI IMG/M metagenome (GOLD analysis project Ga0335070, IMG submission 206722) | Soil microbial communities from Loxahatchee National Wildlife Refuge, Florida, United States - Lox_Sample_1.3 | ecosystem: Environmental > Terrestrial > Soil > Wetlands | place: USA: Florida... | reverse complement strand
CCATAGAGCAATTGCTGGGGGTCGACAAGTTCGTCGTGGACGATCAGGAGGCCCATATCCGCCTCACTAAAGAGCACTGTGAGTCCTGTGAAGGGAAACCGTGTACCTTCGCATGCCCGGCAGGGCTGTTCACGGTGAAGGATGGGGCCATCAGCTTCGACCACGCCGGGTGCCTGGAATGCGGAACCTGTAGAGTGGTTTGCCCCAAGGCGGGTGCGGCACTGATCTGGTCTTATCCTCGAGGTGGTTTCGGCATCCACTACCGCTACGGATGAGCGCACCGGGCTCCTCTACCTTCTCCCTGCCAAAATCTGCTGCAGCACATCCAACCCCCGTCCCACGAGCCCGCCATCCGCCTGGCTCCCCATGTGGCCGATGCGGAACACCTTCCCGGCGAGGGGGCCGTAGCTCCCGCCCACGACCATGCCTCGCGCCCGGAGAGCCCGGTCAAGGTCCGGCCAGGTCCAGCCGAATGGCATCCTCGCGGCCGTGACCGTGGGGGAACAGATCGCCTCGCTCTTGGGGAAGAGGTCCACGCCCATGGCTCGCAAGCGCCCCCTGCACCGGGCGGCTACCTCACCATGGCGCTTGAACACAGCCGGGAGACCCTCGTCGAGGAGCTGTGTCGTGGCGAGGTGCAGGGCGGCCATGGCCCGCCAGTTGTGGGTATAGGGGAGGTAGCGGTCGGCAACTCCGGTTCGCCAGGGCGCAAGGGCGTCGTAGCCCGCGTAACCGACCTCCTGCGCCGCCTCCCAGGCCCGATCACTCACGGTCACCATGGCGAGATCGGGCGGGAGGCTCAGCACCTTCTGGCTCCCGAGGAGACCCAAGTCGATGTGCCAGTCGTCCACCCGGATCTCTACGCCGCCACCACTGGAGACGAAGTCCACGTAGAAAAGAGCGCCCACCTCCGCAGCGATAGCTCCCAGGGGTGCCAGTGCCGCCAGGGTCCCGCTCGGGGTCTCGCAGTGAACCGCAGTTATGAGCCGCGGGCGGAGGCGCCGAGCTGCGTCCCTCACCTGGTCAGGATCGGGAACGTCGTCGTAGCCGAAGCCGACCACCTCCACGGTCATCCCGAGTTGACGGGCCATGTCGGCGATCCCGTAGCCGAACACCCCGCTCGCCACGGCCATGACCCGGTCCCCCGGCCGAAGGACACTCTTCAGAGCGCCCCAGAGGGCGAGCATGCCTTCCCCGCTCTGGATGACCACCCGGTTCCTGGTGGCGAGTATTCCCCCCAGACTCGCCTCGCACGCCTGGTAGAGCGCGAAGAACTCCTCTTCCAGATCAGGGCTCCCGTAGTCTCTCTGATAGGGCGCTCGAAGCTCGGGAGGCACAGAAACCGGCCCCGGAACGAGCCCAATGTCATAGGTTTCCATGAGTGTTTCCTTCGGTCACGAGGGCGAGATGGCGGTAACCCCGGCATCCGATCCCGGCGCGTGCAGGCAGTGAGCTAGCCCCCCCAATGTCGTTCACGTAGGCCATCGAGCAGAAAACCCGTTCGCAGGCTCTTCGACGACCGCCCATCTTAGCTCCCTCTCCCCCGCTGGGGGGAGAGGGTACAAGGGTGAGGGGGAATATGCGCCACACTTCACACCCCCTCACCTTCGTCTTCTCCCCCTCTCGAGGGGGAGAGGAGAACCTTCTTGGGATTGTCGAAGACCTTGTTGAGGGTTGGCCGGGACCCCCAGCCCGCATTATGCACGAACCACCTGCTGCGATCGCGGATATGGCCGACCTTCTCTCCAAGCTATAAGCTGTACGAGCCGCAACCCTGTGGGAGTGGCTTCCCCGTGACAAGCCCGGGACAAGCCAGCCGCGATTGGACGGCCCGACAATCTCCACGATCGCGCTACGGCGTCTCGTGCATGGTTCGAACTAACGACGCTACAGGTTCTTGCCAAGGTATCCGCGGAGGATCAGAGGTGTCAAGGAGCTTGCGGTTGCTTGTTGCCGGGGAAGAAGAATGTGCAGCATCCGGCCCGGCTGCCGTCCACATTCTGCTCGCCAGGGAAGGCCCGCCGTGCCGGTGCTGCACCGCTACTGAAGAGGGCCTAGCTTTTCACCGATTCAACGGTCAGAAACCGGCTCCCGCCGCTCTCGACAACCTTGCCGGTGATGGTGACCTTGCGGGCCATATTATCGATCACCGCCGGAGGGAGCGGGGAGGCGTTCTTGCTCGGGAGGAGCACGTAGACCTTGTTCGTGCCGTCCTCCAGGAGCCCTACCGGAATGCCACTCTTGGCGCATTGAAGGGCGCACTGCCGGTGGGCCTCCCCTTTTGCTCCCGACATGGAGTAGCAGTAGGTGTCGATCACCTCGCCTTTAACCGTCACCGATTCCGCAGCGTAGACCGCAGCGGAAAGACTTACGATCGCGAGGAACACAACAAAGGATACAAGCATTATTCTTCGCAGTACCATGGTATTCTCCTTCTTTGTTATGCCACTAGGCATACACGCCGAGGGGCACTCGCCGCCCCCTGACGAGATACGGTCGACTTGGTCGATGCCGGAAGCACGTTTGGCGCCTGCGGAAACGCTCAGGCTGCCTTTTGCAGTGCCCGCACGTGCTCGCACGCCCGACGGATTTCCTCCTGGAACTGATCGTAATCGAGCTGGAGGCCGTTGATATAAGTACTCCAGCCTGCACTCGATTTCGCATAGTGCACGGCGTCCTCGATCTCCGCATCGGTTGCGCCGTAGAGCCTGGCCACCTCGGTATGGTAGAGGGCACAGTACCGGCACTTGCTCACCGCTGAGATGGCGACGCCGATGAGCTCGCGATACTTGTTCGGAATCGGGCCCTCATCGAACTGGACTCTCTTGAAGAGTTTCCACTCCAGCTCAAGAGATGAATCGGGGACCGCCTTGAACATGCTCGGGACGAGCCCGAACATCTGCTCTATCTCTTGGTAGATCTCTTCTCGACTCATGGTTCTACCTCCCCCATCGCTTATGCAATGGGCTGAAGAGGTGCGTCCTCAGAATCTCTCTTTCTTCCTCGGAAACGTTTCCTCCCGGCACATGACTTTGCCCGATGGATCCCGGCCGTTCGGGAGCTCACCATCTGAGAAGCGATCCCTGAAGGGTCCGCTTCTCCCTGTGTGGTGAGATACGAAATTATAACTGGTTGTCTGATGTGGAGAAGGGGGAGTCTATCATCGCGGTAGGAATTACCCTCGTCGTCCTCGGTCTGTGTCCCGCGAGCTCCCTCCGCCCCTCCCCCATAATTTCCGGAGGTGAGACCGCACCATTACCCGGCCTCGGATCATGTCCCCTTCTACCTCCCCACGGTCACGTCGCCGACGAGTGGTACCTTCTTTTCCATAATGTGGTCCGGTTTTTCCACTTTCGCGCAAGACTGTGATCCAAATATTTATGGTAAGTTACTAATATAATGTAATAAATAATTCTTTTTTTATTGGCATCTTTTGTGCTTAAGGGTAGGGAGAAGATCACGTCTGCCTCGAGCGAGCATCCCTGTTGCCCGGCTCAGTCAGGCAAGAGTCGCGAAGAACCGAGCAGAAGAAGCAACCAAACTTATTCGCGCCCCGGAGAGGACGCAACATTTTGGGTGACGATCGAAGATACGTACCACTTATCTACATATGTTCTCCACATTATCTTCTCGGAAATTCATCTCTGGGCTTGATTGTTTCTCAGGACGGATCGACAAGTTTACTGTTGACATGACTCAATTTGTTAGTATAGATTAACATTATCAGGAATTGACTTGCTCAGTTGCTCTCTGGTCTTACATCTTAGTTATGCGCTCAGCGTGAGTTCCTTGTTCTCGTGCCCTCCACAAGTGAGGCTTCTGCATGACGGAATGTGACGACACCTGCAGGGTCCCTTCACGAGGTGTGCGTCAATACAAGAGAGTACCCGGCATCGATGTGCGGCCGGCGTTGGGGTGGCGCCACGGAAGAGTCCGAGGAGCTGGCGGCTTGATGTGGGACGGAGCTCTCTTGCTGCAACTCGCTGCGTGACTCAAGGGGACCTTCGCCAGGGTCGATGAGGCGCACACGACAGCCTCGTCGGGCTTACTCCGATAATCCGGAGGGGCATATGGTGCGGAGCCCTCGGAAAAACCCCGCGGATCGCCTCCCGGGTCGAAACGACCCGTGGAGGCTTTTCTATTTGTGAACTACCGCCCCTTCGACACAGGCAAAATGTGGCACGGGAGCTCCCGTTGTTGACGAAGCTTCTTGACCTCCGAAGCAGAAACCTCCGTGCGAATAGGGTTGTGGTCACACGAGCAGCATTCTCCTTCAGTAGCCTGGGAAAGGGTGAGATCAGTTGAAGGCCGCAGATTGCGAGCGATTCGGAGTAGGCCATTCACAGCCGTCGTGTGGATCTTTCCTTCCGCGGAATCAGAGAGGAGTTTTCGTATGAAGAAAGCCTTTAACCGAGTCACTGTCACACTGTGCGGCATTTTTGTGGCCGTGCTCTGGTGTCTTCCGCAGACCGTCGTGGCACAAGACACTCGTGAGCCCCAATTCGTCATCTTCAAAGACATCCTTCCGAGCCAGGTCGTTCGCCCCCTGGCAAAAGCGGCACCCGCTCAGCAAGAAACGTTTCCGGCGACCGCCGTCGTTCTCGAAAATGTTCCGGCATACAGCTGGAGCTATGGCTGCGGCGTCACGGTCGGTGCCATGCTCTTCGGTTATTACGACAACATCGGCTATGGCGACCTGTACACCGGTCCGGCCAATGGCGGCGTTTGTCCGATGAACAACGAGGAGGCATGGGGGACCACAACCTATGCAGTAGCCGGCAACGTGACAGAATGTCCGTTTGCCGCCAGTCACTCGGGCGTGGAAGGCAGAACCACCCGCGGCCATGTGGATGATTACTGGGTCGACTACGGTTCGAGTGCCCCAGATCCTTACATTACCAATGGCTGGTTGGAGCATACCCCCAAGGATTGTATCGCAGACTTCATGGGGACCAATAAGGATCCCGACGTTGACGGTACCACCTTCTATTACAGGTATGACGAGGGCGATCGTTTCGGATACCCGCCGCGCTATTCATCGCCCGGCCGCGAAACGGACTGGGATTTCTATGGGTATACTAATGGATTTGGGTATGGTCTGTTCAAATTTGCGCGTTACCGGGGCTACTCGGTAAATCGGGTATTCAACCAGATGATTCAGGGCTACAAGGGAAATACGGACGGCTTCACCTTCGAAGAGTACAAAGCAGAAATCGATGCCGGAAGACCGGTGGCCTTGCTCTTTTCCGGTCATGCCACCCTCGGTTTCGGTTACGATGACTCCAACGGTCAGCAGAAAGTCTATCTCCGCAATACCTGGGACCACAGCTACGAAGTCATCGACTGGGGCGGGTACCTCGCTGCCCATATTGGCGGCGCGATCATGTTTCTACCGCACATCGGCGTGACGGTCTTCGAGATCGGGCCGCCCATTATCGAGCCGGTGATTCTTTCGGAGTCTAGACACGTGATTGCCCCGGTCGGCACCTTTCGGACCGCCCTTTCTGTTACCATGGCCGGGCCTCCGCCGTATAACTATGAGTGGTTCTTTTACGGGCTCGGCGACAGCGGGACCTCGCTAGGTAACAATAGCCCGAACATTCTCTTTTCCAATCCTCAAAGAGCCCAGAGCGGGATCTACAGGGTCAAAGTGACCAATCAGAGGGGAACGGTTTGGAGCGGGGATCTGGAGCTGCATGTCCTTGAGCCCAAAGCCGACTTGGCCGCTGCCGCGGACCTTTCCGGATTCACCTGGTATGGCGGTGGAATTCCGGGGAATCCCATCGCGCAATCGGCGGTGAGCTTTGACGGTCAAGATGCGATTAAGCTCGCTCCGGCTAATGAGAGGTGCAGCACCGAAGCGGCCATTCTTGTTCAGAATCCCGGCCAGATCTCATTCACCTGCAAGAAAACCGATGCAAACTTGGAATTCTACTTCATTATGTATGTAAACAATACCCAGGAATCCCGCGTTTATGAATTGACCAACACCGACTGGGAGACCAAGACATTCGATATTCCGGGCTCGTTTTACTGGGTGCTTTGGGGCATCAAACATTCCGGTCCCCTTGGAGCGACACCGCCCGCAGCTTATGTGGACCAGGTAAGCTACAAGGAGATGGCCGTTGTCAACTACGAGGAATTTGTTGATCTGGTCGGCGACAAAGATAACTTTCACGGCGGGGACGGTGCGGACAATCCGTCTCTTTCCGATAAGGCCATACGGATAATCCAGCAAACCATGGAGAATCCGCCGGTTCCGCTCGACACGGGAGGAGTGGATCGCCCGGTGGGGGTGACCCATAGGTTCCCGATCATCCCGACGAAGCCTATTTCAGCCGCAACCCTTAACCTCCGATTTACAGGTGAGCAATGTTTGTTCAATGACCTCATCTTTTTCGAGGAACCCAACTACCCCATTCGTATCATCCTCTTGCGCGATCTCCTTGGATATGAGCCGGAGCCAGGGCAGGTGTATACGGTAAGTGTTGATCTGACCAGAGTACCGGTGCGCTATCTTATCTCCCCGGCGGATTGGGCTGTGCCTTGCACCTCCTGGCCGGCCTGGGCTGACGTTCCCGACGCCAACAAGGCAATCCTGAATCTGCTCCCCGAGTTGAATGACGGCCAATTCGACCTCGTCTTCGCCGACGACACCACCCTGGACTACAGCGAACTTATACTCAAGTACGGCGCTACGACAGTCACTCCCGTTGGCGTCCAGATAACCGCGGCACCCCAGAATGGCATGTATGTCACCTTTGACATAGTGAATACGGTAGGCCGTACGACAGCGGTGATAAACAACAACAGCAGCGTGCCGTTGCCGGCCCATTATGACACCGGCAGTGTTCCGGAGTTTTACGCGATTCAGACGTCAGCCTCCGTCGAGGGGTCTATCACGGTACGGCTCCATTACGTTAAGGAGCGGTACGCTAACGAAGATATGCTGCGGCTGCTGCATGCCGAAAGCGGGCACTTTGTCGACCGCACCGTTTCCATCGACACGGAGAACCACTTCATCACCGCCCGGGTCAGCTCCCTCTCGGAGTTTGTCGTTGCGGAGTTCATGGGGATGACCGAAGGCAAGCCCAAGGGGACATTCGGCTCGGGATATCAGACCGACGGGGTGACCGAACACGGCACCTGGCGCTGGGCCGAGTACTTCTACGGGTTCAAGGGCATCGATCAGATCGCGTGGATGCAAGATGCCTGCGGGCAGTGGCACAACTACCTCGTCGGCTGGCACCAGGATGATCTCGGCGAATACCTGATGAAGTTCGGCAGGGATTACAGCCGCCTCATCCTGCGCGGTCTTGCCGACTATCCGGGACCGGTGAAGGTCGCCGTGTACATCGACGGCGAGTACAAGGCAACGGCTGAGTGGAACAATAATAACAACTGCAACCAGGATGTGGCGGTGGATATCCCCGGCATTTACTACGGCACCCACGCCATTGCCGTCAAGTTTGTCAACGACTGGTACAACCCGGGGCCGACATGGGACCCGAATCGGGATCGGAATATGTTCCTGGACGGCCTCTACGTGGCCGAATCGCCCGCATTTACTTCTATTACCGGGGGCCAGCCCAAGGGGACTTTCGGCTCCGGCCGTCAGACCGACGAGGTGACCGAGCCGGGAACCTGGCGCTGGGCGCCGTACTTCTATGGGTTCCAGGGCATCGATCAGATCGCGTGGATGTGGGACAACTGCGGCGCCAACCACAACTACCTGGTCGGCTGGCACCAGAACGATCTCGGCGAGTATCTGATGAAGTTCGGCGGCAGCTATGACCGGCTCACTCTGCGCGGTCTTGCCGATCGGCCTGGGCCGGTTCAGGTCCAGATCTATATTGATGGTCAACTCAAAGGCGCGACGGCATTCACCAACAACAACAACTGCAACCAGGAGGTTTCGGTGGAAATCCCCGGCATCGCCTACGGCACCCATGCGATCGCGGTGAAGTTTGTCAACGACTACTACAACCCGGGGCCGACATGGGATCCGGACAGGGACCGGAATATGTTCCTGGAAGCGCTGCGGGTCTCGGAGTGAGATGTCGCGGGCAGGCGAGGCCCTTACGCGCCGATCAGACGACGCAGCCCGATGAAATACGCAGCTGCTGCACCCGGGCCTAACACCAACGTGTTTCTTTACCACGGCGGGAGGGCTTCCCTCCCGCCTGGTGAGGGCATGCATCGGTGCTTGACTGAGGTCAGCCTAGACAATGAAATCTTGAGTGGAAAAGCCATGCCACTAGTTGGCATCGCTTTTCCCGTAAAAAAGGCGAAATTCTTTCACATCCGAGGTCATACTACACTGTCATATAAGGTAAAGTTATCGAAATTTCGAGGCATTTTTTCTCAAGACGATCTGGCACAGCTTCTGCTTAAAGGGAGTCTGCTTGTTCATGAGACCGAGGACCGAAACTTTCTCTCGGAGTTGTGCGATGTCTTCGTTTTTCTGAAGTCCAGTCGTTAATTTCCGTGTTGGTCTATCGGCACACGATTCTATCTCTTTACGAGACCAGCTCACATCCCAACGCCCTTGTAATGCCGGCGATGGCAGATTTTTCTAGGATCCCATGACTGAGTGAAGGGCTGGCCCATGAACAGAATTGAAATCATCAAGAGTAACAGCGACCTGTTTTTGCACTTCGCGGTTTTCTTCCTGGCCTCCCTGCTTCTGGTAGGCTCCGGCCTCGCCAGGAAGCTCTATGGGCGAACGAGGCGAGAGCTGCAATACAAGTTGGCCTGGGTCGCCCCGATGGTCGGCCTCGCCGTGATAAGTGAGCTGGTGCAGAGTTTAATTCCCGGCAGAGTTCTAGACCCTCTCGACTTGCTCTTCAACCTGGGCGGTGTAGCCTGCGCCGCCTGCCTGGCGGGACTCTTCTACGAGGTGGCACCCGTGGTGAGGGCTTACCAAATGAGAGAGTGGAACGCGCCGCAACACGATCCGCCGCGGGGAATCGCGAACACCGAAGGGGCGATTACCGCAACCACGCCCCTGCTGCGACCCGAAGCGTCGTCGCCGATAGCCTATGAGGTTCGGCAGCCATTACGATCGCCTCACCAGGATCTCCAGGTGTCCTGAGCGAAGGCGGTCAAACAACGGGAGTAGGGCCAGTTAAAGAAACGAAACATGGGTAGCACACAAGCGCTGCCCGCAGCCATTTCCGGGGCACGAGGTACGGGTGGAAAACGAGGTCTGACATTCTCGCGGTGCCGGCCATGGGAGGTTTCCTGAAACTTCCACCAACAAGCCTCCAGGGGCAAACCATGCCCTTGGAGGCTTTTTCATGGCGAAGAGGTTTGCGTCCTCACGTCAACGATTTTCCGAACGTGGTCTCCGCATTACCTGGGGGAGGAAAGACCATGGCACCACAGCGGAATCTTAGGATGGGATTGATCGCCCTGGCCATCCTGGTGACGCTCGGCATCTCGGTAGGGCCGGGACTGGGTCAAACGTTGCCAGCCACGGTCCAGGCGAAATACGTCAGCATGCCCATGTCGATCGACGGCAAGCTGCAGGAGGCCGTCTGGCCCCTGACTAACACCGTAACCAAGTGCGTGATCGGTACCTGCAACAACACGGTAACCTTCGGGGCGCTGTGGGACAACACCTACCTGTACGTGGGCATAAAGGTCCTGGACGGCAGCCTCCGGAACGACTCCACCTATGTCTGGGATGACGATTCGGTGGAGGTCTACATCGATCCCACGCACAATCACGCCACAACCTACGACACCTTCGACCGGCAGTTCATCAAGGGTTACAACGACTCGAGCCTCTTCAGCAAGGGGAGCAGCGCCGGCGTGCTCCACGCCTGGGCGCCTATTCCGGGCGGGTACACCGTGGAGCTGGCCATCCCGTGGACCAACCTGGGGGTCACCCCGACCGCCGGGCGGATCATGGGGTTTGACGTGGGGTACAACGACGACGATAACGGCGGCGGCAGGGACGGCCAGGCGATGTGGAACGGCACGGCCAACAACTGGCAGAGCACCGCCGCCTTCGGCCATTTGCAACTCATGCCGCCGGACACGGTGCAGGCCACCTACGTCAACACGCCCGTGACGCTTGACGGAAAGTTAAACGAGGCGGACTGGCTTCTGGCCAACAACATAACCAAGTGCGTGATCGGGACCTGCAACAACACCGCCACATTCGGCGTACTGTGGGACAAGACCTACCTGTACGTGGGCGTGAAGGTCCTGGACGGCAGCCTCCGGAACGACTCGGGCTACGTCTGGGATGACGATTCGGTGGAGGTCTACATCGATCCCACGCACAATCACGCCACAACCTATGACACTCTCGACCGGCAGTTCATCAAGGGATACGGCGACTCGAGCTTGTTCAGTAAGGGCAGCGCCGCCGGCGTGCTCCACGCCTGGGCGCCCATTCCAGGCGGGTACACCGTGGAGCTGGCCATCCCGTGGACCAACCTGGGGGTGACCCCGACCGTGGGGCGGACCATCGGTTTTGACGTCGGCTACAACGACGACGACAACGGCGGCGGCAGGGACGGCCAGGCGATGTGGAAAGGGACGGCCAACAACTGGCAAGACACCTCCGCCTTCGGGCACGCAACCCTGGTGGTGCCGCGAAACCCGCGCCTCTACTCGGCCATCTCGGCCCACGGCAATACGGACTGGCACATCGACACTGCCAACGAGTTTCTGTTCGGCGTGGATATGAACAACTCGCGAACAGCGCCGAACCATTGTCCCGACTCCTGGAGTCGGCGGCACATGCACGTCGGGCTTACGAACACCGCCAAGTACTATCACGACAAGAGCCTTCAGGCAGACGGTGCCGATACCGACAGGACGAGCGGCATCGAGACGGCAATGCTCTTCTTCTACGCCGGCCACGGGAATCCCGTTCTCTGGAACACCCTGGGCGATAACGCCGAACAGAAATACATGCTCCTCGGCAACTACAGAGACGGCGGGCTGCTCCGCTACTACTGGCAGTGCTCCTGCGAGGTCTTTGCCCACGGACCAGCGATCTGTAAATCAGACCCGACGAAGTGGGAGTATGGTTGCCCGGAGGAGTTCGACGGCTCGGACGATTCCCCTGATATGCGCAACGTCTACCAGCGCTGGGGCCCAGCCCTGACGCCGGACCTCCGGATGGCCTGCGGCGCATCCACCGAGGCCTTCTGCCATGAGGACCAGGCAAATAGGATCTGGGACGATTACAACAACAAGTCTTACGACGTCGCCGATTCCTTCATCGACGGCCTGCACGGAGGGTGGGCCACAGCGGTCGTCCCGCTCTGTATCACGAGGGGCGGGAGCGATGTGACCAAGACCCCGCTCTACGACACGATTTTTACCAACCTGCCCAACACCTCCGGCACCTCCCATTACCACATCCAGTACATCGACACCTTCGCCACCACACCAAGCTCATCGGCGGTGAGTGCGGCTCCGCCCGTGGTGCTCCCCGTGGTGAAGGTGAAGCCACTCGCGCTGCCGGTGCCCCTGCGCGAGATGAAGTTCGAGACCAAGGGCCAGTCGCTCTTCTCCACTCATGAGGTCGGGGAGCGAGGGCCACGGGTGCGAATCGAGCGCTCGAGCGGCGCGTTGTACGTCCGCGGGGAGCGAAAGCAGGCAGTCGAGGCAGCGGCCCTCGATGAGAGGGACTATATCGACCGTGCCCAGCGCTTCGTCGAGGAGCAGGGCTGGATGGAAAAGGGCCTGGCGAAGCCGGTCGGTGTGCGATTCATGATCGAGAGCATTCCCGTGGACGGCAACCAGGATGAAGCGCAGCGGCTGCAAAAGAACGTGATCGTGACCTTCAATCGCCGGATCGACGTGGACGGCGCGCCGGTAGAGGTCCTTGGCGGAAGCGGCGTGGCCGTGCAGATGAACAACGACGGCTCGGTGCTGAACGCCTCCAAGGTGTGGCGTGAGGTCGTGGACGTCAAGCAAAGTCTAAAGGTCAAGAAGTATGAAGAGGCGTATGCGGAGGCGCTGAACCAACTCGACAATCCCCAAGCCTACACACTCCGCCACTGGAGGTGGGGATACAAGGAGGCCGCCGGGAACGTCGAGCAGAGCGAGTTGCGTGTTGTCTACCGATTCAAGTTTGCGCCGGTAGATGGCGATACCATGCGCTATCCACCTAGGCTTATCGAGATCCCCGGTCAGGTTGAATGACCATACCTGAGAGCTCGGCAGGTAGAGTCTTATGCAGAGCCGACCTTGCCGACGCTTCGCGACCGCGAGAATCCCCGGCGGCAGGTAATCCCCCTGCTGCCGGGGAACCCTGATCCCTCGTGTTCCAAGGCTGACCCGTCGGAGAACTCGCCAAAACCTTCTTCCCGTGGTAAAAGAAAACTCGATGCACCCTCGTGAGTTCTCCACCGAGAGAGGCCGGGGAGAAGGGATGATCGGGGGAGAGGCCTCCCCTGAGGCGCCCCCGCCATGAAGGGGCGACGGTGGAAGCCGGGTCGGAGTGGCGAGAAAATGCTGGAGATACGAAACCTCTCCAAGAGCTTCGGCGGCCTCAAGGCGATCGACGACTGCAGCCTCGGGGTCAAGAAGGGCTCCATCACCGGCCTCATCGGCCCGAACGGCGCCGGGAAGACCACCCTGTTCAACGTCCTCACCGGGTTCTACAAGCCCGACAGCGGCGAGGTCCTCTTCAACGGCAGGCGCATCGACGGCCTCCCGCCCCACGAGGTCTTCCGCCGCGGCATCTGCCGCACCTTCCAGATCCCCCGTGAGTTCGGCGCCATGACCGTGCTCGAGAACCTGATGCTCGTCCCGGAGGGCCAGGGGGGCGAGAGCGTCTGGAGCGCCTGGCTCCGCCCGGCGCTCGTGCAAAGGCAGGAGGAGGAGATCCGCGGCCGCGCCCTCGAGGTGCTGCGCCTGGTGAACCTCTTCGCTCTCCGGGACGAGTACGCCGCCCGTCTCTCCGGCGGCCAGAAGAAGCTTCTCGAGCTCGCCAAGACCATGATGGCCGATCCTGAGCTCGTCTTCCTCGACGAGCCCGGCGCGGGAGTGAACCGCACCCTCATGAGAGAGCTGGCGGAGACGATCAGGGAGCTTCGCGCCCGGAAGGGCGTCACCTTCCTCATCATCGAGCACGACATGGACCTGGTCATGAGCCTCTGCGACCCGGTCATCGTCATGAGCGAGGGGAGGAAGCTCGCCGAGGGCGAACCGGCGGCGGTCAGGTCCGATGCCCGGGTGCTCGAGGCCTACCTCGGGGGCCAGTATCGATGAAGGCGCTCACGGTGGCAAACCTCACCGCCGGTTACGGCGAGTCGGAGATCCTGCGAAATGTCTCCGTGGAGCTCAACGACGGCGAGATCGTCTCGATCATCGGTCCGAACGGCGCGGGGAAGTCCACCCTCCTCAAGGCGGTCTTCGGCGTCCTGAAGCCCAGGAGCGGCTCGGTCGAGCTCTACGGCGAGGTGATCACCGGCCTAAGCCCGGACAGGATCGTCCGGCAGGGCATATCCTACGTGCCCCAGGTGGACAACGTCTTCCCCTCTCTCACCGTCGAGGAAAACTTGGAGATGGGGGCATACATCAGGGCCGACGACTTCAGGGGCAGGCTCCGGGAGGTATACGATCTCCTTCCCGTTCTTGAGGAGCGACACAAGGAAAGGGTGAGTAAGCTCTCGGGCGGACAGCGGCAGATGGTCGCCATCGGCAGGGCGCTCATGCTGGATCCCAGGGTGCTGCTCCTGGACGAGCCGACCGCGAGCCTGGCCCCGATCCTCGTGGAGATGGTCTTCGAGAAGATCCTCGCCATCAACCGGAGCGGCGTCGCCATCATGCTCGTGGAGCAGAACGCCCGGGAAACCCTGAAGGTCTCTCACCGGGGCTACGTGCTCGCCGGCGGCGAGAAGCGCTTCGAGGACACGGGCGAAAACCTCCTGAAGAATGAGGACGTGGGGCGGCTCTACCTGGGCGGCGAAGGCTGACCCCCACCGCATCGGCACCCGCCCTGTCAACCCTCGCTAAGCTCCGCCTTGAGGCCGCCCTCCCCGTTGCGCTCCACCATGATGCTCCGGGAGAAGCCGGGATCTTGTTCGGGGAAGTCGCTCCTGAAATGGGCGCCCCTGCTTTCGCGCCTCGCCAGCGCCGCCTTCGCCACCATGAGACCGGTCGTGACCGCGTTCCTGACCTTGGTGACTCGGTAAAGATCAGGGCCGATCGCCCCGGCCAGGCTCTCGCCCACCTCGTCCCGCAACCGTTCAAGCTCGCCGATGGCCTTGTCCAGGCCCTCCCGGTCGCGCTCGATGCCGACCTTCTCCCACATGCTCTCCCCGAGTCTCGCCATCCACCGGGGAGAGGGCGGCGGGCCCGTCCTGCTTCCGGTCGCAGGCTTCCACTCCGGTGACGTCTCGTACTTCAGGGCCCGTCCAAGGGCATAGCGCGCGCCGTGTTTGCCGGCAAGCCGCCCGAAGACCTGGCATTCGCTCAGGGCGTTGTCGGCGAGGCGGTTGGCGCCGTGAACGCCGCCCGTGACCTCGCCGCAGGCGAAGAGGCCCGGCACCCCCGTCCGGCACCCCTCGTCGATGACCACTCCCCCCATGAAGAAATGGGCCGCAGGGGCGACGACGAGCCGCTCCCGGTGAGGATCGAGGTTTCTCCGCGCGAAGACCCGGCAGAAGCGGGGCGTGTAGGTCTCGAGCTCCTCCCGCGGGAGCGCCGAGACATCCATGACGACGCCGCCCTTCACCCCCCTCCCCTCCCTGACCTCGGTGAAGATGGCGCGGGATTTCACGTCGCGGGTGCAGGACTCGAGGGCATCGGGCGCGTAGCGCTCGAGGAACCTTTCGCCGAGGCGATTCAGGAGGG
>Ga0335070_10005552_pt1 | contig 14832 bp, 13 predicted proteins | sample Lox_Sample_13_FD_206722 | JGI IMG/M metagenome (GOLD analysis project Ga0335070, IMG submission 206722) | Soil microbial communities from Loxahatchee National Wildlife Refuge, Florida, United States - Lox_Sample_1.3 | ecosystem: Environmental > Terrestrial > Soil > Wetlands | place: USA... | reverse complement strand
GTCGCTGGTCAGGCCGGTCAACTGCTGCAGGCCGTTATACAAGTCTGCTGGCAGCGCTTGCGCACTCAACACGTAGTACAGCGCGTAGCGCAGGTGGTCGCCCAAGCTGACATTGGCGCTTCCGCCATTCTCCGAGAAGGCGAACAGCACCACCGCCTCGATCAGGCCGAAGAAGATGAGGAAGCGGAACCAGGTGCCGAAGGCGGCCCCGAACAGGCTGCCCTGCCGCCCGCCACTGCCGCGGCTCGCGGACTGCCGCTGCATCTGCTGGGCGCGCTTCATCAGCTGCTTGTCGTTCGAGAGTTCGGCCAGCTTTTTGAGCCATTCCTCGGACATCGATCACCAACCCCTGGCTTCCGTTGGACCGGCAGGGCAAGCCTAGCAGAGTCGCGCCGCGGCGGGAATCGGTGACCATCGCAAAAATCGGAACTTCTCGCCGCCCTTGATCGGAGGCCGCCGATCGCACATATCACCGCCCGGATCGACCGAGGAGGAGCCGGCATGGCTGAGGAAAGACACGGCTTTCAGGCGGAGGTAAGCCGTCTCTTGGATATCGTCGCCCATTCGCTCTACAGCGATAAGGCCGTGTTCCTGCGGGAGCTTATCTCCAATGCTTCGGACGCCTGCGACCGCCTGCGCTATCTGGCCCTGACCCGTCCCGAGCTGGCCGGCGACGACGGCGGCTATCGGGTGACGGTTGCGGCCGACCGCCAGGCGAGGACCTTGACCATTGCCGACAATGGCATCGGCATGAACCACGACGACCTCGTCGAGAACCTCGGCACCATCGCGCGCTCGGGAACGGCCGCCTTCCTCAAGCAGCTCAGCGGCGACGCCGCCAAGGACATGGCTCTCATCGGCCAGTTTGGCGTCGGCTTCTACTCCGCCTTCATGGTCGCCGACCGGGTCGAGGTGCTGAGCCGCAAGGCCGGCGAGACCGCAGCCTGGCGGTGGACCTCGGACGGCAAGGGCGAATTCGCCGTCGAGGCCGCCGACTTGGATAAGCGCGGCACCCGTATCATCCTGCACCTGAAGGCCGGCGAAGACGATTACCTGGAGCCGCAGCGGCTGCGCCACATCGTCACCAAATATTCCGACCACATCGCCCTGCCGATCGTCCTGCTCGACGACGGCAAGGAGGATACGCTCAACAAGGCATCGGCGTTGTGGACGCGCGCCAAGAGCGATATCAGCGACGACCAGTACAAGGAATTTTATCATCACCACGCGCACGCGTTCGACGATCCCTGGCTGACGCTGCATTGGCGCGCCGAGGGAAAGATCGAATACACGGGCCTGATGTTCGTGCCGTCGGCCAAGCCCCTGGATCTCTTTCATCCCGACCGCAAGAACAGCGTGAAACTCTACGTGCGGCGCGTCTTCATCACCGACACCTCTCAAGAAATCCTGCCGCCCTATCTGCGCTTCCTGCGCGGCGTCGTCGATTCCGAGGACCTGCCGCTCAACATTAGCCGCGAGATGCTGCAGCATAATCCGGTGCTGTCGAAGATTCGCGCCGGCATCACCAAGCGCGTGCTGAGCGAGCTGCAGAAGAAGGCCAAGGATGCGCCCGACGACTATGCGACGTTCTGGGGCAATTTCGGCGCCGTCCTCAAGGAGGGGCTCTATGAGGACCACGAGCAGCGCGAGACGCTGCTGTCGCTGGTTCGCTTCCGCTCCACGGCCGGCGACCAGCTCGTCAGCCTTGCCGACTATGTGGGCCGCCTGAAGCCGGGCCAGGACGCGATCTTCTACATAACCGGCGACGAGGCCGAAGCGATGAAGAAGAGCCCGCAGCTGGAAGGCTTCCTCGCACGTGGCGTCGAGGTGCTGCTGCTCACCGATCCGATCGACGAGTTCTGGATCCCCGCCATCGGCAAGTTCCAGGAGAAGCCGTTCAAGTCGGTCACGCGCGGCGGCGCCGATCTCGAGAAGATCGCCAAGCCGGACGGAAAGGCGGATGAAAGCCCTGCGGCAACGCCGGGCATCGACAGCCTCGTCGCCCTGTTCCGCCTTACCCTCAAGGACGTGGTCAAGGACGTGCGGCCCTCGGAGCGGCTCACGGACAGCGCCGTGTGCCTCGTCGCCGACGAGGGCGACATGGACATACACCTTGAGCGGCTGCTGAAGCAGCACAAGCAGATCGAGGCCGGGTTCAAGCGCGTGCTCGAGATCAACCCTCGGCACCCGCTCGTCGCCGGCCTCGCCAAGCGGGTCAGCGACAAGGGTACGGGCGACGAGATCGCCGAAGCGGCTTGGCTGCTGCTCGATCAGGCGCGCATCGTCGGAGGCGAGCCGCTGCCTGATCCAGCCGCCTTCTCGAAGCGCCTCTCCGAGGTGATGCGCCGCGCCCTGGCGGCCTGAATGGCTCAGTATCCTTCGGGCATCGGCAGCGCGGCCGCACCCAGAACCGGCCCGGCGGGGTCGGCCTGCAGAATCACGGCGCAACCGCTGCCCTTCATCGCTGCCGGGTCGATACCGAGAGGAAGCTCGACGGCCGTTCCGCTCCACACGCCGAGCTGGCGGAATTCGCGCACGACGTTGTAGTCGGTCAGCGTCGACCCGGCGTTCTCGCCGCGCTTTACCGCCGTCTGCTCCTGGCGGTCGAAGCGGGCGATCCAGACCGATGCCACTGTCCCCGCGAGGCCGGCGGGCGCGTCCGGGATGCTGACGCTGTAGGCGCCCGAGGGATCGCGGGCGATGCTCAGCGCCACCTTGGGCCGCTCGCGCGCGTCGGCGATCGCCGCTTCCAGCTCGAGCTCGTGCGAGCCCGGCACGTCGGCATGACCGTCCACCACCATCTGCGGCGTGTACACCATGTGCAGTCCGAGGGCGTCGGAGTAGGCGCGCTGACGTGCGGTGAAGGCGGGCAGGGCGTAAGGGTCCTTCCAGCCGATGTAGTCCCAGTAGTCGACGTGAAAGGCGAGAGCCACCACGTCCGGGCGCTTGGCCAGCTCGCCCAGCAAGGCATCGGCCGGCGGGCAGGAGCTGCAGCCCTGCGAGGTAAACAGCTCGACGAGCACCGGCGGCTTGTCGGTCGCGCCCGCCGTCTCCGGCATCGCGGCGGCGAGTAGGCTGCCTATCAGGAGAATGAATGAAGTGCGCGACATGGCGGGCAGACAGTAACGATCGTTTCGACGGGCAGACCAATCACTTCGGGGTGAGGGTGGCGCGAGGCTGCGGGTGCGACCAACCTAGGCAATGACCACCGGATTGCCACTTATCACCTCACAATCCGTTCTCCTTCGTTCCTGGCGCGGCGCGCTTGTAGCGGTCCCCGCCAAGGCCCATCTCTGAAGGACGAATCGCGACGGAATGCGGTTCATCCTGCGTTCAGTTGCAAGTATGTAGGATTTGAGCATGGCCATCGACGCTACCGTCGGGGTTCATGCAGGAGGAGAAGATGATCAGAGGAATTCGGCGCTCTTCGATCGGCCGCGGGTTGTTGCGCACCGCGGCGGTCCTGGCAGTAGCGCTCGGCCTGTCGACGCAGCTCGCGACACCGGCGGCCGCAGACAACAACAACTGGGATTGGCAGCATAACCATGGCAATGGCAATTGGCATGGGAACGGCAACTGGCACGGGAATGGCAACTGGAACGGGAACTGGAACCATGGCAATTGGAACCATGGTAACTGGAACCGTGGGTACTGGAACCGCGGCTATTGGGGCGGCTATAGCCGGTACTACTATCCGGGGCCGAGCTACTACTACGCCCCGCCGCCGGCCTATTACTACCCGCCGCCGCCTCCGGCGTACTACGCGCCTGGACCTTACTACGGACCGTCGTTCTCGTTCGGGCTGAGCGTTCCGATCCACTGACGAGCGATCGTTCTTCGAGGCTGGATGAGGGGAGCCGTCGGCTCCCCTCTCGTTTTTCATGCCAGCTTGTCTATGCCGCGCTTTGCGCCAGATGGCGCAGCACATACGGCAGGATGCCGCCGTGGCGGTAGTATTCGACTTCGTCGAGGGTATCGATCCGGCAGAGCACGATGATGTCCTGGCTACGGCCGTCTTTGTGCGTGATATGGCAGGTCACATCCATACGCGGCTTGATGCCGGCCACCAAGCCTCGGATGTCGAATCTCTCGCTGCCGTCGAGCCCGAGAGTTTTGCGCGTCATGCCGTCCTTGAACTGCAGGGGCAGCACGCCCATGCCCACGAGGTTGGCGCGGTGAATGCGCTCGAAGCTCTCGGCGATCACGGCCTTGACCCCGAGCAGCCGCGTGCCCTTGGCCGCCCAGTCGCGCGATGATCCCGTGCCGTACTCCTTGCCGGCAACGATGACGAGCGGCACGCCCTCGCTCTGGTATTTGATGGCGGCGTCGTAGATCGACATCTGCGCGCCGTCCGGCATGTGACGGGTTACGCCGCCCTCGACCCCCGGCACCATCTCGTTCTTCAGCCGAATGTTGGCGAAGGTGCCGCGCATCATCACCTCGTGATTGCCGCGGCGTGCGCCATAGGAGTTGAAATCGACGACGGTCACGCCGTGACCGATGAGATAGCTGCCGGCCGGGCTGTCCTTCTTGATCGAGCCTGCGGGCGAGATGTGGTCGGTCGTGATGCTGTCGCCGAACAGGCCGAGCAGACGCGCCCCCGCGATGTCGCCGATGCCGCCCGGCTCGGCCGCCATGCCGGCGAAGTAGGGCGGGTGCTGCACATAGGTCGAGTGGCTGTCCCACTGGTAGGTGAGACCGGCCGCCGTCTGCACCTTGCGCCAGCCGCGGTCGCCGACGAACACGTCGGCATAGCGCTTGCGGAACATGGCCGCGGTGACGCATTTGCGCACGGCGTCCTGGATATCCTTCGTCAGCGGCCAGATGTCGCGCAGGTAGACCGGCTTGCCCTTCTTGTCGGTTCCGATCGGATCGTTCGTCAGGTCGACAGTCATCGAGCCCGCCAGCGCATAGGCGACGACCAGCATCGGCGAGGCGAGGTAGTTCGCCCGCGTCTGCGGATTGATGCGGCCCTCGAAGTTGCGGTTGCCGGAAAGCACCGCCGCCGCGACGAGGTCGCCCTTGGCAATGGAGTCGCCGACCGCGTCCGGCAGCGGCCCGGAATTTCCGATGCAGGTCGTGCAGCCGTAGCCCACGAGATTGAAGCCGAGCTTGTCGAGATCCTTTTGCACGCCGGCCTTGGCCAGGTAGTCGCTCACCACCTGCGATCCCGGTGCCAGCGAGGTCTTGACCCAGGGCTTCACCGCCAGCCCGCGTTTGACGGCATTGCGCGCCAGCAGTCCGGCGCCCAGCATGACGCTCGGGTTCGAGGTGTTGGTGCAGCTGGTGATCGCCGCGATCACCACATCGCCATGACCGAGGCTGTAGTCGGTGCCTGCAACCGGCACGCGCTTGCCTGGATCGTCGACGCCGAAGCCGTCCTTGAGCCCGCTCTTGAATGCTGCGGCCGCCTGCGACAGCGGCACGCGATCCTGCGGCCGCTTCGGCCCCGCCAGGCTCGGCTCCACCGTCCCGACGTCGAGTTCCAGCGTGTCCGTGAAGAGGGGATCGGGCGTCTTCGCCGTGCGCCACAGCCCCTGCTTCTTGGCGTAGGCCTCGACGAGCGCGATGCGCGCCGGGCTGCGTCCGGTCGCCTTGAGGTAGCGGATCGTCTCGGCGTCGATCGGGAAGAAGCCGCAGGTGGCGCCGTACTCCGGCGCCATGTTGCCGATGGTGGCGCGATCGGCCAGCGACAGCGAGTCGAGGCCCGGCCCGTAGAACTCGACGAACTTGTTGACCACGCCCTTCTTGCGCAGCATCTGCGTGACCGTGAGCACGAGGTCGGTCGCCGTGGCGCCCTCGCGCAGGGCGCCCGTCAGCCTGAAGCCGACGACCTCCGGAATCAGCATGGAGGTGGGCTGCCCGAGCATCACCGCCTCGGCCTCGATGCCGCCGACGCCCCAGCCGAGTACGGACAGGCCGTTCACCATCGTCGTATGGCTGTCGGTGCCGACGAGCGTGTCCGGATAGGCAACGGTGCGCTTCTTGCCTTTTGCATCCTTGGCATCGGCCGTCCACACGACCTGTGCCAGATATTCGAGGTTCACCTGGTGGCAGATGCCGGTGCCCGGCGGCACCACGCGGAAATTGTCGAAGGCCTTCTGGCCCCAACGCAGGAAGGCGTAGCGCTCGCCGTTGCGCTCGTATTCCTTGCCGACATTCTCGGCGAAGGAGCGCTTGTTGCCGAAGCTGTCGACCATGACGGAATGGTCGATGACGAGGTCCACGGGCGACAGCGGGTTGATCTTCTTGGCGTCGCCGCCCATCGATTGCATGGCCGCGCGCATGGCCGCGAGGTCGACGACCGCGGGCACCCCGGTGAAGTCTTGCATCAGTACGCGGGCCGGCCGGTAGGCGATCTCGCGGTCGGATTTGCGGTCCTTGAGCCAAGCCGCCATCGCCTTGATGTCGTCGACGGTCACCGTGCGGCCGTCCTCGTGCCGCAGCAGGTTCTCGAGCAGTACCTTGAGCGAGATCGGTAGTCGCGACAGGTCGCCCAGCCCCGCCTTCTCGGCGGCGGCAATGCTGTAGTAGTCGTAGCTGCGCGACCCGACCTTGAGGCTCCGGCGCGTCTTCAAACTGTCTGATCCAGCGGTCACGACCCGATCTCCCATCCGAAATTTCCGAGCAACCCGCGAATACGACGGCGATTGCGCACAATCAAGACCATAGCGGACGAGACCATAGCAGTCGCGCTTCCGGAAAGAACGTCCTGAAATCATATAGGAAGGCGCGCCGCCCCCTGTGGGCGACCGATGGCCGCTCGTTCGCCGGCGAGGATTTTCTGACGGTCGTCTGACGCGGCGCGCGATTGCATACGCGGTGCATGAGACGGCAGCGTGCGACAACAGAACGCAGGCGGAGGAATCACAATTTCGCCATTATCAAAGTGCATTGAGGACTTGCGCGTTCATCAAGTTCGAACGCGTACGGAGACCTTCCCTCTCTGTCTCGAGGCTCCCCAGCCGGCCTCCCTGCTAGCCCCCATGAGGCTGGGACATGGGCTACCACCGGCCCCGACCCCCGGTGGTGGTCCGAAACTGAAGCGCCGCGTTCCATCCCCATCCGGTGGAACGCGGCGCAAGTTTTTTGGGCCCCTGCAACGCCGCTGTTCATGCGCCCGCGCGCTGGGTAGGCTGGCGACGTCGCGCGGGTCGCCGGCGCGGCGAACGGGGGTCGATTGCACGAACGAACGCCGAGTCACGCTCGCGTCGGCTCTGGGAACGGCCGCCGGTGAGCGTCTTCGCCGGCACCGGCCTCGCCTGCCTGCGCGGCGAGCGCATTGTCTTTGCCGGGCTCGGTTTCAGCCTCGCCGGCGGCCGCGTGCTGCTGCTGCGCGGCGCCAACGGGAGCGGCAAATCGACGCTGCTCCGTTGCATGGCCGGCCTACTGGCCCCCATCGCGGGCGACCTGACGTGGGACGGCGCCCCGGCGGCGCGCGATCCCGAATCGCATCACCGCCGGCTGCGCTATTTGGGCCATCTCGATGCGGTGAAGACGTCGTTCACCGTCGCCGAGAATCTCGCGCTCTGCCAGGAGCTGTACGGCCGGCGCGATCCGGCCGCCATCGATGATGCCCTGGGGCGCCTCGGCATCGACACGATCGCCGGCCTGCCGGCGCGCCTGCTCTCGGCCGGCCAGCGCCGACGCGCCGCGCTGGCGCGGTTGCTGGTGGTGCCGGCGCCGCTCTGGCTGCTCGACGAGCCGACCAATGCCCTCGACGACGACGGCGTGGAGCGCTTCGCGGCGATCGTCGAGACCCACTGCGCGGCCGGCGGCATGGCCGTCATCGCGGCCCACGGAAACCCGGGCGTTGACGGCGAGCCGCTGTCGCTGGCCGATTTTGCGGCGCTGCCGGTCGAAGCGGCGGCATGACAGAATTCCTCGCCCTCGTGCGCCGCGACCTGCAGCTGGCCGTGCGCCAGGGCGGCGACGCCGCGCTCGTCCTCGTCTTCTACCTGCTGGCCGTGCTGCTGTTCCCGTTCGGTGTCGGGCCTGAGCCCAACATCCTCGCGCGCATCAGCACCGGCGTGCTGTGGGTGACGGCGCTGCTGGCGGCCCTTCTGTCGCTGGAGCGGCTCTTTGTTGCCGAGTACGAGGACGGTAGCCTCGACCAGTTGGCGCTCCTGCCGACGCCGCTGCCCCTCGTCGTGCTCGCCAAGATCGTCGCCCACTGGCTCCTCACCGGCCTGCCGCTCACCCTGATCGCACCCTTCTTCGCGCTCATCCTGGGCATGGACGCGGCCGGCTATCCCGTGCTGATCCTCGCCCTCGTGCTGGGCACGCCCACGCTCAGCCTGATCGGCGGGCTCGGCGCGGCGCTCACGCTGGGGGCGCGCCGGGCGGGCGCCCTGCTCGCGCTCCTCGTCCTGCCGCTCTACATCCCTGTCCTGATCTTCGGGGTCGCTGCCGTGGATGCGGCGATGGCGGGGCTGACGGTCGCTCCCCATCTCGCCATCCTCGGGGCCCTGCTGCTGGCCGCCATCCCGCTGTGCCCGTGGGCCACCGCCGCCGCTCTCCGCCAGGCGCTGGGTTGACGGGCCCCGTGTCTCGCTGATCTGTGATAGGCCAGCCTGCCGTTTGCCTTGGCACGAGGCGGCGGCGCCACCATAATTCGGGGATCATGCATCGTTTTGCGAACCCGGCGCGGTTTCAGCGCATTGCCGATGCGGCGCTGCCGTGGGCCGTTGCGGTTACGGTCGTTCTGCTGGCCGCCGGCCTCTATTTCGCGCTCTTCGCCTCGCCGGCCGACTATCAGCAGGGCGAGAGCGTGCGCATCATGTACATCCATGTGCCCGCCGCCTGGATGGCGCTCTTCGTCTATACCGGCATCGCCCTCGCCAGCGCCGTGGCGCTGATCTGGCGTCACCCGCTGGCGGATATCGCGGCGCGGGCCGCCTCGCCGATCGGCGCCGGCTTCACCTTTCTGGCCCTCGCCAGCGGCTCGCTGTGGGGCAAGCCGATGTGGGGCACCTGGTGGGTCTGGGACGCGCGGCTGACCTCGGTGCTGATCCTCTTCTTTCTCTATCTCGGCCACATCGCGCTGGCGCGCGCCTTCGACGACCCGGTGCGCGGCGCCCGCGCCGCCGCCATCCTGGCTCTGGTGGGCTTCGTCAACATTCCCATCATCAAGTTCTCCGTCGATTGGTGGAACACGCTGCATCAGCCCGCGAGCATCCTGCGTTTCGGCGGCCCGTCGATCGATCCGTCCATGCTGCTCCCGCTGTTCCTGATGGCGCTGGGCTTCACGGGGTTCTTCGTCGTCGTGCTGCTCCTGCGCATGAAGACGGAGCTGCTGGCGGCAAAGCTGCGGGCGGCGCAGCTGGCCCGCTTGCAGCCGGCGGCTGCGGCCGGTCGCTGAGGCCGAGGATCGGTGACCGAGTCGCTCCGCAGCTTCTTCGCCATGGGCGGCTATGCGGTCTTCGTCTGGCCGGCCTACGCGCTTGCCGTGGCGGTGCTGGCCGGATTGCTGATCGGCAGTCTGCGGCAGTTGCGGCGCGCGCAGGCTGAGCTGGCGGCGCAGCGCGGCGGCCGCCCGGAGAGCCGCCGGTGAGGCCGAAGCGCCGCCGCCTCGTCTTCGTGGCCGCCGGCATGCTGCTGCTCGGGGCCGCGGCGGCCCTGACGCTCTATGCCATGAACGACTCGCTGGTGTTCTTCTACAGCCCGAGCGATCTCGCCGTGAAGCAGATCCCGGCCGGCCGCATGCTGCGCGTCGGCGGCCTTGTCGAGGTCGGCAGCATCGTGCATGACGGGGACGGCACCACGGTGCATTTTCGCGTCACTGATCTGAAGACCGCCGTGCCCGTCGTCTATAAGGGCATCCTGCCGGATCTCTTCCGCGAAGGGCAGGGCGTGGTGGCCCAGGGCACGCTCGGCCCCGACAAGACCTTCGTCGCCGCCGAAGTGCTCGCCAAGCACGACGAGAAATACATGCCGAAGGAAGTCGTCGACGCGCTGAAGAAGTCCGGACGCTGGCAGGAGGGTACGGCGCCATGATTCCCGAGCTCGGTCAGGTTGCTCTCGTGCTGGCGCTGGCCCTGGCGCTGATGCAGGTTGTGCTGCCGCTCGTCGGCGCCGCGCGCGACAACGCCTCCTGGATGGCCGTCGCTCCGCCGGCGGCGCAGGGGCAGCTGTTCTTCATCGGCTTCGCGTTCCTGGCGCTGATGCAGGCCTATGTGAGCAGCGACTTCTCGGTCGCTGTCGTCGCCGACAATTCCAACTCCGCGATGCCGCTGATCTACAAGGCGGCGGCCACCTGGGGCAATCACGAGGGCTCGTTGCTGCTGTGGGTGCTGATCCTCGCGATCTTCGGCGCCGCCGTCGGGACCTTCGGCAACAACCTCCCGCCGAAGCTGAAGGCGCGCGTGCTCTCGGTTCAGGCGATGATCGCCGTGGGCTTTCTCGCCTTCATGCTGCTGACCTCGAATCCGTTCGCGCGCCTCGGGCAGCCGCCGGCCGACGGCGCCGATCTCAATCCGCTGCTGCAGGATCCGGGCCTCGCCTTCCACCCGCCGATGCTCTATCTCGGCTATGTCGGCTTCTCCATGGCGTTCTCCTTCGCCGTCGCCGCCCTCATCGAGGGGCGTGTCGATGCCGCCTGGGCGCGCTGGGTCCGGCCCTGGACGCTCGCCGCCTGGATTGCGCTGACCGCCGGCATCACCGGCGGCAGTTGGTGGTCCTACTACGAGCTCGGCTGGGGCGGCTGGTGGGCCTGGGACCCCGTGGAGAACGCCTCGTTCATGCCCTGGCTGCTCGGCACGGCACTGTTGCATTCCGCGATCGTCGTGGAGAAGCGTGACGCGCTGAAGTCGTGGACCATGCTGCTCGCCATCCTCACCTTCGGCATGAGTCTCGTCGGCACCTTCCTCGTGCGCTCGGGCGTGCTGACGTCGGTGCATGCCTTCGCCACGGATCCGGCGCGCGGCGTCTTCATCCTGCTGCTGCTGGTCGTCGCCATCGGTGGGTCTCTGACCCTTTTTGCCATCCGTGCGCCGACGCTGCGCGACGGCGGCCTGTTCCAGCCGATCAGCCGCGAGGGCGCCCTCATCCTCAACAACCTGCTGCTCGCCGTCGGCTGCGTCGTCGTGTTCCTCGGCACCTTCATGCCGCTCTTCGCCGACGTGCTGCAGCTCGGCGCGATTTCCGTCGGGGCTCCCTACTACTTCCTCATCTTCAATCCGTTCGCGGCCCTGCTCGTCGTCGTCACCGCCATCGGTCCGCTGCTGCCATGGAAGCGGGCTGACTTGGCCGGCGCGCTGCAGCGGCTGACGATCGCCGCCATCGCCACCCTCCTCGTCGCCGGGCTCGTCTGGTGGCTGAAGACCGGCGGGCCTCTGTTCGGAATCCTCGGGGCCGCCCTCGGCACCTGGCTCCTCGTTGGAACGGTCGTCGAGTTCGTCGAGCGCATCGGCCTGCGCGCGCCGGCCGAAGCGTTGCGCCGCGCCCGTCAGCTCCCGCGCGCCGCCTACGGCATGACGCTCGCCCATGCGGGGCTCGCAATCGCCATCCTCGGCATGACCGGCTCGGCCGCCTGGAAGCAGGAGGAGATCCGCACCATGCGTGCCGGCGACACGGTTTCGCTCGCCGGCTATGACTATCGCTTCGATGGCGTCGCCGACGTCGCCGGTCCCAACTACACGGCCACGCGCGGCACCTTCACGGTGACGAAGGAGGGTGCTCCCGTCGTCACGCTGCATCCGGAGAAGCGCGTCTATCCGGTGCAGGGCATGCCGACGACGGAGGCCGCGATCCACACGACCGGTCTCGCCGATCTCTATGCCGTGATCGATACTCCGGACGCGGCCGGCGGCGTCGCCGTGCATCTCTACCATCAGCCGCTGGTGCCCTGGATCTGGGGCGGCGCGTTCCTCATGGTGCTGGGCGGTCTCGTCTCGCTCTCCGACCGGCGGTTGCGCGTCGGTGCGCCGTCCCGCCGCCGCGTCATGGCTGTGGCCCGCCCGTGACGGTGGCGCCGGATCAGCAAGCGGGCGCCTTGTCGCGGCGCCTGCTCTACCTCCTCCCGGTCGTGCTCTTCCTCGCCGTCGCCGGGTATTTCCTGGCGGCCCTCTGGATGAATCGGAATCCGCAGGAAGTGCCGTCGGCCCTCGTCGGCAAGCCGTCGCCTGACTTTGCGCTAGGACCGCTGCTTCCGAACGTACCCGGCGTGGCGCGCGCCGATCTCAACGGCAGCGTCGTGCTCATCAACTTCTTCGCCTCCTGGTGCGTGCCCTGCCGCGCCGAGCATCCGTTCCTCATGCACATGGCGGCGGACGCGAGCCTGCCGATCTTCGGCATCGACTGGCAGGACAAGCCCGACGCCGCCCGCGCCTATATCCAGGAGCTCGGCAATCCCTATGCCCGCATCGGCCTCGACCAGTCGGGCCGCACCGGCATCGACTTCGGCATCACCGGCGTGCCGGAGACCTTCGTCGTCGGTCGTGACGGCCGCATCTGCTTTCGCCAGTGGGGCCCCGTCACCGACGAAGACACCGCCGTCGCTCTCCTCGCCCGCATCAAGGAGTGCCGCGGATGAAGGGCGGCGTGATGTGTTTCCATCATGATTCCCCCGCGAAAGCGGGGGTCCAGGGTCGGCGAAGAGGAGGGGGCAAGGCGAAGGCGATCCTTGCTGCGCTACTCCTGCTCGCCACCGCGAGCATCGCTCACACGGTCGAGCCCAGCGAGATGCTGGCCGATCCGGCGCTCGAAGCGCGGGCCCGCGCCATCAGCCAGGAGATCCGCTGCGTCGTCTGCCAGAACCAGTCGATCGACGATTCCGCCGCCGACCTCGCCGCCGATCTCCGGCGCATCGTGCGCGAGCGCCTCGTTGCCGGCGACAGCGATGATCAGGTGCGCAACTACCTCGTGGCCCGCTATGGCGACTTCGTCCTGCTCAAGCCGCCGATGAAGCCGAAGACCTGGCTGCTCTGGTACGGGCCGCCCGCTATCTTCCTGTTGGCGCTTGCGGCAATTATCGTCTATTTCCGCCGCCGTCGGGGTGTGGTCCTGGCGCCGAAGCCGTTGAGCGCCGATGAGGCGGAGCGCCTGCAAAGCCTGCTTGCCGGCGACGGCCAGAGCCGCGACCCGGTCTGACGGATGCTGATGTTCTGGGCCATCGCGACGCTGATGACGGCCGTTGCCGTGGCCCTTCTCGTGCGGCCGCTCTGGCAGGGGCGAACGGGGCAGCTGGCGGCGGCCGACTACGATCTCGCCGTCTATCGCGACCAGTTGGCCGAGGTCGACCGCGACGTGGCTCGCGGCGTCCTGACGGCCGACCAGGCAGCGGCGGCGCGGCTCGAGATCGAGCGCCGCATCCTTGGTGCCGGCGACGCTGCTACGGGGAGTCCGCTGATGCCTACCAGCTCGCCCGCAAGATCCAAGCCGCGCCGAGGGCTCGCGATCGCGGTCGCCATCGGCCTGCCGCTCGCCGCGCTGGCGCTCTATCTGGCGCTCGGCCATCCCGAGCTTTCGTCGCCAACAGGGAGTTCCGACATGGCCGGAACCGGCAATGGCCAGCAGCAGCCGTCGATGGACACGCTGGCGACGCAGCTCGCCGCCCGCTTGGCCGCCAATCCCGACGACGTCAAGGGTTGGGAACTGCTCGGCCGCACTTACGCGCTGCTCGGCCGCTTCAAGGAAAGCGCCGATGCCTATGCCCAGGGCATCGCGCATGGCGCCAAGGATGCGCGGGCACAGTCGGCCTATGGCGAGTCGCTCACCCTGGCCGCCAATGGTCAGGTTACCGTGGCGGCGCTGCAGGCCTTTGAGGCGGCGCTCGGCATCGATTCGCAGGATCCTTTGGCCCGCTATTACCAGGCCATGGCCCGCTCGCAGGCCGGCAAGAAACAGGAGGCGCTGGATCTCTGGGTGAAGCTCGAGGCGGATTCGCCGGCGGGCGCTCAGTGGCTGCCGCTGGTCGAGACGCGCATCAAGGAGACCGCCGCCGCCCTCAACATCGATCCCGCGACGATTCCCGGCCGCAGGCCGCCGGCCGCCCCGGCCGCCAGCGGCCCCACCGCCGCTGACATGCAGGCCGCCGGCAGCATGACGCCGGAGCAGCGCACGGCCTTCATCCGCAACATGGTCGACGGCTTGGCGCAGCGGCTGAAAACGCAGCCCAACGACCTCGCCGGCTGGCAGCAGCTCGCGCAATCCTATGGCGTGCTCGACGACCGCGTCGGGGCCCGCGACGCCTGGGCCAAGGCCGCGGCGCTGGCGCCGACCGATTTCGACACCCAGTCCAGCTACGCCGAGGCCATGCTTGGCACCCAGGCGGTCGGCGACAAGAGCCTGCCGCCCGGCTTTCCCGACGTGGTCAAGCGCATGCAGGCGCTGCGGCCGAAGAGCTACATCACGCTCTTCTATGGCGGCCTGGTCGAGAAGGCGAACGGCAACATCGCCGGCGCCCGCGCCTACTGGCAGGAGCTGCTCGCCACGCTGCCAGCCGACCTTCCGATCCGCGCCCAGGTCCAGCGCAACCTCGACGAGCTCGGCAACGGCGGTTAGGCTGTTGCCGACCGCACGGGTTCAGCGCACGCGGGGCGGCTCGCTTCGCTCTCGATTGTCATTCCCGCGCAAGCGGGAATCCAGCGATGCCGGACCCGTTGCTAGCCCATGGATGCCCGCTTCGCGGGCATGACAAGGAAGGGAAGCCCTCGCGCCATGAACATTTCGAACCGCCCGCGTCTTGCCTACGGCTTGCCGGCTTCCTGGTACCATGCGGCCGACATCTATGAGCAGGAACGGCAGCAGGTCTTCCGCCGCGAATGGATCTGGCTCGGCCGCGAAGACCAGTTGCGCAAACCGGGCGACTACATTGCGATCGAATTTGCCGGC
>Ga0335070_10005551_pt1 | contig 14833 bp, 12 predicted proteins | sample Lox_Sample_13_FD_206722 | JGI IMG/M metagenome (GOLD analysis project Ga0335070, IMG submission 206722) | Soil microbial communities from Loxahatchee National Wildlife Refuge, Florida, United States - Lox_Sample_1.3 | ecosystem: Environmental > Terrestrial > Soil > Wetlands | place: USA... | reverse complement strand
GCGAGGCGCTCGCGCGCCGCGCCGCCGAGGCGCCCGGCGTCGTCGGCGCCTCGCCGTTCGTCGAGCAGCAGGCGCTGCTCGTGCACGGCGACCGCATGGAGGCGGCGATGGTGCGCGGCGTCGACCCGGCGCGCGAGCAGTCGGTGAGCCTGCTCGGCGCCGCGCTGGTCGCCGGGCGCCTCGAGGAACTGACGCCCGGCAGCAACCGGCTCGTGCTCGGCCGGCTGCTCGCCTTCCAGCTCGGCGTCGGGGTCGGCGACCAGCTGACGGTGATGGTGCCGACCACCGGCGACGGCGGCGAGCTGAGCCCGCGGATCCGCTCGTTCACGGTCGCAGGGCTGTTCGAGGTCGGCATCCAGGACCACGACAGCGGGCTCGCGCTGGCGCGGCTCGAGGACGTGCGGGCGCTGGCCGGCGGGGGCGCGACCAGCGGCGTGCGGCTGCGCTTTGCCGACGTGTTCGCGGCGCCCGCCGGCGCGCGCGCGCTCGCCGCCGCGCTCGGTCCCGGCCTCGAGGCGCGCGACTGGACGGTCGAGAACTCGACCTACTTTCGGGCGATCCGCATCGAGAAGACGATGATGACGCTCTTGTTGCTGCTGATCGTCGCGGTCGCGACCTTCAGCATCGTCGCGAACCTGGTCATGGTGGTGCGCGCCAAGCGCACCGACATCGCGATCCTGCGCACGCTCGGCCTCGCGCCGCGCGGCGTCGTCGGCATCTTCCTCGGCGAGGGCGTCGTCATCGGCTGGTCCGGGGCGCTGGCCGGCGTCGGCCTCGGCCTGCTGCTCGCCTTCCACGTCGAGAGCACGGTGCAGTTCCTCGAGCGCACGTTCCGCTTCCAGATCCTGGACGCCGACGTCTACTACGTGACGCAGATCCCGTCGCTGGTCGAGGCCGGCGACGTCGCCGCGGTGGCGGCGGTCGCGCTGGTGCTGACGCTCGCCGCGACGCTGTACCCGGCGCGGCGCGCGGCCGGCACCGAGCCGGCCGAGGCGCTGCGCTACGAATGAGCGCCGGGCCCTTCCTCGAGTGGCGGCTCGCGGCGCGCTACCTGCGCGCGCAGACCGACAATCGTTTCCTGTCGTTCATCTCGCTGGTCGGGGCGGTAGGCGTCGCGCTCGGCGTCGCGGTGCTGCTCGTGGTGCTCGCGGTCATGAACGGCTTCGAGAGCGAGCTCAAGGTGCGGATCCTGGCGATGGCCTCGCACGCGACCCTGTCCGGGCTCGACGGCCCGCTCGAGGACTGGCGGGCGCTGGCGGCGCGGGTGGAGCGCGAGCCGCACGTGCTGGCCGCGGCACCCTACGTCGAGGAGCGCGCGCTGCTTGCGCACGGCGCGCGGGTCAGCGGCGTGCTGGTGCGCGGCGTCGCGCCGGCGGCGGAGGCGCGCGTCTCGAGCACGGCCGCGCATGTGGTCGCCGGCCGGCTCGACGACCTCGCGCCGGGCGGTTACCGCGTGCTGCTCGGCCGCGCGCTCGCGGCCGAGCTCAAGGCCGCGCCCGGCGACAGCGTCGTGCTGGCGGTGCCGATGGGCACCGCGACCCCGGTCGGCGTCGTGCCGCGCGTGCGCCGGCTCAGCGTCGCGGGCATCATCGACTCCGGCTTCTACGAGTTCGACCGCAACGTCGCGCTGATCGAGCTCGGCGACGCGGCGCGGATCTTCCGGCTCGGCGCCAGCGTCACCGGCCTGCGGCTCAAGGTCGACGAGCCGTTCGCGGCCGGGCGCATCGTGCGCGCGGTCGCGGTCGACCAGGGCGGCGGCTTCACCATCAGCGACTGGACCCGGCAGCATGCGAACTTCTTCCGCTCGATCGCCACGACCAAGTCCATCATGTTCGTGCTGCTGCTGCTGGTCATCGGCGTCGCGTCCTTCAACATCGTGGCGACACTCGTGATGCTGGTGCGCGAGAAGCAGTCCGACATCGCGATCCTGCGCACGCTCGGGCTCGCGCCGCGCAGCCTGCTGGCGGTGTTCGTGATGCAGGGCACGGCGATCGGCGTGATCGGCACGCTCGCCGGCCTCGGCCTCGGCGGGCTGATCGCCGCCAACCTGACGACGCTGGTGCACGGGCTCGAGGCCGTGCTCGGCACGCGCCTGATCGACGCGCGCGTGTACTTCATCGACGAGCTGCCGGCGCGGGTCTCGGCAGCCGACGCCGCGCGCATCTCGGCGACCGCGCTCGGGCTCGCGGTCCTGTCGACGCTGTACCCGGCGTTCAAGGCGGCCCGCACCCAGCCGGCCGAGGCGCTGCGCCATGAATAGCCCGGCCGGGCCGGTGCTCGCGGCGCGCGGGCTGGTCAAGGAGTTCCGCCAGGGGCCGACCCTGCTGCGGGTGCTCGCGGGGGTCGACTTCACGGTGGCGCGCGGCGAGCGCATCGCGATCGTCGGCGCCTCCGGGTCCGGCAAGACGACGCTCCTGCAGCTGCTCGGCGGCCTCGACCTGCCGACCGCCGGCGAGGTCGCGATCGACGGCGAGCCGATGACCCGGCTCGGCGATGCGCAGCGCGGCTACCTGCGCAACCGCGCGGTCGGCTTCGTCTACCAGTTCCACCACCTGCTGCCGGAGTTCACGGCGCTCGAGAACGTGGCGATGCCGCTGCTGGTGCGGCGCGAGCCGGCCGCGGCGGCCTTCGCCGCGGCGCGCGCCGTGCTCGAGCGGGTCGGCCTCGGCGACCGGCTGCAGCACCGGCCGGCGCAGCTGTCGGGCGGCGAGCGGCAGCGCGCGGCGGTGGCGCGCGCGCTCGTGACCCGCCCGCCTCTGGTGCTCGCCGACGAGCCGACCGGCAACTTGGACGGCCGCAACGCCCGGCAGGTGTTCGAGCTGATGCTCGAGCTCAACCGCGAGGTAGGCTCCGCCCTCGTGATCGTGACGCACGACGAGCGGCTTGCCGCCCGGCTCGACCGCGTCGCGGTGCTGACCGAGGGGCAGCTGCGCGACCGCCCGCCCGAAGGGGCTGCGCGCGACCCGGCAAACTGAAGTATCATCAGCGACTTACGCCGCAAGAGGACCTGAGCGCGCGATGTGGGAAATCATCAAGGCCGGCGGGCCGGTCATGTGGCCGATCATCGCGCTGTCGATCACCGCGGCGGCAATCCTGCTCGAGCGGCTGTGGAGCCTGCAGGACGAGCGCGTCATCCCCCGCGAGCTGACCGACAAGGTCTGGAAGCTGGTCGAGAGCGGGCTGCTGACCGACAAGCACGTCGCCGCGCTCGCCCAGAACTCGGCGCTCGGCCAGATCCTGGCCGCCGGGCTCGCCAACCGCCAGCGCAGCCGCGAGCACATCAAGGAGGCGATCGAGGACACCGGCCGGCACGTGGTGCACGAGCTCGAGCGCTTCCTCAACATGCTCGGCACGATCGCCGCGGTCTCGCCGCTGCTCGGCCTGCTCGGCACCGTGATCGGCATCATCACCGCCTTCAACGCCATCACCCAGCAGGGCGTCGGCGACCCGAAGATGCTCTCCGGCGGCATCGGCCAGGCGCTGATCGCGACCGCGGCCGGCCTGATCGTCGCCATCCCGTCGCTGATGGGCTACCGCTACCTGCGCGGCAAGGTCGACGGGCTCGTGATCGCGATGGAGAAGGAGGCGCTCAAGCTCGTGCGCTCGCTCGACGAGCGCCGCGCCGCCGCCGACCCGCTGGTCGAGCACGAGCGGCTCGCGAGCCCGCCGTCGGCGAGCGCCGCATGAAGTTCGGCCCGCGGCGCAACGTCGAGCCCGAGATCAACGTCACCTCGCTGATCGACGTGGTGCTGCTCTTGGTGATGTTCTTCATGGTGTCGACCACCTTCCAGCAGGACAGCCGCCTGAGGGTGCGCCTGCCGGAGTCGAGCGCGGCTCCGGAGCAGCGCCCGGCCGACCCGGTCACGATCCTGATCACCGCCGACGGCGCCTACCGGGTCAACGACCGGGCGCTGATCAACCGCAGCCCCGAGACGCTGCGCGCGGCGCTCGAGAAGGTCGCCGGCAGCGCCAAGGGCCAGGCGCTGACGATCCGTGCCGACGCGCGCGCCACGCACCAGGCGGTCGTGACCGCGATGGACATCGCCGGCAAGGTCGGCTTCGCGCAGGTCAACATCGCGACCGTCAACCAGCAGCCGGGCGGCTAGGTGAGCGCGACCGCGCCCACGGCGGAGCAGAAGCCGCTCGACGTCTACCTGCGGCTGTTCTCCTACGCGCGTCCGCACTGGCGGATGTTCCTGCTCGGCGTCCTCGGCATGGCGCTGTCGGCGGCGGTCGAGGCCGCCTGGCTGTGGCTGGCGCGGACCTTCCTCGACGGCACCTTCGTCAACCGCGACCCCGCGACGCTGACGCTGGTGCCGGCGGCGATCGTCGTGATCTTCGCGGCCCGCGGCATCGGCGACTTCGTCTCGCAGTACGCGCCGGGCTGGGTCGGGCGGCACGTCGTCAAGCGGCTGCGCGCCGAGCTGTTTCGCCACTACCTCGACCTGCCGAGCGCCTTCTACGACCGCCACGCCGCGGCGCAGCTGCTGTCGCGGCTGACCTACAACACCGAGCTCGTGGCCGAGGCGACCACGAACTCGGTGACCGTGCTGATCCGCGACTCGCTGACGATCGTCGCGCTGCTGTCGTGGGCCTGCTACATGAGCCTGAGGCTGACCGCGGTCGCGCTGCTCGCGGCGCCGGTGATCGGCCTGCTGGTGCAGGTCGTCAACCGCGCGATCCGCCGCTACGCGGCCCGCATCCAGAACTCGATGGGCGACGTCACGCGGGTCGCCAAGGAGGCGCTCGACGGGCAGCGGCTGATCAAGGTGTTCAACGCCCAGGAGCAGGAAGCGCGCGCCTTCGAGCAGGTGATCGAGGCGAACCGCTACCAGAACATGAAGCTGCTGCGGGCGCGCGCCTCCAGCAACCCGACCGTGCAGATGATCGCGGCGGTCGCGCTTGCCGCGGTGCTGTACCTCTCCATCAAGGACGTGCTGGCGCACGGCATGACGGTCGGCAGCTTCTCGTCCTTCCTCGGCGCGCTGATCGGCATCGCCAGCGCGCTCAGGCGGCTGGTGGCGGTGTTCGGGCCGCTGCAGCAGGGCATCGCCGCCGGCCAGAGCCTGTTCGAGCTGCTCGACGAGCCGGTCGAGCCGCAGGGCGGCATCCGCCCGCTCGGCCGCGCGCGCGGGGCGGTCGAGTTCGACGGCGTCACCTTCGCCTACGCCGACAAGCCGCCGGCGCTCAGCGAGGTGTCGCTCGCGATCGCGCCCGGCGAGATGGTGGCCTTCGTCGGCCGCTCCGGCAGCGGCAAGTCGACGCTGGTGAGCCTCGTGGCGCGCTTCTACGACGTCGGCCGGGGCGCGGTGCGCGTCGACGGCCACGACGTGCGCGAGTACCCGCTGCGCGCGCTGCGCGACAACGTCAGCCTCGTCAGCCAGGACGTGGTGCTGATGAACGGCTCGATCCGCGACAACATCGCTTTCAGCGCGCCGCACGCGGACGCCGCGGCGATCGAGGCGGCCGCGCGCGCCGCGCACGTGCTCGAGTTCGCCGCGCAGATGCCGGCCGGCCTCGACACGCAGGTCGGCGATCGCGGGGTGATGCTGTCCGGCGGCCAGCGCCAGCGGATCGCGATCGCGCGTGCGCTGCTCAAGGACGCGCCGATCCTGATCCTCGACGAGGCGACCAGCGCGCTCGACACCGAGGCCGAGCGCATCATCCAGGAGGCACTCGACCGGCTGATGCAGAACCGCACGACGCTGGTGATCGCCCACCGGCTGTCGACCGTCGAGCACGCCGACCGCATCGTGGTGCTGGAAGAGGGCCGGGTGTCCGAGAGCGGCACGCACGCGGAGCTCCTGGCGCGCGGCGGCGGCTACGCCTCGCTGCACCGGATGCAGTTCAAAGCCTGAGCCATGCGCGGCTGGCTCGAGGGCGTGTGGTACGGGAAGGCGCCGGGCGGCGCCTGGCTGCGGCCGCTCGCGGCGCTCTTTGGCATTGCGGTGCGCGCGCGCCGCGCCGCCTACCGCCGCGGCTGGCTCGCAAGCGGCCACCCGGGCAAGCCGGTCGTCGTCATCGGCAACCTCACGGTCGGCGGCAGCGGCAAGACGCCGCTCGCGGCCTGGCTCGCGGCCGCGCTGGCGGCCCGCGGCCTTCGGGTCGGCATCGCGAGCCGCGGCCACGGCGGCACGGCCCGCGGGCCGCTCGCGGTGACCGCGCAGAGCGCGCCGGCCGAGGTCGGCGACGAGCCGGTGCTGCTGGCGCGACGCGGCGGCGCGCGCGTGGTTGTCGGCCGCGACCGGCTCGCGGCGGCGCGGGTGCTCGCCCCCGAGGTCGACCTGATCCTCGCCGACGACGGCCTGCAGCACTACCGGCTGGCACGCGATCTCGAGATCCTGGTGGTCGACGGCGTGCGGCGCTACGGCAACGGCCGGCTGCTGCCGGCGGGGCCGCTGCGCGAGCCGCTCGCGCGGGCGGCCGGCGTCGGGCTCGTGGTCGCGAACGGCGGCGTGGCCGGGGCCGGGGAGCTCGCGATGGCGCTCGAGCCGCAGGCGGTGGTCGCGCTCGGCTCCGGGGCGCGCAGCGCGCTCGCCGACTGGCGCGGGCGCCGGGTGCACGCGGTGGCCGGGATCGGTCACCCGGCGCGCTTCTTCGCGGCACTGCGTTCTGCCGGCGTCGAGGCCATCGAGCACCCGCTGCCGGACCATGCGACGCTCACGGCCGCCGACCTCTCCTTCGGCGACGGCCTGCCGGTGCTGATGACCGAGAAGGATGCCGTAAAATGCGGCTCGTTCCCGCCGGCGGGGCTCGCCTACCTCGAGGTGGCGGCGCGCTTCTCGGAGCGGGACGCCGAAGCACTACTGGCGCGCGTGCTGGCGGTCGCGGGCCGCGCCTGAGGACGAACGATGGACTCCAAGCTGCTCGACATCCTGGCCTGCCCGGTGTGCAAGGGGCCGCTGGTCTTCAACCGCGCGGGCGCGGAACTCGTCTGCCGCGCCGAGCGCCTCGGCTACCCGATACGCGACGGGATCCCGGTGCTGCTCGAGGAGGAGGCGCGGCGCCTCGCGAGCGACGATCCGGCGCTCGCCGGCTGATGTTCCGCGTCGTCATCCCGGCGCGCTACGCCTCGACGCGCCTGCCCGGCAAGCCGCTGCGGCTGATTGCCGGGCGGCCGATGATCGAGCACGTGTACGAGCGCGCGCGCGCCTCCGGCGCCGCCGAGGTCATCGTCGCCACCGACGACGAGCGGATCGCGAGCGCCTGTGCGCGCTTCGGCGCCGACGTCGCGCTGACCGACCCCGGCCACCCCTCCGGCACCGACCGCCTCGCCGAGGTGGCGCGGCAGCGCCGCTTCGCGGCCGACGACGTGGTCGTCAACGTGCAGGGCGACGAGCCGCTGCTCGCGCCGGCGAGCGTCGCCGAGGTGGCGGAGCTGCTCGCGACGCTGCCGGAGGCGGCGATCGCGACGCTCGCGACGCCGATCACCCACCTCGACGAGTACCTCGACCCCAACGTCGTCAAGGTGGTGCGCGACGCGCGCGGCCGCGCGCTCTACTTCAGCCGCGCGCCGATCCCCTGGCAGCGCGACGCGGCCGCGGCCGGGGCCGCCGGCGCGGGCCGCTACGCGGGCGCGCTCCGGCACATCGGCCTGTACGCCTACCGCGCCGGCGCGCTGGCGCGGCTCGCGGCGCTGCCGCCGTCGCGGCTCGAGACCGCCGAGCGCCTCGAGCAGCTGCGCGCACTCGAGAACGGGCTCGTGATCCTGGTCGGCATCGCGAGCGCGCCGCCGGGGCCGGGCGTCGACACCGAGGCCGATCTCGCGCGCGTCGCGGCGCTCGTGGCGGTGCGCGGCTGAGGCGCCCTCAGGGACGCGCGTAGCGGTCCGGCAGCGAGTTCGAGCGGGCGATCTCGCCGTAGAGCGCGACCGAGGCGCGCGGCGTGCGCGCGAAGTCGTGCTCGTAGTCCACCGCGATCAGCCCGAGCCGCGGCCCGAAGCCGTCGACCCATTCGAAGTTGTCGATCAGCGACCACTGGACGTAGGCGCGCACGTCCGCGCCGCCCTGGTGGATCGCGAGCCACGCCTCGCGCACGTGCGCCGCCAGGTAGCGCTGGCGCACGACGTCGTCCAGGGCGCGGTCGGCGGTGCCGTTCTCGAGGATGAACAGCGGCTTGCCGTAGCGGCCTGCGGCCTCGGTGAGCACGGTGTAGAGGCCGTGCGGGTAGATCGTCCAGCCCATGTCGTTGACCGGCTCCTCGGGGTGCGCCGGGTCGCGGTACAGCACCGCGGGCGCCGTCGGGTGGGCGAGGTCGCCGCGGATGTAGACGCGGGTGTAGTAGTTGATGCCGACGTAGTCCTGCGTGCCGGCGAGGCCGGGGATCGCGCGGTCGACGTCGCTGGCGGCGATCCTGAGGCGCCCGGTGCGGATCGCGTCGAGGAAGTCCCAGTTCCACGCCTGCGTGACCAGTGCCGCGATCGCGCGGTCCGCCGGGTGCCAGTTGCGCAGCGGCGCGAAGGCCTGCGCCGCCTGGGTGACGCCGACGTTGGCGCGGGCGTGGCGCTCGTCCGCCACCCGGTGCAGGGTCCGGTAGGCGAGGGCATGGGCGGCGAGCAGCGCCGCGTAGACGTCGGCCGCGGCCGCCGCGTCGGCGCGGTGCTCGAGCGGCGGGTAGACTCCGTCGATGTAGCCGCTGTAGAGGTAGACCATCGGCTCGTTGAGCGTGCACCACTGCTCGACGTCGGGGACGAAGTGCTCGGCGACCGCGGCGACGAACCGGCCCCAGTGCTCGAGCGCGTCGGCGCGCTCCCAGCCGCGGCGACCGCGCGCGTCGGGCTCGAAGAACCAGCGCGGCGCGACGTAGTGGAAGAGCGTCACGAACGGCGTGAGCCGCCGTGCCTTCATCTCGGCGAGCACGCGCTGGTAGTAGGCGATGCCCTCCGGGGCGGGCTCGGTCATGCCGGCGCGCGGGAAGAGCCGCGCCCACTCGATCGAGATCCGCACCGCGTTCAGCCCCATCCCGGCCGCGGCCGCGAGGTCCTCGGCGTAGTGCGTCTCGAAGCCCGCCTTGTCGCGGCGCACCGTCTCGGACCAGCGGCCGAAGTCGCGGATGTGGCCCGGCACGGTGGTGCCGTAGGCCTCGCCGGACGCGAAGCGCCGCTCGCGCATCACGTCCTCCTCGAAGGCCGTCCAGTCGCTCGGCTGCTGCGACTCGGCCTGGTGCCCGGAGATCGCCGCGCCCCAGTAGAACCCCGGCGGAAAGCGCAGTGCCCCGACCGTCGCCGCCGGCGTCGCCGTGAGCGAGTCGCGACCGGGCGTCGCGAGGTAGAGGCCTGCGGCGGCGGCCGCAAGCGCGGCGCTGAGCACGGCAATACCGATCCGCATGCGCATCATCACCGTCCTTCGGCCGGCGGGGGCGGCGCGAGCATAGCGCACTGCCGCGGCCGGGCCGTACGCGGGCCCGGTGGCGCGAAGGTGGCTGACGGCCCCTAGGAGTTCTCCGCGGCAGCGACGCAAAACCCCGAGCGGTGATACCCCGCAGCGCATCCCCATCCTTCTCGTGCGCCCGGCGAAACTCGCGACAGACGATGGCCGCGAGGCTGGCCTGCTGGCGCGCCGCGCCCGATCGTGACCCGAATTCGGATCGGCCAGGCGACGTCCGAGCGAGGCGCGAGAGATGGCCACCGTCGGTAGGACCGCCCTGCCTTCGCGCAGCTCGTTCAGAGCGTCGCGACGCTGGGCGGTGGCTTCGATGTCCGGGCGGTCGACGCCGATCGCGTCGGTGCGCTGCGCGCCGGCCTCAGGCCGGTCACCGCACAGGTCCCCCTCGCGAGTGCGAGCAGATGGCTGCTTCGCAGGGCCGTGAATCTGGCGGGCTTCGGGATCGAGCGCATCGACGGGAGCGCCGCGTTCAGATGGCCGCAGGCGCCCGCCGCGCGCCGCACCGTCGCCGTGCGCCCGCCGACAGCAGCTTCGACCGCGATCGCGGTTCCGCCGGCCGGTGCCGATGCGCCGGCCCCGGATGTGAATCGCGCGGATCAGGCGCGGCGCGCAGTCGAGGCGCCTTAATCGCGCCGCTGCGCCGTCGCCTCAGGCTCCTTTGCGAGTTTTCCGCACCGCGCTGGGCATCAAGAACCGCCGCGTCCGGACGATAGCTTGCCCGCGGGCGCAGTGACCGGCCGGCTCGGACGTCCAAGACGAAACGCACGGCTGGCGCACGCGATTCGCAACCAGTGTTCTCTGACACCCGACTGGGGACCTCGATGGAATTTCGCATTGCTCGAGCCGCCGCCTGTGCAGTCGCCGCGGCCCTCGTGATCTCTCCGGGCGCCGCGCTGGCCGACCCCGCCAAGGACCTGCAGGTCGCGGCGCGCGCGCTCGGCTTCCTCGAGGCCGCGCCCTCCGGCAGCGTCGTGCTCGGCATCGTGTTCGATCCCGGCAAGCCCGCGACCGTCGCCGAGCGCGACGCGCTGCTCGCGGCCCTCGGCGCGGGGCTGAGTGCCGGCGACATGAAGATCACCGGCCAGGGCGTCGAGGCCGGCAAGGTCGGCGCGACGAGCGGGGTCGCCGCGCTCTACGTGACCAGCGGCGTCAACTACGCCGAGGTCGGCGCCGCAGCGAGCGCGAAGAAGCTGCTGACGATCAGCGGCGACAAGGCCTGCGCGCAGGCCGGTCACTGCGTGATGTCGGTCGTCACCTCGCCGGCCGTGGAGATCACGGTCAATCACAACGCCGCCACGGCGGTCGGCGCGAGCTTCAAGGCCGCGTTCCGCATGATGATCCACGAGATTTGATCGCTTCAGGCACCAGGAATCCAGTCATGACGCATCAGCGATTTCCCCGCACTGTGGCGCACGTCGCGCTGCTCGCGCTCGTCCCGGCGCTCAGCGCGCACGGCCAGACCATCGACTACGGCTCGCTCGAGCAGCTGTTCAACGAGCCGGTGACGACCAGCGCTACCGGCTCGCCGCAGCGCTCCACCGAGGCGCCGGTCGCGATGGAGATCATTTCGGCCGAGGAGATCCGCCGCTCGGGCGCGACGGACATCCCGACCATCCTGAGCCGCGTCGCGGGCGTCGACGTGCTCACCTGGGGTGCCGGCGGGGCCGCCGACGTCAGCATCCGCGGCTACGATCAGGGCTACTCGCCGCGCCTGCTGGTGCTGATCAACGGCCGCCAGGTCTACCTCGACCACTACGGCTACACGGCCTGGGCGACGCTGCCGGTCGAGCTCAGCGAGATCCGCCAGATCGAGGTCGTTAAGGGCCCGAACAGCGCGCTGTTCGGGTTCAACGCGGTCGGCGGCGTCGTCAACATCATCACCTACAACCCGAAGTACGACCAGGCCTCGGCGGTGACCGTGCAGGGCGGCACCGGCAGCACGTTCAACGGCAACGTCGTCGACAGCTTCAAGCTCGGCTCCGACTTCGCTGCACGCGTCTCCGCCGGCTATGCGCGCACCGATCAGTACGAGAACGTGACCGCGGCCGCGCCGGTGAATCCCGCCTACCTCGTCAACCCCGAGCGCCGCGCCTTCAGCATCGACACGCTCGCGCAGCTCGCGGCGCGCACGCAGCTGCGCGTCGAGGTCTCGTACTCGCGCGTGCAGCAGTCGGACGTCGACCCGCTGTACGAGTACACGCCGCCCGTCTACACGACGAAGTCGGCGAAGGGCACGCTGTCGAGCGAGACCGGGCTCGGCCTGGCCGAGCTGACGGCCTACCGCAACGACGTCGACCTCGACTACCTGTTCTCGATCGGACCGGTCTCGTGGAGCAACACCATCGACGTGCTGACCGCGCAGGACCTGTTCAAGGTCGGTACCGCCAGCACGGTCCGGCTCGCGTTCGAGTACCGCCACAACCAGCTGCCGACCGCCCCGATCGGTGGCGCCGAGGTCAGCTACCGGGTCTACGCCCCGTCGGCGATGTGGAACTGGGCGGTCAGCGACAAAGTCGCGCTGACGACGGCACTGCGCGTCGACAGCCTGCACGTTGAGCGCAGCGGCGGCTTCCCGGCAGCGACGCCGTTCATCCCCGGGTTGCCGGGGCTCGAGTGGCCGCTTCAGGACAACGCGGCTTTCACCCGGTCGATGGCGCCGGTGAGTGCGAACGTCGGCCTCGTCGTCCGGCCGAGCGCCGTCGACACGCTGCGCGTCAGCTACGCGCGCGGCGTCCAGGCGCCGACGCTGATCGAGTTCGGCGGCATCCAGGCGCTCGTGCCGGAGCCGCAGATTCCGGTCGCATTCATGGGCAACCCCGCCATCGAGCCCGCGATCATCGTCAACTACGAGGCCGGGTATGACCGGAGCCTGCCCGCCATCGGCGGGCGCGCCGGACTCAAGGTCTTCTACCAGACGACCGATGGCCTGGTCGGCAATCCGAGCGCGACCAACATCCTCGTGCCGCCGTCGTTCACCGTGATTCCGGGCATCGGCCCGGTGCCGACATCGCTGCCGGGCGTCGGCTGGGCGAACGTGGGTTCGAGCAAGCTGAGCGGCGCCGAGTTCGAGGTCGACGGGAAGCTCGCGGGCGGGTACCGCTGGGGCTTCAACTACACCTACACGCACGTCACCGAGACGGCGTACGCGGGCCAGGATCTGCTGGCCGTCGACGTCGCCTTCGACCAGTCGACGCCGTCGAGCCGCGCCAACCTCAACTTCGGCTGGAGCGGCGGCGCGTTCACCGCGGACGGCTACCTGCGCTACGTGTCGGCGTTCTCGCTGTTCAGCTCTTCGGGTGCGCTCGAGCCGGTGCCGGCGTACACGACGCTGGCCGCGCGGCTCGCCTACGCGATCGGCCCGAAGGTCTCGGTTGCGCTCTCGGGCGAGAACCTGACGCACGGCCGCCAGCAGCAGACCTCCGGCCTCTGGGTCGAGCGTCGCGCGCTGCTGACGCTGACGGCTCACTGGTAGGCCGCAGCCCGGCACCAGCCCCAATCCGCGGCTGCAACCGATGAACGCGCGACGCCTCGCCGACCTTCCGCTGGTGTTCAAGATGGCCTTCGCGCCGGTCGTCGCGCTGGTCACGCTCGCGCTGCTCGCGACCGGCATGATGGTGAGCCAGCGGCACCAGACCGCGGCGCTCGAGCGCGTCGTGAATCAGGACATGGCTTCGAGCCTCGCCCTCGAGCGCATCGCGCGTCGCATCAGCACTGCGCATGGCGAGCTGTTCACGCTGATGACGCACGAGGCTGCCAAGATCGACGTTGCCGCGGGCGCCGCACGCCTGAAGGCGCTGCTGGCAGAGCTCGACCAGGTCCGCAAGGATCTCGCCGAGCTCGCCGCGGCGGCCCCCGAGGCCGGGCGCGCCGCCTATGGGCCGCTGCAGAAGGACCTCAAGGACTATCGCGACGGAGTCGAGGTCGTCGGCTCGATGCTGGGCGTCGACTTCGCCACCGCCGCGAGCTTCGTGCAGCCTTTCGAAGCAAACTTCCAGCGGATGACCGCAACCCTCGATCAGCTCGTCGACGGCGTGCGCCAGGCGACCGTGCAGAGCGCGGCGGCCAGCCACGCGAGCGCGCAGCGGGCGACGCTCGCGGCGCTCCTGGCGACGCTGGTGACGCTGCTGGTCGTCGCCGCGATCGCCGTCGTCGGCGTGCAGACCGTCCGTGGCGGCGTCGCGGCGATCGCCGGCGCGACCGAGACGCTGGCGCGCGGCGACCATTCGATCGACCTCAGGCAGCTCGCGCGCAAGGACGAGCTCGGAGCGATCGTGCGCTCGCTGGAGATCTTCCGCGACGCAGCGCTCGAGAAGGAACGCCTGCAGGCCGAAAGCGAGCAGGCGCGCCGCACGGCGCGCGAGGAGCGCGAACGCAACGAGACGGCGCAACGCGAACTGTCGCGGCAGCAGGCGGCGGTCGTCGAATCGCTGGCCGCCGGGCTCGGCGCACTCGCGCAGGGGGACCTGACGGTGCGCCTCGACCAGCCGTTCGCGGCCGAGTACGAGGCGCTGCGGCGCGATTTCAACCATGCGCTCGAGCCGCTGCAGCAGGCGATCGCAGCCGTCGTCGCGAGCGCCGGTTCGATCCAGCTCGGCACGGGCGAATTGCGCACCGCCTCCAGCGACCTGTCGGCGCGCACCGAGCAGCAGGCGGCTACCATCGAGGAGACGACGGCCTCGGTCGAGCAGGTCACGACGCGCGTCGGCAAGGCGGCCGACTCCGCGGCGCACGCCCGCTCGGCGGTGCTGGGCGCTCGTTCGGACGCCGAGCGCTCCGGCGCCCTGATGCAGGACGCGGTCCGGGCCATGGGCGACATCCAGAAGTCGGCGCAGCAGATCGCGCAGATCGTCGGGGTCATCGACGAGATCGCGTTCCAGACGAACCTGCTGGCGCTCAATGCGGCGGTCGAGGCGGCGCGCTCCGGAGACGCCGGCCGCGGCTTCGCAGTCGTCGCGAGCGAAGTGCGGGCGCTGGCCGGACGATCGGCCGAAGCCGCCAAGCAGATCAAGGCGCTCATTGCCGCCTCGAGCGGACAGGTCGAGAAGGGCGTGGCGCTCGTCGGCAACACCGGCACGGCGCTCGAGGGCATCTGCGGCAGGGTGGCGGAGATCGCCGAGCTCGTCGGCGGCATCGCACAGTCGGCGAACGACCAGGCGGCGACGCTGCTCGAGATCAACACGGCGGTCGGGGAGCTCGACAAGGTCACGCAACAGAACGCGGCCATGGTCGAGCAATCGACCGCGGCGATCCACGCGCTGGCGGAGGACGCCGAATCGCTGGCGCAGCTGGTGGCGCGCTTTCGGACGGCGACGGCCCGCCCGGCGCGCATCGGCTCCGGAGCGCGCGTAGCCTGAGTCAAGTGCACGCCGGGGCCGGTGCGCGGCCTCGCGGTGCAGCGATCCCAAGGCGACGCCGCCGGTCCGTGCGGGGAGTCTCATCTGCCGGCATTC
>Ga0335070_10005550_pt1 | contig 14837 bp, 13 predicted proteins | sample Lox_Sample_13_FD_206722 | JGI IMG/M metagenome (GOLD analysis project Ga0335070, IMG submission 206722) | Soil microbial communities from Loxahatchee National Wildlife Refuge, Florida, United States - Lox_Sample_1.3 | ecosystem: Environmental > Terrestrial > Soil > Wetlands | place: USA... | reverse complement strand
GATCGAGAACCGCATCTTCAAGCAGCGCAATGTCGACATCGGCGTGATCAACCGCGCCGACGCCGAGATGTGGGGCTTCTCCGGCGTGATGCTGCGCTCGGCCGGCGTCGCCTGGGACCTGCGCCGTGCCCAGCCCTACGAGTGCTACAACGACTTCGACTTCCAGATCCCGATCGGCCGCAACGGCGACTGCTACGACCGGTACGTCATGCGCATGGAAGAAATGCGCCAGGCGGTCAAGATCATCCGGCAATGCATCGAGAAGATGCCCGGCGGCCCGGTCTCCTCGACCGACAACAAGGTCGTGCCGCCCAGGCGTGCCGAGATGAAGACCTCGATGGAAGCGCTGATCCATCACTTCAAGCTCTATACCGAGGGCTTTCACGTGCCGGAGGGCGAGGTCTATGCCGCGGTCGAGGCGCCCAAGGGCGAGTTCGGCGTCTATCTCGTCTCCGACGGCTCGAACAAGCCCTATCGCTGCAAGATCCGCGCGCCGTCCTATGTGCATTTGCAGGCCATGGACTACATGAACAGGGGCCACATGCTCGCCGACGTCTCCGCCGTGCTGGGCTCGCTCGACATCGTGTTCGGCGAGGTCGACAGATGAGCCTGCGCCGTCTCGCTCCGCCTGAAATGCAGCCCGCTTCGTTCGAGTTCAGCCTCGAGAACATGGCGCGGGTCGAAAAGGAGATCGCCAAGTATCCTCCCGGTCGTCAGGCCTCGGCCGTGATCTCGCTCCTCTGGATCGGCCAGGAGCAGCAGGGCTGGGTCACCCATCCGATGATCGAGGCCGTCGGCCGCCGCCTCGACATGCCGTTCATCCGCGTGCTCGAGGTCGCGACCTTCTACACGATGTTCAACCTGCATCCGGTCGGCAAATACCACCTCCAGGTCTGCACCACGCCGCCCTGCATGCTGCGCGGCTCCGACGACGTCGTGAAGATGTGCGAGAAGCACATCGGCCGGTCGCAGATGACGCCGACCGCCGACGGCATGCTGTCGTGGACCGAGGTCGAGTGCCTCGGCGCCTGCACCAATGCGCCGGTGATCCAGGTCGGCAAGGATTTCTACGAAGACCTCGACGCTGCCAGCACCGAGAAGCTGATCGAGGCGTTCCGCGCCGACAAGCCGCTCAAGCCCGGTCCGCAGACCGGCAGCCGCGTCGGTTGCGAGCCCGAGGGCGGCAAGACCACGCTCACCGATCCTGCGCTCTACGCGAAGAAGCCGGAGCCCGCCTGATGCTCGCCGACAAGGACCGGATCTTCACCAACATCTACGGCTTCGAGGACAAGTCCGTTGCCGGCGCGAAGGCGCGCGGGCACTGGGACGGCACGAAGAGGATCCTCGAGCTCGGTCCGGAGGCGATCTGCGAGGTCGTCAAGAAGTCCGGCCTGCGCGGCCGCGGCGGCGCCGGCTTCGCCACCGGCCTCAAATGGACCTTCATGCCCAAGGAGGTGAAGGACCGCCCGCACTATCTCGTCGTCAATGCCGACGAATCCGAGCCCGGGACGTGCAAGGACCGCGAGATCATGCGGAGCGACCCGCACCACCTGATCGAGGGTTGCCTGATCGCCTCCTTCGCGATGCGGGCGCACACCTGTTACATCTACATCCGCGGCGAGTTCGTGCGCGAGCGCGAGGCGCTCCAGGCCGCGATCGACGAGTGCTACGCCGCCAGGCTGATCGGCAAGAACAACGTCCACGGCTGGGACTTCGATCTCTACGTCCATCACGGCGCCGGCGCCTATATCTGCGGCGAGGAAACCGCCCTGCTCGAGAGCTTCGAGGGCAAGAAGGGCATGCCGCGGATGAAGCCGCCGTTCCCGGCGAACATGGGCATCTATGGCTGCCCGACGACGGTGAACAACGTCGAGAGCATCGCGGTCGTGCCCACGATCATGCGCCGCGGCGCCGAGTGGTTCGCCGCCATCGGCCGCGCCAACAACACCGGCACCAAGCTCTTCCAGATCTCGGGCCATGTGAACACGCCCTGCGTCGTCGAGGAGGCGCTCGGCATTCCGATGCGCGAGCTGATCGAGAAGTACGCCGGCGGTGTGCGCGGCGGCTGGGACAATCTCCAGGCGGTCATCCCGGGCGGCGCCTCGTGTCCGATGATCCCGAAATCGGTCTGCGACGACGTCATCATGGACTTCGATGCGCTCAAGGCCGTGAACTCCTCGCTCGGCACCGCCGCGGTGATCGTGATGGACAAGTCGGCCGATCTCGTCCGCGTCGTCTCGCGCTACGCCTACTTCTACAAGCACGAGAGCTGCGGCCAGTGCACGCCGTGCCGCGAAGGCACCGGCTGGATGTGGCGCGTGATGAAGCGGCTCGAGACCGGCGATGCCCGCGTCGAGGAGATCGACCAGCTCTGGGAAGTCGGCAAGCAGTGCGAGGGCCACACCATCTGCGGCCTCGGCGACGCCGCGCCCTGGCCGATCCAGGGCCTGATCCGCCATTTCCGTCCTGAGCTCGAGCGGCGCATCGCGGAGCGCCACAAAATGGCTGCGGAGTAGAATATGGGCCAAGACAGCGTATTCCCGCTCTGGGTGGCCATTCCGCTGGTGATCGTATTGATCATCTACTTCGTGCCGCTCATCCAAATCATTCACAAAGCGGGCTATTCGCGTTGGTGGGTTCTGATATGGCTCGTGCCTATCGCGAATTTTGTCTTCCTCTGGATATTCGCGTTCTCTCGCTGGCCGCTAGAGGACAGGAAGTAGCTATGCCCTCGCGCAAATTGATCATCGACGGCAAGGAAATCGAGGCGGACGACAACGCCACGCTGCTCCAGGTCTGCGAGTCGACGGGCGCCGAAATCCCGCGCTTCTGCTATCACGAGCGCCTTTCCGTCGCCGGCAATTGCCGCATGTGCCTCGTCGAGTGGGTCGGTGCGCCCAAGCCGCAGGCCTCCTGCGCGCTCCAGGTGAGGGACATCTTCCCGAACCGCGACGGCACGCCGGCGAAGATCAACACCAACTCGGCGATCGCGCGGAAGGCGCGCGAGGGCGTGATGGAGTTCCTGCTCATCAACCATCCGCTCGACTGCCCGATCTGCGACCAGGGCGGCGAGTGCGACCTGCAGGACCAGGCGATGGGCTATGGCCGCGCCGCCTTCAACCGCTTCCACGAGAACAAGCGCGCGGTCGAAGACAAGTACATGGGCCCGCTGGTCAAGACCGTGATGACCCGCTGCATCCAGTGCACGCGCTGCATCCGCTTTGCCACCGAGATCTGCGGCGTCGACGATCTCGGCGCCACCGGCCGCGGCGAGGACATGGAGATCACGACCTATCTCGAGAAGGCGTTCGCCTCCGAGCTGTCCGGCAACGTCGTCGATCTCTGCCCGGTCGGCGCGCTGACGTCCAAGCCCTATGCCTTCAACGCGCGGCCGTGGGAGCTGCGCAAGACCGACTCCGTCGACGTCATGGACGCGCAGGGCTGCAACATCCGCATCGACACGCGCGGGCCGCAGGTCATGCGCGTGCTGCCGCGCCTCAACGAGGGCGTGAACGAGGAGTGGATCTCCGACAAGGCGCGCCACGCCTGCGACGGGCTCGTGCGCCAGCGCCTTGACCGTCCCTATGTCCGCAAATCCGGCAAGCTCCAGCCGGCGAGCTGGTCGGAAGCCTTCGCCGCCGTCGCCGCGCGCATCGCTGCCACGACGCCCGACAAGATGGCGGCGGTCGTCGGTGATCTCGCCGCCGCGGAGGAGATCAAGGCGCTCAAGGACCTGATGCGCGCGCTCGGCGTGAAGAACATCGACTGCCGCCAGGACGGCGCGAAGGTCGGCGGCCAGCGCCAGTCCTACCTTTTCAACACGACCATCGCCGGCGTCGAGGCGGCCGACGCGATCCTCCTGGTCGGCGCCAATCCGCGCTGGGAAGCACCGGTCCTCAACGCCCGCATCCGCAAGACCTGGCTTGCGGGCAATGTCCAGGTCGCCGGCATCGGCGTGACCATGGACCAGACCTATCCGGTGAAGAATCTCGGCGACGGCGTCGGCGTGCTGGAGCAGGTCGCCAACGGCGGCCACGACTTCGCCAAGGTCCTGCGCGACGCCACGCGTCCGATGATCATCGTCGGCGCGAGCGCCGTCGCGCGTGCCGACGGCGCTGCGATCCTGCGTCTAGCAGCCAAGATTGCGGCCGACACCGGCATGATCGGCCCGGCCGGCGGCGCGGCCGAAGGCGGCTGGAACGGCTTCAACGTCCTGCACACCGCGGCAAGCCGCGTCGCTGCGCTCGATCTCGGCTTCGTGCCGGACGAGGGCGGCCGCGACGTCGCCGGCATCGTCGACGGCGCCCAGAAGGGCGAGATCGACTTCATCTATTCGCTTGGCGCCGACGAGTTCGACGTCGGCCATCTCGGCCGTGCCTTCCTCGTCTACCAGGGCAGCCATGGCGATGCCGGCGCACACTATGCCGACGTCATCCTCCCCGGCGCCGCCTACACCGAGAAGGAAGGCATCTACCTCAATTTCGAGGGCCGGGTGCAGCGCGGCGAGCGCGCCGTGTTCCCGCCGGGCGAGGCCAAGGAGGACTGGGCGATCCTGCGCGCGCTCTCCGATGTCCTCGGCAAGCGGCTGCCCTACGACAACCTTGATACCCTGCGCGCCGCGATGATCGCCGATGCGCCCCACTTCGCCGACATCCACGAGCTCGTGCCGCACGGCGGCGCGGCTGCAACCAACTGGGCGGCCGTCGGCGCCGACGGCCGCCTCGACACGGCGCAGCCGCTGCGCAGCACCATGGCCGACTACTACCTGACGAACCCCATCGCGCGCGCCAGCGCCACGATGGCGGAATGCAGCCGCGAATTCGTCACCGGCGCGGCGAAGATGGCGGCGGAGTAGGCGATGTTCCTCACGCACTACTTCCAGACCCTCGGGCTGCCCTACGGCTGGGCCTGGACGCTCAGCCAGGTCATCGCGATCCTCCTTATCGAGCTGCCGCTCCTGGTTTCCGTCGCGTTCTTCATTCTTGCCGACCGCAAGATCTGGGCGGCGGTGCAGCTCCGCCGCGGCCCCAACGTGGTCGGCCCGTTCGGCCTGCTCCAGACCTTCGCCGACGCCTTCAAGTTCATGCTCAAGGAGGTGATCATCCCCTCGGGCGCGAACAAGGTGATCTTCATCCTCGCGCCGCTCGTCACCGCGACGCTGGCTTTCGCCGGATGGGCGGTGGTGCCGCTCGCCGATGGCTGGGTGATCGCCGACATCAATGTCGGCATTCTCTACCTGTTCGCGATGTCGTCGCTTGGCGTCTACGGCATCATCATGGCCGGCTGGGCATCGAACTCGAAGTATCCCTTCCTCTCGGCGCTGCGCGCCGCGGCGCAGATGGTCTCCTACGAGGTCTCGATCGGCTTCGTCATCATCACCGTGCTGCTGTTCGCCGGCTCGCTGAACCTCTCGGCCATCGTCCATGCGCAGCAGACCGCCGGCGTGCTCGCCTTCTGGCACTGGAACGTCTGCTCGATCCTCTTCCCGATGCTGCCGATCTTCTTCGTCTCGGCGCTGGCGGAGACCAATCGGCCACCCTTCGACCTCGTCGAGGCGGAGTCCGAGCTGGTCGCCGGCTTTTTCGTCGAGTACTCCGCGACGCCCTTCCTGCTCTTCTTCCTCGGCGAATACGTCAGTGTCGTCCTGATGTGCGCGATGTGCACGATCCTGTTCTTCGGCGGCTGGCTGCCGCCGCTCAACATCGCACCCTTCACGGCAGTGCCGGGCATCGTGTGGTTCCTGCTCAAGATTTTCTTCTTCTTCTTCCTTTTCGCGATGGTGAAGGCGATCGTGCCGCGCTATCGCTACGATCAGCTCATGCGGCTCGGCTGGAAGGTGTTCCTGCCGACGTCGCTCCTCTGGGTGGTGGTCACGGCGGGCTGGGTGCTCGTCTTCCACCATCGCGCGTGAGGTACGCCATGGCCAGTCTCGACCGCACTGCCCGCCAGCTCTTCTTCTGGGAGTTCGTCCAGAGCTTCTTCCTCGGCATGCGCTACTTCTTCGCGCCCAAGCCGACGATCAACTATCCGTTCGAGAAGGGTCCGCTCAGCCCGCGCTTCCGCGGCGAGCACGCGCTGCGCCGCTATCCCAACGGCGAGGAGCGCTGCATCGCCTGCAAGCTCTGCGAGGCGATCTGCCCGGCCCAGGCCATCACGATCGAGGCCGAGCCGCGCGCCGACGGCAGCCGCCGCACCACGCGCTACGACATCGACATGGTGAAGTGCATCTATTGCGGGCTTTGCCAGGAGGCCTGTCCGGTGGACGCGATCGTCGAGGGGCCGAATTTCGAGTTCGCCACCGAGACGCGCGAGGAACTCTATTACAACAAGGAGCGGCTGCTCGCGAACGGCGACCGCTGGGAGCGCGAGATTGAGAGAAATCTCGAGCTCGACGCCCCGTACAGGTAGACAAAGGGATGCTGCTTCAGGGAATAGCCTTCTACGCGTTCGCGACGGTCCTGCTCGCTTCGGCGTTCATGGTTATCGTCGCGCGCAATCCCGTGCATTCGGTGTTCTTCCTGATCCTCGCCTTCTTCAACGCCGCCGGCCTCTTCGTGCTGCTCGGGGCCGAGTTCCTCGCGATGATCCTGATCATCGTCTATGTCGGGGCCGTCGCCGTGCTCTTCCTGTTCGTCGTGATGATGCTCGACGTCGACTTCGCCGAGCTCAAGCGCGGCGCGCAGCAATACATCGTGGTCGGCGCAGGCGTGGGCCTGATCCTGCTCGCCGAGCTGATCGGCGCCACCTGGCTGTGGAAGGTCTCGCCGGTCGCGCCGGCCGCGCTCGCCCACCCGACGCCGGGGATCAGCAACACCGCGGCGCTCGGACGGATCCTATATACCGACTACGTCTACTACTTCCAGGTCGCGGGCCTGATCCTGCTCGTCGCGATGATCGGCGCCATCGTGCTGACGCTGCGCCATCGCCCGGGCGTGCGCCGCCAGAACATCGGCCGGCAGAATGCGCGGGTGATGAGCGAGGCGATGACAGTCGTCGACGTCAAACCGGGGCAGGGGGCCTGACGATCATGCCGATCACGCTGGGGCACTACCTGTTCGTGGGCGCGATGCTGTTCACGATCGGCGTGTTCGGGATATTTCTGAACCGCAAGAACGTCATCGTCATCCTGATGTCGATCGAGCTCCTGCTGCTCGCGGTCAACATTAACTTCGTCGCGTTCTCGTCCTTCCTCCACGACCTGGTGGGGCAGGTCTTTGCGCTCTTCGTCCTCACCGTCGCGGCCGCGGAAGCCGCCATCGGTCTTGCCATCCTCGTCGTCTATTTCCGCAACCGCGGCACCATCGCCGTGGAAGACGTCAACCTGATGAAGGGCTAGGACAGCGTGTATTCGGCCATCGTCTTCCTGCCCATCATCGCCTCGGCCATCGCGGGCCTCTTCGGCCGGTTCATCGGCGCGCGGGCATCCGAGTTCGTCACCACCGGCGCGCTGTTCGTCTCCGCCGCGCTCTCGATCGTCGCCTTCTACGACGTCACGATGCAGGGCCACAGCCATATCGTGCAAATCCTTCCCTGGATCTATTCGGGCGACCTGCGGGTCGACTGGAGCATCCGCGTCGACGCACTGACCGGCGTCATGCTGGTCGTGGTCACCGGCGTCTCCTCGCTCGTGCATCTGTACTCGATCGGCTACATGGCCGAGGACGAGGGCCGGCCCCGGTTCTTTTCCTATCTCTCGCTCTTCACCTTCGCGATGCTGGCGCTGGTGACGGCCAACAACTTCCTCCAGCTGTTCTTCGGCTGGGAAGGCGTCGGTCTCGCGTCCTACCTCCTGATCGGCTTCTGGTACAAGAAGCCGGAGGCCAATGCCGCCGCGATCAAGGCGTTCATCGTCAACCGGGTCGGCGATTTCGGCTTCGCGCTCGGCATCTTCGGCGTCTTCTACATCTTCCACACGCTCGACTTCGACACGGTGTTCGCCGCCGCGCGCGGCCAGGTCGGCCACACCATGCATTTCGGGAGCTGGGACATCGACGTGATGACCACGCTCTGCCTGCTGTTGTTCGTCGGCGCGATGGGCAAGTCGGCGCAGATCGGGCTGCACACCTGGTTGCCGGACGCCATGGAGGGCCCGACCCCGGTCTCGGCGTTGATCCACGCCGCCACCATGGTGACCGCCGGCGTGTTCCTGGTGTGCCGCTGCTCGCCGATGTTCGAGCTCTCGCCCACGGCGCTCGCCTTCGTCACCTTCATCGGCGCCACCACCGCGTTCTTCGCCGCTTCCGTCGGCCTCTTCCAGAACGACATCAAGCGGGTCATCGCCTATTCGACGTGCTCGCAGCTCGGCTACATGTTCGCCGCCGCCGGCGTGTCGGCCTATGGCGCGGCGATGTTCCATCTCTTCACCCACGCCTTCTTCAAGGCGCTCCTCTTCCTCGCCGCGGGCTCGGTGATCCACGCGATGCATCACGAGCAGGACATGCGCCGGATGGGCGGTCTCGCGCGCCGGATACCCTTCACCTGGGCGATGATGCTGATCGGCAACCTGGCGCTGACCGGCTTCGGCATCCCCTTCCTGCATGTCGGCGCCGCTGGCTTCTACTCCAAGGACGCGATCATCGACGCCGATTTCGCGGGCGGCACCGGCATGGACAAGTACGCCTTCGTCCTGACGGCGGCGGCGGCGCTGATGACCTCGTTCTATTCCTGGCGGCAGTTCCTGATGACGTTCCATGGCCGTTATCGCGGGCAGGACGCCTATGAGCACGCCGACCCGCACGCCGAACCTGACCACGACGCGCAGCATCATGCGCCCGCGCTGTCCGAGGTCCATGAATCGCCGCTCGTGATGCTTGCGCCGCTCGCCGTTCTCGCGGCCGGCGCGCTCGTCGCTGGCGCCGCGTTCGATACCTGGTTCATCGGCGAACGCTCGGCGGCCTTCTGGCACGGCGCCATCGCCGCGATCGCCGGCAACGGGCTCAAGCCGATGCCGGAGGCGTTCCCGGCCTGGGTTGAGCTCACGCCCTTCGTGCTGACGGTCCTCGGGTTCCTGATCGCCTTCTACTACTACATCCTCAATCCCGAGCTGCCGCGCCAGATGGCGGCGAAGCAGGGGCTGCTGTACCTCTTCCTCTACAACAAGTGGTACTTCGACGAGGTCTACGACTTCCTCTTCGTCGCGCCGGCGAAGCGGCTTGGCCGGTTCCTGTGGAAGTTCGGCGACGGCCGGGTCATCGACGGCCTCGGCCCGGACGGCATCGCCGCCCGCGTGCTCGATGCTACGCGCGGCGCGGTGCGCCTCCAGTCGGGCTATCTTTACCACTATGCCTTCGCGATGCTGATCGGCGTGGTCGCGCTGGCGACATGGTTCGTGGTGTCGGGAGCGATGCCATGATGAGTCACATCCTCAGCCTCGTCACCTTCTTGCCGTTCCTCGGCGTCGCCGCGATCTTCGCGCTGGCCCGCGGCTCGGACGCGACGGTCGCGAGCAATGCGCGCTGGATCGCGCTCGTCACCACGCTGGTCGAGTTCGCGCTCTCGCTCGTCATCTGGTTCAACTTCGACGGCCACAGCGCCGCCTTCCAGTTCGTCGAGCAGGCCGACTGGCTCGGCCCGGGCATCGGCTACCACATGGGCGTCGACGGCATCTCGATGCTGTTCATCGTGCTGACTGCAGGGCTGATGCCGTTCTGCATCCTCGCGAGCTGGGAATCGATCGAGACCCGTGTCGCCGAGTACATGATCGCGTTCCTCGCGCTCGAATCGCTGATGATCGGCGTGTTCTGCGCACTCGATCTCATCCTGTTCTACGTCTTCTTCGAGGGCGGCCTGATCCCGATGTTTCTCATCATCGGCGTGTGGGGCGGGGCGCGACGGGTCTATGCGAGCTTCAAGTTCTTCCTCTACACGCTGCTCGGCTCGGTGCTGATGCTGCTGGCGATCCTCGCGATGTACATCGCCGCCGGGACCACCGACATCGCGACCTTGCTGCACTACCATTTCCCGCCCGCGATGCAGACCTGGCTCTGGCTTGCCTTCTTCGCGAGCTTCGCGGTCAAGATGCCGATGTGGCCGGTTCATACCTGGCTGCCCGACGCGCATGTCGAGGCGCCGACCGCGGGCTCGGTCATCCTTGCCGGCATCCTCCTGAAGATGGGCGGCTACGGCTTCCTGCGATTCTCGCTGCCGATGTTCGCGAGCGCCTCGGTCACGTTCACGCCGCTGGTCTTCGCCCTGTCGATCGTCGCCATCATCTACACCTCGCTGGTGGCGCTGGCGCAGGAGGACATCAAGAAGCTGATCGCCTATTCCTCGGTCGCCCATATGGGCTTCGTCACCATGGGGCTCTTCACTCTGACGCAGCAGGGCCTCGACGGCGGCATCTTCCAGATGCTCTCCCATGGCGTCGTCTCCGGCGCGCTCTTCCTCTGCGTCGGTGTGATCTACGACCGCATGCACACCCGCGAGATCGCGGCCTATGGCGGGCTCGTGAACCGCATGCCGGTCTATGCCGCCTGCTTCATGGTCTTCACCCTCGCCAATGTCGGCCTGCCGGGCACCGGCGGCTTCGTCGGCGAGTTCATGACCATGCTCGGCGCCTTCCTGGTCAACACCTGGGTCGCGATCTTTGCCGCGACCGGCGTGATCCTCTCCGCCGCCTATGCGCTCTACGCATATCGCCGCGTGATCTTCGGTGCGCTGGTCAAGCCGGCGCTGCAGACGATCCAGGACCTGAGCCCCCGCGAGTTCGCGATCCTCGCACCGCTCGTGGTCATCACCATCGTCATGGGCTTCTACCCCAAGCCCGTGTTCGACGTGACCTCGGTCTCGGTCGCGAACCTCATCACCCAGAACAAGACGGCGCTGACGCTCGACCGCGCGCCGCAGCTCGCCGCCCGCGCGCAGGGAGCCGTGCGATGAACCTGCTCGCCGACATCCACGTCCTCTTGCCGGAGATTGGCCTTGCGGTCGGCGCCATGGTGCTGCTGATTGGCGGCGTCGTCGCCGGCGACCGCAGCACCGGCATCATCTCCTGGCTCGCGATTGCGCTGCTTGCGGCCGCCGGCGCGCATGTCTTCGCGCATCCGGAGACGCAATCCGCCTTCCATGGCGCCTTTGTCGTCGACGGCTTCGCGCGCTTCGCCAAAATCCTGATCCTCGCAGGCTCCGCCTTCTGCATCCTGATGGCGCAGGAGTTCTTTGCCATCGAGCGCACCGCGCGCTTCGAGCTCCCCATCCTGATGCTGCTCGCGACGCTCGGCATGATGCTGATGGTCTCAGCGGCGAGCTTCATCGCGCTCTATATGGGCCTCGAGCTCCAGAGCCTGGCGCTCTACGTACTCGCGTCGTTCCAGCGCGACTCGCTCCGCTCGACCGAAGCCGGGCTCAAGTACTTCGTCCTCGGCGCGCTCAGCTCCGGCATGCTGCTCTACGGCATCTCGCTGATCTACGGCTTCACCGGAACGACAGAGTTCAGCCTCATCGCGCACGCCGTCGCCACCGTCGGCAGTCCGAACATCGGCCTGATCTTCGGGCTCGTGTTCCTCATCGCCGGTCTCGCCTTCAAGGTCGGCGCCGTGCCGTTCCACATGTGGACGCCCGACGTGTACGAGGGTTCGCCGACACCCGTCACCGCCTTCTTCGTCACCGCGGCCAAGGTCGCGGCCTTCGCGCTCTTCATCCGCGCGATCATCGCGCCGTTCCCCGCGATTGCGCGCGAATGGCAGCAGATCATCGTCGCCGTCTCGGTGCTCTCGGTCGTGCTCGGCGCCGTGGCCGCCATCGGCCAGACCAACATTAAGCGGCTGCTGGCCTACAGCTCGATCGGTCATGTCGGCTACGCGCTGCTGGGGCTCGCGGCCGGCACGCAGGCCGGCATCCAGGGCATGCTGGTCTACCTCGCGTACTACCTCGTCACCAATCTCGGCATGTTCGCCTGCGTCGCGGCCATGCGCCGCAACGGCCAGAGCGTCGAAAATATTCGCGATCTCTCCGGCCTTGCGCGCACCCAGCCGCACTTCGCGCTGGCGATGGGCGCGCTCGTCTTCAGCCTCGCGGGACTTCCGCCGCTCGCCGGCATCTTCGCCAAGCTGTATGTCTTCGCGGCCGCCATGCAGGCCCATCTCTACATCCCGGCCATCGTCAACATCGTCGCCAGCGTGATCGGCGCCTTCTACTACCTGCGCATCATCCAGATCATGTATTTCGACGAGCCGCGCCGCCCGCTCGACCACGAGGCCGGTGTCGGGACGCATGCGCTGATGTGGGCGACCAGCGCCATCTCGATCTTCTTCGTCGTCGTGCCTGCGCCGCTGATCGCTATTGCCGGGCAGGCCGCGCATTCCCTGTTCCCGTGACGTCCTGGCCCCAGGGTTACGGACTCAAGACGTTCGAGGTCATCGACTCGACGAACGAGGAGGCACGCCGCCTGGCCGCCGCTGGCGAGCCGGGGCCCATCTGGATTTCTGCTGCGCGCCAGACCGCGGGCAGGGGGCGGCGCGGCCGCACCTGGGAATCGCCCGGCGGCAACCTCGCCGCGACGCTGCTGCTGCGTCCGGGCCGCCCGGCCGGCGAATGCGCCCAGCTCTCCTTCGTTGCCGCCGTCGCCGCCTGCGACATGCTGCGGGACTTCGCACCGGGCACGCAGATCTGGGTGAAGTGGCCCAATGACGTGCTGGCGGACGGCCGCAAGATCGCGGGCATCTTGCTCGAGTCGGCAAGCCAGGGCGGCGAGCCGCCGGATTGGCTCGCGATCGGGATCGGCGCCAACCTCGCGACGCATCCCGAAGGCACTGAATACCCGGCGACGTCGCTCAAGGCCCTCGGCGCGCCCGTTCCGTCCGCCGACGATGCCCTGCTTCACCTCGCCGCCCACTTCGCCAAATGGTATGACAGCTGGCGCGGCGAAGGGTTCGCCGCGGTCCGCGACGCGTGGCTTGCGCGCGCGGCGGGCTTGGGCACGCGCATTCGGGCGCGGCTCGCGACCGGGGAGACCAGCGGCGTGTTCGAGGGCATCGACGACACCGGCGCGCTTATCTTGCGCGAAAGCGCGGGGCGCACGCGCGCGATCGCCGCCGGCGAAGTCTTCTTCGCATAGGTCCGCCATGCTTCTCGCCATCGACGCCGGCAACACCAACATCGTCTTCGCGGTCAGCGACGGCAAGGAAACCCGCGCCGAGTGGCGGGCGGTGACCGAGACCAAGCGCACGGCCGACGAATACGCCGTCCTGCTCCAGCCGCTGCTCCAGCTCCAGGGTGTCACCTTCGGCGACATCGACGCCGCGATCATCGCCAGCGTGGTTCCTGCGGCCCTGTTCGACCTGCGCCAGCTCTGCCGCCGCTACCTCAAATGCGAGCCGCTGGTCATCGGCGATCCCGACCTCGATCTCGGCATCAGGATCAACGTCGATCGCCCCGAAGGTGTCGGCGCCGACCGGCTGGTCAACGCCATCGCGGCGCACGAGCGCTACAAGGGCGCGCTGATCGTCGTCGACTTCGGCACCGCCACCACCTTCGACGTCATCTCGGAGAACGGCGACTACGAGGGCGGCGTCATCGCGCCAGGCGCCAATCTCTCGGCCGAAGCGCTGCACGCCCACGCGGCCATGCTGCCGCGCGTCGCCGTCGCCCGCACCCAGAGCGTGATCGGCAAGGACACCGTGCCTGCGATGCAGTCCGGCCTCTACTGGGGCTATGTCAGCCTGATCGAGGGCATCGTCGCGCGCATCAAGGAGGAGTACGGCAAGCCGATGACGGTCATCGGCACCGGCGGCCTCGCCAATCTCTTCCATCGCCAGACGCACGCGATCGAGCACCTCGATCCCGATCTCACGATCCGCGGCCTCGTCCAGATCCACGCCCGCAACGCCGAGCGCGCAAAGGCGAAGCCGCAAACTTGATCGCTCCCGCTGCACCGTACGACGAGCTTGTCTTCCTGCCCCTCGGCGGCTCGGGCGAGATCGGCATGAACTTCAACGCCTATGGCTATGGCCCGCCGGACGAGCGCAAGTGGATCGTGGTGGATTGCGGCGTCCTGTTCGGCCGCGAGACCGACACGCCTGGCGTCGACCTCATCATGCCCGACATCCGCTATCTCGCGGAGCAGCGCGAGAACGTGCTGGCGATCGTCGCCACCCACGCGCACGAGGATCACATCGGCGCCATCCCCTATCTCTGGCCGATGCTCAAATGCCCGATCTACGCGACGCCGTTCACCGCCGTCCTGATCGAGGGCAAGCTGGAGGAAGCCGGCCTGTCCGCCCGCGTGCACCCCAAGCGCGTGCCGCTGTCGGGCTGGATCGAGCTCGAGCCGTTCCGCATCGAGTTCGTCTCGATCACCCACTCCATCCCCGAGCCCAACGCGCTCGCCATCCGCACTCCGCTCGGCACGATCGTCCATACCGGCGACTGGAAGATCGATCCCGAGCCGCTGATCGGCGAGGTCACCAATACCGCGGCGCTGAAGCGGCTCGGCGACGGAGGCGTCCTCGCCACCGTCTGCGATTCCACGAACGCCCTCGTGGCCGGCGAATCCGGGTCGGAGGCCAAGGTGCGCGAGGCGCTGACCGCGCTCATCGGCACGCTGAAGGGCCGCGTCGCGGTCACCGCCTTTGCCTCCAACCTCGCGCGCCTCGAGACCGTGGCGAAGGCGGCGCGCGCCAATGGCCGCCAGGTCGCGCTCGTCGGCCGCGCCATGCACAAGATCGCGGAGGCCGCGCGCGAGACCGGCTATCTCAAGGGCTTTCCCGCCGTCATCGACGAGGCCGAAGCGGCGCAGCTTCCCCCCAACCGCGTGCTCTATCTCTGCACCGGCAGCCAGGGCGAGCCGCGCGCCGCGCTCGCCCGCATCGCCGACAACAACCACCCCACCGTCAACCTCG
>Ga0335070_10005549_pt1 | contig 14838 bp, 16 predicted proteins | sample Lox_Sample_13_FD_206722 | JGI IMG/M metagenome (GOLD analysis project Ga0335070, IMG submission 206722) | Soil microbial communities from Loxahatchee National Wildlife Refuge, Florida, United States - Lox_Sample_1.3 | ecosystem: Environmental > Terrestrial > Soil > Wetlands | place: USA... | reverse complement strand
GTATTGCCGAAATTGTGGAAGATGGCCCCGCCCGCGAAACCCCCGATCGGAGAGCTCTTATTCCCACTCAGAACGCTGTCGCTCAGCGTGAGCGTGCCGACGTTACGGATGGCGCCGCCGGCGCCGTCGTCGCTCGGGCTGGCGCTGGGCAGGGCGGAACCGTTCCGCAGAGTCAGGCCCGAAATGTCGGCCGCCGTGTTCTGGCCCGGTATGTTGAAGATGCGGTCATTACCACCGCCGTCGATGATGGTGGCGCCGGCACCGGCGCCGTGAATGGCGAAGCTCCGGGCGGGGCCGCTGGGGTCGCCGATCCTGAGATAGCCAAGGCCAACGCTGCGTCCGGTGAGGGTGAGCGGGTAGGTTCCCGCGGGAATGACGATGAAGTGATTTCCCGGCCAGCTGTTGGCTTGCTGGATCGCGGCGCGCGGGGTGCAGGTACTGGCCGCGGTGCGGCAGGCGCCATCGGTGACGGTGGAGCCGAAGTCCGCGTCACTCGCGTCGACGGTGCCGTTGACCACGTAGACGAAGGCAAACGCCTGAGGCGCGATCGCCAGCGCCGCCATGACCAGGAGCGGCGCGACCGCGCACGTAATCAAACTCGGTCTGTTATAAGATGGCATCTACCTGGCTGGGGCAGCGGCGCTGGCGACGGGCATGTGGAAATGCCCCGATTATAGCGCCCGGCCGATCTTATTGCCATTCGTTCAATAGCTTATGCGAAAGCGAGCGCCTCCACGGGACCTCCACGCGGTGGGTGGTGGCCAGGGACGGAATTGAACCGCCGACACGGGGATTTTCAGTCCCCTGCTCTACCAACTGAGCTACCTGGCCGCAGGTCTGCCTGTAAGGTCGGGAAGGGCTTGGGAGTGCGCAAGTGAAGGCGTATTAGACCCGGGCGCGGCTTTGGGAGTCAAGATGAACAAACACGCCGCCGCCGGCCTCGCGGCACTGGTTGTGGTCGCCGCATGCAGTCGGGCTCCGGCGCCGCCGCCGCAAGGCATGGTGCTCGTTCCCGCCGGCGACTTCATCCTCGGCAGCGACAAGACCGATAGCGAGAATCTCCGCGCCCGCTATGGCTTCACCTTCGAGCTGTTTCTCAACGAGCATCCGGCGCATCATGCGAACATCGGCGCGTTCTACATCGACCGGCTCGAGGTCTCGAACGCTGACTACAAGGCGTTCGTGACGCAGACCGGGTATCCGCCACCGCCCGAATGGATCCAGAACGCCTACAACGTCGGTGACGACAAGCTGCGTACGGCGCACGAGAGCAACCTGCGCTGGATCGCCAAGGACTATTTCAATCTCGACGTCGACGCATCGACGGGTCGCGCCGAGCTGCTCGAGCAATTGTTACGCATCCAGCGCCAGCGCGATCGCCTGCCGGTGAGCGGCGTGAGCTGGGTTGACGCCGATCGCTATTGTCAGTGGCGCGGCAAGCGCCTGCCGACGGAGGCCGAATGGGAAAAGGCGGCGCGCGGTGCGAGCGGTCTCGAGTACCCGTGGGGCAATGAGTGGCTGCACGGCAAGGCTAATTCCGGTGACGAAGCCGAGGGGGAGGAATCGCTGGCGCCGGTGGGCAGCTATCCCGGCGACGTATCGCCATACGGCGTGCTGGACATGGCGGGCAATGTATCGGAGTGGGTGGCGGACTGGTACCTGCCTTATCCCGGTTCGGAGTACTGGGATCCGGCCTACGGCCAACAGCACAAGGTGGTTCGCGGCGGCGGCGCCGGCCTTGGCCACTACTCCTTGAGCGTGTTCTTCCGTGCTGCGCGCCGCGCCCATGCGCTGCCGGAAATGCGAAGCACGGACGTCGGGTTCAGATGCGCGAAGGAGATAGCAGGCCGCTGAAATTATTTCTTCTTCGGCTCGACGTAGCCCTGGGGCACCGCCGAGCCCTCGCCGAAGAAGAACTTCTCCATCTCCTGCTCGAGGAACTTCCGCGCCCTCGGTTCGATCGGCGACAGGCGGTTTTCGTTGATCAGCATGGTCTGATGCTTGAGCCACATCTGCCACGCTTCTTTCGAGACGTTTTCGTAGATTCGCTTGCCGAGCTCGCCGGGATAAACCAAGTAGCTCAGCCCCTCGGCCTCCCTACCGAGCTTGACGCAGTGGACCCGACGGCTCATCGGCATTCTCCCGTGAAGCGAGCAGATCGCGAATCAGACGCTGGATGGGCGCCGCTATCCCGTGAGGTTGCGGCCGGGCGAAATTATACCAGACGTATCGGGCACCCTCCATGACGCCGACCGCGCCGGCGACGGTTGCGGTCACCGGCCGGAGCAACAGACTACGGTGGCTCAGTTCATGTCGCCGATCGGGCATGCGCTCAATTCCGGCTACGCGACAGCGCAGTGATTCCTCGCACCAGTGGCCGATGGCCTCGGCATCATCGGCGATGTCGCGGGGCGCTTCAGGCAGGCTCCACAGGCCCCCCCAGATTCCACCGTGCGGGCGCCGTTCCATCAGCACCTCACCCATCTCGTTCGTCAACAGCAGCAGACAAAGCTTGCGCAGCGGACGCGCCAGGTGCGGCTTCGGCCGTGGATAGGCGGTAACGGAATCCAACGCCCGGGCGCGGCAGCGTTCGGTGAAGGGGCAGCGCCCGCAGGCCGGACGGGCGCGCGTGCACAACGTCGCACCGAAATCCATGATGGCCTGCGTGTAGTCACGGATACGTGTCGCCGGCGTCGCCTGTTCGGCCAGTCGCCACAGCGTTTGCTGCACGGATGGTCGCCCCGGCCAATCCTCGATGGCGTACAGGCGGGCCAGCACTCGTTTGACGTTGCCGTCGAGGATGGGATGCCGCCGGCCATCGGCCAGCGCCAGGATGGCACCCGCAGTCGAACGGCCGATGCCTGGCAGGGTCTGCAGGAGTTCAATGTCCACCGGCAGACTGCCGCCGAAATCCGTGACTACTCGGATGGCGGCGCGGTGCAGGTTGCGCGCCCTGGCGTAGTAACCCAGCCCGGACCACAGATGCATGACCTCGTCGAAGTCCGCCCGCGCCAGCGCGGGCAGATCCGGGAACCGGTCCACGAACCTCTGGTAATAAGGAATGACGGTGGCCACCTGAGTCTGCTGCAGCATGATCTCGGATACCCACACCCGGTAGGGGGTGGGATCGTGCTGCCACGGCAGATCCTTGCGGCCATGCGCGTCGAACCAGGCGAGCAGGACGGCGGCAAAGGAGTCGCCGGCGGCACCGCAGTGACCGTCAACCGCGTCCGTCACTGCAGCCCCTTGAGGACATCCTTGAGCTTCTTTTGCAGCTGCTCTCGGGCCTTGCCTTCCAGCTCCTTGGTCAGCCGGTCGCGCAGCAGCCTGGCCACTGCATCCGCATCGATACCGATCTCCGGTTTGGCGAGGGCCCCGCTGATGCGGATCGGGATGTCGATGCCCTTTACGTCTTCGAGGCCGGCTCCACCCTGCCCGCGTGAGGTGTCGACGATGCGCGCCCGCAGCCGGTAGTCGATCTCTTCCCGCACCAGGTCGGCTTCGCCGCTGCCGCCCAGCCGGAGGTACGGAGAACTGGCTCGCAGGTCATCATTGCGCGCGACACCGCCGGCGACATTGACGGTGGCGGACAGCTCGGCGAAATCGGTCTCGTGCGGAACTGCAATTGCCGCGGATCCGCCTTCCAGGCGCGCCTTGACGTCGCGAATCATCTGCGCAGCGTTGAATCCCTTGATGGCGCCGTTGCGCAGCCCGATGCCGGCCGATCCGCTCAGGCTGCGGCGCCACTCCGATTCGGTGGAGCCGCGCGCCGATAGCGCGGCGCGAACGTTGGCAATTCCGCTGAACACGTCGATGTCGAGCATGTCCTTGAGCAGCGGCTCGGCCTGGATATCAGAGAGGTTGGCCTCGAGTCCGATCGCGGGCGCATCGCCGCGGGCATCGAGCCGCACTGACCCGGCGTAGCGGCCTCCGTACAACGTCGCCGACAACGGCGCGAACGCCAATACGCCATCCCGCGCCCGTATCTCGCCGCGCACGTCGCGCAGGGACAGGCCGGTGATCTTGAGCGCATCGATCTTCACCGTGCCATCGAGCGCAAGCGCTCGCAGGGTTTCCACTGGTAACGTCGATACAGCGGCGGGGGCTGCGGGGAACGCGCCCGGTGTGGGCGTCGCCGAGGGCGGCAGGTAGCGGTCGGCATCGAGCTTGTCGACGGCGAGGTCGAATGCGAACGCAGGTTTGGCGAGCTGCGTGATCGCGAGGGTGCCGCGGAGCCGGGAGTCATCGAGCCGCGCGTCGACCGCGTCGAAGCGGAGCCGATCGCCGGCGAAGTCGAAGCGCGCCGACAGCGCCGCCGTCGACAACGCTTTTGGATCAGCGGTGTGGATGTCCTCCCGCCCCAGCTTCTTGAGGACTGCGCGGGGATTGAAGGCCGCGATCTCGGCGCGGCCATTCACCCGCGGCGCCGCGGTCAGGTGCTCGATTCTGGTTTCCCCCTTGATCTGTATTCCGGCGGCGTCGAGGGCAACATCGAAAAACTCCACCGTCTCCCGATCGAGATCGGCGAGCACCTTGGCCCGAACCGCGGCGGCAAGCGGCGCGGCCGCCGGTTTGGCGCCCGACAGCTGGACGTTCGCCTCGAAGGGTTCGATAGAGAACCGCTTCTCCGTCTGCACCGTGAGCCGGGCGGACGTTTCGGCGCGGCCCGCGATACCCGCGGCGCGATCGTTGAAATCGAAGCTGACCCGCAGGTCGATCGGCCGACCGGGTTCGAGCCGCCCGCTCTGGATCGCAACGTCGCTGACGTCGAGCGCGGTGCCCGTGCCGTCGTCCCGCCAATGCACGGCAGCCCGGCGGATGTCGAGGCCGCCGATGCTGAGCGCGGCCGGCAGCGCCAGCGCCGGTGCGGCCGCGGCCGCCGGCGCCGACGGGCGCTCGGTGGCCGGCCCCATGCCCTCCCAGTTGCCGCGCCCCGAGCGGTTCCTTTCCAGATTGATTTCCAGGCCATCGACGGCGATGGTCCCGAATTCCAGATGGCGGCTGAGCAGGGGAATGAGCCGTACATCGACTCGGGCCTTGTTCACCTGCGCCAGCGGCTCAGCGGCGAAGCCGGGGGCGTTGGCGACGGTGACCCGGCCGAAGCTGACGCCCAGCCAGGGATAGAACGTCAGCTTCATGTCATCAACGATGTGAACCTCGCGGCCCGCCATGCCGCTGGCATAGGCGCTGATCTGATTCTTGTATTTGTTCGGATCGAACAGGATGGCAACCGCTACGGCCGCGACGACCAGGATGATCAGCAGCGAGCAGGCGACTATGACGATGCGTTTGAGCATGGTGCGAGAAGCGAATTTTGGAGCAGCCTAGCACCCATCGCCGGTCTGTCAATCGCGGTTTGCCAGGCAATGGCGCCGGTGTGTATGCTGTGCGCTTGCGGTCGAGGTGCAAGACCGAAGGCTTTTATTTCGTTTTTACTTCATGGCCGTATCTGAATTCCGAGCCATCGTGATCACGGGCGCCAATGGCAGCAGTGCTGGCGGCACCCTCGAAGTTCGAAAGTACAGCCGTAAGGATCGCGTACTGAGAGCCCTGGGTATGCTCGGCGTGTTGTGGCTGTTGGCCGTCCTCGCAGTCGCGATTCCGCTCGCGCATTTCATACTGGTGCCGGGATTCCTGCTGGCGGGCCCGATCGTGGCGGCGATGCGCTATCGGGATACCGAGCGCAATGAGCGGGTGACCGGCGATTGTCCGGTGTGCGGTAAGCCGCTGACCATCCCCTTGGACGCCTCGGACCACCTGCCGCTGTGGACCTATTGCCCGCCTACGGGTGATCCGATTCGCGTGCTCGAGCAGGGCAGCGTCGCCTAGCGCGCGGCCATGGGACGCGCCGTATTCGCGCTATTGCTCGTCGCCATCATGCTGGTTTTCGGGACCGCGGCGCTGGTCTTGCTGCTATATTTGTTGGGTGTCATCGGCTGAGGGCGGTGCCGCGGGCCGATCGCCGGCCGGTGAAGGGCATCAGGGGAGATGGCTATGAGCGAATACTGCGTGGTCGTCGCAGACAGTTCCCGGGCCCGATTCTTCACTCTGGAGGACGCCAGGGTCCCGGAGGTGGAATCGGGGCCTAATCTCGTCGAGCACAGCGACCTGGTGGACCCCGAGGTCGCGGTCCCGGGACGGGAAAATTTCAGCGAGGCCAAGAGCGGTCGCAACATGCCGCGCGGCGGCCCGGCCCATGGCTATGACGACCACCGCGACCGGCACGTGGACGAACGGGACCGACGATTCGCCAGGCGCATTGCCGACACAGCCATCGATCAGGTGTACCAGCACGGCGCCAGGCGCCTCGTGCTTTCAGCCACCAGCCGCATGCTCGGTTTTCTGCGCGAGGCGCTCTCGAGTCGGGCCGGCAACAGGCTCGAGATTCGCGAGATCGCGAAGGATCTGGCCGGCCGTGGCAGCGTCGAGATCCACCGCCATCTGAGCGAGGCAGGGTTGCTGCCGGGACGGGAGGATCGCGCCCCGGCGCGCTGGCAGAGATCGGCCGGCCCGGGCAGCGGTGCGAACTGGAGCGGGTGATGGGAATCGAACCCACGTTCTCAGCTTGGGAAGCTGACGTTCTGCCATTGAACTACACCCGCGATCAAGGAAAGGTACAAGGTACAAGAGGCAAGATACAAGGGGCAAATCGGCCGCGGGCCGTCGTGTTATGGAAATTTACTTGAATGGTGAGCCGGCGCGGCTCTCGGAGACTGTGACGGTGGCGCGGCTGCTCGAGGACATCGGGATGACGGGCCGGCGCATCGCCGTCGAGATCAATGAGGAGATCGTTCCGCGCAGTGTCTACGCCCAGCGAGTCATTCGCGCGGGAGATCGGATCGAGATCGTCCAGGCGATCGGAGGGGGATGAAATGTCCACGATGATGGCTGACAAGACGGCGCGCCCGCAGGCGGCGGACGACTCCCTGATCATCGACGGCGTCTCGTATCGGTCGCGGCTGCTGGTCGGGACGGGGAAGTATCGCGATCTCGAGCAGACGCGGCGTGCCATCGAAGCGAGCGGGGCCCAGATCGTCACCGTGGCGATCCGGCGCACCAACATCGGCCAGAAGCCCGGCGAGCCGAACCTGCTCGATGTCATCTCTCCCCAGCGTTACACCCTGCTACCGAATACCGCGATGTGCTACACGGTGGAGGATGCACTGCGCACCTGCAGGCTGGCGCGCGAGCTGCTGGATGGCCACAACCTGGTCAAGCTCGAGGTGCTGGCAGACGAGAAGACGCTCTACCCCGATATCCTGCAGACCTGCCGGGCTGCCGAGACGCTGGTCGCCGAGGGCTTCAGGGTCATGGTCTACACCAACGACGATCCCATCGCCGCCAAGCGATTGGAAGAGATCGGCTGCGTGGCGGTCATGCCGCTCGCCGCTCCGATCGGCTCGGGACTGGGGATTCGCAATCCCTACAACATTCTCACCATCGTCGAGAACGCCAAGGTACCCATCCTGGTCGATGCCGGCGTGGGTACCGCCTCTGACGCCGCCATCGCCATGGAGCTGGGCTGCGACGGCGTGTTGATGAACACGGCGATCGCCTGCGCACGCAATCCCGAGCTCATGGCGTCGGCCATGAAGAAGGCGGTGGAAGCCGGACGCGAGGCGTGGCGGGCGGGGAGAATCCCGCGCAAGCGCTTCGCCAGCGCCTCCTCGCCGATCGAAGGCTCGTTTTTCTAATCGGTCATCCATGAGGGCGCATCTGGTGGGCAGGGAATCGGCGCCCGCAGCGGGGAGCCGGCACCGGCCGGTGCGCAGCTACGTGCGCCGCGAGGGCCGCATGACCACGGGTCAGCGCCGCGCGCTGGCCCGGGGCTGGAAGAGCTACGGCATCGAAGTGAGCGATGCCCGCTGCGACCTCGATCGGATATTCGAGCGCCGGGCGCCGCGGACCCTCGAAATCGGCTTCGGCATGGGCGATTCCCTGGCAGCGATGGCCGAGGCGCATCCCGAGCGCGACTATCTCGGCATCGAGGTCTACCGTCCCGGGGTCGGTCATCTGTTGGCGCGGTTGGAGAGCGGCGCCATTGCCAATGTGCGCATCATCGCCGGCGATGCGGCGCAAGTGCTGGGGAAGATGATCGCTGACGCCGCCTTCGCCGAGGTGTATCTGCTGTTTCCGGATCCGTGGCCGAAGAAGCGCCACCACAAGCGCCGGCTCATCCAGCCGGGATTCGTAACCGAGCTGGCGCGCGTTCTCGAGGACGGCGGCCGGTTATTTATGGCGACCGACTGGCAGGACTATGCCAAGCACATGCTGGCGGTGATGGCATCAGCGCGAGAGTTCGTCAATGTCGCGGGCCCCGATCGATTTGGCGTTCGACCGGAGTGGCGGGCGGTGACGAAGTTCGAGACCCGAGGCGCCCGCCAGGGGCGCGCCATCTTCGACCTTCAGTTCTCGAGGAAGGCCAGGACGGCGTCGAGCCCCGAGTGATTGATGATCACCTGGGCCTCGGCCTGTACGGCGGGTTTGGCATGGTAGCCGACGCTCAGTCCCGCCGACCTCAACATCGGCAGGTCGTTGGCGCCGTCGCCCACGGCGATCGCATGGCGGGCCGCAACTCCCATCTCCTGGCACAACCGCTCGAGGAAACCCGCCTTGGCCGCGGCCCCGACGATGGAGCCTCTGACATGGCCCGTGATCCGGCCATCGACGATCTCGAGTTCATTGGCCAGCGTGTCGTCGAAGCCGAGTTTCTTGCGTAGCCGCTCGGTGAAGAAGGTAAAGCCGCCCGATACCAGCGCGGTGCGAATGCCGCGGGCCCGCAGCTGAGATACCAGGCGTTCGGCGCCGGGGTTCAACCGCAGACGCTCGGCGTAGACCCGGTCGAGCACGGCGGCGTCCAGGCCCTTCAGCAGGGTGATGCGGCGCCGCAGCGATGTCTCGAAATCGATGTCTCCCCGCATGGCCGCCTCGGTGATGGCCGCCACCTGCGGCTTGATGCCGATGAAGTCGGCGATCTCATCCACGCACTCGATGGTAATCAGGGTGGAGTCCATGTCGGTGACGAGAAGGCGCGCGGCGGCAGGATCGAAGCCATCCGGAATTCGATTGACGTCGAACGGGAAGCGCCCGCGAAGCTCCCCGATCGCATGATCGGCGAGGCGGGTGCCGGCCACGATGCGACCGTGGTCGGCCCTGATCTCCACGGTGCCGCCGACGGCGGCCGCGATCTCGGAGACGACCGCCGGCGTCAGCCCGGATCCTTGTACTATCAGCGTGCTCATTTCGGGCTCGATCGGAAGCGAGCGCGAATGATAGCGTAATTCGCCGCGTTTAAGGAACTCAACTGCTAATCGTCCTCGCGCCCGGCGATCACCGACACCGCATCGTCCTCGATCTCCACCGCGATCACCATCGGTCTGCAGCAGACCGAGCAGTCCTCGGTGTAGCGCTGACTGCCGGCGCTGAGATCGACGAGCACGGTGATGGTTTCCCCGCAGTACGGGCAGGCGATCATCTTCTCATCGAGCGCGTCAATCATCGGGCATGAACAACAGCAGCAGGTCGTTGAGGTAGCGTCGTCCGCGCTCGGTCGGCCAGATGCGGGTGATGTCCTGCCCGATGAGTCCGAGGCGCTCGGCGCGCTCGAGCGGGGCCGCCAGCATGGCAATCGGCAGGCCGGTGCGCTCGTGGAACAATCGCGCCGCGAATCCCTGGTTCAGACGCAATGCATTCATCATGAATTCGAGCCCGAGATCCTGAGTCGACAAGACCCGAGTCTCGGCAACACGGCCGATCGCGGACGCGCTGGACAGATAATCGGCAGGATTGCGGACCTTCGACATCCGGCGCACCGCCTGTTCGTCGCCCAGTGTGATCTTGGCGTGCGCGCCGGCGCCGATGCCGAGGTAGTCGCCGAATTCCCAGTAGTTGCGGTTGTGCGCGCACTCCGCCCCCAGCCGGGCATAGGCCGAGACCTCGTACTGCGCGTATCCCGCCGCGCTCAAGGCCTGCTGGCAGACACCCTGCATCTCCCACAGCTCGTCGTCATCCGCCCGGTTGGGTGGTCGGTTATAGAACAACGTGTTGGGTTCGATGGTCAGCTGGTAGTGCGAGATGTGCGGCGGATCGAGGGCGATCGCCCTTTGTATATCGCACAGCGCCTGCTCCCGTGATTGCCCGGGCAGGCCATACATCAGGTCGACATTCCAGCGATCGAAGCCGGCGTGCGCAGCCGCTTCGGCCGCCGCCATGGCCTCCGCAGCGCCGTGGACTCGGCCGATGCGGCGAAGCATCTCGTCATCGAGACTCTGTACGCCGATCGACAATCGGTTGATCCCGGCGTCGCGATATTCCGCGAAACGCCCTGCCTCGACGGTGCCCGGATTCGCCTCCAGGGTGATCTCGGCGTCCGGGGCCAGCCGCAGCCGGGCCCGGACCTCGTCCAGTAATCGCTCGATGGATCGGGCGGAAAACAGGCTGGGCGTACCGCCGCCGATGAAGACGGTGTATACGGTCCGACCCCATACCAGCGGCAGGTCCTGCTCGAGATCCGCGATCAGGGCATCGACATAGGCCTCCTCGGGGATGGCGTCGCGCACGGCGTGCGAATTGAAATCACAGTAAGGGCACTTGCGCACGCACCAGGGTAGATGGATGTAGAGACTGAGTGGCGGAAACCCGCCCAGAGACTTTTTCACGACTGCGGATCGCGCGGCACTGCACGCAACGTCTCGAGCAGCCGGGAGAGGGCCTGCCCGCGGTGGCTGATCCGGTTCTTGACCTCGGGAGGCAATTCCGCCGCCGAACAGCCATGGGTGGGGACGAAGAATACCGGATCGTAGCCGAAGCCATTACGGCCGCGCGGTTCGAACAGGATACGTCCCTCCCAGGTTCCCTGGCAGATCAGCGGCACCGCATCGAGGGCGTGCCGCATGTAGACAATGACGCACTGAAAGCGCGCGGTGCGCCGCGGCTCGGGAACGTTCTCGAGGTCGCGCAGCAGTTTGCACAGATTGGCTGCGTCGTCGGCTTGCGCCCCGGCGTAGCGCGCGGAGTAGATGCCCGGGGCGCCGTTCAGGGCATCGACGTCGAGTCCGGAATCATCGGCGATCGCGGCAAGCCCGGTATGCCGCGCGGCATTGCGCGCCTTGATGATGGCGTTCTCGACGAAGCTGAGGCCCGACTCGTCGGCTTCGGGCACGCCGAACGCATTCTGGGATTCGATGCGCAGGCCGCCGCCGGCCAGCAGGATCCGCAGCTCGCCGAGCTTCCCGGGATTGGTGCTGGCAAGGACGACGTGCCGCATAATTTATAGCGTGTCACGAAAGAGGAGTGACGCCTTGATCAATCGCCTTCCAGCGCCTCCTGCTGCTTCTCGATCAGTCTGGCAATGCCGCCGCGCGCCAGCTCGATCATGGCCAGCATCTCATCCATGCGGAAGGCATGACCCTCGGCCGTGCCCTGCAGCTCCACGAAGGCCAGCGCCTCGTTCATCACCACGTTCATGTCGGTCTCGGCCTGCGAGTCCTCCTCGTAGTCCAGGTCGAGGATGGGAACGCCGCGGAAAATACCGACCGATACCGAGGCGATGTAGCCGTGCAACGGATTCCGGATGATGGTGCCTCGATCGAGCAGGTGAGCGATGGCATCGGCCAGCGCCACATAGCCGCCGGTTATCGAGGCCGTGCGGGTGCCGCCGTCGGCCTGGATGACATCGCAATCGATGGTTATGGTTCGCTCGCCGAGCGCCGACAGGTCGACGGCGGCCCGCAGCGAACGGCCGATCAATCTCTGAATCTCCAGCGTCCGCCCGCCCTGGCGCCCGCGCGCCGCCTCTCTCTGCATGCGCTGCCCGGTCGATCGCGGCAGCATACCGTATTCCGCCGTGATCCAGCCCTGCCCGGCGCCCTTTAGAAACGGCGGCGTCTTGGGCTCGATACTGGCATTGCACAATACGCGGGTGTGGCCGAACTCGACCAGCACCGAGCCTTCGGCGTGCCGGGTATAGCGGCGGGTAATGGTGATTGGCCGCAGCTCGTCTGGTGAACGACCGCTTGGACGCATGCGAAACCTTGCTTGGGTAGGAAACAGGGAGCCGCTATTATACCCCCAATACATCCCAAGGAGACGCGCGTGATTCAGAGCATGACCGCGTTTGCGCGCCGCGAGACGAAGGTCGCTCACGGTGTTCTGGTCTGGGAACTGCGCACCTTCAATCATCGCTATCTCGATATCTCGCTGCGGCTGCCCGAGGAATTCCGCGCGCTCGAGTTTGCCGTGCGCGAACAGATCACGGCGCGGGTGCGGCGAGGCAAGCTGGAAGGAACGCTGAAAGTTCACGCCGGCGCGGCGGAAGTACCCGAATTCAGACTCAACGAAGAGCTGGTCAAGAAGGTGCTTGAGCTGCACGAGCGCGTCGAAGCGATGATGCGAAATCCCGCCCGGTCGGCATCGACCGATATATTGAAGTGGCCCAATGTCCTGCACACGACCGAGATCGATTACCAATCCCTGCACCAGGAGGCATTGCGCCTGCTCGGTGAGACCGTCGAAGAGCTGGTTCAGACCCGCATTCGCGAAGGCGCCAATATCAAGGCGCTGATCGGCCAGCGCATCGCGGACATTCGCCGCCAGGTCGAGTCGGTACGCGGCCGCATGCCCGCCATCATCGAGGGCCATCGCCGCAAGCTCCTCGGCCGGCTGCAGGAGCTCGATGCCCGGTTCGACGCCGGCCGCCTCGAGCAGGAGGTGCTGTACACCGTGCAGAAGACCGATGTCGAGGAAGAGCTCGATCGCATCCTGGTGCACCTCGAGGAGGTCGAGCGCGTGCTCGGGGACGAGGGTACGGTGGGGCGAAGGCTCGACTTCCTGATGCAGGAGCTCAACCGCGAGGCGAACACCCTGGGCTCCAAGTCCATCGATGCCGCGACCACGCTGGCCTCGGTCGAGATCAAGGTGGCCATCGAGCAAATGCGGGAGCAGATCCAGAACGTCGAGTGACCGCCCGTAAGTAGTCCTCCCTATTTCCGGCGCGGTGACCGGCGCAGGCCGGGTCGCCGAACTATCTGGATGGACGCCTGTCAGATAGTTCGGCCGGATCGCCGAACACTCTGACAGGAGTCCACCCATGAAAACCCTTCGCCACGCCCTCGCAGGTTTATTGATTGCCGTGTCCGCAGCCGTGTCCATAACGGCATCGGCCACCCAGGCGCCGCTGGTGGCCATGGCCGAACAGGGCCACCCGACGCTGGCGCCGATGTTGAAAAAGGTCCTGCCGGCGGTGGTCAATGTCTCCACCACCTCGCGGGTCCGCATTCAGCAGAACCCCTTGTTCAACGATCCGTTCTTTCGCCATTTCTTCAATATCCCGGAGATGCCGAGGGAGGAGGAGCGGCAGAGCCTGGGGTCCGGCGTGATCGTGGATGCGGCAAAAGGTTATGTGCTCACCAATAATCACGTCATCGAGAACGCCGAGGAGATCACCGTCACCCTGCGTGACGGCCGGCATTTCTCCGCCAAGGTCGAAGGCAGGGATCCAGAGGTCGATCTGGCGGTGCTGCACATCAAGGCGAGTGATCTGACCGCGCTGCCGGTCGGCGACTCTGGCGCACTCCAGGTCGGCGACTTCGTGGTGGCGGTCGGTAATCCATTCGGCCTGGGACAGACCGTGACGTCCGGCATCGTCAGCGCGCTCGGCCGCACCGGTCTCGGTATCGAGGGCTACGAGGATTTCATTCAGACCGACGCCTCTATCAATCCCGGTAATTCGGGTGGACCGCTGGTCAACCTGGACGGCCAGCTGGTCGGTATCAACACCGCAATTCTCGGCCCCAGCGGCGGCAACGTCGGCATCGGTTTCGCCATCCCCAGCAACATGGCGAAGGATGTCATGGAACAGTTGGTACGGTATGGCAACGTGCGGCGCGGCCAACTCGGCATCTACATCCAGGATGTCACGCCGGATCTGGCCAAGGCCCTCGGACTGTCAGAGGTCACGGGCGCCGTGGTCACCAAGGTGGTCAAGGGATCGCCGGCCGACAAGGCGGGCATCGAGGTCGGCGATGTCATCACCGCCGTCAACGGCGAAAAGATCAATTCCTCCGGACAGCTGCGCAATGCCGTCGGCCTGATGCGCGTGGGTACGAAGGTGACGCTGACCGTGATCCACAAGGGCGCGCAGCGCCGGGTTACGGCCGAGATCTCGCAGGCGAAGCAGGAAAGGGTCGACGCCGGCACCTTCGACAAGCGCCTGTCCGGCGCCGAGCTCGGCGACATCACGGCATCGAATCCGGTCGCCGGGCAGGTGTCCGGCGTTCAGGTGCTGGATGTCACGGCAGACAGCGCCGCGTGGCAGGCCGGCCTGCGCAAGGGAGACGTCATTCTCTCGGTCAATCGCCAGACGGTTAAGAACACGGACGACATGAAAAATGCGCTCAAGCAGGGAGGCGAAGCCATCCTGCTCAACATTCGCCGCGGCGAGGGGGCTTTATTTATTGTCGTGCAGTGAAATCGGCCCGGGCAGCCGTGTAGACCGGCCGCCATGCGTTCTGATAGTGTCATTGCCCGATGCCTAAGCCGACTGAACGAGCGATGGACGTCCCGAGCGGCCAAGGAACTTTGTTCATCGTCTCCGCCCCTTCCGGCGCCGGCAAGACCAGTCTGATCGGCGCCCTGGTTGACGGCGATTCCGGTGTCGCGATCTCCGTTTCTCACACCACGCGCCGGCCCCGCCCCGGGGAAGACGATGGCCGAGAGTATCATTTCATCGCCGAAGACACGTTCAAGCGGATGGTGGCGGCCGGCGAATTCCTCGAGCACGCCCGTGTGTTCGATCACTTCTACGGGACCTCCCGCGCCGAAGTGGCGGCAAAATTGGCG
>Ga0335070_10005547_pt1 | contig 14840 bp, 14 predicted proteins | sample Lox_Sample_13_FD_206722 | JGI IMG/M metagenome (GOLD analysis project Ga0335070, IMG submission 206722) | Soil microbial communities from Loxahatchee National Wildlife Refuge, Florida, United States - Lox_Sample_1.3 | ecosystem: Environmental > Terrestrial > Soil > Wetlands | place: USA... | reverse complement strand
GTACGCTCGGAGTGGCGGCGCCCAGGGTCCACATCGATCTGATGTACATCCTGCGCGCCCTGGGAATAACCGGAGGGCTCAAGGGATGTGAGAAAAAGCTGGGGATCGACAGAAAAGAACTGGATGGAGTGGACGGTTATTTCGCGGTGCTGCTGTGGAAGGAGTATTTGAAAAGCGGCGGCAGGGAGGTCCTGGATACGCTACTGGCGTACAATATCGAGGACGCCGTCAATCTGGAGGTACTGATGGTGACTGCGTACAACCTGAATCTCAGGGATACGCCGTTTTATGACGACCTGCGCCTGGAACTCCCGGAAAGGCCGAAGATTCCTTTCATGGCCGACACAGGGATCATAAATCAACTTCGGGAACGATACTGTTACCCCTGAATCCGTGACGCCTTCACGCCTTCGTCTGCGCGGAACACCTCGGTTTTTTTCATTCCCGCGAGATGAGGCCGCCCGACGAAGTTCACCCGACGTAACAGATGCTAAACCGCGTCGGCGGCGTTTAAACCCCGGCATTCCGCTTGCCTTGGCGTTCAGGCGTCACGGATTCAGATTACCGTTAATCCTGAAATTGGAATGGGTTTTATTCCGGGTTAAGTGTTCGTTTTGCCGCCAATAATATTTTGTGGCCGATTTGTAAAGACTTCGCTTAAATGCAGTTGACCGATTCCCCCCGGAGGGAAATTCAATGGATCTTGAACGCCTTATCGCTGTTGCGCGTGGAGATGAGCCCGCCGATCTGGTGTTGACGGGCGGAAGGGTTGTCGATGTCCTTTCGGGAGAGATCCGGCGGACGTCGATTGCCGTTGCCGGCGGCATGATCGCGGGGCTCGGCGACGGCTACCGGGGCCGCGATACCCTGGATCTGCGCGGGCGGTATGTCTGCCCCGGTTTTATCGACGCCCATGTTCACGTCGAGAGTTCCCTCGTCCGGCCCCTGGAATTCGCCCGGGCGGTCGTCCCGCACGGTGTCACGACGGTTGTCTCCAATCCCCACGAGATCGCCAATGTCGTCGGCATCGGGGGAATCCGCTACATGATGAGAGATGCCCGCAAAGCTCCCCTCGATCAGCTGTTCACCATTCCCTCATGTGTTCCAGCCACTTCCCTGTCCACGTCCGGCGCACGCCTGACGAAAGAAGACATCGCCTTTCTGCTGCGCGAACCGGGGCTGGCGGGCCTGGGGGAAGTTATGGATTTCCCGGCGGTTGTCGCAGGAGCCGGACGGGTGCTGGAAGAAATCTCCCTGTGCGGGGGATTGCCCAGGGACGGTCACTGCCCCGGTCTGGGAGGAATGGAGCTCAATGCCTATGCGGCCGCTGGAATAACGTCGGAGCACGAGTGCACGACGGACGGGGAAGCGAGGGAGAAGCTGGCGAGGGGCATGAAAATATTCATAAGGGAGGGAAGCGTCGCCCGTAACCTGAAAAATCTTCTGCCGGTTGTAACCCCGCACAACGAAAGATGGCTGTGTTTCTGCACGGACGACCGCAAGCTGACCGATCTCCTGGATGAAGGGTCGATCGATCACCTGGTCAGGATGGCGATCGCCGGTGGAATTCCCCCCGTAACGGCGATACGGATGGCGACCCTAAATCCGTCCGAGCATTTCCGGCTGTCCGACCGCGGCGTCATAGCACCCGGCCGGCGCGCCGACCTGGTGGTTTTCAGCGACCTGGACGAGCCGCGGGCCGAGCTTGTTTACTGCCGCGGAGCGCTTGCGGCCCGCGACGGCGACCCGGTTTCCGGGATGTTTGAGACCGCTGGAGAAGGTGTGGAGCCGGAGATCAGTGAGACGATTCATATCGACTGGTCCGGGGCGGATTTCCGCATCCCGGTCCCGGGGGGGGCGATAAGGGTTATAGGAATCGTGCCCGACCAGCTTCTTACCGAAAGTCTGCATATGGAACCGCGCCTGGAAAACGGCTGTGCCGTGTCCGACCCCGCCCGCGACCTGCTGAAGATGGCGGTAATCGAGAGGCACCGGGCATCGGGAAGAACGGGCCTTGGATTCGTGAGGGGCGTGGGTCTCAGGCGGGGCGCACTGGCGAGCACAGTTGCCCACGATCACCATAACCTGATCGTAATAGGTGCCGACGACCTGTCGATGGAGACCGCGGCCAGGGCCGCGGCAGCCGCGGGAGGCGGCCAGGCGGTCGCAGACGGGGAAACCGTCCTGGCAATCCTTCCCCTGCCTGTTGCCGGGCTCATGTCGGACAGGCCGACCGGGGAAGTGCGCGAACGGATGTCTTCGCTTTTCTCGGCCGCCGGCCAGCTGGGCTCAACACTGGACGATCCCTTCATGACGATGAGCTTCCTGGGCCTTGAGGTCATTCCGAGCCTGAAACTTACCGACCTGGGCCTGATCGACGTCAACCTGCAAAAAGTCGTACCACTCCTTCAAACAAGTTGAGGCTGCCATGATAGAAAAAAAACCCGCCATTCTGTTTTCCGAGAATACGATCCGTGACAGGGTGAAAGAGCTTGCACGCAGAATTTCCGAAGACTATGCCGGCGTGGAGGAGGTGCTGCTGGTCGGCATTCTGCGGGGATGCTACATATTTCTGGCCGACCTTTCCAGGCTGCTGACGATTCCCCGGAGCGTTGATTTCATGGCCGTATCCTCTTACCCGCACGATGCCACCCGCGGCGCACTGCGCCTCATCATGGACACCAGGAACGACATCGCCGGAAAACACGTTCTGATAGTCGAGGATATCGTCGACACCGGACACACCCTCCACTACCTGCTGAACATGCTTTCCGCGCGCAAACCCGCTTCGCTGAAGACCTGCGCGTTCCTGCGGAAGCTCGACAGGCTCGAAAGAGAAGTTGATATAGACTACCTGGGGTTCGACATACCGGATGTGTGGGTGGTTGGTTACGGACTCGATTTCGCCGACAGATACCGCGCGCTTCCTTATGTGGGATACATAGAGCATGAGGAAGTCTGAATAACAAATTCCCCTTTTGTTCCGGTCTTGACGTTCCGGCATATCGTGAGAGAATAATTAAACGGAAGACGGAATAATCCGATTCTTTCCGCCATGCGGGCGGTTATAATTCTTCCGCAATGCGGTGAGAGGGCGCCATGGAAAAAAAAGACAAGGGGACAATTGAAATAACCGAAAGCGACATACGGGATCTAAAGGTTCCGAAAATGGTCTCCTGGAAAGCTTCAAGCCATGATATGACCGAGGAGGAACTGGAACGGATAAAAAATCTGAACTGGGAATGGTATTACAATTGCTACCTCTATATTGATGAAATTATTCCCATATCATGCAAGAGATGTGCTCACATAAACGTATTTCAGCCTGGGGAAAAGGAAAAAATATGCGAGAATTGCGGCGCGGAAACCAGGAGGTGTGAAAAGGAGGAAAAGATTTAGCGGGATCTCCCGCCTTGACTGCCGAAAAATTGAAATCTCTCACAGGAGAAAGCGGAAATGGGAAAACTTGTCATGTTTGGAGGACTTGCGGCTGGATTATGCCTGCTTTTCCCGGCAGGCTGTTCTCCCCAAAGCGGTGAAAGCGCGAGGGAAATCTTCGTCCAGCACTGCGCAGGCTGTCATCCGGATGGGGACAATACCGTGAATCCGCAAAAGACCCTCCACAGGAAGGATCTGGAAGCCAACAACATAAAAACCCCCGGGGACATCGTCAACAGGATGCGAAACCCCGGCGTCGGCATGCCGCGCTTTAACAGAAACGTCATAACGGACAAGGATGCCGAAAAAGTCGGACAATATATCCTTTCGACGTTCAAGTGACGCACGCCGGGGTTTATTCCGTGGTCCGTGACCGTGATCCGTGTCCGTAGACATGGCTTTACGGGGAACGGAAACCGGACACGGATCACGGAAAATCCGAGGCGTTCCGCGCAGACGAAGGCGTGAAGGCATCACGGATTCAGCTCTAAGTTATTTCCGGTTCTTTATTGAAGCCGCTTTGCTGACGGCTGCGCGAAGTTCGTTCGCATCGGGGTTGGAAACCTCGTCTTTGACGACGATATCCGACGGCCTTACGGCCCTGTCGTAATAGCCTTGGTTCAGACCGTCACGAACCGCCATCACGGCACCTTCGAGGTTGAGCCCGGCATAGAGCCCTTTTGACCTGGCGAACGAGACGAAGTCCGCCGTCACTGACGGAACCCCAACCCCACCCTTGGCGCCGCCGCCGATCGGACCGGCGGTGATGGAAGCGTCTCCACCCAGCTTGACCGATGATGAGAGAAGTGTATCAACGGCCTTCTGGCTGGTCGCCACCATGATGATTTCCGCCGCTTCACCGCCAATCTGCAGGCCGAAAGTGACGGACCCGAGGGTATAGAAAGCGGGCTCGCTCCAATTGTCGGTCTCAGACTGCCGCACCAGCAGAACTCCCGTCCCGCCTGACCCTCCGATGAAAAAGCCGCCCTTGACTACCTGTGGAAAGATAACAACTCCTTTTGCGCCGGCCAGATAGTTCGACAGCCAGGAAAAGGTGGAATCGTTCATGAAGTCAGCGAGAGTTCCCTTTGCCTTGTCGACAATAGCCTGAGCCTTCTCCTTTTCCGCGGCAGTTGCCGGCGCGGATGACATGCAAAGAATGCCGAAGAAGAAGAAACCGAACATCGACCATGATAAAATTTTCCGGGTCCTTACCCATATTCCCTTCATTTCGATTCTCCTTTCATTTATCCGGATACTGCGATCAGCATTTTGTGGTTAGTGTTAATCTTCCGCTACAAGGGAAAATCAAGGAACTATTGCCTTTTTTTGCTCACATCCACTCTCACCCGGCGCCATGCGCCACCCTCTCCCTTATGGAGAGGGGAAATCTCTGTCCCTTCTCCATGAGAGAGAATGTGCCCCGGAGAAGCGGATGAGGGGGGCTGATGTAAGATTAGATCAGCAAACATTTTAACACACATTATAACACCGTCCTTCGTTATTGATGAAAATGATTTTATTTTTTTCGGAAATCGGGTGTTTTTTGGGTTGTGGAATCCTCCATCGGGTTTGTGCTATGATGTATGCCGTTGAATGAATTCATGGAACAATTCGGAGAAACGATGCCAAACCCGAAAAAATCAATTATTATCCGCTTTCTTGTCCTGAATGTACTGCTCGCCCTGTTGCTGACATCCTGCGCAACCGTTCCCAAGCCGGTTGTACCGGTCAAGCCGGGCAAGGACGTGGAGACCCTGCAATCCCTTGTTTCCCTGTCCTTCAAAAGCCCCGCCGGGAGCGCGGGAGGGCGGGGTTACCTCATTTTCAAGCGACCCGACCGCTTCCACATGGTCGTGCTGTCGCCATTCGGTTTCACAGTGATGGAGATTTTCGTCGAGGGGGACCGGATCACCTGCCTTGTCCCGTCAAAAGAAACAGCCTATGCGGGTTCGCTGGATGAGCTGGGAGACCGTAACGCGCTCAAGGGGTGGGGGATGATGCGCTGGGTGATCGAGAACCCGCCCGCGGCCGCGGCGGCCGCCGGAGGAAAGCTGGAGCGCGAAGGAAAGGATGGGGTCAGGGAATACCTTTATTTTGACGAGAGAGGGCTTCTGCAGAAGAAGACGAACGATAACGGAGACCAGGTCCTTTACGGTGACTACCGGCAGGTAAACGGCGTTGCCTTCCCCTCAACCATAGAGCTGCACAACGGCCAGGGAGACACGGTTAAGGTGGCATTCGACGAGCCGGAAATCAACCAGCCGGTCGAGGATTCCGCTCTCGTACCGAAGCTGGACGGGATCAAGGTCCTGCCCATAACCGATTTCAAGGGGCTCTAGCGTTTTCCGCAAAACGGACATGATTCCCGTTCTATTTCCGCAAGTTCCTCAGGTGTGTTAATGTTCAGAAAAGCCTTTCCGTCCCTGTCCAGATGGGCCAGTTCCTCGTACGGCACATACCTGACCCTGACCTGCGGGTAATACGCGTAAGCGCGGAAGTCGCCGCTTTCCAGTTGCTTCCGGATTGGTGCGAGACACGTTTTGGAGTAAAGTGCGAAAAGGGGCTCGTAGCCGATGGCGGTTTTTGGAACCACCGCATCGAATCCGTATCCGAGGGAGCAAAGGTAACGTAATACACGCGCATTCGGAAATGGGAGATCGCATGGGGCGACGAATACGCAGCTGGTCCCGGCGGCATGGAGTCCGGTGAAAATCCCCCCAAGGGCACTGCCGGGATAGATGTCCGCCAGAATCGGGAGACCGAAGCCCGCGAAGCGTTCTTCCCGATCCCCCACCAGGATTACCCTTTCGAAGTTTTCCCTGAAAACATCCAGCACCCGCTCGACCAGGGGCCTGCCCGCAACTTCCAGGAACGCCTTGTCCCTTCCCATGCGGCGGCTTTTCCCGCCGACAAGGATGACGCCGGTAATATCCTGTTCGCGAGCGAGAAGCATGTAATTCACAATTTCAGCAGGGATTTTGCGCTTCCCCTTTTGCTTCGCTGCCGGCGTGAAAGTACAGGTTCAGGCCGACGCGCGCCTTCCCCTCCTTCTCCATTATCATATCGATAGCAATCGTGGCAAGGTCGTCGGCCATCGCTTCCATACGGGTATCCTTTTCCAGGTAGAGCAGTTTCAGATAAGCTCCGCAGTTGTCGCAACTTTCCGCCTTGACCGCGCCGTTCGAGCCTTCCTGCTTGAAGTAATCGATCCCTTGAGTGGATTCGCAGTTGCTGCACTTGATCCGCACCATATGCCATTGCGCCGCGCAGAGAGCGCAGCTGAGGTAACGCAATCCGTGCTCCGGCCCGCCGCTGCGCACGATGCCCGCAACCGGGTGCGACCCGCACACCGGGCATACCCCTCCCCTTTCGAGTCTGCCGAACGCCTGTTCCCCCATGGATGACGCCATGTGTACCCAGTATACCTGCAGGGCGGCGGCGATAAAAGGGAGTTCCCGGGGTGGAATGTCATCCGGTTTCCCCTTCAGGAGCTGATCCGCCATTCGCTCCAGATCGGCCTCGGCGGTACGATGCAGACCGGCAACAGTCTCCCTTGCGGCCGCAGGAAGGGGGGACTCGCCCATCTGCCGCAGGATCATGGCCAGAGCCGACCTCCAGGCCGGGTCACGGGGCAGTGTCCGGGCATCCAGCAGCGGCATGCCGTGCTCCCGGCAGTGTGCCTGTTCCCCGGCACCGGGCAGGGGCACGGCCGGAAGCAGGTTCAGGGTGTTCTGCTGTGCATCCGCCAGCAGAGCCAGAAACGCAAGATAACCCTCCAGTGCATGACCTTTGGCCAGATGCCGAAGGCGCTCGGCGCGACGGCCGAACAGGTCGCGGCCGGGCAGAAAAAGGAATCGGATCTCCGCGAGCGGCGTTTCCGTCCGGCCCGGCTCGATGCTGCTGGTATCAATAGTCATTTTTCCCCTCCGATCATTTCACGGTACCATGCGGGATGATGCTGTTTCGCCCAGGCCCGCCTGACCTGGCCGTGCATCATGGCGTCGATGCTCTCCCTGGTCCAGATGGCGGCGTATATGTGAAAGATGAGCAGGGCGATCATGATCGTGGCCGCTATGGCGTGAATGACGGAAGCAAGGGCGATCAGCCATAACGGGAAAATGAACGAGAAATAGGCGCGCCACATAACGATGCCGGAAAGGATAAGCAGCGCCATGCATATAACCAGCAGCCAGAATAACATTTTCTGACCGCCGTTGAACTTGCCGGCTTCCGGCATGTTCCTGTCGTCGCCGCCCGCTAGTTCCGGGACGCGGCGAAGCCATTCCCAGTCGGCGGGAGTCATGATATTCGGTTTCCAGTAACTGACAGCCATGACGCCGAACGACACCAGCATCGCCACTCCGATGAAGGGATGCAGGATGCGGGTCCAGGTGCCGCCGCCGAACAACTGGCTAAGAGGAACGAAGGCCGGTTGAAAGAGGGCGAGCCCGGAAAGCGCCGCCAGGATGAACAAGATTGCCGACAGCCAGTGGTTGGCGCGCTCGAACGCCATATAGCGCGTGATTTTTTTCGGGTCATTTTTCATCTTCGACCTCCTTCTCGGTCTCTTTCGAGACCTCGTTGGGACCCTTGATCACGAAATGGAAAAAGGCGCCGAGGGCAACCAGGCCCATGCCGATGGATGCCAAAGGCTTGGCAATGCCTTTCCACAGGTAGACCATGGGACTAATGCCTGGGTCCTTGGGAAGATCGTTATATATCCCAGGTTTGTCGGCATGTTGCAGCACGTACATTACGTGAGTTCCGTCTACACCCGGCGGGTCATAGAGACCGGCCATGGCGAAACCCCGGCTCTTCAGGTCTGCGATGCGTCCCGCTGCGTGGCGCTTCATGTCTTCCTTGGTGCCGAAGACGATGGCTCCTGTGGGGCAGGTCTTGACACAGGCCGGTTCCAGCCCGACCGCCACCCGGTCGGAGCAGAGGGTGCACTTGTAGACCTTGCTGTCCCTCTTCGACAGGCGCGGGATGTTGAACGGACAGCCGGTGATGCAGTAGCCGCAGCCGATGCAGTTCTCTTCGTGAAAGTCCACGATGCCGTTGCTGTACTGGACGATGGCCCCCGGCGCGGGACAGGCCTTGAGGCAGCCCGGTTCGGCGCAATGCATGCAGCCGTCCTTTCGGATCAGCCATTCCAGGCCCCTGTTGGTTTCCACCTCGGCATAGCGCATGACCGTCCACGAGGCGTCGGTGAGGTCCATCGGATTGTCAAGCACGCCGCGGTTGACGCCGACTTTGTCGCGGGTGTCGTTCCACTCCATGCACGCCACCTGGCAGGCCTTGCAGCCGATGCACTTGGAAATGTCGATCAGTTTCGCCACCTCGGGGGTCCGGCGCTGACTGGGCGAAGGGGTGCTGGTGGCGGAACGTCGGATGATGTCAAGGGATTGCAGTGCCATGGTACACCTCCTATGCCTTCTCGATGTTGACCAGGAACGACTTGAACTCCGGCGTCTGGGTATTCGCGTCCCCCACGAAGGGGGTCAGGGTATTGGCCAGGTAGCCGTTTTTGGCGAGTCCCTTGAAGCCCCAGTGGATCGGGATCCCCACGTGATGAACGGTTTTGCCGTTGACCCGCAGGGGCCTGATGCGCCTGGTCACCACCGCCACGGCCTTGATGAAGCCCCGGTTCGACCACACCTTGACCATGTCGCCGGCCTTTATCCCCTTCTCCTTGGCCAGTTCCTCGCCGATTTCCACGAACTGCTGCGGCTGGAGGATGGACGACAGCATCGTGTGCTTGGTCCAGAAGTGGAAGTGCTCGGTGACGCGATAGGTGGTGGCGGCGTAGGGGAAGTCCTTGCTCTTGCCGAAGGCGGCAAGGTCGTCCGGGAACACGCGCGCCGCCGGGTTGTTGGTCACCTTCGGGTGCAGCGGGTTGATGTCGATGGGGGTCTCGAAAGGCTCGTAGTGCTCGGGGAAAGGCCCTTCAGCCATCTTGTCGAGCGCGAACAGCCTGCCCACCCCTTCCGGCTGCATGATGAACGGACCCATGCCCGCATCGGGGGGAGAATCCGGCTTGAAGTCCGGCACGTCGGCGCCAGTCCACTTGGTTCCGTCCCAGTGCACCAGTTTGCGCTTCGGGTCCCAGGGCTTGCCGGACGGGTCGCAGGAGGCGCGGTTGTATAGTATCCGCCGGTTGGCAGGCCAGGCGAAAGCCCAGTTCAGCGTGTTGCCGAGGCCCGAGGGGTCGTAATTGTCCCGCCGCGCCATAATGTTTCCTTTCTCAGTCCAGGCGCCTGAAAACAGCCAGCAGCCACAACTGGTGGAGCCGTCGTCCTTGAGCTGGGCGAATCCGTCCAGTTGCTGGCCTTTTTTCAGGATGACGCCGGCCGGGTTCTTGGGGTCGGCGAGATCCGCCAGGGCCTTGCCGTTGTATTCCATTGCCAGTTCCTCGGCGGACGGCTCCCGGGGAATCCAGTAGTCCCAGGCGAGGTTCAGGATCGGGTCGGGGAAGGCGCCACCCTCCTTGCGGTACAGTTCGCGCAGATTAAGGAAGATGCCGGCCATGATCTCCGCATCATGCTTGGCGTCTGCCGGCGGCGGAGCGCCCTGATAATGCCATTGCAGCCAGCGCCCGCTGTTGGTGAGGGAGCCGTTTTCCTCGGCGAAGCAGGTGGACGGGAGGCGGATAACCTCGGTCCGGATCGTGGCGGGGTCCACGTCGTTGAATTCGCCGTGATTTTCCCAAAAGCAGGATGTTTCCGTTGCCAGGGGGTCGATCACCACCAGGTATTTCAGATTTGAAAGGCCTTTGATCAGCTTGGCCTTGTTCGGGATCGCGCCCAGGGGGTTAAAGCCCTGGCAGAAGTAGCCGTTCAGTTTTCCCTGGTGCATCAGCTCGAACACCTGGAGCACGTCGTAAACCTTGTCCAACTTGGGCAGCCAGTCATAGCACCAGTTGTTTTCCCTGGTGGCGGCGTCGCCGAACCAGGCCTTCATCAGGCTGACGTGGAACTTGGGATAATTGCTCCAATAGGATAGCTGGCCCGGGCGCAGGGGCTTGAGGGTCCGCTTGTCGACGTAGCCCTGGTAGTCAGCCTCCGTTTCCCTGGGGAGAGTAAGATAGCCGGGCAGAAGGTCCGACAGGAGCCCCAGGTCGGTGAGCCCCTGGATGTTGGAGTGTCCCCGCAGGGCATTCACCCCGCCTCCGGCCATGCCCACGTTGCCCAGCAGGAGCTGCACCATGGCGGCGGTCCGGATCATCTGCGACCCCACCGAGTGCTGGGTCCAGCCGAGTGCGTACATAAAGGTGGTGGTGCGGTTGGGGGCCGCGGTGCTTTCGATGATCTCGCATACCTTGAGGAATGTTTCCCTGGGAGTGCCGCAGATGTTGCTCACCGTTTCCGGCGTATACCGGGAATAGTGTTGCTTGAGCAACTGCAGCACGCAGCGCGGGTTCTGCATGGTCTCGTCCACCTTCGCGAAGCCGTCCGGACCGATCTCGTAGGCCCAGGTGGATTTGTCGTATTTACGGTTTGCCCCGTCGTAGCCGGAGAAAAGCCCGTCATCGAACTTGTAGCCTTCGTTGACGATGAAGGTGGCGTTGGTGTAGGCCTTGACGTATTCGTGCTGGATCTTGTCATGGCTGAGGAGGTAGTTGATCACCCCGCCGAGGAAAGCGATATCGGTACCGGTGCGGAGCGGCGCATAGAGGTCCGCCACCGCCGCCGAGCGGGTGAAGCGGGGATCGATCACGATGAACGTGGCCTGGTTGTGGGCCTTGGCCTCGGTCACCCATTTGAAGCCGCAGGGGTGCGCCTCGGCGGCATTGCCGCCCATGACGATGATGACGTTGGCGTTCTTGATGTCCACCCAATGGTTGGTCATCGCGCCGCGACCGAACGTGGGGGCCAAACTGGCCACCGTTGGTCCGTGTCAGACCCGGGCCTGGTTGTCGAAGCCAAGCATACCGGTACTGCGGACGACCTTGTGGGTTATGTAGCCCGATTCGTTGCTGGAGGCGGAGGCCGCCAGAAAGCCGGTGGTCAGCCAGCGGTTTACGGTTACGCCGGCAGCATTTTTGGCGACGAAGTTCCTGTCCCGGTCGTCCTTCATCAGCCGGGCGACGCGCGTAAATGCTTCATCCCAGGAGATGCGCTTCCATTCGCTAGAGCCGGGTGCGCGGTATTCCGGATATTTCAGCCGGTCAGGGCTGTGGATGAAGTCAATCAGCCCGGCCCCCTTCGGACAAAGGGTGCCGCGGTTCACCGGATGGTCCGGGTCCCCTTCGATATGGAAAATGGACAGCTCGGAGTTTTTCGCCTTGTCTCCCAGGCTGTGCATGATCAGGCCGCAGGCAACCGAGCAGTAAGGGCAGGTGTTGCGGGTCTCGGTGCTGCGCTCCAGTTTGAACGCGCGCACTCCGGCATAGGCGTCGCCGACCGGGAAGCCCAGCGCGGCGACACTGGAGCTTGCCAGACCGGCCGCGGATATCTTGAAAAACTCTCTTCGGGTCACTTGCATCTTCATACCTCCTTGGTGAGGACGAGTTGTCGGGTTGGTAAAGTGCCGGGATTGACATCGGCAACAGGTTTAAGGTGTGCCCAAGACTGCATACAGAAATTTTGCCTATATAAATAGAATACTTCCAAGTTTTCTGCTGTCAATTAGGGATGAAATCAAGCGAAGCCGGGCTGCCGGCTAGCCGGGAAGATGCTGCGCGAATATATGAGGAGAATCCAGGTGGATGGCCTGAAGCCGTAAGCATGAACTTTTCTTTAACTGGGGTTAAACTTCAGGCCGCAGCCTTAACCGACGCGCAATACACCACCTGCCTGAAAGCCCGCATCATTCGGACGTTTCTCATTTCCCACCCAAAAAACAATCCCTTGACGAGCCGGATTGATGCGGATATTTTAGGGGCGGTTCATCGGAACCACCGGTTTGTTAAGAAAGGAAAATCAGTGTTCATTCCGGGTTTCATCATCTCAATCCTGACTTTTCCGGGGGTTGTGGTCCATGAATTCGCCCATCGGCTGTTTTGCAGGCTTACCGGCACGCGCGTAATGAGAGTGTGTTATTTCAGGTTCGGCAATCCCGCCGGCTATGTCATCCACGAAGCTCCGGAGTCGGTCTGGAGGCACATTCTCATCGGGATCGGCCCTTTCTTCGTCAACACGGCGTTGGGGCTCCTGGCGGGTCTGCTCGCGGTCGGGAAGTCTCTCCATGCCGGTCAGCTCAAGGGCGAGGGTTTCTTCCTCGTATGGCTCGGGCTTTCCATCGCCATGCATTCCTTTCCCAGCACCGGCGACGCGAAAAGCATCTGGCGGGCATTGTGGGGCAAGGGAGCTCCCCTTTCCGCGAAACTGGTCGGCGCGCCGCTCGTCGGCCTGATCTTCCTCGGGGCGCTGGGGTCGTTCTTCTGGCTGGACCTGGCATACGGCATCGGCGTGGCGATGGTGCTGCCCTGGGTGATCATTGGCTGACGCGCACAAATTTCTACTGTCCTGGATCCTGCCTGTAATATTCAAACACATATTAATCAACAAATTAATTGATTCTGGAAATTTGCCGGATACTCTGGTATCTATTTATGGTCAGATGGTGTCTGTCAACTCACTGGTTAATTAATTTGATTTTTTCTGGATATTGTTAAATGGCTGGTTTTGTCTGTAACAACGGGAGCGCCGGAGATGTCCAAAACGGAAAATTCAGGTTCCAGCCACAGAAAGCCGTTCGTGTCAGTTTTGCGCTGACCGGGCGGATTTTCCTTTGGAATGCGGATCAGACGCCTGAAGAAGATGCAGGTTGGGCGCCGCGCCGGTTTAGAGATAGTAAAGGAATGAAAAAAGGAAATAATGTTACTTATATAAGTAACTTGAGGAATGAGAAGAAGTTACCTATATAGCGAACTTCTGGGTTCCTTATATAGGTAACAATTTACCTATATAAGGAACATGTTACTTATATACGGAAACCCACTAATAACGAGTTATATGAAATGAAATTAAAGCGGCATTCTATGATGGGAGTTCAATAGCAGCAATTCAAAATTAGGGAATTTAAAAGAAATGATTGTTTTAATAATTTTTGTTATTCTTATAATCACTCTAACTTATATGTTATTGGCAATCTTTTTTCGTAATAAAAACCCAATAAATTGGAAATAACCTTTCTCAGATTCTGTAATTAATAAAGCTGCAACTGAAGAGACGTGGACATCACTTGATACAACTACAAAGAAGCAAATCTATTATTATGTTTTTGCCATTTTTTTGATCTCATTTTCTAACTCTTTAATTCATAAGTTACTATCATCTTATACCTTTAAAGCTTATTGTATATTTGGAGGAATTTCAGTACTTATCAATATAGTTATTTCATTATATTTTATATTCAATTAAAAATATCGTGATGTATATTACAGTCGATTTAAAAGTCATACTATTACTGTTATCTATACTTTAACTTTGGTTATACCGTTTGCGATATTGTACATCTGGATGTCAATTTTAGTTTCAGGTTATAATTTTCCGATTCCTTTTAGCTACTAATTCATAGCGTTTTGATTTGTCACATATAACATGGTGCTCGTGCAGTCAAGCTACACAGCACCAACACCGTTGTCTGAAAACAAATTTAATATCAGGAGGGATCAGATGCGCTACCAGATTATCCTTTTGTTGCTTGTCTTCTCAGTATCCGAGGCTTTTGCCCTGAATGTAACAATGAGCACAAAGATTCAAGGTGGAGACAAGCCAATTGTTGTTGGCAAGACCAACTTGCCCGATGGAACCGATCTCATGGTCAGCATTGAACGGAACAAAAGCGCGTATGGCGGACAGAGCAAAGTTAAAGTTTCGCGTGGCGAGTTCCGAGCCGGGCCTTTCACTCAGAAAGGAAGTGCATTCAACCCAGGAACATACACGCTGAAAATCACAGTTCCATTTGCTCCAACACAGCCATCATCAGTTCAATCTGTGATTGGAGATCATGGCCAAGAACTACAAGGCTCTTTAGTCAAGAGAGGAGCATTAGGAAAATTTGCAGAGTATCATTCCACTTTCAAAGTAGCAGGCGCAGTATCAGCAATAAAAGATAAAATGGCAAGGCAACAAGATATGAAAGACAGGCATGAGTGGTGGATCAAGAACTGCAAAGACATTTGCACGGCATCTCAAGTTCAGTCAGGTGATATCACAAATTTTGACTGGGAGCGTTGTTACAACAAGTGTTTAGCAGAAGAAAAGAAAAAGTAAGCGACATCTGCATGGGGCTTGGGTCAGGTCTTGAAAAGTTAGTTTTTGAGCGTCAAAGCCATAAAAAGTGATATTTCAAGACCTGACCCCAATCCCCTTGCTACTGAATTTACAAAACAAATAGTGCTCGCTGTGACTGATGACAAAATTTATTCATATATAGTTTTTGCTGCGTCAATA
>Ga0335070_10005546_pt1 | contig 14840 bp, 14 predicted proteins | sample Lox_Sample_13_FD_206722 | JGI IMG/M metagenome (GOLD analysis project Ga0335070, IMG submission 206722) | Soil microbial communities from Loxahatchee National Wildlife Refuge, Florida, United States - Lox_Sample_1.3 | ecosystem: Environmental > Terrestrial > Soil > Wetlands | place: USA... | reverse complement strand
CTCAGGCGCGATACCCTCGGGTATATCTTCCAGACCTTCAACCTGATCCCCCTCCTCACGGCCTACGAGAACGTGGAGTACCCCCTCATCCTCAGATACAAGGCCCACGCCGGGAGGGAGAAGATACTTGGCCTTCTCAGCCAGGTAGGGCTCGACGAGGCCCTCGCCAACCATACCCCGAGTGAACTCTCGGGCGGGCAGCAGCAGCGGGTGGCCATCGCGAGGGCCCTCGTGAACGAACCCGACATCCTCCTCTGCGACGAACCGACGGGGAATCTGGACTCAAAGACCGGCACCCAGATCATGGAGATGCTCGCCTCCTTCAACCGCCAGGGGAAGACCATCATCATGGTCACCCACGACACCCGGATCGCCGGGTACGCGCGCAAGATCATTACCATCGAGGACGGGAGGATTGCATGATCGGCGGGGATATTTTCGTCTCTCTCGCGTACAGGAGCGTCCGGCTGCACCTGCTCAGGTCCCTCCTCGCCGCCCTCGGGATCGTTATCGGGGTGATCGCCATCACCTCTCTCGGGATCATGGGGGCCAACCTGACCATGTCCGTTTCGGCACAGCTCTCCCGTACCGCGAACGTGATCACCGTCTCCCCGTATACCGGGGGAGGCAGGGGCTTTGGCGCCGGTGGCGGGGGTGGCGAATCCAATGTCAACCTGAACATCACCCAGTCCCAGCTCCAGGACATCATCCAGGTAGCCGGGGCAAACCAGGTCATCCCCATCTACTCGAATTCAGACCGGATAACGGTGGGGTCCAAGGTCGGGAGGGCGAGCATTTATGGCCTGCCCCCCGACAAGGTGCAGGACCTCCTGACGGTGCAGGAAGGGACAGCCCTCAGGGGAGGGGACGGGGCCCTCGTCGGCGCAACCCTGGTGAGCGACTTCGACCTGACCGTCGGGAGCAGGATTAAGTTGGGTGACACATCGGGGAACAGCACCCCGAACATCGTCCGGGTCATCGGGATCCTCCAGTCGCAGGGTGCATCCTTCTCCATCAATGCGGACCGGGCCCTCATCGTGACGGACAAGTGGTACACCTCCGCATATGGGGGATCGGGGGACTATTCCCAAGTCCAGATCATCGCGAATGACCTCAGCCAGATAGGGACCATCATCAACAATACCGATAAGAGGCTGAACAGGAACGAGAAGCTGCCGGTTGTCCGGATCAGCAGCCCCTCCCAGTTCCTGTCGACGGTCACCTCCACCCTCGGGTCCATTACCTCCTTCATGACCATGCTCGGTGCCATCTCCCTCATCGTGGCGGCGGTGAGCATCTTCAACGTGATGATCATGTCCGTCACGGAGCGGATCCGGGAGATCGGGATCCTGCGTTCCATCGGGACAAGGAAGAGCGAGATCCGGAAGATGTTCCTCTACGAGGCCATCATCATCGGGTTCATCGGGGCGGGGGTTGGAGCGATCCTCTCGGTAGTCTTCGGGTACCTGACGGTCCTTGCCATCGTGGGGAACACGACCTATTTTTTCACGCCGGCGAGCCTGATCTACATCCCTCAAGGGATGCTCATCGGCGTCGCGACCTGTGTCCTGTCGGGGGTCTACCCCGCGTGGCGGGCCTCGGACCTCGACCCCATCGAGGCGCTCAGGGCAGAGTGACACCGGGGTTGAGTCACCAGGGTGCGAAGCAGCCTGGCGACGAACGGCGCATCGAAGGAATCGATGCGCGAGCGAACCGCCGGAACCGGGGTGCGACATCTCCTCACAGGCCCCGCATCATTTTTATGGCGCAGTACTCGCCGCACATGGTGCACGGCCCCTCCGCGGGCGCGAGGGCCCTTGCCGTCTCCCCGTCGAGGGCATAGGAGAACTGCCCCGCCCAGTCAAGCCCGGCCCTCCTCTCGGCGAGGCACCGGTCGCGGGGGCCGGGCCCGTACTTGATGGAGTCCCCGATGTGGGCGGCGATCCGGAAGGCCATGAGGCCCTCCTTCACCTGCCCCGCATCGGGGAGCCCGAGGTGCTCCGCCGGGGTGATGTAGCAGAGGTAGTCGGCACCGGCCCCCGCGGCAAGGCTCGCGCCCACGCAGCCGGCGATATGGTCGTGCCCGACGGCGATATCCGTGGGAAGGGGTCCGGCGACGAACAGGGGCGCTGTGGACGCCCTCTTGTAACGCCTCACGGTCGCGGCGATCCTGTCGGCGCGGACATGGCCGCCCATACCCTCGATGACCACCTGCACCCCCTGTTCACGGGCGCGATTCGCGAGTTCCGCGTTCAGTTCCATCTCCTCTCTCTGGGCCCGGTCCATCGGGTCATGGATGCAGCCGCTCCGCATGGTGTTCCCGAGGGAGAGGACAATATCATGCCTCCGCGCTATCCCGAGAACCTCGTCGAGACAGGTCATGAAGGGGTTCTCTCGCCCGGAGAGCTTCATCCAGGCAAGGGCCAGGGACCCCCCCTTTGATACCACCCCCATGATCCGCCTTCCCCTGCGGTACTTCGCAAGGATGCGCTTACCGGCGAGGTGCACGACAAAGGAACTGACCCCTTCCCTGGCCTGCTCCTTCATGATCCCGAGGATCCGGTCCTCGTCGAGGTCCGGGAGGCCGATCTCAGCGACCGCCTGGTACATGGGCACTGTCGTGATCGGGAGGCGCGTGGCATGGAATATCATCCGCCGGATCTCCCGGATGTTCCCGCCCATGGAGAGATCAGAGAGGGTATCCGCGCCATGGTTTTCGGCGAGGATCGCCTTTTCCACCTCTTCCTCCGGGTCGATCTTCAGGGGCGAGGTTCCGATGTTCACGTTCACCTTGGTCCGGAGGCCCTTCCCGATGCCAAGGGCCCGCCTTCCCCTCCGCATGATGACGACCTCGCCCCTGCCAACTGAGGAGAAAAGGGCCCGAGCTTCGATCCCCTCCGCCCGGGCTACCGATCGCATCGCGGGAGTCAGCCTCCCGGCCTTCGCCTGTTCGAGCTGGGTCCTCATGCCTGTGCCTGATCAGGATCCTCTCCCCCTCGAAAGCCGCTGGAGAAGGAGCCGGTACAAAGGGTCACCGAACCGGTATATCATCCTTGTTCCCGGAGCGAACATGGGGGGAGTTATACACCCTCCGGGTGACTGGGGGTACCTGCGTCCAGCCTGCAGGGCTGGGGAATTATTTCCGGTGCGGAGTTCCCCCCCTCCAGGGATGGTCTGGTTCTCTCCGGTTTCATGCATCACCGAAATCCTTTTACCTGAAGGGATGGTATTGCCCCTCGGTCTCGGGCCCGCGAGGTGTTACCCCACTACCATGGAGGGGGGGGCCGGTTCTCAGGCCTGGGGAGTGAGGAGGAGGTCTCCATGCTGTTCGTCCTCTGGTACGAGTTTGATCCCAGTCACACCCATAGTGTGCTTGAACTGTGGAAGCATTTCACCTATCCTCCGGAGGTGAAGGTCATCAACAGGTACCTTCTCATCGGGAGGCACATGTCGGTTGCGATCTTCGACGCCCCGAGCGAGGAGTCGCTGATCAAGATCACGGCACCCTTCAGCAACTTCGGTGTCGCCCACATCGCCCCGGCGATACAGCTCGAGGATGCCCTCAGGGTGAAATGGTAAACCCACCTCATTTTCAGGGCGAAGGTTGAGGGCCTGGCAAGTCCCGGAGCGGCATTCGGGGCCCGTCTTCAAGGGAGATCAGGAGTTTATCTCCTTCTCGCCTTCGTGCGTGCGATGATTCATCCCCACCAGGGCAGGGATCCCCTGGAATGGAGCACTATGGGAGGTCCGTCACCTGCACGACATTTCAAATGGACCGTGCGCAAGAAAGTACTTCAGAGGTCTACCATGACAAGACTCTCGGATACCCTCGCCGAACGCGACAGGAACCGCGAACGAATCCTGCGCGAGGCACCGGATCTCGCGACCGCCTTCTCCGGCATGATCGCCTCCAGCCTGAAACCCGGCGCTCTCGACCGGAGGCAGAAGGAGCTCATCGGCATCGCGGGATCGGTGATCACCCGGTGCGAGCCCTGCCTCGCGCACCATGTCCGCGACGCCATCGCGGCGGGGGCTTCCAGGCAGCAGGTCATCGAGGCGGCATCGGTCGGCGTGAACTTCGGCGGGGCCCCGTCGTTTGTGTTTGTGTACTCGGTGCTGATGCAGTTCCTGGACGATGTGGAACGGCACTGAGTGATCGATAAACCTAAGCACCGACTTTATTTATGAGGAAATGGAGAAAAAAAATCCATGGATATGGATTCTCTTCTTCTCCTAATTTTGAGCGGTTTAATAATCTTAGATTTCTTAACAACTCACTATATCACAAAGAATTGCGGCATTTCTGCAGAAAGGAATCCTGCCATGAGATGGGTTTTGGAAAGGGGGCTTCTTATTCATATAGCAGTTAGATTAGGCATGATTCTTCTAGTAGGTTTTCTAATGAGTATTCCTTATCTGATACCCTTTCTCTTCCCATCGCTGATTATAAATCCTTTTTTGGGTTTTTTCGTTGAGATTATCCTAATAGGTGGGATAATTCTATACGGTTTTGTCCAATTGAACAATATTTATCAAATTTTAAAAATTAGACATTTTGGTTAATGCGAGGGGTGAGATTTGAACTCACGAACCCCTACGAGAATGGACCCTGAATCCATCGCCTTTGACCTGGCTTGGCAACCCTCGCGCAGCTGCAATGTTAAGTGAGAGATAAAATAAAGGTAATGATACCGCGCCACGACGAGAAAGGTTCTCAATCCAGTGATATATGTTCTCCCTCACGGTTTTTGGCATTCGCAGTCTTTGTCGTCGTGCTCCTGGGGGGAGCTCCGGGTCGCACCCCGCCTGACGGCGGGTCGCTCAAGCTCGGTTCCTTACGAAACCTCGCAAACTCGCGACTTCGTCGCTCCAGCTCGGTTTCTTGCGAAACCTCGCTCTACCAAAACCGGTGCGTCCGGATGAAGTTCCGCTCTGCCTTCAGGATCTCCCGGTAGAAGGCGTCCCCCTCGGTCATGGTGGCCAGGATCCGGGAGGCGATCTCCGGGCCGATCCCCCGGCCGGCGAGGGCGATGACCGCCTTCTTCCCCGAGGAGAGGACGATGTTCGCGTTTCTCAGGAGCCGCGCCTGGATGGCCTTCTCCTCCTCGGTCGCGGGCTTCTTCCGGAGGACGACGGTGCAGAGGTCCTCCTCGTAGGGTTTCACCGCAGCGATGAGCCGGGCGCCGCAGCTCGGGCACTGGGGCTTCTCCGGCACCCGGGCGACGGGGGTCTTCACATGCCACTTCCGGCAGTGGACGCAGCAGAGGACCACCTCCTCCCGGTCCAGGCGCTGCCTGAGGGTGGAGAGGACAGCTTGGTCGGCGAGGGGCGGGGGGATCATGTCCCGTGAGGAAAAGATCCCCTCCCGCCCGAGGAGGGTGAGGGGCCCGGTGGCGACGGCGACCTCGCCCTTTTTGATGTCCCCGAGGATGCTCGCCGCGCCAGGGACGTCCATGTACCGGGTGAAGAGCTCCCGGTAGACCTCCTCCTGGATGACGGTGCCCTCGAAGAGGTCGAGGAGCCGGTGGATGCTGAACCGCTCGTAGTCGGCCTCGGCGTCGATGGCCCCGAACTTCTTCGCCACCTGGACGAGCTTCCACCTGAAGAGTGAGGTGCGCTTCAGGGCGAGGGCGAGGATCCCGCCGAGGTGGGGGGGGTCGATGCAGAGGAGGATCTCCTTCACGTCAACGGGGGTGATGGTGGAGGGGAGCCGGAGGAGGAACCGGTAGGCACCCACCTCGATCCCAACAGTGGTCCCGTGCCGCGCCGAGAGGAGGATGGAGAGCACCCTGGCGAGGGCCTCGTTCGCCTTGTGGCCCCCGCAGACATTGCATACAACCCCGTCCTCGGATGATTCGAGGGTGATGAGCCGTTCATCGGGGATCCGGTCCTTCACCCGGTCCATCCGGCCGAGGAATCCCTGGGCGAACAGGACCGCGCCCTCATGGGCCGGGTGCCGGGCGAAGTCCCGCTCCCGGCGGAGCCTCCCCACCTCCCGGGCAACCTCGCAGGGGACGGGGATCTGCTCTCCCTCCCAGGAGGGGAGCTCCCCCTTCGCCTTCTTCGCGGGCTCGACGGTTATCCGTTCTCCGTCCATGTCGAGGATGCGCCAGAGCTGCCCCTTCGCGATGAAGACCGCCCCCGTGTAGGCCCAGCCGACGACGAAGGACTCGTCCAGGGTGGCGACGGTCCGCCGGGTGACCATGTCGAAGACCCGGATCTTCTTCTCGTCATGGATCATGGAGAGGTTCAGGGACAGGTACTTCCTCGTCCGGCCGGTCTTCATGATGTGGTCCCCGTCGATCCGGATGAGCCGGTGGGAGGCCATCTGCTCGCAGACCCGGTCGAGGAGGGCCCCCGTATCCCGGAAACACCCCGAGCGGGAGAGGATCGCGAGGACCTTCGCCCGGGGGATGTCCCCGTACTCGACCGCCATGGCCGCTACCTGGTTTGCCAGGACATCGGCGGCCCCGATGTGCGGGACCACAGGTTCTACCCGGTTCTCCTTCGCCATCCTCGCGATAACCATGGACTCGAGAGTGTCATCGAAGCCGGTGGTGAGGATGGTGCCACGGGAGATGGTGTGGAGCTGGTGGCCCGCCCTCCCGACCCGCTGAACGAGCCGGGAGACCTCCCTCGGGGATCCGAACTGGATGACATGCTCCACCCTCCCGATGTCGATGCCGAGCTCCATGGAGGAGGTGCAGATGAGGGTGTGGATCTCGCCCTTCTTGAACCGCTCCTCGGCATCCACGCGCACCTCCTTCGAGAGGGAGCCGTGGTGGACCTCCACGTCGCCGGTCTCGTAGAGCTGGTGCCCGAGTGCCTCGGCGGTGACCCGGGTGTTCACGAAGACGAGGCTCGAGCCCTTCCCGCCGATGCACCTCCCGACGTACCGGGCCTGGTCGGTGAAGTCCTCGCCGGCGTACCGTACCCCGATCTCGAGGTGCGGGGTGACCGGGATCTCCACCACCTCGAAGGGGCGGTCCCCGCAGAGGAAGGCGGCGACGTCGCCCGGGTTCCCCACCGTCGCCGAGAGGCCGATACGCTGGAAGTCCCCGGCATAGACGGCGAGCCGTTCGAGGGCGACGGAGAGCTGGGTGCCGCGCTTGGAGCCGGCGAGCTCGTGGATCTCGTCCACGATGACGTGCCTGACATGGGCGAGATGATTCCGGAGCACCTTCCCCATAAAGATGGCCTGGAGGGTCTCGGGGGTCGTGATGAGGAGGTGGGGCGGGTTGAGGGCCTGCTTCCGGCGCTCGTGGGCCGGGGTGTCCCCGTGCCGCACCCCGACGGTGAGCCCCAGCTCCTTGCACCACCATTCCATGCGCTGGAGGATGTCCCTGTTCAGGGACCGGAGGGGGGTGATGTAGAGGGCGCGGAACCCCGGCCCCTCCTCCCGGATGAGCCGGTCAAAGACCGGGAGCATCGCCGACTCGGTCTTCCCCGAGCCCGTCGGGGCGATGAGGACGAGATGCTTCCCCGCGAGGAGGGGGGGGATGGCCGCGGCCTGCGGGAGGGAGAGGTCCCTCCAGCCCCGCTTCGTGATGACCGCCCGGACCCTCCCGTCGAGGAGGGCGAGGGGCTCACTCCTCCCCGAGGCAGCCGAGGAGCCCGAGGTAGGTTCCATCGGTGAGAAACACCTCCGCGTCAGGGAAGTTCATGCACTTCGAGAGCGGCCCGAGGGTGCTCTCCTTCATCCTCGTAATGTCGTACCCCGTGAGCTCGTTGAAGGCCGGCATCACGAGGATCCGGGTCGGGCAGGCATCCTCTGCCTCCTCTCCTCCCGGGCCTTTTCCCCCGTCATTTCGTTCCCCCGCCCCGGCCCCCTTCTTCTCCCGGATCCCGCCCGGCTCACCCTCCTTCCTCCCGTTCCCGTTCCCGGTGAGGCCGAGGCACCCCTCGTCCACGGAGGTGAGGAGGTAGGCGCGGTCCCGGAGGGAGCAGCCCACCCCGTCCCGGAGGGCGACCATGGGGTGGTGGTGGCCGATGACGAGGAGGTGGCCGAGGAGCGCGGGATCGGGGTACGTGTGCCCGTGGAGATACCCGATGCCGTCGACGAGGGCCCCCCGCATGGGGAGGAGCTCCCCGTCCCGGAGGAACCGCTCTATCCCCCCGTCATGGTTCCCCGGCACCACCCTGAGGGGGGCGCGGGACCGGATCTCGTCAAGGAGGACGGGGAGCTCCCGGTACTCCTGCCGGGTCGTGAGGGGGACCGAGTGCTTCACGTCCCCGAGGAGGAGGACGAGGTCGGGCCTCCCCTCGGCGATGCAGGCGAGGACCCGGTCGAGCCTTCCCCTGCCCTGGCTCGGGATGTGGATCCCATGGGTGTCGAGGTCGGACTCGATCCCGATGTGGAGGTCGGCGATGACGAGGACGCGCAGGGTGTTCTCCACGACGAGGGCGGGCCCGTGGGGGAGGAAGTGGAGGGCCATGGGGCTACGCCAGCCTGAGGGTGCCCTTCCGGGGCGCGTAGCATTCTCCCTCGTCGAGGAGCTCCTTCACCGCGCCCGTCCCGGCCTCAGGGCCGATGCCGTGCCGGCCGAGCTCCGCGAGGACCTCTTCGAGGGGGATCGCCTCCTTCGGCCGGGCGGCGAGGAAGGCGAGTACGAGGGCCTTCGGGTCATCCTGCGGGACCCCCGGCTTCGCTGCCTGCGGGGCAGGGGTGACCGAGGCGAGGGCCGTGTCGATCATATCGGCCAGCTCCGCAAGGAAGGCCGGGGTGACCCGGTAGTGGAAGATTACCTGTAAGAGTACAGGGTCCTCCACCGCCCCGGCGAGGGCTGCGCCCAGACGTTCGAGTCGGCCGAGAGTCGCCTCCGCCGTGGCAAGGATCCAGGTGTCCCGCGCGGCCCGGTCCACCACGGCGACGGCCTCGGGGAAGAGGACCACCCCCCGTACAGGTCCCCGCGAGGAAAGGACGGGGGAGGCCGTGACGGAGACAAAGGCCGGGGGCTCAAGCTTCGCGAGGGCCCCGGTCACCTCGGGCCGGTGCCACCCGCTCGAGAGGGGGAAGGCCCCCGTCGGGTCGGCGACCCGGGCATGGAGGTAGTCCCCGCCCTTCCCCTCCAGCTCGGTGAGGGCCCCGGCGATGGTCACCCTCCGGGGGACGAGGCCCGTGGGGGTGAGGAGGGCAGGGCGGCCCCCGTCCCCGGCCCCCGGGACCACGAGGTCCGAGCGATCCAGCTCGCCTGCAAAGAGATACCCCACCTTCTTCTCCATGTCACGTCACCTCTGTCCGCGGGTATCAGCGGATGAAGGGTCTCCTCACCTCTCCCAGCTGAATACCTTCACCATGCGCACCTGAAAGTATAATTATCATTTCCCATCACAATGATACCTGTAGACCGGGAAGACCGGCCCGGCGAAGGGGTGCCCGACGGGGGTCCGGGGGACGCCCGGCGGCCCTCACGCACATTGTGCATAGATCTCTCCCCTCACGCCGCTTATACTGATCGCCCGAAGGGGGAACCAGGCTCGATGGAGGAGAACCACACCATCTGGATCGAGAAGTACCGCCCCGCGAAGCTCGCCGACATGGTAGGACAGGAGGAGATCGTGGAGCGGCTCCAGTCCTATGTTCAAAGCGGATCCATGCCCCACCTCCTCTTCACGGGGAGCGCCGGGGTAGGGAAGACCACGGCGGCGGTGGCCCTCGCAAAGGAGTTCTTCGGGGAGACCTGGCACACGAACTTCAGGGAGCTGAACGCCTCCGACGAGCGCGGCATAGACGTGGTCCGGAACCAGATCAAGCAGTTCGCCCGGACCTCCCCCCTCGAGGGGGCCTCCTTCAAGATCCTCTTCCTCGACGAGGCCGATGCCCTCACCCCCGATGCCCAGGCCGCCCTCCGGCGTACCATGGAGAGCTACGCGGCCAGCTGCCGGTTCATCCTCTCATGCAACTACTCCTCGAAGATCATCGACCCAATCCAGAGCCGGTGCGCCATCTACCGGTTCAGGCCCCTCGACCGGGAGGCCATCGCCGAGGAGATACGCCGGATCGCGGGCCGCGAGAAGCTCAGCGTCTCGGATGGTGCCCTGGACGCCATCGTGTACATCGCCCAGGGGGACATGCGGAAGGCGATAAACGCCCTCCAGGGGGCGGCCATCCTCTCCTCCTCCATCGAGGAGAAGATGGTGTACGAGATCACGGCGAGCGCCCGGCCCGAGGAGATCAGGGAGCTCCTGGACCTCTCCCTCGGGGGCGACTTCGAGGGTGCGGACCGGGTCCTCGACCGGCTCCTCAGGGAGCGGGGGATCGCCCCCGCCGAGCTCCTCGGGCAGTGCTACCGGGCCCTCGTCGCCCGTAAGATGGACCCCGCCCTCAAGGTCTGCCTCATCGATGCCCTCGGGGAGACCGACTTCCGGCTCTCGGAGGGGGCGGACAGCGAGATCCAGATGGAGGCCCTCGTCGCCCGGTTCGTGCTCGCGGCGCAGGGAAGGCGGTGACCATGGCGAAGGGGGCGGCACGGGAGGAGCAGGTCCAGGCCGAGGTGACGGATGTCGCGGCCGAATGGCGCCGGTTCCTCGTCAGGCGGTACAACCACCAGCTCGCCGAGCTACAGAGGGAGTACCCCCATAACCGGTCCCTGTACATCGACTACCGGACCATTCTCCCCCAGAAACTCGCCGATGCCGTCCTCGAGACCCCCGGGAAGGTCATCGAGGACATCCGGGATGCCCTCGTCCAGCACAAGACCATCGACGAGAAGGAGCGGGACCGGGTGAACATCCGGTTCACGAACCTCCTCGTGAAGACTCCCATCCGGGACATCCGGGCCGACCAGATGAACAAGTTCCTCACCGTGGAGGGGATCCTCAGGAAGACGACGGAGGTCCGGCCCCGGATCGTCGAGGCGGCCCTCCGGTGCACCTCCTGCGGGAAGATCACCACCATCCCCCAGGCTTACGGAAAGTTCCAGGAGCCGGAGTTCTGCCCGAGCTGCGAGAAGAAGGCGCGGATGGATCTGGTCGCCTCCCGGTCCCGGTTCACCGACTCCCAGAAGCTCAGGATCCAGGAGTCCCCCGAGGGGCTCCGGGGCGGGGAGCAGCCACAGACCATGGACGTGGACGTCACCGACGACCTCACGGGGAAGGTCGCGCCCGGGGACCGGGTGGCCATCAACGGGATCCTCCGGACCATCCAGCGGGTTACCGCCGGGGTGAAGGGGACCCTCTTTGACATCTACCTCGAGTGCAACTCCATCGAGATCTCGGAGAAGGAGTTCGAGGAGGTCTCCATCTCCGAGGAGGACGAGAAGATGATCCTTGGCCTCTCGAAGGATCCCCAGCTCCTTCGGAAGATCATCCGGTCCATCGCCCCCACCATCTACGGGAACGAGGACGTGAAGGAGGCGGTCGCGCTCCAGCTCTTCGGCGGCATCCCAAAGGAGATGCCCGACGGGTCCCACCTCCGGGGGGACATCCACATGCTCCTCGTGGGCGACCCGGGGATCGCGAAGTCCCAGATCCTCCGCTACGTGGTCACCCTCTCCCCACGGGGTATCTACACGAGCGGGAAATCATCGACAGCCGCAGGGCTCACGGCAACCGCTGTGAAGGACGAGTTCGGGGACGGGCGCTGGACCCTCGAGGCAGGGGCGCTCGTGCTTGCCGATATGGGGATAGCCGCGGTTGACGAGATGGACAAGATGCGGGCCGAGGACCGCACGGCCCTCCACGAGGCGATGGAGCAGCAGTCCATCTCGGTGGCGAAGGCCGGCATCACGGCGATGCTTCGCTGCCGGTGCGCCCTCCTCGGGGCGGCAAACCCGAAGCTCGGGCGGTTCGATGCCTACACCCCCATCTCCGAACAGATCAACATGCCGGCTGCCCTCCTTTCCCGGTTCGACCTGATCTTCGTGATGCAGGACCAGCCGGACCCCAAAAGGGACGAGGCCATCGCCGAGCACATCCTGAAGACCCACCGGGTCGGGGAGCTCATCGTCCAGCACGGTAAGAAGCCCATTCCCGGCGTGGACGACGAGTTCATCAAGCAGCAGCTCTCGCCGGTCACCCCGGACATCCCGCCCGCCCTCATGCGGAAGTACGTCGCGTACGCGAAACGGACCTGCTACCCCATCCTTTCAGACGAGGCGAAGGAGGCCCTCGAGGCTTACTACCTGAAGCTCCGGGGCCTCGCCGATGCGAACAAACCCGTCCCGGTCACCGCCCGGCAGATCGAGGCCCTCGTCCGGCTCGGGGAGGCAGGCGCCCGGATCCGGCTCTCGGACTCCATCGACCTCTCCGACGCGCAGCGGGTGGTCCACATCGTGGACACCTGCCTCAGGCAGGTCGCCTATGATGCCGAGACCGGGTCCTTTGATATCGACAAGCTCGTGACCGGCGTCCCCAAGTCACAGCGGGACATCATCCGGTCCATCAAGGAGGTCATCCGGGACCTGGGCGGCGAGAGCCGGGAGGCGAGGATCGACCAGGTAATCGAAATCGTGGCGAATCAGGGCTTCACGAAAGACAGGGTAGAAAAAATGATTGAAATGCTCATTAACCAAGGAGAGGCTTTACAACCTCGCTATGGATTGATTAAACTTATTGGAATGTGAAAGAATGGGACATCAAATTTTCAAGGATTATGAAATTCGATGCATTCACTGTAGATTTTTTACATCTGATCCCTCAAAATGGGGGGATAATTGTCCGGTATGCGATGAAGCGCTACCCAGAATCGAAATAAGGAAGAGAAGATTTGTCCCATCGAATCGAAGAACAAGAGAAGAATCAACCTGTCTAAAATGTCAGATGGAATTTTCTGAACATGATGAATATCGGAATGTAATGTATCGGAACTCAGAAGATGGAGAAATATTAGAACGTGATAGAAAACGGATTTGCGCTGACTGTTATGCAAGTCTGGATCCGGATTTCGAATGATCCCTTGGCAGCTTGTTGAAGTAATGGATACATTCAATTATTCTCTCTAGGAAGGATTGTTGATGATCACAGACCGCGAACGCGCCGCCTTCGAGGCGGGGATCAAGCTCGGGGCCCTCTACCACCAGTGGGTGGGGGCGCCGGTTTCCGTGGCCACGGCGGAGAGCCTGGAGAGGGCCATCGGGGAGAGCGTCGGGCTCCAGCCCGCCGTGGAGCAGGTGAAGGTGAGTCTGGACCGGGACCTCATGTCCCCGAACGCCTTCGGGTACAGCGAGGTTGCCGGGCTCATGTTCGACGTGGAGCTCATCACCCGCGTGGGAAAAGCCCGGTGCACCGCCACGCTCAGCCGGATGGAAGACTACCCGCTCATGAGCCTGGTGGCCTGTGACGAAGCCCCTCCTGGTTCCCGTCACCGATGACCATATCCACATCGACCCGGTGAACGGGCGCGGTCTCGGGGCGGCAAAGGACTTCCACCGGGCGGGCGGGACCCACCTCTTCCTCGTCTCGAAGCCCTCATGGTCCTTCGGGATTACGCCGGCGAAGGGAAAGGACTTTCTCCCCGTGTTCGAGAAGACCCTCTCCATCGCCCGGGACATCAGGGGGCTGGGCCTCGTGGTATTCCCCGTCCTCGGGGTCCACCCCGCCGAGATAACACGGCTCTCCGGGGGGATGGACCTCGCGAGGGTGGAGGAGGTCATGAAGGCGGGGCTCGACGTGGCGGCACGGTTCGTCGCCCGGGGGGAGGCTGTTGCGCTCAAGAGCGGGCGGCCCCACTACGAGGTGGCCCCGGAGCTGCTCGAGGCTTCGAACCGGGTCCTCAGGCACGCCCTGACCCTCGGCCGGGAATATGGCTGCGCCGTACAGCTCCATGCCGAAGGCGGGCCGTGCGCCGATGTCCCGGCGATGGCCCGGGAGGCCGGCCTCGACCCCGGGAGGGTGGTGAAGCACTTCGCGACCCCCGAGACCCCCCTCGTCCCCTCCCTCATCGCCCGGCACGAGGCCATCCCGGCCCTCGCCCGGGCGGGCCGGGGCTTCATGATGGAGAGCGACTATATTGACGAGAACTCCCGGCCCGGGTCGGTCATCGGGCCGAAGTCCGTCCCCCGGTTCACCCGCAAGCTCCTCGAGTCGGGGGACCTGTCAGAAGAGGCGGCGCACCGGATCCACGTGGAGACCCCGTCCCGCACCTATGGCGTGGAGATCCGGCTCCCGTAAGGCATCACCGGAGACCCCGTCCCGCCCTCTGCGGGGCCATAAAACTCATTCATCCCGAACTCGCCGGGGAGATCCGCCATTCCTGCTCCTCGGATCATCTTTTTCACCTGCGGGGATGCAGGAGTACGTGATGTTCCTGAAGGTCCACAGGACCCCGGACGGGGAGATCGTCGCGGTCTGCGACCGGGAGCTGCTGAATACCACCCTCGTCCACCGGGACGTAGAGGTCCGGATCGCGGAAGGCTTCTACGGGAATACCCCCGCCTCTGAGGAGGAGGTCCGGGCCGCCCTCGCCGCGGCCTCGAACGCGAACCTCTTCGGCCGGCGCACGGTGGAGGTCGCCATCGCCTGCGGGGCTGTGGACCGGGGGTGCGTCGTCCTCGTCGGCGGCGTCCCCCATGCCCAGGTCTTCAGGTTATAGGGCATTATGAGCATCCGGGAGTCCATCTGTCCCCTCTGCGGTGAGCCGTCGGAGGGGGACCTCTGCGGGAGGTGCAGGGCGGGCCGGACCCGGTGGATGGAGGTCTCCCCCCGGGCCGAGTGCATCACCTGCCCGACCTGCGGGTCCCGGAAGGCAGGGGCTGCCTGGCAGGACTCGCCGGTCCCCCGGGACGAGCTCGCGAGAGAGCTCGCCATCCGGGCGGTGAGGCTCGCACCCGAGGTCCGGGAAACGGAGTTCAGGGTTGATCTTTGGGAGAAGAGCCCGAACCGGACCATCGCCACGGTCCGGG
>Ga0335070_10005545_pt1 | contig 14842 bp, 11 predicted proteins | sample Lox_Sample_13_FD_206722 | JGI IMG/M metagenome (GOLD analysis project Ga0335070, IMG submission 206722) | Soil microbial communities from Loxahatchee National Wildlife Refuge, Florida, United States - Lox_Sample_1.3 | ecosystem: Environmental > Terrestrial > Soil > Wetlands | place: USA... | reverse complement strand
CTCCTTCGGGAGGAAGACTTCGCGTGCGCCTCACTGGCGATGCGGCTGCGTCGCCAGTTGCTTGCGTAGCAACTCTTCCACGTCGCCCATCTTGTCGCCCAGCAAATTCAGTTTCTGCGCCAACCCCTGAATCTCCGACTCAGCCCTGCGGTTCACGTCGAAGTCCAACTCGCTGCGCAGACGATCTTTTTTGTCCTGCCGGTTCTGGCTCATCATGATTACAGGCGCCTGAATTGCGGCCAGCATCGACAAAAACAAATTGAGGAGAATGAATGGGTAAGGGTCCCACGAGCGCTGCCCCATCCCCACGCTCACCGCGCTGTAAGAAGTGAGGACGATAAGAAAGGCGATGATGAACGTCCAGGAACCGCCAAATGACGCAACGCTGTCGGCAATCCGCTCCCCGAATGTCTCCTTTTCTTCGATCACCACGTTGGGATTGCGTGCCGCTCGCAGCCGCACCAGCCGTTGCGATGCGTGAAACTGCCGCCCCAGCACGGAAAGCATATCCATACCGGCGTGTGGCTTCCGTTCGAGCAGCACTTGAATATCTTTGCGATCGACCTCCACACAGACGGTCTCGTCAACCGCTTGCGCGTTTGTTTGGTGCGCTGTCTGATCAAGCAGAGAAGCGAATCCAAAAAACTCGCCGCGCGTCGGCTCGTCGACCACGATTTCCTGTTGGTCCTCGTCGACAGTGCTCACCCGCACGGTTCCCGAAACCATGACGTAGGCCGGCCCAGATGGATCGCCGATCTTCCATATTCGCTGTCGCGGGGCGAAGGTCTTCACTTCGACCTGGCTGGCCAGCACCGCCGTTTCATCGTCGTCCAGCAATGAGAACAACGGCACCTGACGAAGCACTTCGGGTTTGCATGGCACGGTGGAACCTCCGGGAAGTTACGATAGCTGCGCGATAAATAATAACCATAAAGGCGAGCTGTCAGTTATCTGTTCTCGGTTGCCGGTAAACTCGGAAGGTCCCACGGAATTCGAGAAGAGGAAGAACCTCTCTGCGCCTCCGCGGAACCTCAGCGCACTTCGCGGTCCAAGATTTCTCTCGCATCCGCACCAGATGCCAGCAATCTGGGGGTTGACTGAGAACTGACAACTGAGAACTGACAACTGATTTAGAATTTATCTTTCCATGTCAACGCATCTCACAGGCTCCCAAATCCGCCGCAAATTCCTCGACTTCTTCATCCAGAAGGGTCACCGCGAGGTGCATTCCTCTTCGCTCGTTCCGGCCAACGACCCGACGCTCCTCTTCACCAACGCCGGCATGAACCAGTTCAAGGACGTCTTCCTCGGCCTCGAAAAACGCGACTACAATCGTGCCACCACCTCGCAGAAATGCGTCCGTGCCGGCGGCAAGCACAACGACCTCGAAAACGTAGGCTTCACCAACCGCCATCACACGTTCTTCGAGATGCTGGGTAACTTCAGCTTCGGCGACTACTTCAAAAAAGACGCCATAGCGTACGCCTGGGAGCTGATCACCTCGCCCGAGTGGTTCGGCATTCCGAAAGAGAAGCTCTACGCCACGATTTTCAAAGGCGAAAACGGAGTGCCGCGCGACGCGGAGGCCTACGATCTGTGGCTAGACGTGGGTGTGCCCAAAGAGCGGATCTACGAGTTTGGATCGAAAGACAATTTCTGGCAAATGGGCGACACCGGCCCCTGCGGCCCCTGTAGCGAACTTCATTACGACATGGGCGTCATCGCCAGCGACCAGGGACATAAAGATTGCGAATTTGGGTGCGATTGCGGGCGGTACGTGGAGATCTGGAATCTGGTCTTCATGCAATTTGACCGCGACGCTACAGGGACGCTGTCGCTGCTACCAAAGCCGTCGATTGATACGGGCGCAGGCCTAGAGCGGCTGGCCGCGACGGTCCTGAATATTGGTGATCCGAAGAAGTTCTCAAACTACGACACAGATTTGTTTACGCCGTTGATCGCGCGCGCCGCGGAACTGACTGGGGTTTCGCTAAAGAAGGAAGAGGAAAAAGAAGCACACGCGAAGTCGGCCGCTTCGCTGCGGGTAATTGCCGATCACTCGCGAGCGGCGACATTTCTGATCTCGGATGGCGTAGTTCCTTCGAACGAGGGACGAGGATACGTCTTAAGAAAAATCATCAGGAGGGCGATCACTCATGGTCGATTGTTGGGGCAGACAAAGCCGTTCCTCCACCAAATGGTGTCCGCTGTCCGCGACCTAATGCATGATGCGTACCCAGAACTGGGCGAAAGCGCTGACCGGGTGTCGAAGGCGGTTCTGGCTGAGGAGACCCGGTTTGCGAACACGATTCAGGTTGGCCTTGACCGGTTGGAATTCGACATCAGGGTGTACGCACTCAACCCTAGCGGTCGCTCCTCGGCCGTTGATTCGATTATTCAGAATTCGGACAATATGCCGACACGTGAACTTGTTCAGCGAGTTACTGCGCTTGGTGCTGTAATAACCCTCCCCGGCGATTCGGCATTCAAGATCTACGATACGTATGGTCTCCCTAGAGATTTCATTGAGGACACTTGCCGGGATTACGGGATCAAGTCCGATCAGGCTGGTTTCGACCTGGCGATGGAGGAACAAAAAACTCGCGCCCGCGCCTCCTGGAAAGGCGCCGCCAAACAAACCGCCAATCCCGTCTACCAGCAGCTCCCAAAGTCCGACTTTGAAGGCTACCGCCGCACGCGCTCCGAAAACTGCACCGTCCTCGCCATCATCAAAGACGGCCAAGGCGCGCAGGAACTCAAGCCCGGCGACAAAGGCGAGATCATCCTCGACCACACTCCCTTCTACGCCGAGTCCGGTGGCCAGGTTGGCGACCGGGGCCTGCTCTACTCCGACGATCACAACACCGTCGTCGCCGAGGTCACCGGCACGTACGCGCCGATTCAGGGCGTCCGCGCCCACCAGGTCACTATGAGATCGAGGGTGCCCCACCCTTCCGCGTCTTCTGCGGAGGGTGGGGGTTTTGACTCTCTCCGCGTCGGCGACAAAGTCGACGCCGTCGTCAACGCCGACCTCCGCGCCGCCACCATGCGCAACCACACGGCTACGCATCTGCTCCATGCCGGACTGCGCGAGGTCCTCGGCAAGCACGTCAAGCAGGCCGGATCGCTCGTCGCACCCAATCACCTGCGCTTCGACTTCTCCCACTTCGCCGGAGTCGAAGACGAAGAACTCCAGGACATCGAAGACATCATCAACAAAGAAGTCCTGACCAACGAAAAAATCGAGGTCATCGAAAACGTCCCCATCGACGTGGCCGTGAACGAGTACCATGCCATGGCGCTCTTCGGCGAAAAGTATGGCGACCGGGTTCGCGTAATAAAAATCGGAGACTTCTCCACCGAACTCTGCGGCGGCACGCACACAAGTCAAACCGGCGAGATCGGCCTGATCAAAATTCTGAAAGAAGGCAGCGTCTCCTCCGGCGTGCGCCGAATCGAAGCGGTCACAGGCGAAGGCTCCCTCCAGCATTTCCGCAAGGATCACCAACTGGAAGGCGTAGTCGCAAGCCTGACGAGCAAAGAAGCCGACTCGCCCGCCGACGCGCTGCGCACCGAAATCGACCGCCGCGACGCTGAAATCAAGCGCCTGACACGCGAACTCGATCAGGCCCGCATGAAATCCGCCACGAGCAGCGCAGCCAACCTCGGCGACAAAATCAAAGAAGTACGGGGCATCAAGGTCCTGGCTCACCGAGCCGATAATCTTGAACGTTCGCAAATGCGCACGCTAGTCGACCAACTACGCGACAAGCTAGGCTCAGGCGTAGTCGTTATAGGCTCGGCCACAAACGGTACCGTCTCGCTGATCGCAGGCGTCACGAAAGATCTGACCGAGCGCATTCAGGCCGGCAAAGTAGTAGGCAAGGTAGCGGAGAAAGTCGGCGGCAAAGGTGGAGGCCGTCCGGACCTTGCCGAAGCCGGAGGCAAGGATCCCGCCGCGCTGGACTCCGCGCTCTCAGACGTCTACGGCATAGTAGAGTCGCTATTGAACTAGAAACTGAACCATTGAATCATTTAGTCATTGAGTCATTTAATCATTGAAGAGGTACTATTCGGCATGAGCCAATGACTAAATGACTCAATGATTAAATGACTAAATAATTCCATGGACGACCGTATTCACTTCTTCGAGCACAAGGGCAAGCGAATCCTCATGATCGACTATTCGCATGCCACCGCTGCGCAGATGCAGCTTCTACTCGAACACGTGCGCATCACCATCGCAAAAGAAGTCCATGGCTCGGTACTCACGCTTGCCGACTTCGAAGGCGCCGAAGTCGACCATACCGTCGCCATGAGGATTAAAGAAGTCCTGACCCTCGACCGCCCTTTCGTAAAGAAAGGCGCATGGCTGCACGCCGAAGCCATCCCGAAAGCCTTCATGGAAAACTTTCGCAACTTCTCCCAGCGGGAGATCGTGAAGTTCAAGACGCGGGAAGAAGCGCTCGAGTGGTTGGTAGAAGATTAATTCCCAGTCGCTAGATTAAGCTTCCAGGGGAAGCTTGGAACCGGCTTTCTTGCAAGATCACTGTTGTTGATCGAGCTTTACTCCATGTCGAGGACAGAAGCTCCAGTCTGCGTGAACGCGCTCCCCGCCAATGGGGCAGTAGCGCGGGGCGGTGAAGGATGTCAGTGGCGTCCGCCACAGGAAAACGGCTTCCGGCTCCCCTACAACGTCCTTAAGCACCACGGAAAAACTTCCCGGGTGCATTTCGTCGCCGATGGGTTTACCGCTCTTCGTCTTCGCGGGAAAGAACAAAAAAGCGAAGTTCTCTCCAGCGCGGCCCATGGCGTTGGCTAAGACTGGCTTCAGAATGTCTGCAAGGTTCTTTGCATCGCCGGTCAAATCAGAAATCGGGCCATATTCTTGGCCGTCAGAATCGCGAATGACAGTCTTTTTTAACAAGTCGGCCGGTGGGACATAGTCCAGGCTCGCAAGCGAACTAATCTTGCCGACAAAAACCCCGACGATCATGTAGTCTCTCAAAGCCTTCATCTGCTCGCGTGTTTTCTCGGCAGCAGTTCCACGTTCTTCCGCGGAACGAACCCAATATTCAAAGGGAATCCACCAAACCAATCCCGCGTAACCCTTCGAGTCGAGCCCCATCTGCGTTTCGCGAAGAACAGTTAAGTCGTCTGTAGTGTGCACGGGTGAGATAGTGTGGGCCGGGACCTCTGTTTTCTTGGCAGTCTCTTGTGCTTGGCCTAAAGCCAAAGAGCTGAAAAGGCAACCAGCAAGTAGTAGTACAACGAAATATCTCATCGGTCTCATAATCGCCTCAAGGGTTGGATATGCTTACGACACAGGCGGCAATCAAACAATTTCCCCGCGCCACAACTCAACTTCTCCACCGCAGCGTAATCGGTCCCGCCATCGGATGCCGAAATTCCCCGCCATTCTTCTTCACGTCCAGCATCGCGTTCTTCAATCCGAAGTACCACTTCGCCGGACGATCCGCGTCGTCGATCAGCATGAGATGCGGATTGTGCTTCAGCCCTTCTGACTGTAATTCCATCGTCCGCCGGTCCTGCTCGACAAATTTTGCGAACACGAACTTCAGTAAACTCGCCCCGAACGGAAACCAGCGAAACAAATTCCACGCCGCAACGACATCGATCCGGCAGCGGTTCCGCGTAACCGGAGTGACGGTCGTCAGGCTCGCAAACCAGTACTTCCCCGCGCGAATCACCTCCGACCGCATGTTCGGCAAAACAAAATCGATCGTCGTGGTGATCGAGTCCGCCTTCGCATACAGCCGCAAAAGTTTGTAGGGAGCGCTGTTGGAGCTCGGCGTGTGGGCGCTCATCCGGAAGCCATACGGAATCGGCTCAAAGTTTTTCTTCTTCTCGTGAATCGAGTGCCGCGTCCTCCACCACCAGGCCTGATGCACAAATGGCCCGTGCGCCGGATCCATCAACCCAATAATCCCATGATCGACCGAGCAAGGCAGATCCGCCGTAAGATACGCGAGCTTGTAAGCGTCACTGAATTTTGGAATCTCGGGCGCGGGGGAAGGAGCCGGCAAAGCTTTGGTGAATCCGGCGCCAGCAGCTGCAAGATCGGGCACAAAAACCCAAATGAACCCGTCCCGCTCCTCACACGGATAGCTCCCCGCATAAATGCGGTCGATCTTCAGCTTTTGATCTGCGACCAGCGACGGCACAGCCGTGCACTGCCCTGAATGCGCTTCGAATCGCCACCCGTGATACGAGCACTCGATCTCGCCGTTCTCAAATCGTCCACAAGAAAGCGGCATCCCGCGATGAGGGCAAGCGTCGCGCAAAGCAAACGGCCGCCCCTGTGCGTCGCGTCCCACGACAAGCGGCTGCTCCAATAGCATCGTCGAGAGCATCTCGCTGCGGTTTACGCCGCCGCTCGGCAGCGCCCGATACCAAAAGCCGAACAGCATCAGCGAGTCGGGCGTCTGCTGCTCAAGTGGAGATTCGTCAGCCATGGAACAAGGCAGGATAGCAGAAGGCGGCTCTTAGCTTGGAGTTCCTTATCTCAGCCGTGCGTGCAGATTCGCGTAAACTTCGCTGGCCTCGCCCGGCTGCTCAAGGTGCGCGAGATACAGTCGTCGCAGTGCCGGCGGCCCGAGCCGCCCTTCGAGATAAGCGTCGTACAAATCGCTCCCCAGTAGCGCGCCCAGCCGCTCGGTCGCATATGCCCATTTCTGCCCGGTAAACGCCAGCGCCCGCGTCCAGTCCGCACTCGCATGCCGCGACGTCCTCGACGAGTGCCGGTACCACGAAAGGAATTCAATCACGTCCACCACATCGGGATACTTGAGCCCAGCTTGCCGCTCCAGATCCTCGCATGTCAGGTCGTGCAACTCTTCCAAGTCTGCGTCGCGAAACGGCGCACGCGCTGGATGCAGCACACGCGATCCCATGCAGGCCAGCGCATGTTCGAGTACCGCCGCAAAGAATGCATCCTGCTGGCCGCGCAACTCGTGACGCTTCCCGTTCACCCGGTCCGGCAATCCGCGGCACGCGTGATGCAAGAACCGCGCCGCATCTTCAGTCGCCGACAACATTTCGAACTTCCGCACATAAAACGCGTTCAGCGGAGCAAGATATGCTCCTCCGCGCTCACCAACCTGATGCAGCATCGCCCGCTTTTGTGCCGCAGAAAACCCTTTGCGCGAGAGCAACCGCCGCAACAGCGCGTCCGAATTCCGCGAATAGACCTCTGGCATCAGATCGACGAGCAAGCGAGGCTGCGTCGAGTTGTGCGGTGAATACTGGTTGATATCCAGAAACCGCACCAGGCCGTCGATCAGGTTGTAAATCGTCGGCCCGAGGTCCGGGCCGCTGTCATCGCCGCGTCCCCAGCGATCCAGGCAGAGTCGGTAGTTTTCGTATTTCTCAAGTGGCGTGGCATTGAAGACACAAAGCACGTTGGGACTAACCGCGACAGCCTCGACGCAATCGCTCGCCTCGCCCGCCGCCCGCCAATAGAGCGCGTCGACATTCTGCAAAACTGTGAGCACTGTTCGCGACCGAGCATCAGCTTTCAATCCGCTCTCTTCGAGCCGTTCGGCCAAACGGCAAGGCAAGTGCTGCGGTGCCAGGTGCGATTCTCCAAACAAAACAAAGATCAGCGCGTCCGGGTGCGCCCGCCGCATCTCCACGATCTTGTCCGCCGCATGCCGGTCTCGCGCCCCGATCTTCCGCAGATCCTCACGCGGCATGCAGTCCAGACCATAGATCGGCGCGCCCTGCTCCTGCGCTGCCGAAAGCACATCGAAAAACGGAGCCCAGTCATAGCCCCAATCCAGATCGAAGCGAATTCGCTGCCGCAGCTCGCACTCGTCAATCTCGCCCCGCTGCCATTCATCGACAATGTGCTGGTCACGCGCAAAAATTGTCTCCAGTCCCAGTGCGATCGGCCTTCCGCGCAACCCAGGGTCTCGTAACAAAGACGCCAGATAGCGCTGTGAGGTCGGCAGTGCATGGTAGTCGCCAATCAGAACAATTCCCGACTCGCCGATCCGAGCCCGCACCCCATCGTCTCTCAATACACGTTCATACGACCGGTAGGCATCGCGAAAATCGCGCACGTACTTGCGCATAGACGAGTTGTCGTTCGCGCGAATCTCGCGTTCCACTCCCGCCAGCGCGTGGAGTTGCGCCACGCTGCGCCGCGATCGTAATATCCCCGTCGTTGCCATTTCTTCCGAGACGCTCTCAGCGCGTCTTGTCAATTCCTGTCGGCCGGTTGCTTGACTTCTCTTTGATGCCTCCCTATGCTCGAAACGTTTCGCGGTCTTAACTGTAGGGAGCCTCAACTTTGCCTTTACCTCCGCCGGAAAACCTTACGGTCGCCACCACCGGGGCCAGCGGATCGCTCTTTCTAAAGCACTTTCTTCTAACCGTAGAACGCGACACCCGCGTCAAGACGGTCAACTTCATCGCCTCCGACAGCGCCCTGCGCGTCCTCGCCGAAGAACTCTCCATCGAAGGGCGCAGTGATCTCCTACGCCAAATCATCGGCACTCACCCGCAGAAAATTCACCAGCAATCCAATGCTGACATCGGCGCCAACATCGCCAGCGGTTCTTACCCTTCTGACGCCATGGTTATCATCCCGTGCAGCGTTGGAACATTAGCTCGCGTCGCCAACGGCATCGCCTCGCACCTCATCGAGCGCGCCGCCGACGTAACTCTCAAAGAGCGCCGTCCCCTCGTACTCTGCGTCCGCGAAACGCCACTCAACAAGGTCCACATCCGGAACATGTCTCTCGCCGCCGACGCCGGAGCCACGATCTTTCCCCTGATTCCGACCTTCTATAACCACCCCGCCAGCCTCGATGCCATGGCGCAGGCGTTCGCGAATCGTGTGCTGGGACACCTCGGCTTGCCTCAGCCGGATGCCTACCAGTGGGGAGTGACCAACTAGCGGCCAGCAAGAAATGCCCAACCGACAGCTCGGCTTCTCATTGATTTCTAACTGTGATTTCAGTCTAGGGGTGGGGCACGTCTAAAGGTAGGTCCCAGGCGGGCATGTCCAGCCCGTGTAATCTTTGGTTGTAGCACTTGAGATCGCGCCCCCGAACCATCCGTTTTCCTCGGCAATCCAAGCCTCGCTCTCACGCGCTTCGTCTTACACCTGCCTCACCGGGAGGTCTATTCGCAATCGAGATCGCCGACTCCGGCGCTCCGTCACTCCGCACGCGCGTCATCTCCCATTCCCCGCGATAGCGCGGCAAACTGCCGGGATAATTCTTCTGTAGATACTCGATCAGCTTCTCGCGCACCAGGCAACGAATATCGAACGCATCGTCCGAATTGCGCGCATCCATCAAGGCTCGAACCTGCACAGTATGCTCCGATGCGTCGGTTGCCTGCAGCGCGCAGACTTTTCCTCCCCAAAGTTTCGTTGACTCGCAGACTCGCTTGAGTTCCGCCCGCAATTCTTCCATCGGCACGGTGTAATCGACATAAAGGACCGTGTTCGCCAGCAGGTCGCTGCTCGTACGCGTCCAGTTCTGGAAAGGATGGTCGAGAAAATATGCCAGCGGCAGCACCAGCCGCCGTAGATCCCAGATGCGTACCGTCACATACATCGTCCCGATCTCTTCGATCCATCCCCATTCGTCCTCCACCACAACCGCATCGCCCAATCGGAACGGCTGCGCAAATGCGATCTGCACGCTGGCGATCAGGTTAGCCAATGTTTCTTTCATCGCCATGCCAACCACCAACCCTGCCAATCCTGCTGAGGCCAGCACGCTTACGCCGATGTGTTTGATTGCCGGAAAAGTCATCAGCATAATGGCGAGCGTAACGATAGCCACAACCACGATCGTGATCCGCCGCAGCATCAGAAACTGCGTCTGCACACGTCGCGCCACCAGATTGTCAGCGACATCGACTCGGTACCGCTCCGCCAAAATGTCCGCGGCAATATCCACCGACAAAATCACCAGCCAGGCAAGCGCCGCGATCAATCCCAGTCCGGTGATGTGTTCGAGCGCTGACATCAACATCGGTGGCAACGGCAAACCGGGCAGGACGACAAGCACGGCCAGCAGAGGAAAAATCAACCGCGTCGGTCCTTCGCCATGCTTGATCAGCGACTGATCGAGCACCGCACCCTTCCGTCGCGCCAGCCTGCGCAATAGCCAGAAAACAATGAAATGAAGCACCATCGCAACCACGATGGCCAGCGCGATAAACATCGCTGAGAGCAGCAGGTTATGCCAATTTTGCGCGAAAAATCGAATCATGCCGCCATTTGGATGCGCGCCAGGCAGGAGAGTTTGGAAGTGTGCCAGCCCCACAGTCATGGAGCGCCCTTCGTCGCAAGCGTGAAATCAAACGTTAGGGATGGTCTTATGGATGGCTTATAGACTGCACCGATTCCAGTCTCTGCAATTCGGCAAGCGCCGCGGAATTCTCTGGATGCGCTTCAATTTCAGTCTTGAATTCCGCCCTCGCCTGTTCACCAGCGTCTTGCCGTTCGTAGATCAGTCCGGCAACGAAGTGATATCCGCGAGCGCCGGGGCTGAGTGCGATTGCGTGGCGCGCATTTTCCGCGGCCTCGCCCAGTTTCGCGAGCTGAAGGTCGGCGAGCGCCAGATAGATGTACTCATCCGGGTCGCCGGGATCGATCTGGATGGCCCGCTTCAGGTACACTTCCGCGCCCGTGAAGTTGCCGGTTTTGTAATACGCGTATCCAAGGTTGTAGTTCGAACGCCAAAACGAAGGATTCCGCTTGAGCACTTCGAGATAAAGAGGAAGCGCACGTTCAGGCTGATTCGCCTCCATCAGCGCATTGGCGAGATTATCGCGCACCGTCAGATTCTGCGGCGCCGATTGGAGCCCGTGCGTATAGAGGAGGATGTCGCTCGCCCATTGCGTCTGCTGCGAGAGGGTGAGGGTTGCCATCGCGATCCCTACGGCGCTGGCTGCTATCGCAGGAAGCCACACACGCGCCCTCGAGTCCCGCCCCTTGCTCGCAACCTCGCGCAACAACAAGCCGACAAGCAGCGCGAACCCGGCCGACGAAAGATAAAGATACCTGTCATGAACGATGTCCCCTGGCGTGAGTGCCCGGAGGTCAAGTACAGGCAAAAGAGGGACCGTCATGAGCACGACGGCGAAACCCGCGATGCTTCTTGAACACTCACGAATGAATCGGAGCGCCAGTGCTAATGCACCTCCGCCGAGGCAAAGTCCTAGCAGCGGCTGGGCCACTCCGTGCACGGTGAAGCTCGAAACGTAGTCGAGCGGATAAAACTCACTCAGCCCAACCGGCCAAACCAGATGTCGGGCATAGAACCACACCACCGAAGGCCATGTGAGGATCACCTGCTTCCAGGAGAGATGGATCTCAGGATGCGACCACCCATGCAGAGCCCAGAAACGCAATCCGAGATATGCGATCGCAATGGCGGCAAAACCCGCGCAGTCCCGGAATGCAACCAAAATTTTGTTCGTCGCGCCGCGACTCGAGTTGTCGACCGGTGACTCCACAATGGCGGCAGCAAAAATCAGCGCCGGCAGAACGACTGCCGTCTCCTTTGACAGCAGCCCACCCGCAAACAATGTCAGCGACAAGATGGCTGCGCCCAGCTTCCCCGTACTCCGCCACTCAAGGAACAACAGCAGGCTTCCCAGAACGAAGCACGTCATCAACGGGTCTGAAACGCCCGAGATCCAGGCGACGCTCTCGATATGAGACGGCGCGATCCCAAACAAGACCGCCGCGCCGAACGCCACCAGCCTGTCCCGGCCCAGCCGCTCCGCCAGCCGAAAGACAAGGAACGTCGCCAGCACATGACAGAGGACACTTGTCGCATGCCAGCCCGCGGGTTCCGGGCCGAACAATACGTAGTTCAATCTCAGCCATAGCAGCAGCAGCGGACGATAGTAGTTCCCGCCTGCCCCCGGATGGATCGCCGCCAAGACATGCGAACTGAAATATTGCGGCAGGTAGCGCCACTCATGCAACGCGGGGCTCTTGAAGACCTGCAACACATCGTCATACACAAAACCAAACGACAGCGTCGCCACATAGACCAAAGCCGTAGCGGCGCAAATTAGAATCTCCGGCACCCAAGGTCGGTCGAACCAGCTTCGGTTCAGCTCTGGAGGCGTGTACTCGCCCGGTTCCCCATCCGGCGCCTTCACAGTGACCCGCAACTCCACGCTCAGCGGCTTAACAGCCGCTTTAGCCGAGACGTTTTGTCGGTCGCTCTTCATCGCCGAGAGTAGACGCAAGAATTGCCTATCTCCCGCGAGACTAACCACTTACGCCGCTCTCCGCAAATTACTCTCGTGCGCGCCAAACTCCGTGCTGCGCGCCCCCATTGACCATTTGGGTTCCGCCCTTCACCCGATTGACTTGCACCTTATTTTCGTACTACTCTGCGCTTACACCGGAAAGGAGGTGGTCGGATGCAAAGTTCAGATTCTCATTGTTGTGGCATTACCAGACCAGGTGAGGTGGCTCAGACTTAGAGCGGTTGCTCTAAGAGGTGTTTCTGTGGAGCCTTGGTCAGGCGAAACAGAACATTCTCTCGCAAACCATCCGTGAGTATGGGACTGATCCTCCCAGCGCATGTCGCCGGGAACCGGAACAAAGCGAGGGGCCACGAAGAGTGACCACCTCAGTCAATCCCAAACAGTCCACCGAACAGCCCGCAGGCTAATATGGCTTGCGGGCTGTTTTATTGAGGCAGGCGTCAGGTCGCAGGTTCCGAGGAAAATCCAAGGCATTGGGCAGACGCGCAGTATGACCACAATATCCCTGGCTATTCCTCGAAAAAAACACACTCGAGACTCAAGGCCTACTTCCCAATCGCGTCCAGCACCGCCTGATTGATCGCGTAGACCGTCCCATCCGCCCCGATCACCGTCGGCGTATAGGCCTCCCCAACGCCCTTCGACAGCGTGATCACCTCCGTGAACGAATTCGTCGTCATGTCCCAGCGATACAGCTTCCCATCTTCGCTGTTCGCCAACACCGACTTCGAGAACGGATCGATCGCGGCCGCATTGATGCACCACTCGCGCACGCCGCCAGGGCAGTCCTGATCCGGCGTCACACCAAGCTGCGTCAGCACTTCGTTCATCACCAGCGTGCTCGGAATAATCGGGTCGTGCTCGGTCGCATTCGGATCCAGAATCGCAATCTTGTTTTGTCCAGTCCCGCTTCCAATTCCGCAATAGTTGTTGTATTTCGACATCAGCAAGTACGTCGAACTCCCGTGGTAGCTCGGCACCATCGATGCCGGCACAATCGACGGCGTGTCATCCCAGCCAAAGCTGCCCGGAATTTTCGTCTGCGTCAGGTCGGCGTTGAAGTGCAGCAGCCAGCCGCGATCGTTGTGGTTGGGAAAGGGATTCTCGATCACACCGAAATATACATCCCCGTCCGGGCCCACGGTCGGCGAAGCCGAACTCGCGTCGAAAATGATCGCGTTCTGCCCCGACGACGGGTCCTTCAGCAAAACCTTGTTGATCACCGCCAGCGTCACGCTATTGAGCGCGAGCAGATAGCCGAATTCGCCGTTGTCAACGGTAACGTACAGAATGCTCCCATCCGGCGATAGAGCCGGCGCAGCGCTCATCGAAACCTCAAACACCGAGGAATCTCCACTCAAGCTCGCCGCCGACGCCCACGTCCCGGTGCCGTCGGCTGCAATGCGCGCCAGGCCGCCTTGCAGATTCAGCGGGGTCGGACCCAACGTTAGAAAACCAAAAAACAAATTCCCGCCCGGATCGGTCGATAGCGGCGTGTTGATCTGCACGTTCGCTTCATAAGCGGCCTTGTTCTTCTTGAAATTTTGAACTCCATAAAAATACAGCTTCGTGACTTTCTGCTTTTTCAGGTCCGGATTCGGCCGGGCGATCACGCGGCCGGCGATATCGGGAACGTAAAGCGTGTTGCCCGAGATCGTTGCTCCCAGCCCGGGTACAAACGTTGCTCCAGGCGCCTGCCATCCGGTGTTCAATTGCCAGACCTTCTTTCCGGTGGTTGCATTCATCGCTTGCACGCGAAAACTGTTGTTGCCGGTCTTCACCGGAACGATCACTGTGTTCGCGGCGGTAACCAGTGGCGAACCGTAGTGGATGAAAATCTCCCCCTGCGGCGGAAACAAATCGACGGGCGTTTTCCAATGAATCTTAGTGAACGGTTGCGACTCCACCTCTGACAGCGAGGTATGCTGCTCGTCATGTGAGTGTGTCAGCCACGCCCCACTCTGCGCGAACGCACTCGCACCGCATAAAATTGCCCAAACTCCAAAGACAATCAAGACATTGACTGCCCACATTTGTACTGTTCTATTCTTTGCTTTCATGCTTTTCCCACTCCCCCGGAGAGCCGCATTGGACGCGGGAATTACCCGCGCGGCCGCGTAACAGCGTAGCAGTGTAACTCGCCGAACTTGTCAACGGAAGGTAAAAAGGCCTGTCCAGAGAATTTGCGAGAAAAACTTTGCACTCCAGATAGGTCAGAAGTGAGAGGTGAAAATCAAACCTCGGGTTCTAACGTCTTAACCCTGATCTCTGACCTCGCTTCCTTCCAGTTCCGCTGGTGCAAAGAAGACAAGCACTTCCAGTTCTTCAATGATGTCGTAAAACCTGTGCTCCCGCTGGGCGTCAACAAAAATGACCGAACCCGCCCGTACCTCGGCATCTGCGCGCGTTTCCCCCGAATCAATCTGCATGCGGCCGTGCCCCCGCACGACGTAATACATTTCGGCTTCATGATGAGGCTTCTGAGGATCGCGCGCTCCCGCGCCCAGTACATACACGCCCGCGCTCATGGCCGGCACCCGCAGAAATTCAAAATAGAGTTTCCCGCGGC
>Ga0335070_10005544_pt1 | contig 14843 bp, 12 predicted proteins | sample Lox_Sample_13_FD_206722 | JGI IMG/M metagenome (GOLD analysis project Ga0335070, IMG submission 206722) | Soil microbial communities from Loxahatchee National Wildlife Refuge, Florida, United States - Lox_Sample_1.3 | ecosystem: Environmental > Terrestrial > Soil > Wetlands | place: USA... | reverse complement strand
ATGGTGCATCGAAAGGAAATATTGCCCTTTTAAAAGAGTCCGGACTGTCTGAGGATGAATATTGGCTGCTCCGAAACAAGCTCATCGAACAAGGAAAGATCGGAAAGGGTAGAGGTAAAGGCGGATCAGTCTATCGCTTAACGATTGACAAATCGGTCGAGAAGCAATCTAAGAAGCGCCAGAGAAAGAGTCCAGAAAGCGACCTTTATTCAGACTTCGAGAAGTGGCTGAATGATTTTTGGACCAAAGACGCGAATCTAACTTGGTTCAAAGTTGAAAGGACCGCTCACCAAGGCAGTAGCAAAAAGGTCAGAGGCAAATGGACACGACCGGATTTTGCAGTGGTGGCTGTTAATACCTATCGGTACTTTCCAGGGAAGTTCCTTGAAGTTGTCAGCTTTGAGGTGAAACCGAACCTGCAGGAGGCCTTGGCAGGTGTGTTTTGAGTGTGCAGCACATTCAGTCTATGCGAACCGGTCCTTTTTAGCAGTTTACCTTGAGGATGAAGGCGATTCTGAATCTGAAGAGTTCGCTAGAATCGAAAGAGAGTGTGAAAGATTCGGCCTGGGGTTAGTGACCTTTACTGACCCTGATGACATGGAGAGCTACGAAGTCAACGTTGATGCGAGTCGTCGAACGCCCGATCCAAGCGAAGTAGATAAGTTCATTGCCTCTCAGCTTAAGGAAAACACCCAAGAACTAGTGTCAAAGGCAATCAAGTAGTAGGCACATCTACCGATTACATCGCTAATAGGCACTGGTTAACGTTGCTGCCTACGAGTGAGATTACCTCGCATTCCGCCCACCCTTTCGCAAAGAACGCGAAAGGATGGGGCACCCCCTTGATCTGAGCAGTGCTCGGGGGAAACGTGTGCTCCCCTAGCCGGGTGCGCCACCCTCTTCGCGAAAGGATGGGAAAGGGTTGCGACGGTTCACTGGTGATCAGCAAGGCTCGTGACAGACAGCACTGTTAGTGCGCAATCTCCATTCTGATTCGATAAACCTCATCACCTTTAAGAGCCAGTGCATTGAACACACTAGGACTTTCAAAAGCGAATCCCATCTGCTCCTGTACCGTCGTTTCAATTCCACTATCGAGATCGACGGCCGAAAATGTATAAGTTGCGCCCCGGAAGGAACGAAAGCCCTTGTCCAGCATCGCTTCTTGTCCGTCTACAACGAGAAATGTCTTGCCAGCAAGACCGGCAACGTAAATCAGATGCCGCGAGTCCGGACTAAAAGCAGGATCCATCACGCTGTCATATTCTTTTTGGGCGACGCTGTCGACCACCACGAATGTCTTTTTCTTCTTTGGATCCTTACTCGCGGTGTTGGCAAGCCGTTTGCTATCGGGGCTGAAAACCAGAGTACCGAGTGTCTCAGATTCGAAGGACTCGGCCTGGTCCACCATCAGGTGCCATTTGTTGGAGCGGAACACCCAATACGCGACACGACTGCCATCGGGACTGTACTGAATCCAAGGCATCAACGGTCCATCAAACCAAGCCCCTTCGATGCCATCGGCGACAATCGCATACGTGGCGCCGCGAGATTTATAGCGAAGATTCGGAAGGATCTTCCCGTCCAGGAAACCACCCTGTGATGCTGCGTAGGCGACTCGCTTGCCGTCTGGGCTGAAGCAGGGATGCCCTACCCAATCGTACTGTTTGCCTTCGGCTCCGTTGCTAACGATGAACTTCTTGGCTCCCCGCTTAGCCATGTAGGCGACACGCTTTCCGTCCGCGCTGAAAAAGGGCCTACTCACTCGGTCGAATCCGGTGCCTTTGATCTCGCCCACCGTGACGTCTTCAACTTTGTTTTGCCTGCTGACGTAGGCCAGCTGAGCGCTCTCCGGGCCAAATTCCAAGCCCGATATTTCTCCCTCTCCCAGATTGCGTTCTTTGCCGTCCAGCACGAGCACCCAGGCGCGTCCCCGCTTAGCGGCATATGCAAACTGACGTCCGTCCCCGCTAAAGACAAAATCTCCGATTGAGTCGTACTCAGTTCCCTCAGTCCCGTCGACCACCAAGATCTGCTTGTTTTTGTGAGTAACTGCAACGTATGCGAGGCGTTTGCTGTCCGGACTGAACTTCAAACCAAAAACATTGCGTCGACCCTCAGTGTCATACAGCACTGTGCCAACCTCTTTGTACCGTTGGCCTTCTGTTCCGTTGAGTACGACTACCGTATCGCCACCGAGCGACGCGGCATAAGCTACGCTCCTTCCGTCAGGGCTAAATATTGGGCTGCCGACCCATTTATAAGTCCGGCCCACTATCCCGTCGACCACGATCGAATCCTCGTTGCGATAAGCAAAATGCTTTCCGTCATTGCTGACTACAAAGTCGGCAATGCTGAACCCCTTCGGAGTTTTCCAGACCAGCGATTCGGAAAAGCTTAGGGGGTCGACGATCTTGGAGCCTTCTGTTCCGGGAATCGGGCTGCCCGGAAGTGTGGATTTTGTCTCTGACGTCGGCGCTGATTGTTGCTGAGCTTGCGCAGCCCACGGAAGAATAAAGCCGCAACCAAGAATTGCGAGGCACAGAGTAATGGTCTTCATGCGTCGCTCCTTTCCTGCCGGTAAACCTGCGGGACCTACTCGCACCTTATGCGGACTGAATTTCCGTTTCGATCCGTTCCGAAAATGGGTACAGAGGACGGCACTCGGCCCGCGAAAGGCCTGGGTGCCTCTTCGAACCAGCCTGGAAATACTTCTTCCAGTCAAGAGGCCATGTTGTGAGCCGATGCCGCACCTGGGGCGTGCAGACTTCGCCCAGCAGTCGTGGATTTCTAACGGAATATTACCGGCACATTACAGTCACTAGCGCGCATCTCCGTCTGTGATTTTGATCACTACTGTTGGGCAGGTTGGGTGAGGTAGGTAGGTGGGTGGATAGCCACAGTTGGACTCATTTCGCCATCCCTTTCCAACCGACGCGCAAGGGATGGGGCGTCCGCAGACTTGTCGTTCAAGCCGACCCACGGCCCGCAATCCCCCCGGATGTGCAACCCAGGGCTCGGCTGCATATAATGGCACGTCTTATCCAACATTCATCAACAGGAGCTGGCTATCTCCATGCCAAACCTTGGGGCTCGTACGCTGTTCGGTTTTTTCCTTCTCTTTGCTGCCTTCGTGCTCGTACCGTTTCCCGCCCACTCCCAGCAATCAACCACGACGCAAGCGCTGCCTTTCATGAACCCTGCGCTGCCTTTGGAGCAGCGCCTGGACGACCTCATCGGCCGCCTCACCCTGGAAGAAAAAGTTGCGCAGATGCGGGACCATGCCGCCCCCATTCCGCGACTGGGCATCCCCAAGTACGACTGGTGGAACGAGGGCCTGCACGGAGTGGCCTTTGCCGGCTACGCAACGAATTTTCCGCAGGTGATTGGAATGGCCGCCACCTGGGATACCGACCTCGTGCATCGTATGGGCGAAACCGTCTCCATCGAAGCTCGCGCCAAGTACAACCAAGCCATGCGCAATGACCAGCACGAGATGTTCTTCGGTCTTACCTTCTGGGCGCCGAACGTGAACATCTTTCGCGATCCCCGCTGGGGGCGCGGCCAGGAGACCTACGGCGAAGATCCCTTCCTCACCGGCCGTATGGCGGTGGCCTTCGTCACAGGCATGCAGGGAAACGACCCCAAATACTTCCGGGTAGTCTCCACTCCCAAGCACTATGCCGTGCACAGCGGGCCTGAACCTCTGCGCCACGGATTCAATGTCAATGTCTCGCCGCATGATCTCGAGGACACCTACGTTCCCGCCTTCCGCGCTGCGGTCACGGAGGCGCACGCCCAGTCGGTGATGTGCGCTTACAACGCCATCGATGGCGCGCCCGCCTGCGTCAACACCATGTTGCTAGGCGATCATTTGCGCAACGCGTGGAAGTTTGACGGCTACGTAGTGAGCGACTGCGCCGCCGTCGCTGACGTGAATACCGGACACCATTACGCTCCCGACATGGCTCACGCGTCCGCGGCCGCAGTGAAAGCTGGCACTGACCTCGAATGTGGCTTCGGTCCGGGGCAGGCCTTTCCTGCCCTGGTTGATGCGGTACATCAGAAACTGATCACGGAAGCCGAACTCGACAACGCCTTGCGTCGCCTGTTCCGGGCGCGATTCCAACTCGGCATGTTCGATCCGCCGTCCAGCTATGCCTACGGCGGCATTCCTATGAGCGAAGTCAACTCGCCCGAGCATCGGCAGCTTTCGCTACAAGCGGCGCGGGAATCGATGGTCCTGTTGAAGAATCAAAACCACACGCTTCCCCTGAAGACGGATATCGCTCGCATCGCGGTGGTCGGTCCCACTGCGGAACTGGTTCAGGCGCTGCAGGGCAATTACAACGGACCGCCGCCCTCTCCGGTCTATCCACTCGAGGGAATCGAAAAGCGCTTCTCTTCGGCCCAAGTCGCGTATGCGCAGGGCTCAACTCTGGTCGATGGTTTCGCCATGCCCATCCAGCACACCGCGCTTCATCCGGCCAGCGGCTCCGGCTACGGGCTTACCGGCGAGTACTTCAGCTCCGAAGACCTCAGCGGACAGCCGGTGCTCACGCGCACCGACCGGAACATCAATTTCAATTGGGACAAGGTGGTTCCAGTCGATGGTCTGCAGCGCAACAACTACTCCGTGCGCTGGAGCGGAACCTTCACTCCACCTGCTCCCGGCGAATACAAGCTGGGTGTGCGCGTCAACTACTGCTACGCCTGCGAAAACGCGGAGGGCTTCCGGCTCTATCTGGATGGGAAATTGCTGGTTGAAAACGATCGGCAGAAGACTGGCGAGCGCGGCGCGGTAATCGAGGCTACGGTGCAGTTCGGCGACGCGCAGCCACACCCCATCCGCCTGGAGTACCTGCACGGCACCGGAAGCGCCGGCATTGATCTCGTATGGCAAGCGCCCGCGGCGGTGCTGCGCGACCAGGCGGTTGAGGCAGCCCGGCAGTCCGACGTGACTGTCGCGTTCGTTGGCCTTTCGCCCTCGCTTGAAGGCGAGGAAATGCCGGTGAAGCTTGAAGGCTTCAGCGGCGGCGACCGCACGTCGATCGACTTGCCGGCCGCACAGGAGGATTTGCTGAAAGCTCTCGGTGCCACCGGCAAGCCGCTGATTGTCGTCCTGCAGAACGGCAGCGCTCTCGCGGTCAACCGGGCACAGGAGCATGCCGACGCAATCCTCGAAGCCTGGTATCCGGGGGAAGAGGGCGGCACGGCAATCGCCGAAACGCTGGCCGGCGACAACAACCCTGCCGGACGTCTTCCGCTGACTTTCTACTCGTCGTTGAGCCAGGTTCCGCCCTTTGAGGAATATTCCATGCAGGGCCGGACTTACCGCTATCTTTCAGCTAAGCCGCTCTACGGCTTCGGCTACGGACTCAGCTACACCAGCTTTGCCTACAGCGATTTGAAAATTGCACCACAGGTCAAGGCTGGCGACCCGGTGACGGTCGAGGGTGACGTGAAAAACACGGGCTCCGTGGCGGGTGACGAGGTCGTTGAACTCTACCTCACGCAGCCCAAAGCTTTTGAGACTCCTCTGCGCGCACTGGCTGGCTTTAAGCGCGTGCACTTGGCGCCGGGTGAGTCGGCTCACGTCAGCCTTACCCTTGATCCACGCTCTTTGGGTCAAGTGGATGGCAAAGGCAATCGCGTGATTCTGCCCGGCGAATACACGGTTTCGCTGGGTGGCGCACAACCCCAGGACTCCGCGTCTGCTCAAACCGGCAAGTTCAAAGTCAAAGGTAAGGTCACGCTGCCCAAATAGAAGACGGTGACAGAGTACTGAGGGGATAACCTTTCGTCCTGCTTTTTACACACACGTGTCTTTGCGGACACAGTGCTGCTTCGTGCGTGGTCTTAACTCCTGTTCTTACAAGAACCCACGCTGGACTCCTTCTTGCTGAGGAATTCCCTGACAACCTGTCACGGGAGGACATTCCCTTGCTTCGTCATATCGCAGCCCTGATTTTCATTTTCATTTGCACCACCGCGGCCTGGCTGATTCTTGGTTCGACCATTCTGTACCGTACCGAAACCAGCGATGAGCAACTCAAAGGCCGTGTCGGTTCGACTTGGGGAACTGCTCAGGAGCAGGCACCGCCCACCGCCACCTATACCAAGACCGAGCTTTCCACGGTGGTCTTCCAGGACCACGGCAAGACCGAATCCCGCACGGAAAAGCTGGATCACGAGATGCCACTGTCTCTGGAAGCTTCCCGCATCAACGTTACTCTCAATTTAGATCACCGCCAGAAAGGGTTGCTATGGTACAGGACCTACGTTGTCGATTTCGCGGGAGACTACAACTTCAACAATCCTACCGAGGCGCCCGCGCCCTTCCGTTTCCACCTCCCTCTGCCCGCGCAAAAAGCGGTGTACGACGGCCTGACCGTTGCCGTAAACGGCCGTGTGCTCCCTATCTCCACTAGCGACACTGGGGCCAGTGCCGAAATTACCATCAGTCCCGGAGAGGCGGCAGCACTGCATGTGTCCTACCGTTCTCAGGGACTGAATTATTGGCGTTATAAGCTGGCCGATGGCGTTGCCAAAGTACATGACTTCACCCTTGTCATGCACACTAACTTCAAAGACATTGATTTTGCCGACGACACGCTCTCTCCCACCTCGCGAGAGCTGAGTGCAAAAGGCTGGGACCTAACCTGGCGCTACAGTGACTTGGTTTCCGGCTTTCCGATCGGCATGACTATGCCGGAGAAACTACAGCCCGGCCCGCTCGCCGGCCAGATCAGTTATTTCGCCCCCCTGTCCCTGTTCTTCTTCTTTTTCTTGATGTTCATCATCACTACGATGCGCAACATTGACCTCCATCCCATGAACTATTTTTTCTTGGCCACGGCGTTTTTTGCGTTTCACTTACTGCTGGCATATCTCGTAGACCACATTTCCATCCACGCTGCCATGGCGATTTCGTCGGTTGTTTCAATTGCCCGTGTAGTCAGTTACCTGCGGCTGGTGGTGGGTATCCGCTTCGCTACGCTGGAAGCGGGAGTGGCACAGGTTATCTACCTGGTGCTGTTCTCTTACGCTTTTTTCTGGAAGGGTTTCACGGGCCTAGCGGTGACGATTATCTCAGTCATTACTTTGTTCGTAGTGATGCAAGCCACTGGGAGGATCAAGTGGTCGGAGAAGTTCGCAGGCAGCGCGTGGGCCGCCAATTATGTTAGACCGGCAGATCAGTGAAAAATGCGGATTAGTCCCGCCGGTTACTGGCGTAACCGCGGTGCGACGCCAATTACTGAAGGATGGGATCGATTCCGCTAATCTTTAGAGTATGCAAGTTCAGCAGTTAGCGGACGCGACCACCCGCAAGAGCGACCGTATTTCCATCTCGATCAGCCTCCAGATCTCGTGTACTGATCTGGCGGGCGAGCACTTTTCCGAGATTGTGCAGACCGTAAACGTCAGCCGCAACGGCTGCTGCCTGCTTACGAAGCGATCACTGGCTCCAGGGCAGAAGATGCATTTGCTGCGGACAGGCAGTGGAGAGGAGATGATTGGCCGTGTGGTAGGCCAGACGGGCATTTGTTCTGAGGGCAATCTTTACGGAATTGAGGTACTCAACGCAGGCGACGAATTCTGGGGCATTCGCTTTCCCAAGCAAAAGGAACTGGAGGAAGCTACTGCTCGCGTACTTCTCAAATGCACCGCCTGCAACAACTGCGAAGAAACCGCCTTAAACGAGGTTGACCTCTCCGTTTTTCAGATCAGCCATCGGCTGACGCGCAAATGCAAAACGTGCTCGCGTAATACCGTATGGGAGCAGGTTGCCGACAAAGTCGGTCCGGAGGGCGCGCGGAACCTATCCCACGACGCGGGTCACAAGCCCGATAAGAGAAAGCATCGCCGCGTCAAGATGAAGACCGTAGCTTGCGTTGGGCCGCCCGGTCCGCGCGAGGACATAGTTGAAGTCGAGAACATCTCACGCGGCGGTATTTGTTTCTGCAGTTCGCGAACCTACCGTGAGGACACCTGGGTACAGATTGCTGCCCCTTATACTCCCGGCGCTGCAAACATCTTCGTGGCTGGCCGCATCGTGCGATCCCGCAAAAAAAGCGACGCCCTGACCGAATACGGCGTGGAGTACGTAAAGAGCCAGGAATAGTGCTGCAGTCTGCTGTCCTTGCCCGTCTACTTCTCCGTCAATCCAGGTTTTCGTCCGATGCCCGGCGAGGTAACTAGTCCCTGCCTGGATTGCCCTTAAGGAACCTTTCCCCTGCTCCTCGGTGGCCATACGCTGTCTGCTGGAAGACCGTTTGCTTACCGACATGAGGAGAACACTCGCAGCCCTGTCCGCACTGGCGTTAGTAGTGACACTGCTGGGGTGTGGCGGGGGCCAGGCGGCGACCCCGGGATCAGGAACAACTCCGCCAACCCAACCCGGCTATTTCGGAACGGAGCCTGCGCACGCCACCTATCTGCCTCGCTCAGACTCCTACTGCGCATCCGCGGTCACGCACAATTCCTGGGAACCGCGCCCGGATAACGACCAAGCCAACCACACTGTGGTCTCACCGCCGCACAATTGGTCGGTCGAGAACTATTGGACGCGTTGGCGTGATAAACGCGACCATGTCACCGGCAATTTCACCGGCACGACCACGGAGATCATCCAATGGGCTGCCTGCAAGTGGGGTATTGACGAAGATACGATCCGGGCGGATGCCGTGATCGAGTCGTACTGGCACATGAGCACTGTGGGAGACGTGTGCGGTCCGGAAGGCGAGGGCTCATACGGCCTCCTTCAGATCAAGAACGAGGATTGCTCCGGCAAGGTCGTTCATGGCGGCTTCCCGCACACCATGCAGTCGACGGCCCTGAACGTCGACTGGTACGGAGCCCACATCCGCGCCTGCTACGATGGCGACTTCTATGACGGCGGCAACTGGCTTTACGGTGGTCAAACCGTCGATCAGATTGCCGCGCAGAATGGCCGGAGCTTTGTCTTCTGGACTTGCGTCGGCGCCCATTTTTCGGGGAACTGGTCGCCCGGCCAGCCCTACGAGTTGCAGGTGCGGCAAACCCTCGCCAACCGCACGTGGGAGAAGGCGGGATTCTAGCTCTTGGCCTGTGCAGGATGACCTGGGGTGGGAGATGGGAATCGAACCCACAACGTCCGGAGCCACAGTCCGGTGCTCTGCCAGTTGAGCTACTCCCACCGCAACCTGTCGATTATAACAACTGGTGAGAATGACTGTCAGAAGCGGGGGAAGGGCTGGAGAGAACTTCGCGAGGTGAAAAAGCCGGGCATGCAGCCCGGCATGACCGGGTCAAAGACCCGGTCCCACATAAATCACACACCCCCAATCCCACATGCCCAGCTTACATGCGGCCGACGCCGACGTACTGGAATCCCATGGCCCGCAGGCGGACTGAATCAAGCAGGTTCTTGGTATCCACGATCAGCGGCCGTTTCAGCAGGTGCTTGATGCGTTCGAAATCCAGCCCGCGGAACTCGGGCCAGCCGGTGCCTACGACCAGTGCATCCACTCCCTCGGCGGCGGTGTACGGAGACTCGCAGTAGAACACCGTGCCGTTCAGCTCCATGCGCGCGTCGGGAATCGCCACCGGATCGTAGGCGCGGACGCGCGCGCCTTTGGCGATCAGGCTTTGTGCCAGGCGCAGTGACGAAGAACCCGCAACGGAGTTGGTGTTGGGCTTGAAGGCCAGTCCCAGGATGCCGACGTCCTTGTTTTGCACGGATTCGACGATCCCCGAGATCTTCTCCACCACACTTTCGGCCAGATTGTGATTCACTTCGCGCGCCGCGCTCAACACTTTGAGAGAGACGCCATTGGCGCGTGCCAGTTCGGCCAGCGAATCCATGTCGGTTTCGGCGAAGAGGCCGCCCATTCCGGCTCCCGGCTGCAGGCAGCGGGGAGCAATCTTTTTGTCCAATCCCAGGGCCAGCGAGAGGTTCACCGCGTCCGCCTTCACGCGCTCGCATAAGCTGGCGAGCTCATTGATGAACGACATCTTGGTGGCGACGAACGCCGTGGCGGCCTCGCGCACCAGTTCGGCAGTTTCGTGGTTGGTTACGATCACGGGCACCCCACGCATCACTAAGGGGTGAAAGATCTGCTTCGCCACCAACACGGCATCGTTGGAGGAAGTCCCCAGCAGAATGCGGTCAGGCCAGTTGAAGTCTTCGACTGCGCATCCGGGAGTGAAAAACATGGGCTGCGAAATGATGCTTGCCTTCAGTCCGGCATCTTTCAACTGCCCTTCCACTCCGGCCGCGGTTCCGACCGAAACCGGCGTCACGATGGAGAGCATGGGAGGCTTCGGCGCCACCCGCGCAATGCGAAGTGCGATGTCCCCCAGGTGCTGCGGAGAGTCTTCGGCCAGAAAAATGAACTGGGCGCGGCGGGCAAACGACTCGATGTCGGTGGAGTAAAGCAGCCGCCCGGAACGGACGTTGCGGCGGATGATTTCGGTCAGATTCTTTTCAAAGAAAGGCACTTTCCCCTGTGCCATTTCAACCATGCGGGAACTGTCTGGGTGGCAGCAGGTGACCGGGGTCCCAAAGTCAGCCAGGCAAGCCGAAATAACGGTGCCTAGGTACCCCGATCCGTAAACGCCAATTTGCATGATGGCCTCTCGCTGAAAACCCGCCGGGGATGCGGGAAGTCCTGAACATGGGGACAGTCCAATCTCTTATGTACGCCGCACCAGGCTTGGGCGCAACGCACGAGAGACACATGTACTAACGGCCTTGGACCGGAGTACTGTGGGAATTCACGCTGCTTGGGAATTGGCCTGCCGGATCAGTGCTTTGGCGGGGTGACCAGGCTGCGGCCAAGGTGCAGCTCGGCCAGGTCGACCCAGCAGTTCGGGCCGTCCTCCCGGACGAAGGTCAGGTCTTCGACCCGGATCGACCGCGCCCCCTGGAACTTAGCCCAGCGGCGCCGGGCCATCAGGTAGGCGTTCTGGGCCTGTTCCTCGGTACTCATTTTCACGATGGTCAGGTGCGGCATGTACGGCCATTCCTCGCAAGCCAGAAGAGTGTTGGTGTTGAGCTGGTCGTGAAGATCGCGCATCCGGGAAGCAGCATGCACCACACGTATGAAAACCGTGGGCGTTACCGGAATGAAGGTTTCTACCTCGCCCAGGTTTACCTCGAAAGGCTCGGTCCGGCTGCAGACCTCTTCCAAAGCTTCCAGGGCCGACGCCTCCGTGCCTTGTAGACATCGCGGGGGAAGCACGGTGAGATGGGCTGCCAAATGAGGGAGTTCGGGGTGTAGTTCCTTGCGGAGCCTTTCGACAAACTGTCCGACCGAATTTCGAACGTAGGTGACCAGGGCGTATTTCGTCGACTGCATTGGTTAGGAATTATACCGTTTTCCCATGGAGGCGGTGCCCGGAGGCGACCCGGGGCTCGGGCTAGTCGTGCCTCGCGCCTCCAACTCCGCGTATTCGCGCTCCAGTTCTTTGTGCATCTCAGAGAGTCGCAGCAGTTCTAGCGTCTGCCGCGAAGCTTCCTGCGGATGGACCACCGAGAGGCGGGAATCGTGAAGCACGAGCGCTTTACGCATGTCCTCTTCGCAGTGCTTGATGCCATTGCGGATTCCATTCAATTCACCAAGAAATTTGCGCCATTCCCTCGGCGATTTGATCCGCTCGTAGACTTTCCTCTTCATGAGGAAGACGTGCGCGATGCCTGCTAACCACAATATGCTATTCATCTCAGAATGGGGATTCACTCCATGCACAGCAAATGGGGCACAAGTTCCAGTCCCGTTAGTGGTTCGGTTCGCCGAAGTGATTTAGAATCAGTTGAGCACTTAAAGTCGGGGCGTAGCGCAGCCTGGTAGCGCACCTGCCTTGGGCGCAGGGGGTCCGCGGTTCAAATCCGCGCGCCCCGACCAATATCCCCTTCGCCTGCAACACATTTTGGGAGCGCCCGTTGGGAAAACCCAAAACTTGGTCCGATTGGCGTCCCATTAGCAGAGCTTCCAGTTTCTCCATCGCCTCCCTCCGGTCGGCAGCCAGCGAATGCAAGTACACCTGACGAGTGATTTCACTCGAGGAGTGTCCGAGCACCGTTAGCGCACAAACGTAAGTCGATTCAGTGCCATTTGGAGCAGAAACTGACTGCTGGAATGTAAGTCGAAATTACTTCTGCACAAGCCGACTAGTGAGGACTAGTGCGTCTCTTCTTGCGCTAATGTTTTCCCTTTGTTGTGACTACCTCAGATCAGCGCTACGCCGGACGCGACAACGCATCGTGGCAATTGTTCTTGCCGATCCGGTCGTAGGGGGGAGAATTCCCGAATCAGGATAGGTTAATACTTGCCCTGTTTTCGACAACAAACGGGAGTAGGCGTAAATTACCCTCATGTTTCCAGCGTTTCTGACTGTTCTGACCATTGTTGTGTTTTTCGCACCACTGGCATTGCTCGCAGCGGCATGGATCTGGACAGTAGCAAACGGAGGAGCGTTGCCGTGGCGTAAACGGCTCTTTGTTCTTGGTGTTTTTCCCCTTCACCACGGAGTGAGGCAGCGGCAAACCGCCGCCTTAGTTGGCTTCTGGGACGTCCCGGAGTGCCAGGAGGCAGGACTTGCGATCGCATGGGACGGCGGCCGCCAGTTGTAGCTTGGGAGCTAGATTCCCTGTTTGCGCAGGGCGAGCCAACTCAAGAGATGCTCTTTTCCATCGCCGCGCAAGAATTCAAATCGGACCCCAATGACTCCCTCATCACTGGTCCAGGCGACCTGTCCCTTGCCGCGTATCCCTGGTCTGGTCGGCAACTGAAAGGAAAAGCCGACGAGGGAATCTCGCGGAGGTACCCTGGCGACACGAGCTGCCATGCCGCCCTCACTGAGGTTCACCATGGTTCCACGCTGCTCGGTTCCGTCGTCCTCAATCATTACCGGAAGAACGACCGGATAGCGGAAGTAGCGCCGCCGTTCCCGAGCCATCAGTTCCCTCGCCGCTGTGACATTGGAAACGATGTCCTCGATCTTCAGCGGCTTTTGCAGCAATACATTGGCTCCAGCTTCCATGGCGGCTGCCGACTCCTGGCGGCCGCGAACGCAGGCAAAGATCACAGCATGAGGGTTGGCTGTGCCCTGACGAATGTGGGAGATCAGTTCGAGAGCCGAATGCATTCCAAGGTCCAGGATGATGCCGTCAATCTTGCGGCGAGCGATGTACTCCCGTGCGGACTCCAGCGTGGGCATGCAGCCCAGGTTGGCGTCCAGATCCTTCAATCCGTCTTTGACTGCTCTCAGCGTTGGGTAGTCTGCTGAAACCAGCAGGAACTCCAACTGCACGGACGCCGTCATTCTCTCTGCTTCCTTTCAAGGGATAGCGACGAATAGAAGCTAACTCTATCCATCGGCAAGAGAGCGAGATAACGTAGATGTTCGGATTTCAGAACAGCCTCTTTGACGACTTCCGGTACTTGTAAAAAAATTGTCAACAACGCGCATCCAGGCCTTAAGACGGGGTGAGTGGTAGTAAGCTTGTTGCACAGTTCCTTCCGGGGGTAGCACATGTGGTCATCCGAGGCGGCAGGGCGGACTTCGTTATTGCAGCGGTCTGCTGCTTTACTCCGCCGCGCCAGTGATCGGCCGACTTTGGGGGCAATCCCAATGGAGCGAATTTTGGTAGTGGAAGACGACCGAGCCGTGCAAAAGGCTCTGAAACGCCTATTTGAGGCGGAGGGTTTTGCCGTCGAGATCTGCGGCGACGGGCAGTCTGCGGTGGAGTCTTTTCGCACCAGTCCGCCTGCGGCCATTGTGCTTGATCTTCGGCTGCCGGCAATGTCGGGCCGGGATGTATGCCGCGAGATCAAGCAACATGCTCCCACTTTGCCGATTCTGGTACTGAGCGCGGCCAGCGACGTTTCCGACAAGGTGCTGCTGCTGGAGCTTGGAGCGGATGATTACGTCACCAAGCCCTTCAGCCCGCGCGAGTTGCTGGCCCGGGTGCGGGCTGCCCTGCGGCGGGTGGTGCGCACTGGCGGGACCGATGTCCTTACCTTTGACGGAATCTCGGTGGACTTCACCAAAATGGAAGTTGTGCGCGAAGGGCAGACTGTGGGACTAACCGCGCAAGAATTCAAGACGTTGAAGTTTCTGGCGCAGAATGCGGAGCGCGTGATCACACGTGATGAACTGCTCAACGAAGTGTGGGGCTATCAGAACTACCCTTCAACGCGCACAGTGGATAACCACATACTGAAACTGAGGCAAAAACTGGAGTCGGATCCGGCCAATCCGGTCCACTTCCGGACAGTTCATGGGGTAGGCTACAAGTTCGTGCGCTAAAATTCCCTCCAGGTGTCGGGGTGACAACCAAACCAGAGCGCGCGCTCGTGAAACTGCGGTTGCGAACCAAGTTCCTGCTCTCCATGCTGTTGATTTCAGCAGGGCTCACGTGCACCAGTCTGTTGGTCGTTCGCCACACCGTTCAAGGCCAGGTCCGGCGCGGGATTCTTGCCGACCTGCAGAATTCCGTCGCCACCTTCAAGAACTTCCAGCGTGAACACCAGCGGATGCTGATCCACTCGGCCGACCTTCTGGCTGATCTGCCCCCGCTGCGCGCGCAGATGACGACGCAAGACGAAGCCACTATCCAGGACGGTGCAGAGCCCTTGTGGAGATTGGCGGGCAGCGATCTGTTTCTGGTGGCGGATCGCAGCGGGAAGGTCGTCGCCCTGTACACGAATACTCCGGGCTTCACCCGGCCCATGGCACAGTCCGCGCTGGACGCGTCGTTTAGCGAACAGGGACCAGGACATTGGTGGTTCGGCGCGCAACACCTCTACGAGGTCATTCTGAAACCCATCTACTTCGGTCCGGCTTCGGAAAACCGG
>Ga0335070_10005543_pt1 | contig 14844 bp, 11 predicted proteins | sample Lox_Sample_13_FD_206722 | JGI IMG/M metagenome (GOLD analysis project Ga0335070, IMG submission 206722) | Soil microbial communities from Loxahatchee National Wildlife Refuge, Florida, United States - Lox_Sample_1.3 | ecosystem: Environmental > Terrestrial > Soil > Wetlands | place: USA... | reverse complement strand
CGTTCACCGGCGCATAGAGGCCGAAACAGCAAAGATGCGCGCGCGGGTTCAGGCTCTGCACCCTCTCGATCGCCTTCACGGCCAGGCGGGTGGCGGTGTGCATGGGCAGGTAGAAAGCCGCCAGGTCCGCTTCGGTCACCGCCGCTCGGGGCATCGGACTGCAGGCCAGGTCCGCACACGTCACCTGATGCCCGTCAGCGCGCAACCAGGCGGCGGGCGAAGCTAAGCCGAAGGGCTGGCGGCCCATTTCGTACGTCGAGATGAGGACGATTTTCAACAAGTTGCACCCTTATTATCGCTCCGGCACTCTATATAAAATGAGTTGTTACAATAGGGTTGACTTTACCCATGCTGGCCACCAAAACCCTGACCGAGGAGATCTACGACCTTAAAGAGCAACGCCGCGCCGTCCTGCTCGCCCATCACTATCAAGAGGCGGAGATTCAGGAAATGGCTGATTGGGTGGGGGATAGCCTCGAGCTGGCGCGCAAGGCGCGCGACTCTGACGGCGATGTGATCGCGTTCTGTGGCGTTTGGTTCATGGCGGAGACGGCGAAGGCGCTGAATCCGAACCGGACCGTGGTGGTTCCCGATCGCAACGCGAGTTGCAGCCTGGTGGATAGTTGCCCGGTTGAGCCGGTGCGCGCCTACCGGCGGATGCATCCGGATCACGTGATCGTCAGTTATATCAACACGTCCATTGAAGTGAAGGCTGAGAGCGACATCCTGTGCACTTCGCGGAATGCGGTGCAGGTGGTGAATTCGATTCCTCCTGACAAGACTATTTTGTTCCTGCCAGATCAGAATCTCGGCAACTACGTCCAACAGCAGACGGGCCGGAAGAACATGAAGATGTGGCAGGGCACGTGTGTCGTGCATGCGACGTTCCCGGTGCGCCGGCTGATCGCCGCGAGCGAAGAACATGCGGGCGCCAGGATTGTGGCGCACCCCGAATGCCCGAAAGCCGTGCTCGACCTGGCCGATTTCGTCGGATCTACCTCGGCCATCATCGACTGGTGCGTCCGCAGCAAGGCACGGGAGTTCATTGTCATGACCGAGAGCGGCGTGGGCCATTCCCTCCACAAGCTCGCGCCGGAGAAGAAGTTCTACTTCGTGGCCAACGAAAACTGCAATTGCAGCGAGTGTCCCTACATGCGTATGAACACACTCGAGAAGCTTCGGGATGCGTTACTCTATCTGGAGCCGCGCGTGGACCTGAGCGAGGACCTGATGCGCCGCGCCCGCGTGCCGCTCGACCGCATGCTCGCCTTGAAGTGAATCCGTATGGATACCAGCCCGCTCGTTGATTCGTTCGGACGCGCGCATGACAATCTCCGGATCAGCGTAACCGACCGTTGCAACATCCGGTGCTTTTACTGCATGCCGGAGAGCGGTGTCCAGTTCATGGATCGCAACGAGATTCTGTCGTTTGAAGAGATCGAGCGATTCGTGCGCGTGGCGGTGCAGCTGGGAATCACCAAGCTGCGGGTCACCGGTGGCGAGCCGCTGGTGCGCCGGGATCTGCCGGTTCTCATCCGCAAACTGGCGGCGATTCCGGGTATCCAGGATCTGGCGCTGACCACCAACGCCGTGCTGCTCGCGGAGATGGCGGAACCGCTGTACGAAGCCGGCCTGCGCCGCATCAACATTCATCTCGATACGCTGGATCGTGAGCGTTTCCTACAGATCACCCGGCGCGACGATCTCGACAGAGTTCTCGCGGGAATTGAGACTTGCCTCCGGCTCGGCTATGGCCCGATCAAGCTAAACGCCGTAGCGGTGAAGGGGCTCACCGAGCCCGACATCGTTCCGCTGGCGCGTTTCTGCAGGGACCGTGGCATCGAACCGCGCTTCATCGAGTTCATGCCGCTCGATGCGCAGCAACTCTGGGATCGAACTCGGGTGTTGAGTGCGGACGAGATCATCCAGACGCTGTCCCGCGAGATCTCGCCGCTCGTGGATATACCCGACCGCGATCCGCGCGCTCCCGCCACGGAGTATCGTTATGCGGATGGCGGCGGGCGGGTCGGCTTCATCGCGTCGGTGACGCGGCCCTTTTGCCTCAACTGCAATCGCATCCGCCTCACCTCCGACGGTAAGCTGCGCTATTGCCTGTTCGCCATTGAAGAAACGGACGTGAAATCGTTGCTGCGGTCCGACGCATCGGGTGACGAGATCACCCGGCTGATCCGCTCCAATGTGCAGGCGAAATGGATCGGCCACGAGATCAACAGCACGCGATTTGTGCCGCCACCGCGGCCGATGTACGCGATCGGAGGCTGACAAAGCCGGCCGGCTGACCCGGCGATCCACACATCGGGTTCACTGCCGATCACAGATAGCGCATTTAAGGCCGCAGTTTGCGACCTTAAAGCTTCTTGCGCTTTTTGCCGCTTCCACGCAGGGTGGGTCGCTGTGCCACTATAGAATTCTCGATGAAAATCGCGCTCGGACAGATCAATACCACGGTCGGCGATCTCGCAGGCAACGTCGATCGCATGGTGTCGAAGGCGCGCGAGGCCGGCGGCTTAGGAGCAGAGCTGATCGTGTTCCCGGAGCTTTCCATCACCGGATATCCGCCGCGCGACCTGGTGGAGAAGCCGACATTCGTCGAGCGCTCAGAACAGCATGTAGAACGGCTCGCGTCCGCCACCGCCGATCTGCCGTTACGCATCATCTGCGGTTACGTGGGCCGCGCACCATCCTCAGCAGGCAAAAGGGCCACCAATAGCGCCGCAGTCCTGGAGAAGGGGAACGTGGTGTTCCGGCAAAACAAGATGCTGCTGCCGACGTACGACGTCTTCGACGAAGCCCGCTACTTCATGCCTGCCGAGCATCAAAACCTTTGGTCCTCCGGTGACACGCCTGTGGCCCTCACCATTTGCGAAGACGCCTGGAACGACAAGCAATTCTGGGAGCGCCAACTCTACCGGCGCGATCCGGTCGACGAGCTGATTTCGGCCGGCGGCCAGCTTCTGATCAGCATTAACGCTTCCCCGTACCATATGGGAAAACGGGCGCTGCGCCGAACGATCTTCAGTGCGGCTGCCCGGCATCACGGTGTCCCCCTGGTCTATGTGAATCAGGTCGGCGGCAATGACTCGCTGATCTTTGATGGCACAAGCTTCGCCGTGAACCACGAAGGCCAGGTGATCGCGTCTGCGGCGTCATTTCGGGAGGATCTGGTTTTCATAGATCTGGCGACGAATCAAGGGGACCAACACCAAAACCTGGCGGATGAGTGCGAGGCGGCGTATGAAGCTTTGGTGGTGGGCACATGCGACTATATTCGAAAATGCGGATTTCGCCGCGTGCTCGTGGGATTAAGCGGCGGCATCGACTCGTCGTTAACGGCCGTGATTGCGGCGGATGCCGTGGGCGTGGAGAACGTGGTGGGTGTCGGCATGCCTGGTCCTTTCTCGTCGGCGGGGAGCGTCGAGGACGCGCGCGCTCTCGCCGCCAATCTGGGCATCCGCTTTGAGCTGGCTTCCATCACGCCCGTATACGAAGAGTACCTCAAGACCCTGGATCCGCTCTTCGCCGGAGCGCAGCGTGACGTGACCGAAGAAAACTTGCAGGCGCGTTTGCGCGGCGTGACGCTGATGGCGCTTTCGAACAAGTGGGGCGCTCTGGTGCTCACGACCGGAAACAAAAGTGAACTGGCCGTTGGGTACTGCACTCTGTACGGCGATATGTGCGGCGGTCTCGCGGTGATTAGCGATGTACCGAAAACACTGGTCTACTCACTGGCGCGGGTGGCGAACAAGCGGCATCCGGCCGCCATACCGGAATCGGTTTTTGAGAAGGCTCCCTCCGCGGAACTGCGGCCGAATCAAAAAGACACCGACTCGCTTCCGCCTTATGAAGTGCTGGATCCGATCCTGCGCCTGTACGTGGAAGAGGACGCATCTCCCCAACAGATATCGGAACAGCTCGGCGTTCCGGTCGAACTGGTGAAGCAAATCATCAATCAAGTCGACCGAAACGAGTATAAAAGACAACAGGCCGCACCAGGCCTCAAGGTGACTTCCAAGGCCTTCGGCATTGGGCGCCGTTTTCCCATCGCGCAAAAATATACCGAATGAAAATCAGTGCCACGCAGTTGCGATCTTTTTGGCTGCTTTGCGCGTGCTCGCTCTTGCTGGTCGCGGGCGCGGCGCTGGTGTTGTCGCAGCCTGTTCCTCCCGAACGCGTGGGTCCGCTCCCGGGTGGCGGCTTCCTGCTGAACAGCGGATGGCGTCTGACGCCGGCAGGCGTCCAGGTGCCCCTCGATACGTTTCCCATGTCGACGTCGCTTGCGCCCGATGGCCGCTACCTGCTGGCGCTGAACGGCGGGTACAATCCGCCGTCCATCAGCGTGATCGACACTACGTCCGTGCGCGAGACCGCGCGGGTTCCGGTGGCTGATGGCTGGCTCGGCCTGACATTCTCGCCGAAAGGGGACCGCGTCTACGTAGGCGGAGGCTCGCGGGCCTCGGTGTTCGAATTCAGTTACTCCCAGGGCGTATTGCAACCCGCGCGCACTTTCGTCGTAGTACCCGAAGACAAAAGAACGAATCGCGATTTCATCGGCGACGTTGCGATTTCACCCGACGGGCGGCTCATCTATGCGGCTGATCTCTACCATGATTCGCTTGTGGTCATCAATCCGCAATCCGGGATGGTGATCGATCGGATCAAGACCGGCCGTCGTCCTTATCGGATTCTGTTTCACCCCGACGGCAAATCGTTCTTTGTGACCAGTTGGACCGACGGTACGCTGGGCCAATATCAGGCGGAAAGCGGCGGCCTCATCACATCTCTACGGCTCGGGCCGCATCCCACCGACATGGTTTGGCGCGATGGAAAGAACGAACCGGCCGAAGGCGAGCCGTCGTGGGTGGCGCGGCTTTTTGTTGCAGCGTCGAACACCAACAGCGTTTACACGGTCGGGGTCTCGGCGTCGAACGAACTGCAAGTGGTCGAGACCATCAATGTGGCGATGACCCCGCGGCAACCGCTGGGAATGACGCCGAGTGCACTGGCCCTGGGAGCGAAGAAAAACCGGCTCTACGTGGTCTGTTCTGATGCCAACGCCGTGGCGGTGGTGGATGTCTCCCAGGATCGCAGTGATGTGCTCGGGTTCGTTCCCACGGGATGGTACCCCACGGCGGCGCGCAGCCTGAGCGACGGCAGAGTCGTGGTGTTGAACGGCCGCGGTCTGCGCTCATTCCCCAATCCGAAGGGTCCGAGCCCGTTGCGCAAGCCCGAATCCGCGTACTTCGGGGTGAGTGCCGTCGAATACGTTGGCCGGATCCAAACCGGGACCGCGTCGTTCATTGATCCCATCACGGAGCCGCAACTGCGCGAATACACCAAAACTGTACTGGCAGACTCGGCCTATCGCGATACCCGCCTGGATAACGCGGGAACGGGAAACGGCGGGCCCATCCCCAACCGCCCGGGTGTGGCGTCGCCGATTGAAAACGTCATCTACATCGTGAAAGAGAATCGCACTTACGATCAGGTGTTGGGCGACATGAAGGAAGGAAATGGCGATGCCTCCCTGGTGCTCTTCGGCGAGCCGGTTACGCCCAACGAGCACAAGCTGGCGCGCGAGTTTGTGCTGCTCGACAATTTCTATGTCAACTCCGACGTCAGCGCGGACGGCCACAACTGGTCCACCGCCGCAATCGCTTCCGACTACGTGCAACGAATGTGGCCCAACAGCTACGCGGGCAGGCGCAAGCTTTATGACTACGAGGGCCAGGAACCGACCGCGTTACCCGCTACCGGTTACCTGTGGACTAACGCCGCAGCAGCCGGAATCACGATGCGCAACTACGGCTACTTCGTGAACAATCGCAAATCACCAGCCGCCGGTGAAACACAGGTCGAGTCGGTGCGCGATGCTGTTCTGCGCACGGTGACAAGTCCTGAGTATCGAGGCTTCGATCTGAATTATCCGGACGTCGAGCGCGCCAAAGTCTTCTTGCGCGACCTGGCGGAATTTGAGAAAACCGGGCAAATGCCCCGGCTGATCCTCATGCGGCTGGGGAACGACCACACCTACGGTACCGCGCCTGGAAAACCTGCTCCGCTCTCTTTGGTGGCTGATAATGACTACGCGCTGGGCATGATCGTCGAAGGCGTCTCGCGCAGCCGTTTCTGGCCTAAGACCGCGATCTTTGTTCTGGAAGACGACGCGCAGAATGGCCCGGACCATGTGGATTCCCACCGCTCCGCAGCCTTCGTCCTCTCGCCCTACATCAGGCGGCGTGCCGTGGATTCCAGCATGTACAACACGACTTCGGTGCTCCGCACCATCGAGCTGATTCTGGGCCTCAATCCCATGACGCAGTTCGATGCCGGTGCCCGGCCCATGCATGCGGCGTTTCAGGCCACGCCCGATCTGGCGCCCTATACCGCTGAGAAGGCGCGCGTCGCACTGGACGAACGGAATTCAGCGGCCTCTCCTGCCGCAGACCGTTCCGCACGGCTTGATTTCAGCGAAGAGGACCGCATCGACGACAACGAGCTGAATGATATCCTGTGGCTAGCGGTTCGCGGCACTCCGGCTCCGCCTGTACCCACTCGAAGTTATTTCGCGCGATAAAATATGCCCCAGATCTATTTGTGCTTTCTCTGGCACATGCACCAGCCCTTTTACAAGGACCTGGTCACCGGGGAATACAATCTGCCCTGGACGCGCCTGCATGCGCTCAAAGACTATTACGGCATGGTGCGCCTTCTTGAGGAGTTCCCGAAAATGCACCAGACGTTCAACCTGGTGCCTTCCATGATTCAGCAGGTGGCGGAATATGCGAACGGTCAAGCGCGCGATCCAACACTGGATTGCGCCGCGAAACCCGCCGAGGCCCTCACGGATCAAGAGCGGGACCTCATTCTCAACCATTTCTTCCACGCCAATCCCGACCGGATGATCCGCCGCTTTCCCCGTTACGCGGAACTTTACGAAGCGCGTCGCGCACAGAAGGATGCCACGTACGCCAAAATGGCGTTCGCCACGCAGGAGTTCCGGGATCTGCAGGTTCTCTCGCAGCTTGCATGGTTTGATGAAGAGTTTCTGGAGAAGGATCGTGACGTCCTGGCCTTGATCCAGAAGGGCCGCAACTTTGACTCGGCCGACCAGGCGCTGATGCTCGAAAAGGAGAAGGAGATTTTGGGCCTGGTGATTCCCGCCTATCACTGGGCGGTGGAATCCGGCCAGGTCGAAATTTCAACCACGCCATACTACCATCCGATTCTGCCGCTCGTGTGTGACTCCAATATCGCCTCGGTCTCGCATCCCGGTGTTCCCCTCTCGCGCCGTTTCCGCTATCCCGAAGACGCCGCTCAGCAGCTTCGCCTGGCGCGCGAGTTCATCAGCTCCGAATTCGGCCGTGCCCCGGTCGGGTTGTGGCCTTCGGAAGGCTCGGTTTCCGATGAAGTCTTCGATCTGGCGGCGAAGGCCGGCTTCGAGTGGGCCGCCACCGACAGCGGCGTCCTGGATCGTACCCTGGGCCGCGGCAGCGGGGTCGACGGACTTTACCGGCCGTACCGCTGGACGCAGCAAGGCCACAATCTTCACGTCATATTCCGCGATCATTTCCTGAGTGATTTGATTGGATTCGTTTATTCGGGCATGGACAGCCGTGAGGCCGCAGATGACTTTCTCGCACGAATCCGCGAGAACTGCCGCGGAATTCTCGGGGCCGGCCGTGACGCGCTGGTGCCCATCATTCTCGACGGGGAAAACGCCTGGGAATACTATGAGCGAAACGGCAGGCCTTTCCTGCGCGAACTGTACCGGCGCATCTCAGACGCCGCCGATATGACCGCGCTGACCGTTCACGAGGCTCTGGCGCGGATTCCTTCCGAGCCGCTCGATCATATTTTTCCGGGCTCGTGGATCAATGCGAATTTCGACGTTTGGATTGGCGCCGAGGAAGATAATGAAGCCTGGGAATGCCTGTTGGATGCCCGCCAGGCGTTTGACAATGCGAAAGCGGTGAGCGAGGAAAACAAGCGGCTGGCGTTTGAAGAACTGCTGATCGCCGAAGGCAGCGACTGGTGCTGGTGGTACGGGCCTGAACACGATTCGCCCGACCGTCCGGATTTCGACCGGCTGTATCGCAGCCATCTTGCGAACGTGTACCGCGCACTCGGCCAGCAGCCGCCGGAAAGGCTCTCGCGGCCCATTCTCAGGGTCACTGTCCAGGAGTTCCACATCGTTCCGACGGGTTTTATCCACCCGGTGATCGACGGGCAGGTGACCTCCTATTTCGAGTGGCTCGGCGCGGGTTTATACCGGGCGGACTCCCGCTCGGGCGCCATGCACGGCCGCCAGTTTCTGGTGCGCGAAGTGCATTACGGCACCGACGGCGCCTCGGCCTTTCTGCGGATGGATTTCGACCGCCGCCCCGAAGAAATGGCCGGCGCGCTTGAGTTCCGCCTGCGGTTCTTGCAGGGGCCGGACCTCGATCCACAGATGGTTGCAATTCAGATTGAGGGTGGCGCGACGCGCACAACTCCACCCGAGGTCGCGGTAGCGCTGCGAGACCTGCTCGAGATCGAGGTTCCTTTGCGCTTGATCCGCGCACCGGCCGGTGCGCCCCTGCGGTTTCAAATTTCGGTGTGGCAAGGCGGCTTACCGGTAGGCACCCTGCCGCACGAAGGCTCTCTGCAATTGTCTACCGCTGAACCTGTGGAATGGACGGGATGATGCGGAAACTCAGGCGCTGATCCACCGGCCATGGCGCGCAATTCACATTTTGTAGCGCCCGAGGTCCTCGTCGTTCAAGCCCTCGAGCCAGCGGCGCAGTTCTTCGTTGTTGATTTTGTCCGAAGTGGTTGCCGCTAGCTTGGAATTCTTGAGCACCGCATCTTCGACAAAGATGGGGCAATCCAACCGCAGGGCCAGCGCGAGCGCGTCGCTTGGGCGGGAATCCACCGAGATCAGTTCGCCGTCGCGCTCCAGCCAGATCACGGCATAGAAGGTATCTTCCTTTAGCTCATTCACTACCACCTTGCGGATCCCCGTGCGCAGGCCGAGCAGCACGCTCTTCATCAGGTCGTGGGTCATGGGGCGGGGAGTGGAAACTTTTTCGATTTCGAGTGCGATGGCGTTGGCCTCGTAGATGCCGACCCAGATGGGAAGCACGGTGTTGCTATTGACGTCCTTCAAAATCACGATGGGCATGTTCGTAGCCGGATCCATCATCAGGCCGCGAATTTTCATTTCGACTTCCATACCGCCGCCTCCCTCCGCAACACCATTACATCACACTCTCGCCTACCAGCGAGTTCGGGCCCGCGCGTGTCACGCGTACCTTCATATACCGGCCCGTCAAATTCTCCGCTTTGTCATCTCCGCAGACGAAATTCAGCGTGCGATTTTGTGACGTGCGTCCAATCCACTGTCCCGTCGCGCGGTTGCGGCCTTCCACCATCACTTCCTGCACGGCGCCAATGGTTTCCGAATTGCGCCGGATCTGAATGGCGCGCTGCCGCTCTTGCAGAATCATCAGCCGGCTGGTCTTTTCTTCGTCGGAAATCTGATCGCCCATGGCCAGCGCTGCGGTATTGGGGCGCGGCGAGTATTTGAAACTGAACAGCGAATCGTACTGAACTTCATCCAAGAGATCGAGCGTCGACTGGAAATCCGCTTCCGTCTCTCCAGGGAAGCCCACAATGATGTCGGTAGTGATGGCGATACTGCGCCGCGCGTTCTTCAGCCACTCGACGCGCCGCATGTATTGGTCCCGCGTGTAAAGCCGGTCCATGGCGTTCAGCACGCTGTCGGATCCCGATTGCACCGGAAGATGCACGTGGTCGCAAAGCACCGGATTGGAATCGATGGCGTCCACGATCGGCTTGACGAAATCGCGCGGATGGGAGGTGGTGAAGCGCACGCGCCGGATGCCGGGGATCTCGCCCACGCGCGCCAGCAGAGTGGCAAAATCCCATCCTGCCGCGGAGGGATCGCGGTAGCTGTTCACGTTTTGTCCCAGAAGCTGTATCTCGGTGTAGCCGTCCCCTGCCAGCCGGCGCGCTTCGGCCAGCACGCTGTCGCTGGTCCGGCTGCGCTCCGGGCCGCGGGTGAACGGTACCACGCAATAGGCGCAGGATTTATCGCAGCCTTCAATGATCGTGATGTAGGCGCGGTGGGGATTGTCGCGGCGCGTAAACGGTGTTTCAAACGTTTCGTCCGTGTCGAGGCTCAGGCCGGTCACGCGGTGTTCTCCCGCTTCAAGCTGAACCAGCATCTGCGGCAGCTTGGTGTAGCTTGCCGAACCGGCCACCAGGCTCACGTGCGGCGCCCGTTCGAAGATCTTCTCGCCTTCCTGCTGCGCTACGCAGCCGATTACGCCGAAGACTTTGCCCTTGCCCGCGTCGCGCTTGAACTGCTGCAGGCGGTTAAACACCTTCTGCTCCGCTTTGTCCCGGATGCTGCACGTGTTGTAAAGAATCAACCCGGCGGCCTCGGGAGTCTCCACCTGCGAGTACCCTCGCGAGACCAGCGTGCCGATGACTTTCTCCGAGTCATGCGCGTTCATCTGGCAGCCGAAAGTCTCGATGAAAAAAGTCTTCGAAGTCACGTTTTTCTATTTTAACGCGGAGGTGTGGAGAAAACCTGGACCAGGCGCCAACCACCTTGCGTGAACAGCGTTCTGAAGCGCCAACGGATGCGCCTCGCGAGTTACGACTATTCGCGAGCCGGAGCGTACTTTGTTACGGTCTGTGTTCGGGATCGCAAATGTCTATTCGGTGCGATCGAGGCGGAGGAGATGTGCAGCACCCGGATTGGGCAGACCGTGGCATCATGTTGGCTCGAAATCCCGAAACACTTCCCGAACGCCGCGCTGGATGAATTCGTGATCATGCCGAATCATCTTCACGGCATCATATTGTTAAATGACGTAGTGGCCGGGCATGCCCGGCCACTACCGGTAATCATCGGATCGTTAAAAACAGCGGTCAGCAGACAAGCAGGCGTTTCTGTCTGGCAGCGCAGTTACTGGGAACGCATCATCCGCTCTGAAGCCGAGCTTAATCAAGCCCGCCGTTACATCGAAGAAAATCCCGCGAGATGGCCAGCGGACAAAGAGAACCCCGCCAATGCTCACGCCGAACCATGCCCGGCCACCCCTCGTGGTACAAATCTCATATGGCCTCGTTCACGATAAAGACGCCGCAGAGCGAATACTGCGCCATCGTCGAGCGCGGCGTTCTGGCGCGCGTCACGCAGTATGTTCCGCCGCGGTCCGGTAAGGTTTTCGTGGTCACGAACCAGGACGTCTGGCGGCGCCACGGCGACAAGATCGCCCGCGGCCTCTCCGGCGTCGCTCACGACGTGCTGTTTCTTCCCGCCGGCGAAGAGCTCAAGCGGCTCGCGAACGTGGAAGCCGCTGCCGAGGAGATGGTGCGCAGAGGGGCGGACCGCTCCGGCGTCGTCGTCGCCTTCGGCGGCGGAATTGTCACCGACATGGCCGGCTTTCTCGCGGCGATCTTTATGCGCGGCATCCCTGTCGTGCAGGTTCCAACCACACTGCTCGCTCAGGTGGATGCCGCCATCGGCGGAAAGACGGGCGTCAATCTTGTCGAAGGCAAAAACTTGATCGGAAGCTTTCATCAACCGCTCGCAGTCCTTATCGATCCCGATGTGCTCTCCACGCTGCCGGATCGGGAATACCGCGCCGGGCTCTTCGAGGTGATCAAGTACGGCGTGATCCGCAGCGCGCCGCTGTTCCAGTTGTTGGTCGAGCGGCGCGACGCCGTGCTGGCCAAGGATCCAGCGGTGGTGAACTGTCTGATTGAGGAATCGGTGCGCATCAAGGCTGAGGTGGTCTCAGCAGACGAGCGCGAATCAGACATCCGGCGCATTCTGAACTTCGGTCACACGTTCGGCCACGCGCTGGAGGCCGAGACAAAGTATGAGCGCTACCTGCACGGCGAAGCCGTCGGGTTCGGCATGCGCGCCGCCGTGCACCTGGCAAGATCCATCGGGCACGTTGATGCTCCGGATGCAGCCGGCATCCTCGACGCAGTGGACCGCTACGGCCCCATCCCGGGTTTGCACGATATTCCCGCTGAGCGGATCGCATCGCGGCTGGTCAAAGATAAAAAAACCATCCAGGGGAAGATCCATTTTGTGCTGCCGAAGAAGATCGGCGAAGTCGCGGTCGTTTCCGGCGTCGATGACGGGATGGTGCTTTCGGCAATCCGCTCCGCGCTGGCATGAAAGGCACAACGCCCGCGGGCACGGTCAGTCAACAGGAAGCTTCGCGCTGGGTGCGCGAGATGTTCGGGCGCATCGCGCCGCGCTACGACCTCGCCAATCACGTTCTCTCTCTCAACCTTGACCGGCGCTGGCGCGGCACGGCCGTCAAGCGCGTGGAGCACATTCTGCGCCGTCCGGGTGCGCGCGTGCTCGATCTTTGCTGCGGCACCGGAGACCTGTTGATGGGCCTGCGGTCGAAATCGTCGGCATTCGTAATGGGCAGTGACTTCTCCCATCCCATGCTCACCGCGGCAAATGAAAAAATCGCCAGGCGGGGATTCAGGTGTCCCTTGTTTGAGGCCGACGCGCTTACCCTGCCTCTCGCCGACGACATGCTCGATCTCATTACCATCGCGTTCGGCTTCCGAAACCTGGTGGATTATCAAGCAGGGCTCGGTGAGATGTACCGCGTGCTGAAGCCGTCCGGCATGGCCGCAATCCTCGAGTTCTCGCAACCGGGCGACACGCTGTTTGGAACGCTCTACGGGTTCTACTCGAGAAGAGTACTGCCTGTGATCGGCGGCGCGCTCTCCGGCTCGCGCGATGCGTACGCGTACCTGCCGGAATCCATCGGCAAATTTCCCTCGGCCGGCGACCTGGCAGATCACATGCGGAATGCCGGATTCCAGGCGGTCGAGTTTATCCGGCTCACTGGCGGCTCGGTCGCCCTGCATCTGGGGACGAAGTAAACGCGCTCGCCCGTATACTAAGACCATGACTCACCCCGTCACTCTCATCCCCGGCGACGGCATTGGACCGGAAGTAGCCGACGCAACGGTGCGCGCGGTGGAAGCCACCGGAGTCGCCGTGGAATGGGAGCGCGTGGATGCGGGAGCCAAGGCGCTGGCGGAAACCGGCGAGTTGCTGCCGAAGGCCGTGTTCCAGTCGCTTCATCACACACATGTGGGCCTGAAGGGACCCACCGAAACACCCGTCGCCGGCGGCCACAAGAGTATCAACGTGACTCTGAGAAAGAGGCTCGACCTTTACACCAACTTCCGCCCCGTGCGCATGCTGCGCGGTCTGAAAACGCGATTTCAGGACCTGCCCATCGACATGGTGATTTTCCGTGAGAACACCGAGGACTTGTACGCCGGTCTCGAGCACGAGGTTGTGAAAGACGTGGTGGAAAGCCTGAAGGTCATTACGCGAACGGCTTCCCTTCGCATTGCCCGCGCCACGTTTCAATTCGCGCGCCGCGAGGGCCGCAAGAAAGTCACCGCGGTCCACAAGGCCAACATCATGAAATTGAGCGACGGCCTGTTTCTAAAGTGCTGCCAGGAGGTGGCGGCTGAATGCTCCGAGATCCAGTACGAGGAGCTGATCGTTGACAACGCCTGCATGCAGCTTGTCATGCGGCCGGAGACTTTCGACGTTCTGCTCTTGCCGAACCTTTACGGTGATATTGTTTCCGATCTCGCAGCAGGGCTGGTGGGAGGCCTGGGAATCGTCCCCGGCGCGAATCTCGGCGAAAAGGACGCCGTGTTTGAAGCGGTGCATGGCACGGCGCCCGATATCGCAGGGCAGGGTAGGGCAAATCCCACCGCTCTGATGCAATCCGCGGCGTTGATGTTAGTTCATCTCGGCGAGCGCGAGGCCGGGCAGCGCCTGCAACAAGCGATTGGAAAGGTCTACGCCGAAGGCAAGCATCTGACGCCCGATGTCGGCGGCGAAGCTTCGACCGCTGAGTTCACGGACGCCGTGATCAGTTGCTTGCGCTGTTAGAGCCCTTTCTTGGCCAGAAACTCGATCAGATCGACTACGCGGCAGGAGTAGCCCCACTCGTTGTCGTACCAGGAAAGGACATGGACCAGATTCCCGTCCAGTACCTTGGTCATGTCGCCATCCACGATCGAACTGTTGGGGTTGTGCAGCATGTCGCTCGAAACCACGGGATCTTCGGTATAGGCCAGGATGCCTCTCATCCCGTCATCCGCGGCTGCCTTCAGCGCGCCGTTGACTTCTTCCGCCGTCGTCGGCCGGTTGGTCACCACGACAAGATCCACCACGGACACATCCGGTGTGGGTACGCGCATGGAGTAGCCGTCGAGCTTCCCTTTGAGATGCGGCATCACCAAGCCGATGGCCTTGGCCGCGCCCGTCGTAGTCGGGATCATGTTGATGGACGCCGCGCGCGCCCGCCGCAGATCTTTGTGCGGAAAGTCGAGCACGTTCTGGTCATTGGTGTAGCTGTGGATCGTGGTCATCGATCCCTTTTGAATGCCGAATTTGTCGTCGAGCACTTTCGCCAGCGGCGCAAGACAATTGGTTGTGCACGAGGCGTTGGAGATGATGTTGTGCTTTTTGGGATCGTACGCGCTGTCATTCACGCCCAGCACGATAGTGATGTCCTCATTCTTTGCCGGCGCCGAGATGATGACTTTCTTAACGGTTCCGCGCAGGTGCTTGCCGGCGTCCTTGGCTTCGGTAAACCGGCCGGTCGATTCCACCACAACCTGCGCGCCGACTGACGCCCAATCCAGCTCCGCCGGATCTTTGGTGGCGAAAACCTTGATGTGCTTATTGCCGATGCGCAGCCCGTCGCCCTCGGCGGTAACCGTTTCCTGCAAAGGGCCAAGGAC
>Ga0335070_10005542_pt1 | contig 14847 bp, 12 predicted proteins | sample Lox_Sample_13_FD_206722 | JGI IMG/M metagenome (GOLD analysis project Ga0335070, IMG submission 206722) | Soil microbial communities from Loxahatchee National Wildlife Refuge, Florida, United States - Lox_Sample_1.3 | ecosystem: Environmental > Terrestrial > Soil > Wetlands | place: USA... | reverse complement strand
AGGGTGTCGATGAGCACGCCCTGCAGCCGGTCGAGCTCCGACTCGAACCCCGGGGCCTCCGCCGCCGGCGGGTTCAGCAGCTCGATGGGCGGCAGCTCCTCCTCGGGGGCGGCGGGCGCCGCCGGCGCCTCCCCCGCCTCGCCCGGCGCGGCGGGCTTCCGGGCCCGCTTCTTCCGCGGCGCCGGCTCCTCCCCCTCCGGCGCGACCGCGGCGATCACGTCCTCGGCCGGCTCCTCGACCACTGCCGCCGGCCCGGCCTGCGGCTCACGGCTCGCGGGTCGCGGCGCGTGCTTCCTCAGCGCCCCGAGGGGATTCCACCCCACCGTCACCAGCGTGAGGGCCGAGAGCGCGCCCACCGCCACCAGCCCCTCGCCGACCGGGCCGATGAGCCTCAGCTCGTAGGCGAGGAAGCCCCCGACGAGGCCGATCCACTCGGGATACCCGGGGAGCGCGCCGGCCGCGACGGCGGCGCGCGCCTCGCCGGAGAGGCCCTGCCACACCACGCCGAGCGCGAACGGCACCGTGAGCGCCAGGCCGGCGCACAGCACCGTGAGGCGCCTGCCGAGGCCGCGCTCGAAGTGCCCGAAGAGGACGACGGCCCAGAGGAGGAAGGCGAGAGGGACGAACGCGGCGCCGACGCCGAAGGCCGCGCGCAGGGCGTGGCCGATGGCGACGCCCGCCGGGCCGGTGACCGACGAGACGGGAGGAGGGGGGACCGCGAGCGCCAGGAAGGCGCCCGCGAGGAGGGCCAGGACGGCCCCGAGCTCATCCTTCCGGCGCGGGTCGATGGGCGGTGATCCGTCGGTCGGCGTACACGGGCAGCACGGGGTGCGAGTCCTGCGTGGCACAGACGCGCAGGTCGTCGGCGAAGCCCAGGGCCATGAGCTCCTGGCCGTGGCGGCTCGCGCGCAGGGCGCGCAGCCACTGCTCGCCGAAGTGCCGGGCGATCTCGAGCGACGCGAGGGCGGCGTCGTTGAGGGCGACGCGCCGCAGCCCGCCCTCGGGGAGGAGGACCTTGGCGAGGCGGCCCGCGGCGAAGGCGTCCTCGATGGCGAACTGCCGCTCGTGGCCGGAGCAGAGGACGACGAGCTCGCCGGTGGCCTCGAGGGCGGCGCGGGCGCGCTGCACCACGGCCGAGAAGTTCACCGCTCCCGCGACCACGACCTCCCTGGCGCCCTGGGCCGCCAGCAGCGCCTGCGTCCCGTTGGTGGTGGTGAGGACGACCGTCTTCCCGCCCACGGCCTCGGGGGTGAACTCGCGGGGCGAGTTGCCGAGCGCGAACCCCTCGATCCGGACCGACTTCCGCTCCCCCGCCAGCACCACCTGGTCGCGCTCGAGGTTCTGGGCGACGCGCAGCGCCTCCTCCACCGTTCCGGCGGGCAGGACCTCCTTGGCGCCCGCGGCGAGCGCCACGGCGATGCTGGTGGAGGCCCGCAGCAGGTCCACCACCGCCACGCTGCGGCCCGCGAACTCGCCCGGGGCCACCGCCAGGGGGGTGAAGTAGACCTCGATCCTCACGCCGGCTCCTCCATGAGGTGGCTCTCGCGCTCCAGGAACCGGGTGTCCACCTCGCCGGCCAGGAACGCGGGGTGCTCGAGCACGCGCCCGAGGAACGGGATGGTCGTGGTCACGCCCTCGATGATGAAGCCCTCGAGCGCCTGGTGCATGCGCGCCAGCGCCTCCCGCCGGTCGTGGCCGTGCACGATGACCTTGGCGAGGAGCGAGTCGTAGTAGGGCGGCACCACGTACCCGGCGTAGATGTGCGTGTCGACCCGCACCCCCGGCCCGCCGGGCGGGTGGTAGGTGGTGATCTGGCCGGGGCACGGCTGGAACTGCCGCGCCGGGTCCTCGGCGTTCACGCGGCACTCGATGGCGTGGCCGCGCAGCGACAGCCCGCCCTCGGGGATGCCCAACGGCTCCCCGGCCGCGACCCGCACCTGCTCCTTCACCAGGTCCCAGTCGGTGACCATCTCGGTGACGGGATGCTCGACCTGGATCCGGGTGTTCATCTCCATGAAATAGAACTTCCCGTCGCCGTTGAGCAGGAACTCGAGCGTGCCGGCGCCCACGTAGCCGATCCGCTCGGCGAGATGCACCGCCGCCCCGCCCATCGCGGCGCGCAGCTCCGGCGTCATGGCCGGCGAGGGGGCCTCCTCGATGAGCTTCTGGTGGCGCCGCTGGATCGAGCAGTCGCGCTCGCCGAGGTGGACCACCCGGCCGAACGAGTCGCCCATCACCTGGATCTCGACGTGGCGCGGCCGGTCGAGGTACTTCTCGAGGTACACGGCGTCGCTGCCGAAGGCGGCCAGCGCCTCGCTGCGCGCCAGCTGGAAGTGGCGCGCGAAGTCGTCCTCCTCGACCGCGACGCGCATCCCCTTGCCGCCGCCGCCGGCCGCCGCCTTGATGATGACGGGGAAACCCAGCTCCTTCGCCACCGCCAGCGCCTCGTCGGCGTCGGCCACCGGGCCCTCGCTCCCCGGGATGATCGGCACGCCCGCCTCGCGCGCCAGCCGCCGCGCCTCCGCCTTGTCCCCCATCTTGCGGATCTGGTCGGCGGTGGGGCCGATGAACGCGATGTTCGAGGCCCGCACCAGCTCGGCGAACTGCGCGTTCTCGGCGAGGAAGCCGTAGCCGGGGTGGATCGCGTCGGCGCCGGTGATCTCCGCCGCCGCGATGAGCTGGGGGATCCGGAGATAGCTCTCGCGCGCCGGCGGCGGTCCGATGCACACGTCGTCGTCGGCGAACCGCACGTGCAGCGACTCGCGGTCCGCCTCGCTGAAGACGGCCACCGTCTCGACGCCCAGCTCGCGGCAGGCGCGGATCACCCGGAGGGCGATCTCGCCGCGGTTGGCGATCAGGACCCGCTTGAACATCCGCTCAGGTCTTGAACGGGTCGCGGCTGAGGCCCGCCACGCCGCCGCCCGTGCCGCCGCCCGGGCCGCCGCCCGGGCCGCCGCCCGCGTCGCCCCCCGGCGCGGGCCGCGGGCGCGCCGCGGCCGGCTGCCCCTGCTGCGACGCCCGTCCCTTCTGGAACGCGTCGAAGGTGCGGTCGCTCGCCCCCTGGATCCCCGACACCTGCAGCGCGAACTCGGTCGGGTTGGTGCAGTAGAACAGCGCCGACTCGTAGCTGATCTCCCCCGACGTGTACCACTGCATGAGGCTCTGGTCGAACGACTGCATCCCGTACTGGACCGTCCCCTCCTTGATCAGGTCCGGGATGTTGAGCTGGGCCTTGAGGTCCCGGATGTTGTCGCGCACCGCGGCGGTGTTGATGAGGATCTCCGCCGCCGGCACGCGCGAGACGCCGTCCATCCGCGGCACCAGCCGCAGCGAGATCACCGCCTGCAGCGCCGTCGAGAGGAGGTGGCGGATCTCGTCGTGCTGGTGGGGCGGGTAGAAGGACAGGATGCGGTTGATGGTCTGGGTGCAGTCGGTCGTGTGCAGCGTCGAGAAGACGAGGTGGCCGGTGTCGGCCGCCTTGAGCGCCGTGTCGAGCGTCTCCATGTCGCGGATCTCGCCGACCAGGATGACGTCCGGGTTCTGGCGCAGCACGTGGCGCAGCGCGTTGTGGAACGAGAGGGTGTCGGAGCCCACCTCGCGCTGGCTGATGATCGACGATTGGTCGCGGTGCAGGAACTCGATCGGGTCCTCGACGGTGATGATGTTCACCCGCCGCGACTGGTTGATGTGGTCGACCATCGCGGCGAGCGCGGTGGACTTCCCGCTCCCCGTCACCCCCGTCACCAGCACCAGGCCGCGGGGCTTCAGCGCGATCGTCTCGAGCACCTTCGGCAGCCGCAGCTCCTGGATGTTCTTCACCTCGTAGGGGATGACCCGGAATGCGAACGCCAGGGTGCCGCGCTGCCAGTAGCAGTTGACGCGGAACCGGCCGATGCCCGGCACGCCGAGGGCGAAGTCCGCCTCCTTCGTCTCGGCGAACTCCTTCAGCTGGCGGCCCGGCATCGTGTACTCGGCGAGCGCCTTGAGGTCCTGCGGCGAGAGGGGCGCGAGCTCCAGCGACTGCAGCTCGCCGGCGATCCGCACCGTCGGCGGGCGCCCCACCTTCAGGAGCAGGTCGGAGGCCTGCCGCTCGATCATCGCCTTCACGGAGGTCTGGAAGAACGGCGGCGCGGGCTTGGGCGGCGGAGCGGCCGCCGGGGGCTGGGCGGCGCGGGGATCGGTCATGGGATCAGGGCTCCACGCGGAAGAGGACCTGGCCGAACTCGACCGGTTGCGCGTCCTCGACGAGGACCTCGCGCACCGTGCCCGACACCTCGGCCTCGAGCTCGTTCATGATCTTCATCGCCTCGATGATGCACAGCGTCTGGCCGGCCCCGATGCGGCTGCCGACCTTCACGTACGGCTCGGCGCCCGGCTCCGGGGCCCGGTAGAAGGTCCCGACCATCGGCGACTTCACCTCGATGAGCCGGGTGGCCGGCGCCTCGCCGGGGGCCGCCGCCGGGGCCGCGGCCGGGGGCGCGGCCGCCAGCGCGGCCGCGACCGCGGGATGGACGGCCGCCGCCGACACCGCCGCCGGGCCGGCCTCGCGGCTCACCCGGTAGGTCGTGAAGGCGCGGCGGATCTCGATGGTGGTGGCGCTGGAGCTCTCCAGGAGAGCGAGCAGCTCCTTCACCAGCGCGATGTCGGTCATAGGCGGTCCACCCCGTTCCCTCCTCGGTCAGCCCAGCACCACCAGCTCGCGGGGGATGTCGGTCAGGAGCGTCGCGCCCTCGTGCCCGAGGGCCACGTCGTCCTCGATCCGCACCCCGCCCCAGCCGGGAAGATAGACGCCCGGCTCCACGGTCACCACCGCGCCGGCCGGCAGCGGCTCCTCCGAAACCCTGGACACCCGCGGCGCCTCGTGCACCTCCAGCCCGAGCCCGTGCCCCAGCGAGTGCCCGAACGCGTCCCCCAGGCCCGCCGCCGCGATCCGCTCCCGCGCCAGCGCGTCGCCCGCGCGACCCGTCATCCCCGCCCGCAGCCCCGCCAGCGCCGCCGCCTGCGCCTGCCGCACGACCGCGTACACCTCCGCCTGCCGCCCGTCCGGCGGCGCGCCCACCACGTAGGTCCGCGTCACGTCCGCGCAGTAGCCGTCCACCTGCGCCCCGAAGTCGAGCAGCAGCCACTCCCCCGCCGCGATCCGCCGCGCGCTCGGCCCCGCGTGCGGCAGCGCCGTGCGCGGGCCGGACGCCACGATGGTCGGGAACGGGTGCTCCTCGCTCCCCGAGCGCCGCAGCGCCGCCTCCAGCACCCCCGCGACGTGCAATTCCGACTGACCGACTCGTATTTGCGGCAGGACCGCCGCAAGCGCCTCGCCCGCCACGCGTCCCGCCTCCGCCACCGCAGCGATCTCCTCGGGGGCCTTCACCGCGCGCAGCCGCTCGACCAGCTCGCCGGCGCGGCGGAAGCGGCCGTCGGGCGTGGTGCCGGTCAGGCGCGCGGCCTGGCGGACGGAGAGGACGTGGTCCTCGAAGCCGACCGGCGCGAGCGCCTGGTCGGCCTCCGGCTGGTCGAGGAGGGCGTCGAGGAGGCCCGCCCCGGCGACCACGACGCGCGCGATGCCGCCCGCCTCCTCGGCCGCCTGCGTGGCGTAGCGGGAGTCGGTGACGAGCACGACCGCGTCGGCGGTCACGAGGAGCAGGCCCGCCGAGCCGGAGAATCCGGTCAGGTAGCGGACGTTGGCCGGGTGCGCGACCAACAGGGCCGCGAGGGCCTCGGCGCCCAGCTCGGCCCGCAGCGCGGCCACCCGTTCGGCGCGCCGGTCAGGCGTCACGAAGGCCCCGCCCGGCGGGCCGGCGCCCTGCGGACGGCCGAGAGCGGCCCGCCTTCGGCTCCGCGCTGTCGGCCATCGGCTCTCGGCTGACCGCTGACGTTGATCGGCTCCCTCACACCTGCACGGGGCCGCTCGCCGGGGTGCCGCGGCGGCGCAGCCAGCCCACCAGGGCGTCGAGCGCGAGGAGGTAGGAGTCGGCGCCGAAGCCCGCCACCACGCCCACCGCGAGGTCGGCGAGGAGGGAGCGGTGCCGGAACTCCTCGCGCGCCCAGACGTTGCTGAGGTGCACCTCGACGAACGGAACGCCGACGGCGAGCAGGGCGTCGCGCAGCGCCACCGAGGTGTGGGTGTAGGCCGCGGCGTTGACGAGCGCGCCGTCGGCGGCGCCGCGGAGCGCCTGCACCGCGTCCACCAGCGCGCCCTCGTGGTTCGACTGGAAGAAGCCGAGGTCCACGCCCAGGCGCCCGGCGCGCTCCCGCAGCGCCGCGCGGATCCCTTCGAGCGTGGTGGTCCCGTAGCGCTCGGGCTCCCGAACCCCGAGGAGGTTGAGGTTCGGTCCGTCGATGACGGCGATGTGCACTAGCGCTTGAGCCCGCGCAGCCAGCTGTTGAAGGAGCCGACGTCGTCCTCGGGCGGCGGGGTCGCGGGGCCGGCGTCGGGATCGGGCCGGACGCTGCCCTGCTCCGGCGGCGCTCCGAAGAACTCGTCGAACGAGGTGCCGGTCGGCGGCGGGGGCGGTGCCGGGGGCGCGGCCTGCGTCGTGCTGGCGGCCCCGAAGATGGCGTCGAGGGTGAAGGCCTCCTGCGCCGGCCGCGCCGGCTCGCCGGCGGGCTCCGCCGGGGCTTCGCCCTGCCCGAACGCCTGCTCGAGGGGCGAGAGGCCAGCGGGCGCCGGGCCGGGGCCCGCGGCCGGCGCGCCGACGCGCGCCTGCGCGACGCGGCGCAGCCAGGTCCGCGCGGACTCGGTCCCCAGCGCGGACGCGCCGAGGGCCGGCGGCGGCGCCTCGAGCTCGGCCAGCTTCGCCTTCAGGCCCGCGTCGCCCGGGCGCTGCGCGAGCAGCCGGCGGTACACGTCGGCGGCCTCGGCGCGAAAGCCCTGGCGCAGGTAGAGGTCCCCCATCGTCTCGGTGAGGAGCGGCGTGCGCTGCGCCTCGGGGTGCGCGACGAGCGGCGCCGCGGGCTCCGGCGCCGCGATGGCCGGGTGCTGCTTCCCGGAGGGCCGGGACATCTCCTCGGGGGGTGTCACGTCCTCGGGCATGATGATCGGCAGGTCCTCGAGGCTGGTCCGCGCGCCCTCCTCGGCGGGCGCGGCTTCCGCTGCCTCGGCGGCGGGCGGGGCGGCCTCGGGCTCCGGTGCCGGCGCGGCAGGCTCCGGCTCCGCGCCCGCGGCGGGCGGCGCCCCGGGCTCGGCGGCGTCCTCGGCACCGGCGCCGGGCGCGGCGGCGAGGCCCGCCTCAGCCACCCCTTCGAGCGATTCGAGGTCCCACCCCGACGGCTCGGCCCCCGCGCCTGCGGGGGCGGCCGCGTGCGGCGTCTCGAGCGCCGTGGCGCCGCTCTCCTCAGCCGCCGGCGGCTCCTCGGGGATCTCGAAAGTGTCCTCCGGGCCCTTCTCGACGGTGATGGAGGACTCGTCCACCTTCTGCATCTGGAGCGAGGCCCGGCCTTCCCAGGCGTCGTCCGAGGGCCCGCCGGTCCACGCCTCCTCGGTGGGCACCGGCTCGGCGACGAAATGCTGCTCGCCCGGCTTCACGCCGAGTGCCTCGGAAGCCTCGGCGAGGCTCGCCTCGTGCTCGTGCAGGGCGACGTCGAGGTCCCGCTGCGAGATGGCCCGGCTGGAGCGCTCGCCCGTGCCCCATGCCAGCGTGTCGTCGAACGGCCGCACGTCGAGCGGCTGCCCCGGCACCTCCTCCTGCGGTGGCGCGAACTGCGAGGGGACGATCCCCTCCGAGGGGCGCACCACGCTCTCGGCCTCGGGCGCCGTCGGCGGCGCCTCGGGGGGATGCGGCGGCAGGAAGCCGGCGCCCATCGCGAGGGTCTCCGCCTCCGCGACCGGCGCCGCGGCCGCCGACACGGCGGCGTCGGCCGCCTCGGCCGCTTCGGCCGCCACCAACGGCGCGGGCGCTTCGGCCGCCACCAACGGCGCGGGCGCTTCGGCCGAGGGCGCAGCGGGGGCGGACGCCTCGAGCGCCGCAGCGGGGGCGACGTCCGCGAACGAGATCTCCGGCGCGGCGGGAGCCTCCACGGGCGGCGTCACGGCCGGGACCTGGGCCGTGGTCGCCGCGGCGATGGCGCCGCCGAGGCGCTTGAGGTCCGCCTCGGCCTCGGTGTTCATCGGGTCGATCTTCAGCAGCTGCTGGAGCCACTCCCGCGACTGGACGAGCTCGCCCTTGCGCTCGGCGATCTCCGCCAGGCTCTTGAGCGCGATGATGTTCTCGGGGTCCAGCCCGAGGACGCTCTGGAACGCCTGGGCGGCGTTCGGGTCGTCCTTCTTGTCGAGGAGGCAGCGGCCGAGAACGATGTGCGCCGAGAGATAGTCGGGGTGCTTGCCGAGGCCCGAGCGCACCAGCTCGAGAGCGCGATCCACCTGCCCCGCCTTCCGATACGCGTCGGCGAGGGGCGCGAAGTACCGGCCGTCGGGATTCTCGGCGTACCGCCGCTCGAGCTTCTCGATTTCGCTGGTGGCTGCCATGGGGCTCCGCGGTGGAGTGCGGGAGACGTGCGAACATATGGTCTTCCGAGGCGGCGTGTCAACAGGAAAGGCCTCCGGACGGTTGGCATTGCGCGTTGTCCCGTCTACATTTAGGCCCTCCTGACGATGGAGCGCGGGGTCCGATGTTGACAACGATGCGCGAACGGACGAAGGCGATCATGCTCGTCCTCGCGATAGCCTTCGTGGGGTGGCTGGTCTTCGACGTGGGCATGGGGGTCAGCGGGCGGGGACAGTACCAGTCCGGGCAGGACGCCGGCACGGTGAACGGGCAGCCCATCCGCTACCAGGATTTCCTCGAGGCGTCCCGGACGGCGTACGACCAGTGGCGCCAGGAGAACCCGGGCGTCAACCAGTCGCGCGAGGATCAGCAGCAGGTCGAGAACGCGGCGTTCGAGCAGATGGTGCAGGACCGCCTGCTGCGCGCGGCGTGGGAGAAGCGGGGCATCACGGTCACCGACCGCGAGATCGTGAACGCGGTCGAGAACTCGCCCCCGCCGGAGGTGCAGCGCGCCCCCGACTTCCAGACCGAGGGGCGGTTCGACATCACGAAGTGGCAGCGGTTCCTGGCGTCCTCGGCGATCCCGACCACCGAGCTGGCGGCGCTCGAGGCGCGCTACCGCGACGAGCTGCCGAGGGTCAAGCTGTTCCGCCAGGTCACGGCGGACGTGTACGCCTCCGACGCGCAGCTGTGGCAGATCTGGCGCGACTCGCACGACTCGGTGACCATCCGGGCGCTGGTGATCCGGCCGGCGCAGGCGGTCTCACCGGCGTCGGTGACGGTGACGCCGGCCGACCTCGAGGCCTACTACCGGACCCACCAGGCGGACTTCGCGCGGCCGAAGCGCGCCTACCTCTCGTTCGTCGGCATCTCGAAGCTCCCCGAGCGGATCGACAGCATCCTCGGGGTGGCGCGCGCGCGGGCGGTGCGCGACTCGATCCTGCACGGCGTCCCCTTCGCGGACATGGCCCGCCGCGAGTCGAGCGACTCGGTGAGCGCCGCCAAGGGCGGGGAGCTGGGCACGTTCGGTCACGGCCAGATGGTGCCGGCGTTCGAGCGCGCGGCGTTCAGCCTCCCGATCGGCCAGCTCTCCGAGCCGGTGGTGACGCCGTTCGGCGCGCACCTCATCGAGGTCGAGCGCCGCACCAAGGACAGCGTGACGGCGCGGCACATCCTCATCCCCCTCACGCGGACCGGCGCGCGGCTCGACACGCTCGAGTCGCGGGCCGACTCGCTCGACCGGCTGGCCTCGGAGCAGACCCGCCCCGCCGTCCTCGACAGCGTGGCACAGCTGATGGGGCTCACCGTGGAGCACGCGCCGCCGGTGGTGCCGAACGAGCCGCCGCTGCTCGGCCGCTACACGGTGCCGGACGTGTCGGTGTGGGCCTTCGAGGCGCGGGTCGGCGAGACCAGCCAGGTGATCGAGAACGACGGCGCGTACTACGTCTTCCGCCTCGACTCCGTGCAGGCCGCCGGGGTGCCGCCGCTCGCGGAGGTCGAGCCGCGGGTGCGCTCGGCCGTGCTGCTCGAGAAGCAGCGGGCCGCCGCCGAGGCCATCGCGCACGACGCGGAGCGCCGGCTCGCCTCCGGCCAGACCTTCGACCAGGTGGCGGCCGCGCTGCGGCTGCCGATCGAGACCATCGGGCCCTTCACGCGCACCGCGGCCGTGCGGCTGCTCGGGACGGCGACCGGCGCGGTGGGCACCGCCTTCCGGCTGCGGGTCGGCGAGCGCTCGGGCCTGATGTCGAACGAGGGGGCGTTCTTCTTCATCGAGCCGACGCGCCTGGTGCGCGCCGACTCGGCGGCGTGGGCGAAGCAGAAGGAGCAGCAGCGGGTCGACGTGCTGCGCGCGGCGCGCTCGCTGCGGGTGCGGTACTTCCTGGTCGGGCTGCGCGACGCGGCGAAGGTGGAGAACCACCTCGCCGAGCTGCGCCGGCGGGCGCCGGCGGACACGACGCGCTGACGGGACGGCCGGCGTCGCCCGCAGCGGGACGCGGAAGGGGTGCCGGGCGAGGCCGCCCGGCACCCCTTCGTCATTCCGCCCGGCGGTTCAGGCCTGGTTGGACGGGGTCGAGCCCGGGGACGAGTCGCTCCGGGGCAGCTCGCGGCGCGGCGCCGGGGGCGGCGCGTCGAGGTCGTCGGTGACCTCGCGCATCGACCGCTTGAACTCGCGGATGCCCTTTCCCAGCGAGGAGCCGATCTCCGGCAGCCGCTTGGCCCCGAAGACCAGCAGCACCACCACCAGGATCAGCATGATTTCCGAAAAACCGAGGTTCCCGAGCCCCATGACCGCCTCCGTCTAGAAGAGGGACCGCGCCAGCAGGTACGCCAGCACGACCCCGACGAGCGCCAGGACCGACACGTGGATCCCGAGCGGGCCGAGCGTGACCGACACGACGAGCAGATCGACGCTCACCGGCCCCAGCGTCGGCGTGACCGAGAAGGTGAGCACATCGCGCGGCGCGCCGGCGGGGAGGATCCGCTCCAGGAACGCCGACAGGAACCCGCCGACCACGAAGCCCGACGCGAGCACCGTGGTGTAGTAGAGGGGCCGGCGCGGGACCTTGGCCATGGCCTAGTGCCGCCGCTCGACCGCGTACACGATCGCGTCCCGGAGCGCGTCCCGCTCCGGCGAGGGGGGAAGGTCCTCCAGCGTCGCCTCCGCCCTCGCCGCGTACTCCTCGGCGCGCTGCCGCGCGTAGGTGAGACCCCCGTGCCGCGCCACCAGTTCCATCACCCGCGCCACCCGCGCCTCCCCCGGCTCCTGCTCGGCGAACAGCGCGTCCACCTCGCGGCGCTCCCCCGGGGCCAGCCGCGGCAGCGTCGCGATCAGCGGCAGCGTGACCTTGTGGTCCTTGAGGTCCAGCCCCGACGGCTTGCCGGTGACCGCCTCCCCCTCGGTGTAGTCGAGCAGGTCGTCCGCGATCTGGAACGCCATCCCGAGGGCGTCGCCGTAGGCGCGTAGCGCCGCCCGCCGCGCCGGGGCCGCCCGCAGCGCCCCCAGCTCGCACGCCGCGCTGAACAGCGAGGCCGTCTTGGCGCGGATGAGGAAGCCGTACTCCTCCTCGGTGAACCGCAGCGCGTCGTACGCCGCCAGCTGGCGCATCTCGCCGACGGTCATCTCGTTGGTCACGCGGGAGAGGATGCGCAGCGGCTCGAGGTCGTTCGCCGCCACCAGCTCGATGATCGCCCGGGAGTACAGGTAGTCCCCCATGATCACCGACACCTGGTGGCTGAACAGGGCGTTGATGGTGGGCATCCCCCGCCGCAGCGTGGAATGATCCACCGAGTCGTCGTGGACCAGCGTGGCGAGGTGGGTGAGCTCGATGATGGCGGCGAAGCGCACCAGGCGCGGATCCTCGGCGCCCGCCGAACGGTTGGCGAGGCACACGAGCATCGGCCGGAACAGCTTCCCCTTCATCTGCAGGAGGTGGCCGTTCACCTCCTCGATCAGGGGGAAGTCCGCGGCGATCATGCGGCGGAGCTCGTCGGACACGGCGGCCAGGAACGGCTCCACGGGCCGCTGGAGGTCGTCGAGGCGCACCTCCGCCGCCTGGTGCGTCACGCCCCTAGGCCCCCGCCCGGGCGTGCAGCGCCTGGACCCGCTGGCTCACGTCCTGGAAGGTGATGTCCACCCCGAAGACCCGGTTGTAGGCCAGCAGCGCGTCCGTCCGCTTCCCTTGCTCCTCGAGCGCGCGGCCGAGCCAGTAGAGCAGTCCGATGCGCTCCGCGTCGCTCGTGGCCGGCGCGTCGACGCCGCGCCGCAGGATCGTCTCGGCCACCGTGTACTGCCCTTTCTCGAAGAAGCACACCCCGAGCGCCTCGGAGCTCTTGAGCCGCCCCTCGGTGGCCCGCAGCGCCTTCTGGAACTCCGCGATGGCTTCGTCGAGCAGCCCCATCTCCTTGTACGCGACGCCGAGGTCGTAGTGGCTCTGGAAGTCCTCCTCGCCGACGTTCCGCTCGATGCCGCGCTTGAAGGCCGCCAGCATCGTCTGGAAGTCGGCCTCCTCGTCGCCGGTCGGCTCCTCGTCCTGCACCCGCATCCGGGTGTCCTTCGGGGCCGCCTCCTCCTCGAGGAGCATGGCGCCGAGGTCCACGAACTCGCCGGCCTCCGCCGCCGCCGGCTCCGGCGCGCGGGCGGCCGCGGGGGGCGGTGTCGGCGGCGCCGGGGGCACCAGGGCGTCGAGGGCGGCGCGGGCGCGCGCGTTCGACGAATCGTGCTCGATGACGCGCTGGTAGACCGCCGCCGCCTTGCTCGGCTCGTTGCTGCGCAGCAACGCGTCCGCCAGCTCGTTGTACGCGTCCACCAGCCGGGCGCGGTCGCCCTGGCGGTAGGCCAGCTCGACGCGCTTCTGCTGGTGGCGGATGCTGTTGGGGTCGATGCGGAGGATCTCCTCCGTCACCGCGTACGCGTCGTTGAACTCCTCGAGGCCCTCGAAGCCGGCGAGGGCCACGTCCAGCTCCTTCATCCCCCGCTCGCGGTCGCCCTGCTCGATGAGCACCTCGCCGAGCCGCCGCCGCGTGGACCAGTCGTCGGCGTTGGTCGCGAGCAGCTCCTCGAGCTTCTCGACGGTCGGGACCTCCTCGCTCACCTCGCCGAGGTCCTCGAAGTCGAGGACCGGCGCGGTGGTCTCCTCCGCGGCGAACTCTTCCTCCTCCGGCGGGGCCTCCGCCCCGGCGGCCGGGACCGCCTCCGCGGGCGCCGCCGCGGGGGCCTCCTCCTCGATCTCCATCAGCGGCAGGCCGGCCGTCGGCGCCGCCGGAGCCTCTTCGGCCGCCTCTTCCATCTCGATGTACGGCAGGCCACGCGCCGGCGGCGGCTCCGGCTCCGCAGGAGGCGCGGCCCTCGGCGCCTCCCTCGCCGGCGGAGCCGGAGACGGGGCGGGCGGCGGCGGGGGCGCCGTCGGCTCCAGCTCGATGAACCCGAAGTCGACCCCCGCGGGCGCCGCCGGAGCGGCGGGCGGCTCAGCGAGCGAGGTGGGCTCGAGGCCCAGGTCGCCTCCGGCCAGGGTCGTCGGCTCGATCTCCAGCGGCGCGGGCGGCGCTTCCTGAGCTTCCGGGGCGAACGACGTGCTCTCGATCGCGAGCGGCGGCTCCGCAGCCGGCGCCGGACGGGCCGCCCGCTGAGGCGGAGGCGGCGCCTCGACCACGGGCGCGGGCCGCGCGCCGCTCCGACGCGGTGCCGGCTCCTCGCCGAGGTCGAGGAAGATCAGCTCGCCCTTCTTCTTCGGCTCCTGCGGGAGCTCCTCGCCGGTGATCATGTGGCGGCTCATCCGCGACTTGCGCTGCGCCGCCCGGTCCTTGTGCTCGAACTCCACGAGCAGCTGCTCGACCTGCTCCCTCTGCTCCCTGGTGCGCGCCGCCGCCCGGGCCTGCTGCGCCAGGACACCCCAGATCTCGTCCTGGCCCGGCGTCATCTCCGCGAAGGCCTTCAGCGCCTTGAATGCCTCCTCCAGCTGCCCCGCCTTCTGCATCCGCTCGGCGTACTCGAGGAGGTTCTGGCGGGCCTCGTTGGTGAAGCCCTTCTGCGCGAAGAGGATCCCGAGCCGGAGGTAGACCGACGAGCGCCCCGGAGCGAGCCGGAGCACCTTGTTGCACAGGGCGATGGCGTTGTTGTGGAAGCCCGCGTCGCCGTACTTCTCCGCCGCGCGCTCGTAGTAGATCGCAGCCTGGGCGGGGTTGCCCAGCTTCTGGTACAGGTCGCCGACCCGGTTGTAGATCGAGAGGTCGGAGTCGTCCTCGGGGGACTTCTCCATCTCCTCGACGGCCTTGAGCAGGGGCTCCAACGCCTTCGCCCACTGCTCTCTGGCTTCGAGCTTCCGGGCCTGCTCCTTGTACTGCTCGATCTTCGCCATTGGCCCCAGCGGTCAGGTGGAGGGCGGCGACAGCGGCCGCAACCCGCAAGCTGTTGAAAATACGGCTCTGTCGGAGGCGTGACAAGCGAAGCCGCCCGCGAGCACCCGCCACGCCAGGGGCATCCCGTACCAGTACGCCAACTCCCTCGGGTCCCTGCAGTTCCACGCCACCACGTCGGCGGGCCCGCCCACGGTGATCCGGCCCCCGTCGGCGCGCCCCAGGGCCGCCGCCGCGTTCACGGTGGCGGCCGCGAACGCCTCGGCCGGCTGGAGCCGCGCCTGGCTCACGGCCAGGGCCATCATCAGCGGCACGTTCGCGCTTGGCGAGGAGCCGGGGTTGAAGTCGGAGGCGAGGGCCACCACCGCGCCGGCATCCACGAGCGCGCGCGCGGGCGCGTGCCTCGCCTTGCCGAGGAAGACCAGGGTGCCGGGGAGAATGACCGCGACGGTCGCGCTGCCCGCGAGCGCCTCCACGCCCGCCGGCGAGATCGCGCCGAGATGGTCGGCCGACG
>Ga0335070_10005541_pt1 | contig 14848 bp, 12 predicted proteins | sample Lox_Sample_13_FD_206722 | JGI IMG/M metagenome (GOLD analysis project Ga0335070, IMG submission 206722) | Soil microbial communities from Loxahatchee National Wildlife Refuge, Florida, United States - Lox_Sample_1.3 | ecosystem: Environmental > Terrestrial > Soil > Wetlands | place: USA... | reverse complement strand
GCTCGCGGCCGCTCCGCCGCCGCCCTCCCCGCCCGCGGTGCCCGACGGCGACCGCCGCCCGGTCACCGTGCTCTTCGCGGACCTGGCCGGATTCACCGCGATCAGCGAAGGGCTCGATCCTGAGGACGTGCGGGCGATCCAGAACGATCTCTTCCGCGAGATGTCCGCGTCGATCGAGCGCTATGAGGGGTTTGTCGAGAAGTTCGTCGGCGACGCCGTCATGGCCGTGTTCGGCGCGCCGCGAGCGCACGAGGACGATCCCGAGCGCAGTCTGCGCGCGGCCCTGCTGATGCGTGAGCGCATGGGCGCGCTCGATCGCCGCTGGAAGGGACGAGTAGGGCGGTCGCTCGCACTGCACATCGGGGTCAACACCGGGCCGGTGGTGGCGGGCCGGATGGGCGGGACCGTGGACGCCGCCTACGCGGTCACCGGCGACACCGTCAACACCGCCTCGCGCCTGCAGAGCGCGGCGCCGGCGGGCGACATCCTCGTCAGCGATGCGACGTACCAGCTCACCCATCACGCCTTCGCGTTCGCCTCGCGCGAGGAGATCCGGCTCAAGGGCAAGAGCGAGCCGGTGGCGGTGCATCGCCTGCTGGGCCCGCTCGCCGCGCCGCGCTCGGCGCGGGGCCTGGCGGGCCTCGGCCTCGCCGCGCCCCTCGTGGGCCGCGAGCGTGAGGTGCGCCAGATGGAAGCGGCCTTCGACGACACTCGGGCGGGGCGCGCCCAGATCCTGAGCCTCATCGGCGAGCCCGGTGCGGGGAAGTCGCGGCTGCAGCAGGAGTTCTTCGCGCGCCTCGAGGCCGCCGGGCGCCTCGAGGGCACCACGATCCGGCGCGCGGCGTGCTCGGCGTTGGGCGACCAGACCTACGGGGCGGTAGCCACGCTCCTGCGCGACGCCTACCGGGTGGAGCACGACGATCCCGTCGAGGTCGCGCGGAGCAAGCTCGCGAAGGGCCTGGTGCCGCTCGGTGTCGATACGGCGGATAGCGCGGCGATGGTGGCCGCGCTCGCCCGGGTGCTCGGGCTCGACCAGGACGACGCGCACGTGCGCCATCTGGAGCCGGAACAGCTCAAGCGCCAGATCTTCATGGCCATCCTTACCCTGGTGGAGCGGCGGCTCGCCGCCGGCCCGCTGGTGCTGGTCGTCGAGGATCTGCACTGGGCCGACGCCGCCTCCATCGAGATGCTGGGCGCGGTCGCGGACCGGCTCGCCGATCGTCCGCTCCTCGTCCTCCTGATGTACAGGCCGACGCTCGATGCGCAGGCGCTGGACACGAGCCGGGTTCCGCACACCGGGATCGAGGTGACGGCGCTCTCACGGTCCGACAGTGAGGACCTGCTGGCGGAGTGGTTCGGGGACTCGACGCGACTCTTCCCGGAGCGGCTGCGCGCCCTGATCCTGGAGCGGGCCGGCGGCAACCCGCTGTACCTCGAGGAGGTGGTGCGCGACCTGATCGCGGCCGGCGTCCTGGTCCGCGACGATCGGGGGTGGCGCTGCACCGAGGAGGCGGCGACCGCGCAGGTGCCCACCACTCTGCACGGGCTGTTGCTCGCGCGCGTGGACCGGCTCGACGCCGCAGAGCGACAGGTCATCCAGGAAGCGGCGGTGATCGGTCCCCGCTTCGAGGTTCCGCTGCTGAAGGCGGTCTCGGCCGAGCCCGCCGTGGTGGACGCAGCGCTCGACGCGCTCGTCGGTGCCGATCTGCTGACGCCGGGGCCTGATCACCGGTTCCGCCATGGGCTCCTCCAGGAGATCGTGTACCAGAACATTCTCGTGGCGCGCCGCACCGAGCTGCACAACCGGGTCGGCACCGCCCTCGAGGCCCAAAGCGTGGGCGGCCCGGAGAATCTCGATCGGCTGGTGGTCCTCGGCCACCACTTCGCCCTCGGCACCGACAAGCCCCGGGGGGCGCGTTACCTTATGGCAGCCGGCGACTGGGCGCGCGGCATGTACGCCAACGCGGACGCGATCCAGCGCTATCGGCAGGCCCTCGATGCCCTCGAGCACTGCGACGCGGTCGACACGGAGCGGCTCGTGGCGCGGGAGCGCATGGCCGACCTCCTCGGGCCGACCGGGCGGCGAGGGACCGCGCTCGGCGAGTACGAGATCGTCGAGGCCGGGTACCGCGCGGTGGGGGATGCGCCGGGGCAGGCGCGCATTGTTCGCAAGATGGGGGGACTCCACTGGGATGCCGGCGCGCGCGCACGAGCTCTCCAGTGCTTCGAGGCCGGGCTCGCCCTGCTCGGCGACGATCGCGAGCACATCGAGCGGGCGCACCTCTACCAGGAGATGGGCCGGCTGGCATTCCGCAGCGGCGACAGCCAGCAGGCCGTCGAGTGGGCGGAGCAGGCGCGGCTCCACGCCGAGCGGCTCGCCGCCGACCCCGCGCTCGACGCGGACGGGCGTGTGGACGCGGTGACCGCGGCTGCGCAGAGCCTCAACACCCTCGGCGCCGCGCTGGCCCGCCTGGGCCGCCTGGAGGAGGCGGTGGGGCACATCGAGCGCAGCGTGGCCCTCGCCCGGGAGAACGGGCTGCTGCAGGCGGCTTGTCGCGGGCTTGCCAACCTGAGCGTGCTCTACAGCACGCTCGATCCGGCCCGGGCGGTCGAGACCTGTGCGGCCGGTCTCGAGATGGCCAAGAAGATCGGTGACCTCGGGTTCCAGTCGCGCCTCTACGCGAATCTGGCGGTGGCCTACTGCGCGCTCACCAACCGCTGCGACGAGCAGGGCGTCGGCGCGGCGCACGCCGCCATCGATCTCGACCGGCGCCTCGGGCAGCTCGATCACTTGGCGGTGCCGCTCATCGTGCTCGGGCAGATCTACCAGTGCCACGGCGATCCGACCCGCGCGATCGCGCACTACCAGGAGGCGCTCACGCTCGCCGAGGAGATCGGGGAGCCCCAGCTGCTGTTTCCCTGTTACGATGGCCTTGCCACCGTCCACTTGGATCTGGGCGACGACGGCCTGGCCGAGGAGTTCATGCAGAAGGCCCAGGCGGTGTGCGAGCGGGCCGGGCTCGAGCCCGACGCGCTCGTGGTGCTGCCGTTCCTCGACTGACTCGATCGACTCGAAGAAAAGGAGACACTCGTCATGGCATTCGCCCCCCTGCGCCCCGGTGATCCCGCCCCCCACTTCGCGCTGCCCGCGGTCAACCGGGAGGGCCAGATCTCGCTCGACGACTATCGCGGTCGCAGTCCGGTCCTCGTCGCCCTGTTCCGCGGGCTGCACTGTCCCTTCTGCCGGCGCCAGCTCGTGCAGCTCGGCACCACGCAGGAGAAGCTCAAGGCGGTGGGCGTGGAGACGATGGCGGTGGTCAACACCCCGCCGGACCGCGCGCGGCTCTACTTCAAGTACCGCCCCGCGAAGGTGCTGCTCGCCGCGGATCCCGAGGCGGCCACGCACCAGGCGTTTCGCCTGCCCGCAGGCGTGATCGTCGAGGACGAATCGGCGACCTCGTGGCCCCAGAGCGCCACGATGGGCCAGCTCCTCGCGACAAGAGTCAATCCCACCGGGGAGCTGCCCGAGCCGCAGAACGTCTTCACGGCGATGGAGACCCTGAACAAGAAAGACGGGTTCGAGATGACCGAGGCCGATCAGCAGATCGCGCACGCGCACGGTACTCAGATGGGCGGGCACTTCCTCATCGACCGGGACGGGATCATCCGGTGGGGCCACGTCGAGGCCGGCGAGCGGATCGAGGACCTCTCCCAGTTCCCGAGCGACGAGGAGATCCTGCGCGCGGCCCGCAGCCTCTAACCAACCAGGCGGCGCCGCTCGCGTTCATCACCAGCCCGGACACGCGTTTCTCGAATCGCGGCGCGGCGGTAGTTGCGCACTCACACCGAGGGAGGCCTCACATGACGCGTATCGCCTACTTCAACGGCAAGTTCGTGCCCGAGACCGAGGTGGTCATCCCCTACCGCGACCGCAGCTTCAACCGCGGCGACGGCTGCTTCGACATGACGCGCACCTTCGACGGACGCATCTTCCGGCTCGCGGAGCACGTGGAGCGGCTCTACCGCTCCCTCCGCTATCTGCGCATGGACATCGGCCTCGAGCCCAAGGAGATCATCGCGATCAGCGAGGAGGTCGTCCTGCGCAACGAGCATCTCCGCGCCGCCGCGGGCGACTGGTGGCTGGCCCAGCGGGTGAGCCGCGGCGTCGACGCGATCGGCGACGAGGGATGGGCACATACGGGCCCGCAGATCATCGTCGACTGCACGCCGCTACCCCTCAAGGCGCGGGCGCCCCAGTTCCGGGATGGCATCGACGTGGTGGTGCCCTCGATCCGCCGCATTCCGCCATCGATGCTGAGCCCGCGCGCCAAGACCCACAACTATCTGAACCTCATCCTCGCCGACAAGGAAGTCAAGGCCGCGCAGCCGCAGGCGTGGTCGGTGCTGCTCGACGAGAACGGCAACCTCTGCGAGGGGATCGGCAGCAATATCTTCGTGGTGCGCGACGAGCGGGTCTACACGCCGCGCGAGAAGTACGTCCTGCCCGGAATCAGCCGCCGGACGGCGATGGAGCTCGCCGCGCAGCTCGGCCTGACCGCGGAGGAGCGCGATCTCGACGTCTACGACGCGGTCACCGCCGACGAGGTTTTTCTGACCTCGACCAGCCTCTGCATCTGCCCCGTCCGCTCGGTGAACGGCCAGGTGATCGGCGACGGCCGCGTGCCCGGTCCGGTGACCAGGCGCATCACGCAGGCCTACATCGATCATGTGGGCACCGATTTCGTGGCCCAGTACGTGTCCCGACTCGTCTGAGACCATGCGGCCCGGAGAGCGGTTCCTGCTTCGAAACCCACCTCGGTCCCGGACACCATCCGGGCGGTCAAGGACGGGAAGGTCGATCTCGCCCTTGGCCGCGTCCACGCCTCATCGCCGGAGTATCTCGATGGCTCGGGGCGCGTCCGCCGGCTGCAGCCCATGGGCGGGATGCGTCTGGACGAGATGGGTCCATAGCTCGCCCATGTCGGCGTGATCGTCGATGATCAAGTAGCCGGCGACGGCATGCTCCGCGAGCCAGGCGGCGATCTCGTCTCCCCGGCTGGCTCCGGACATGTGGGTCGGGGTCCTATCCACCACGCAGCCGGTGAACCCCTCCGTTTGCAGCATGTCCTGAAGCTCGGCGATGGTCCTGCCGTGTCGCCAGGTGGACGAAACCACGACGTCGGCTCCGCCGCCCGCCACGATCTCATTCAGTACGCGAATGCACGCGGGGTCCAGATCCCCGTACCGATCCCACCTGCGGATCGGCGCCAGCACGCCATCGATGTCGAGAAAGATCACTCGTCGCGTCACTCTCCGGCCCATGACCTCCTGTTGAGCGCGTAGCATAGCCCAACCCGGCCTTCCGGGCCGACTGGCCGCGGACGCGTGCTTCGTGGATAATGGCGCGCCGATGTCGATCGTCCTCTTCGAGAACTGAAAGGAACCCGCATGCGCGCCACCGATACCGCCGAGATCGGCAGAACCGGCCTTCATGTCACGCGCCTCGGCCTTGGCGGCGTCGCCCTGTCCGGGGCGCCGCCGGCCACCGATCCCCACGCCCCGTCACCGGAGTCCGAGGCCGTGTCGCTGATCCGCCGGAGCCTCGGCCTCGGACTCAACTATCTCGACACGGCTCCCATGTACGGGGTCGGCCACAGCGAGCGGCGCTATGGCCAGGCGCTCCAGGGCATTCCCCGCGACCGCTATGTGCTGTCGACCAAGGTGGGCCGCGTGCTCCGCTCCGATGCGGGGGGGCAGACAACGTGGGCGTTCGATTTCAGCCGGGAGGGCGCGCGCGCGTCGTTCGAGTCATCGCTCGAGCGGCTGGGCCTCGAGCGCGTCGACATCGTGTTCGTCCACGATCCGGACGAGCACTACGAGGCGGCGCTCGACGGGGCCTTCCCCGTGCTGAGGGAGCTTCGCGCCGACGGGCGGATCCGGGCCATCGGCGCCGGCATGAACCAGTGGCAGATGGAGCTGGCCTTCGCCCGCGAGGGGTACAACGACTGCTTTCTCCTCGCCGGGCGCTACACCCTCCTCGATCAGACGGCGCTGCCGGAGTTCCTGCCGTACTGCGTGGAGCACCACATCAGCGTCGTGGCGGGGGGTCCGTACAACAGCGGGATCCTGGCCGTCGGGCCCCGGGCGGGGGCGACCTTCAACTACCGGGCCGCGCCGCCCGAGATGATGGACAAGGCGGCGCGCATCGCCGCGGTGTGCGAGCGGTACCGGGTGCCCTTGAAGGCGGCGGCGCTCCAGTTCATCCTGGCCCACCCGGCGATTGCCTCGGTGATCCCGGGGGCGCGGTCGGTCGCGGAAGTCGAGGAGAATGCGCGGATGGTGGAGCTGGCGATCCCCGGCGAGGTGTGGGCGGAATTGAAGGAGGCGGGATTGATTGCTGCGGCGGCGCCGACGCCTGGCGCGTGAGGTCGGGGGCCAGCGCGCGACGCTGCGCCGTGAATAGCGGGACCCGTCACTGCCCATCGAGATGGACTGAGCCGCTGTGACGACTGTGTTATGTCACCTGCACTCTCACGCGATCGATCGCCGGGTCTCGCGGTAGCTGATCACCGCACCGGGGCGCATCAAGCGACCGATCGCGCGGCCGCGAGCACCGCGTCGGCGCTCCCGCACCTTGTCGCCGGGCGCGGCCTCGTCTATGATCCATTTCGCTGCGGCATCGGAGAGTCCCGTCCAAACCAAGGAGGTCCGCGTGAGCGTGAAGAAAAACTTCTACAGCGACAATGTGTCCGGCGCCGCCCCCGAGGTCCTGGCGGCGATCGTCGCCGCCAATGCCGGCGACACCGCGCCCTACGGGGGCGATCTCTGGACCGAGCGGCTCCAAGAGCGCTTCGCGGAGCTGTTCGAGAACGAGGTCGAGATCTACCCCGTGGGCACCGGGACGGCCGCCAATGGGCTCTGCGCGTCGCTCATCACCGCGCCGTACGGAGGCATCTACGTGTCCGACGCCGCCCACGTCCACGGCAGCGAATGCGGTGGGCCCGAGTTCTGGTCGGGGGGCAACGCGCGCACGGTGCCGCTCCCGACGGTGGATGGCAAGATCGCGGCCGCCGACCTGGCCCGGGCGGTCGAGGAGTCCGGGGCCCGCTCCGCCGATGTGCCGCCCCGGGCGATCAGCCTGACCCAAGCCACCGAAGTGAGCACGGTCTACACGCTGGCCGAGGTGAAGAGCCTCGCCGATGCCGCGCACGCCCGGCGGCTGTGGGTCCACATGGACGGCGCTCGCTTCGCCAATGCCGTCGCGCGGCTCGGCTGCACGCCGGCCGAGGCGAGCTGGAAGGCGGGCGTCGACGTCCTGTCCTTCGGCGCCACCAAGAACGGGGCGCTCGCCGCCGAGGCCGTCGTCTTCTTCGACCGCGCGCTTGCCGAGACAATGCGCTACCGCCGCCGGCGCGGCGGCCACCTCTTCTCGAAGATGCGTTTCCTCTCCGCGCAGCTCGAGGCCTTCATCGCCAAGGATCTCTGGCTCCGCAATGCCCGCCACGCCAATGCCATGGCCCAGCGGGTGCGGGAGGGCCTTGCCCGGATTCCCGGCGTGCGCTTCGCGAGTCCGACCCAGATCAACTTCGTCCTCGTTGCCCTGCCGCAGCCTGTCTGGGACGGGCTCGTAGCCGAGGGCTACCGCTTCTCCCGTCGCGGCGCGCTCAGCGAGGGCATCGTCCGGATCGCCTGCGCGTTCGACACGAGGGAAGAGGATGTCGATGCCCTGGTGGCGACCGCGCACCGGTACGAGGGCACTCGACAGGGTGCCGACCGTGCCGCCCCCGCCACGAGGCGGTAGGCTGGCTTTCCTCATCTCACCGCCCGCCGGCCCAAGCCTGCCTGAGCCTCGGCCGGTCGAAGCGAGCTACGCCAGTTCCGGGACGATCCAGCTCGCCCGCCTGCCCGAGGCCACACGCTGGATATTGTCGAAGCCGTTGCGGAAGCGTGCCGTCCAGTTCTCCCACGTCGGCCCCGCCGAGTGCGGCGAGAGCGTGACGTTGGGCAGCGCGAAGAGCGGATGGTTCGGCTTCGGCGGCTCCTCCACGAAGACATCGAGGCCGGCGCCCGCGATCTGCTTCTGGGTCAGCGCGCGGTGGAGCGCGTCCTCGTCCACCACCGGCCCACGGCAGGTATTCACGAGGATGGCGCCCGGCTTCATCAGCGCGAACTCGCGCGCGCCCAGGAGGCTCCGCGTCGCGTCCGTGAGCGGCACGTGCAGGCTCACCACGTCGGAGGTGCGCAGCAGCTCCTCGAAGAGCGTGAAGCGGGCCCCCAGCGCGTCCTCCTGATCCTCGGTGAGACGCACGATGTCGTAGTACTGGATCCTCATGTCGAAAGCCGCTGCGCGGCGGGCGACCTTCTTGCCGATATTGCCCAGGCCCACGATGCCGAGCGTTCTCCCCGCCAGCTCGTAGACGCGCGTCTCGTCCGCCTTGCCCGCGCGCCATTTTCCCGCCGCGACGTCATTGTGGAAGCGCACGAGCCGCTTCTGGACCGCGAGCATGAGCATGATCGTGTGCTCGGCCACCGCGATGGCATTGGCCCCGCCGTTGTTCGAGACGGGCACGCCCGCCTTCCGGGCCGCCTCGATGTCCACGTGGTCATAACCGGCGCTCAGGAGCTGGACCAAGCGCAGCTTCGACGCGGAGCGGAAAAACTCGCCGCCCATCTGGCGGGCGAGCCCAAGATAGAACTCCGCGTGGGGGGCCGCTTCGTAGAACTCGGGGGTGCCGATATCCGCTACCACCAGCTCGAAGCCCGGAGGGGTCAGGCTCCGCGCGATCTCCATGATCGCGTCGGGCTGCTTGGGGGCGAAAAGGATCTTGGTCGCCATGGAGGTCTCCTCTCTCACTGCTGCTGGAGCGGGATGGTGGCCGTCATGCACGGCACGCTCCCGTAAACTTTCGTGGTATGTCCCTGACCCGTCGTGTCTTCGACCAGCCGCGCGTCGCCCGCGCCGAAAATGTGCTTGGAGCCGTCGCCCAGGCCGATCTCGAGCTGGCCCGACAGGATGATGACGAACTGACGGCGCGGAGCCGGGTGCCAGTCCTGGAAGTTCCCGGCCGGGCTCTCGCGAAAGGAGATCTGGGTCGTGGCCAGGCCTTTGGCCCACTCGGGGTTCTTGGCCAGGGGCATGGGCTCGATATGGGACTTCCCGTCGGCGCCGGTGAAGAGTCGGAACAGTGGCATCGTGACCTCCTCGGATCGGAGTGGAAAACGACGGGATAGTAGCATGTGGGGGAGGCGCGGAAACGCGCCTTGAATAGCCCGGGTCTCCGCGCTACTCTTCCCTCCGCCATGCACTTCGGCGTCTTCCTCGAAGAATCACGGCCCGGCCTGAGCCAGGGCGAGGCGTTCCGCGAGACCCTGGAGACCGCGGACGCCGCCGAGGCGCTGGGGCTCGACTGCGTGTGGCTCGGGGAGATCCACTTCAATCCGAAGCGGTCCGTCATCTCCGCGCCCATCGCCGTCGCCACCGCCATCGCCACGCGCACCAAGCGCCTCCACGTCGGCATGGCCGTGAACGTCCTGCCTCTCAACCACCCGCTGCGCATCGCCGAGGAAGCCGCCACCGTCGATCACCTGAGCCAGGGCCGCTTCGAGCTCGGGATCGGGCGCAGCGGGGCCGCGCGCACCTACGATGTCCTCGGCATTCCCTACGGCGAGAGCCAGGCGCGCTTCCGCGAGGCGCTCGAGATCATCAAGGAGGCCTGGAAGGGTGAGCCGTTCAGCTACGACGGCAAGTTCTACCGCTTCCAGAACGCCACCGTCGCGCCGCGCCCGTACCAGACACCGCATCCGCCGCTCCGGATGGCCGCCAATACCCCAGAGACCTTTCCGCTCGTCGCCCAACTGGGGCTGCCGATCTTCGTGGGGCTTCGCGACGTGGATATTCCCGAGCTGCAGGAATCGCTACGCTCGTACCGCCACGCCTGGGCCGAAGCGGGCCATGCGGCCAAGCCCAGCGTCTACCTCCGCATCCCCGTCTATGCCGGCGTCACCGATGCGGGCGCGCTCGAGGAGCCGCGGGAGAGCATCACGCAGTTCTTCCGCCGCCACGTCGACCTCATGCGGGCCACCGTCGGGCGCTCTGGAGCCGGTCCCGCGGACCGTCGGGCGGCGAAGGCCGACGCGCTCGAGCGGCTCTCATACGAGGAGCTTCTCCGCACGCGTGTCGCGTTCGGCACCGCCCCCCAGCTCATCGAGCGTCTGAAAGAGCTGCGCTCGCAGCTCGGCCTCGACGGCATCGTGATCGAGCCGAATCCGGCCGGACTCATCCCCGCCGAATACGCGGCCCGAAGCCTCCGCATCGTGGCTCACGACGTGATGCCCGCATTCAGGTAAGCGCCCCGCTCCACCCTCAACGCGGAGGATGGCCGTGAGCAGCAAGCTACCCCTCCTCGCCGGTCCGGTCGCCGTCATGCTGGTGATCCTGGGCCTCTCCAATCCCTTCCCCGGTCCAGTCACGGCGCAGCAACGCACCAATGGTCTCGCCCCCAGGTTCGTGGTGGATCCCTTCTGGCCCAAGCCGCTCCCCAATCGCTGGATTCTGGGCCAGGTCGCGGGTGTCGCCGTCGATGCGCAGGACCACGTGTGGATAGTCCAGCGCCCGAAGACGCTGAGCGAGGACGAGAAGGGCGCGACGCTGTCCCCGCCACGGAACGAATGCTGTGTGCCCGCACCGCCCGTGATGGAGTTCGACAACGAGGGCAATCTGGTCCAGGCGTGGGGTGGGCCCGGCCCCGGCTACGACTGGCCGGAGAACGAGCACGGGATCTTCGTGGACGCGCACAACAATGTCTGGCTGGCGGGCAATGGCGAGAAGGATGCCCAGATTCTCAAGTTCACCCGCGACGGCCGCTTCGTCATGCAGATCGGCAAGCCCGGCATGTCCAAGGGCGACGCCGACACGCGGAACCTCAACCGGCCGGCCGACGTGCGGGTGGATCCGACGACCAATGAGCTCTTCGTGGCCGACGGCTACGGCAATCACCGTGTCATCGTCTTCGACGCAGCGACCGGTGCCTACAAGCGGCACTGGGGCGCGAATGGCCGCCCGCCGGGTGATGCGAGCGTGAAGCAGTTCCAGAATCCCGTCCACTGCGTCCGAATCGCCAAGGACGGGCTCGTCTACGTCTGCGACCGGCGCAACAACCGCATCCAGGTCTTCAGGAAGGACGGCAGCTTCGTGAAGGAGTTCTCACTGGTCGTCGACACGCGCGGCAATGGCTCGGTCTGGGATCTGGACTTCTCACCGGATCGCGGCCAGACCTACCTCTACACCGCCGACGGTGAGAACAACCACATCTGGCTCCTGCTGCGCGACAACGGCAGGGTGCTCTCGCGCTTCGGCCGCAGCGGCCGCTATGCCGGCCAGCTCCACTGGGTCCATAACATGGCCGTGGACTCGAAGGGCAATATCTACACCACCGAGGTCGACAACGCCAAGCGCGTCCAGAAATTCGTCTACCAGGGGCTGGTTCCGATCGCCGATTGATCCTCGCTAGGCGCGAGACCTGCCGCGGAGCGCTTTGAGCACTTCGTCGAGAGACGGCGGCTCCGCTGCATCCTTGTAGGCGGCGAGACGGTCGTAGATCTCACCCGCGGCTACGAAGAAGCCGCCGGGCAGCCCGGCGTCCTCGAAGGTGGCTGCGATCTCGGCCATCTCGCCCGTGAAGCGCCATGCCTTGCGGGCATTGTCGCGTGCGGCGTTCTCGGATCGCGTCCCCAGCCCGGGCTGGCTGCGCGCCCATTCTGCCTGAAGAGCCTTGTCCACGCCGGCCTGGCTCGCCAGCGCGCGAATCCCCATGAGAAGGGCCGAGGTGCCTTTCGTATACGCCGCATAGGCCATCTTGAGCGCCGAGGCCGCGCCGGGGCCGCCCTCGATGGCGATCGCTTCGAGGGGACCCTGCTCGAAGAGCGCGGCGATGCCCGCCGCCTCCGTGCCCGAGAGATAGAGGCGCGTGGTGCCGCGAGAGCGCGGCGGCGGGCCGATGATGCCGCCGTCCACGAAGGTGGCACCGCCGCCGGTCACGATCTTCCCGATCTCCCGTCCGGTGGCGGGCGACACCGCGTTCCCGTCGACATAGATGCCGGCGAAGGACCGCGCCATCACCAGCCGCGCGAGGTCCGTCGCCGCATGCGGAGGGCAAATCGAAAGGATGACCTGGCTCTGCGCCACCAGCGGCGCCAGGGTCTTCACGTCCTCGAGCCCGGCGGCGGCCGCGCGCGCGCTCGTCTGCCCGCCTCGACCGTCGGAGGCCCAGAGCACGCGCAAGCCGTTGGCACGGGCCGCCGCTCCCACCATGCTGCCCATCTCGCCCGGATGCAGCACGCCGATCGTCGTCACCTTTTCCATTGGGCACCTTCCTCCTGTCTGTGTGTCCCCACGGTCAGGCCGCGCGCTTCCTCAGACACCATATCTCCTCGGAAGGCCAGCGGTGCGCCCACTCGGGAGTCACGAACGTGTACGATGTCGAAGCGTCAAGTGGGGCGCGGAGCTCGATGAGGTCGAGCAGCTCGAATCCATTGGCGCGAAAGAGTCGCACCCACTCGCCTATCCGAAGCGCGAATTCCACCGTCCCGGTGTCGGCCCATTCGAGCCGGTGCAGTCCGAAGGAGGCACGAAGCAGCCGATCCGTGGCGGGAGCGTCGTCGTCGCGAACGCAAAGGGTCAGGATGGTGCCGTTCTTGAGGAAGACGAGCTCTCCCCCGGGCCGCAGGAGCCGGGCGGCCTCGGGGACCCATCGGTACGGGTCGCACCATAGACAGGCGCCGTACTCGGAAAATGCAAGGTCGAAGCTGGCGTCGGGGAGCGGAACACTCTCGGCATTTCCATGGATGAGCGGGAAGTCGAGCCCGTGCTCCCGCTGAAGGCTCCGGGCCGTCTCGAGCTGCTTTACCGAATTGTCGATGCCGACGACGCGCGCCCCGCGTCGGGCGAGCCAGGCTGACCAGTACGCGGTGCCACAACCCAGCTCGATGACGTCCTTGCCCTCGACGTCCGGGAGGGCGCGGAGCTCGCGCTCCGGCAGCCCCCAGATCCCCCAGGTCGGCTCCGCTCTCGCCCAGTTCCGCGCGCCCTGGCCGGCGTACTCGGAGCTGAGCCTGTCCCAGACCACCCGATTCCTTTGGACATGATCCGGCGGTTCGGTGTTGCTCATGGCAGGGTCACGGTAGCATACGGCGATCCGGTGACGTAGAGTGTTGCCGGAAACCACCCCGCACCCTCAGGAGAGCATCCATGAGCGAAGCGCCGAGCCTCTTGCTGGAGAAGGACGGACCCATCGGCTGGATCATCTTCAACCGGCCCGAGAAGCGGAATGCCGTGGGCACCGAGACGTGGCAGCTCATGCCCGACTACATGCACGACCTCGCCAGCGACAATGACATCCGCGTGGTCATCATGCGCGGAGCCGGCGACAAGGCTTTCGTGGCGGGCGCGGACATCTCGCAGTTCAAGGACCGCCGGCGCAACATGGCCGACGAGGAGGAGTACCGGAAGATCGGCGCGCGCGGGCGCGAGGCCATCGCCGCGCTGTCGAAGCCGCTCCTTGCCATGATCCACGGCTATTGCGTGGGCGGCGGTGTCAGCATCGCCATCTCCTGCGACATCCGCATCGCGGCCGACGACGCGCGCTTCGGTGTTCCGGCGGCGAGACTCGGCCTCGGCTATCACTACAGCGGCATGGAGCAGCTGATGGCGCTGGTCGGGCCTTCGGTGACCAAGGAGATCTTCTTCACGGCCCGCACCGACTGGAGCGCCCACGACGCGCTCCGCATGGGGCTGGTGAACCAGGTCGTGCCCAAAGCAGAGCTCGAGACCTTCACGCGCAACTACGCGCTCATGATGGCGAAGAATGCCCCGCTCACGCTGCGCTCCGCGAAGGCCAGCGTGAAGGAGCTGCTGCGGCCCGCGGCCGAGCGCGACCTGGGCCACCTCGAGAAGCTGATCGCCGACTGCTTCAACAGCGAGGACTATCAGGAAGGCGTCCGGGCATTCGCGGAGAAGCGGCGGCCGCAGTTTCAGGGGCGGTGACGTAAGCGGTCCAGAACCACCCTCACCCTACCCTCTCCCTATCCTAGGGAGAGGGATTCGGAGCCCCTCTCCCCCACCGGGGGAGAGGGCAGGGTGAGGGGGCCGGCCTTGACTCGGGTGAGGTCACGCACTACCGTTCACGTCACGCAGCTGAGGCCCCGGGAGCGCGGCGTCGACGCCGCAGGAGGTGCCTGATGAGCGGTCATGAGCATGCCGGCCCCGCAGCGATCCGCGCACGCCTCACCCACCCGGTGATCGATGCCGACGGGCATTGGCTCGAATACGGTCCCGTGATCACCGAGCAGCTCAGGCGCGTCGGCGGTAACGCGGCGGCCGACGGCTTCACGTGGCTCGGACGGCAGACACGCGACGCCTTGACCATGTCGGTGGAGGAGCGCCGCCGCCGAGGGCTTTCACAGGAGGCGTTCTGGTCTTCGCCGGAGAGGAATACGCGCGATCGCGCCACCGGTCTCCTGCCGCGGCTTCTCTACGAGCGTCTCGACGAGCTCGGGCTCGACTTCGCGATCCTCTACCCCACCGCGGGTCTTCGCGTGCCGCGCATTCCCGACGACACGGCCCGGCGCGCCACCTGCCGGGCGTTCAATATCGTCACCGCGAACTACTTCCGTGATTTCGGCGACCGGATGACGCCCGCCGCGGTGATCCCCGTGCATACGCCCGACGAGGCGATCGAGGAGCTGGAGTACTGCACGCGCCATCTCGGCTTCAAAGTCGCCATGTTCGGCAGTCTCGTCCCCCGTCCCGTGCCGGCCCCCGAGGCGGGACAGCCGACCACGTGGTACGACA
>Ga0335070_10005540_pt1 | contig 14850 bp, 13 predicted proteins | sample Lox_Sample_13_FD_206722 | JGI IMG/M metagenome (GOLD analysis project Ga0335070, IMG submission 206722) | Soil microbial communities from Loxahatchee National Wildlife Refuge, Florida, United States - Lox_Sample_1.3 | ecosystem: Environmental > Terrestrial > Soil > Wetlands | place: USA... | reverse complement strand
CGTGCCGACGGCGGGCCCGTCGGTGTCCGGGCCGAGCTCCGTGACGGTCCCGGCGACCTCGTAGCCGACGATGCACGGCGGCGGCGGCGCGTCCTCGTAGAGGCCGACGCGCGCCATCGTGTCCGCGAAGTTGACGCCCGCTGCCGCGACCTGGATGCGCACGCGACCGGGGCCGATCGCCGGCGACGGGCGCTCCTGGACCTGGAGCACCTCCGGCGGGCCGTGCTTGGTGATGACGATCGCGCGCATGGCGCGAGCGTATCGGCCGCGGCTACTCCGATTCGGGGATCCGCACGACGATCACCGGGCGGTCCGACAGGTGGATGAGCTTGTTCGGCGTGCTGCCCACGATCGCGCCCTTCAGCGGGCGCTCGCCGTACGAGCCGACGACGATGAAGCGCGCATCGTGGTGGTCGGCGATCTTCACGAGCGCGCTGGCCGGCGACTCCTCGATGTACTGGGCGGTGAAGTCGATGCCGGCCGTCTTCGCTGCGGCGGCGGCCTCGGCGAGCATCTTGTCGCCGTGCTCGTGCACGACGGCATCGAGGTCGTGCTGCTCGCCGCCGGTGATCACGCGGTTGTAGGCGAACACGCCGATCACGTCGCCGCCGATCTCCGCGGCGACGCGCAGCGCCTCCTTCAGCGCGGCCTTCGCGCCATCCGTCCCGTCGTAGCCGACGACGACCGTCTTCGCGCTCATGCCTCGCTCCCCGCGTGCGAGTGGGCGACGAGCGCCGGGTCGGCGACCTCGAGCTTTCGCCCGAAGAACTCGTCGTTCCCGCGGAGCCGCCAGACCACCATGAGGATCGCGCCGATGATCATGAAGCCGATGCCGATCACCAGCGGCGGACCGATCCCGAACCACGACTCGCCGGAGGCGGAGTTCGCCGGCTTGGCGAGGTCGTGGATCGACTTGATGAGGATGCCGAGCAGCATCAGCCCGCCGAGCATCGGGGCGAGACCGAGGAAGATGAAGTTCTTCACGTTGTCGAAGACGTGCCGGCGGTAGTAGATCGTGCAGGCGAACGCCGTCAACCCGTAGTAGAAGGCGATCCACAGGCCGAGCGCCGCGATCGCGTCGTTGAGGATGTTCGTCGAGACGATCGTCAGGCCGACGTACCAGGCCACCGACAGGATCCCCATCACCCAGGTCGCGAAGGCCGGCGTGAGGTAGCGCTCGTCGACGTCCCCGAGGCGCTTGGGGAGCGCCTTCGCGCGCGCCATCGAGAGCGTCGTGCGCGCGGTCGGCAGGATCGTCGTCTGGCACGACGCCGCAGCGGACGAGAGCACCGCGATGATCACGATCTTGCCGAGCGTCGAGCTGCCGAACACCTTGTTCGCGAGCAGCCCGAGCACGTCGCCGGACTGGTCGTTGGCGAGGAGCCCCGGCCCGGCGAAGGAGATGGCGGCAACGCTCACGATCACGTAGATCGCCACGAGGATCACCGTCGCCCAGATCGCGGCGCGCCCCGGCGCCTCGCCGGGATCCTCGGTCTCCTCGTTGACGGTGACGGTCGTGTCCCATCCCCAGTAGATGAAGATCGCCACCAGCAGCCCCGACACGAACGCGCCCGACGAGCCGATGTTCGCCGGGTTGAACCACGAGAGAGAGGGATCAACGGACGTCTTGGGCGCGTCGCCGGCGTACACACGGATCAGGGCGACGACCGCGAACAGCGTGAGCGTGATGAGCTCGGCGGCGAGGAGGCCGATCTGCGTCTTGGCGTTGAGCTCGATGCCGATGACGCAGATGTACGTCATCGCCATGATGAAGATGATCCCCAGGATCGTCACGGCCAGCGTCGACGGGTTCTTGATGCCGAACAGCAGGAACGTGTACAGCCCGGCGATCTGCGCGAGGTTCGCCATGACGATGACGTCGGCGACGATGATCGCCCAGCCGGCGATCCAGCCCGACGAGGGGCCCATCGCGCGCGTGACCCAGGAGAACGTCGTGCCGCAGTCCGGGTCGGCGCGGTTCATCCAGTAGTACGCCGACGCGCACAGCAGCATCGGGACGAACGCCGCGATCATGATCACCGGCGCCTGGAACCCGACCGCCACGACGACGAGCCCCAGCGCGCTGGCGAGGGAGTAGCCCGGAGCGGTCGAGGCGACGCCGATCACGACACCGGAGACGAACCCGATCGCCCCCGACTTCAGGCCCTTCTCGCCTGCGCCGGATCCCTCCGGCAGCACGCTCTTGGCGGGGACGGGAATCGATGCACTCTCCATGGCCGCAGAACCCTACGCACCGGCCCGGACCGCTCGCAAGCCGGATTGGCGCAATCGGCGCGGCGGACGCGCGCGCGTTGTACGGATTGCGCGGGGTCGCACGTCAGGCCAGGTCGACCGCGCGCCCCGCGACGAACCCGCCCGAAGCGACGATCTCGTCGACGAGCGCCGCCGGAACCGGGTCGTGCGTCGTGACGACCATCACCGCCTGCGAGCCGAGGTGGCCGTCGCCATCGTCGGGGTCGTACCCGACCGCGGCGGCGTCGATGTTCACGCCGTGCGCGCCGAAGATCGTTCCGACGCGGCCGATCATCCCCGGGACGTCCTCGTAGCGGAACAGGGCGAGGTGGTCCTCGAGCTGGAGGTTGAAGCGCTGCCCCCAGGCCTCGAGCAGGTGCGGGCGGTGGCGGCGCCCGAGCGTTGTGCCGACGACGCGCGTCGCACGCTCGCCCGACAGGACGCTGACGCGCACGAGCTCGGTGAAGTCGCGCGCGCTCGTGCGCGTCGTCTCGGCGGTGACGATCCCGCGCTCGGCGGCGATCGCGGGGGCGTTGACCTCGTTGACGTCCTCCTCGGTGTGCCCTGAGAGCACCCCGAGCAGCACCGCCGTCGTCAGCGGGCGGCAGTCGCGGTCGGCGATGCGCCCGAGGTACTCCACGTCGATCCGGTCGACCGTCCCGTCGGCGATCGCCGCCGCAAGGCGCCCGAGCCGGCGGCAGAGCGGCAGGAACGGCCCGAGGACCTCGAGATCCTCGGCGGGCACAGCCGGCACGTTCACCGCCGTCGTCACGGGCCCGCCGGTGAGCGCGGCGACGACCTGCTCGGCGGCCTGGAAGCCCGCGCGGTCGGTGGCCTCCGCCGTCGAGGCGCCCAGATGCGGGGTGACGACGACGTTGGGGTACCCGAACAGCGGGTGCTCGGTGATCGGCTCGCTGCGGAACACGTCGATCGCTGCGCCCGCGACCTTGCCGGAGTCGAGCGCGGCCTGGAGGTCCTCGTCCACGATCAGCGGCCCGCGCGCGACGTTCAGCACGCGCACGCCGTCCTTCATCTTCGCGAACGCCTCGGCGTTGAGCCAGCCCTCGGTCTCCGGCGTCTTGGGCAGGTGCACGGTGATGAAGTCGGCGGCGGCGTAGACCTCGTCGGAGCTCTCGGCCTTCTGGACGCCCAGCTCGCGGTAGCGCTCGGCCCCGACGTACGGGTCGTAGGCGATGACCTTCATGCCGAAGCCCATCGCGCGCTCGGCGACGAGCTGGCCGATGCGGCCGAAGCCCAGGATGCCGAGCGTCTTGTCGAGCAGCTCGACGCCGGAGTACTTCGAGCGGTCCCAGCGGCCGGCGACGAGCGCGGCGTGCGCCTGCGGGACGTTGCGCGCGAGCGCGAGCAGCAGGGCGAGCGTGTGCTCGGCGGCGGTCACGACGTTCGACTGCGGTGCGTTGGCCACCACGATTCCGCGCTTGGTCGCCTCGGCGACGTCGACGTTGTCGACGCCGACGCCCGCGCGGCCGATCGCGCGCAGGCGCGTCGCGCGGTCCAGCAGCTCGGCGTCCAGCTGCGTGGCCGAGCGGATCAGGACGGCGTCGTACTCGCCGATGCGCTCGGCGAGCTGCTCGCGGTCCCAGTCGACGCCCAGGTCGACGTCGAAGCCCGCTCCGCGCAGCAGCTCGATGCCGCTCTCGCCGATCTTCTCGGCGACGAGGACCTTCGCGGGAGCGCTCATGCGCGCGCCCCGTCGGTGTCCAGGCGCTCCACGACCCAGTCGATGCAGGCGGTCAGGGCGCGCACGTCATCGGGTTCGATCGCCGGGAACATCGCGACTCGCAGCTGGTTGCGCCCGAGCTTGCGGTAGGGCTCCACGTCGACGATGCCGTTCGCGCGCAGCGTCGACGCGACTGTCGCCGCGTCGACGGCGTCGTCGAAGTCGACCGTCCCGACGACGAGCGAACGCTGGGCCGGGTCGGCGACGAACGGCGTCGCGAACGCGGCGCGCTCGGCCCAGCCGTAGAGGTGCTGCGAGGACTCCGTCGTGCGCGCCACGCACCAGTCCAGGCCGCCCGCCGCGTTCATCCAGTCGAGCTGCTCGGCGAGCAGGAACAGCGTGGCGACGGCGGGGGTGTTGTAGGTCTGGTCCTTCGCACTGTTCTCGAGCGCGGTCGCGAGGTTCAGGAAGTCGGGGATCCAGCGCCCCGACGCCGCGATCTCCGCGATCCGCTCCTGCGCGGCCGGGCTGAGCAGCGCGAGCCACAGCCCGCCGTCGGAGGCGAAGCACTTCTGCGGGGCGAAGTAGTAGGCGTCGGCCTGGGCGGCGTCCAGCGGCAGGCCGCCGGCGCCGGAGGTCGCGTCGATGAGGACGAGCGCCTCCCCCGCGTCCGCGGGGCGGACGACCGGGACCATGACGCCGGTCGAGGTCTCGTTGTGCGCCCAGGCGATCGCATCCACCGACGGGTCGCCGGCGGGCCCCGGGGCGCTGCCCGGCTCGGCCTCGATGACGAGGGGGTCGGCGAGGAACGGCGCGGCCTTCGTGGCCTTCGCGAACTTCGCCGAGAACTCGCCGTAGGTCAGGTGCAGCGAGCGCTCACGCACCAGGCCGATCGTCGCCGCGTCCCAGAACGCGGTGGCGCCGCCGTTGCCCAGCGCGACCTCGTAGCCGTCGGGCAGCGAGAACAGCTCGGCCAGGCCGCTGCGCACCCGGCCGACCAACGCGCGCACGGGCTTCTGCCGGTGCGAGGTCCCCATCAGGCCGGCGCCCTCCGCGGCGAGGGCGTCGAGCTGGGCGGGCCGCACTTTCGAGGGACCGCAGCCGAAGCGCCCGTCGGACGGCCTCAGCGCGTCGGGGATCTGCAACGTCGGGGTGCTGGTGTCGGTCATCCGGGCTCTCCCGCTTCGGGCCTCGCGTGAGGCGGGTGGTCAGCGTGCGGTGCCCAGGCGCGCGGCGGTGGTGCTGCGTCGCCCGCTCCCCGGTGGTTCGTCCACCCGCTCGCGCCAGTCGCGTTCGACCGCGCGAACGATAGCGGGCCGGGGATCGCGCCGCCCGCCCGCCTGCGGCGGACGCCGACGCCGACCCGGGCGCCCGCGCAGGATCGTGTGCGTCGGCATCGGTTAGGCCGACGTGAATGCACACGATCCCCTGAACGCTGGGGGAGCGCCAGCCCATGCCCATGACAGGAGCGGGGGACCACAGCCTCCTGCCGGGACCGATGGGCGACGAAGGACGTGCGGTCCCGGCCGTCGGCCCGCCGGCGTCCAGGCGCCCGCCCGACGCACGGTCCGCCGCCCGCCCTCAGCCCTGCTCGAAGCCCGTGTCGTCGATCCAGTCCATCATCGACCGCAGCTCCTTGCCGGTCGACTCGATCCTCGTGCGGGCCTGCTCCTCGCGCATGCGCTTGAAGTTCTCCTGGCCGGCCCGGTTCTCGGCGATCCACTCGCGCGCGAACTCGCCCGACTGGATCTCGCCGAGGATCTGCCTCATCTCGGCGCGCACCTCGTCGTCGATGACGCGCGGGCCGCGGGTGTAGTCGCCGTACTCGGCCGTGTTGGAGATCGAGTAGCGCATGCCCGCCAGGCCCTTCTCGTACATGAGGTCGACGATGAGCTTCAGCTCGTGCAGGCACTCGAAATAGGCCATCTGCGGGTCGTAGCCGGCGTCGACGAGCGTCTCGAACCCTGCCTGCACCAGCGCGCTGGCACCGCCGCACAGGACCGCCTGCTCGCCGAACAGGTCGGTCTCGGTCTCGTCCTTGAAGGTCGTCTCGAAGACGCCGGCGCGCGTGCAGCCGATCCCCTTGGCGTACGCCAGTGCGAGCGCCTGCGCGTTGCCGGTCGCGTCCTGGTGGATCGCGACGAGCCCCGGGACGCCGGAGCCCTCGAGGTACTGGCGGCGCACCAGGTGCCCCGGGCCCTTCGGCGCGACGAGCGCGACATCGACGTCCTTCGGCGGGACGACCTCGCCGTAGAGGATCGAGAAGCCGTGGCCGAACAGCAGCATGTCGCCGGCCTCGAGGCTGCCGGCGACATCGGCCTCGTAGACGTCGTGGTGCAGCTCGTCGGGGACGAGCAGCATCACGAGGTCGCCCCTGGCGGCCGCGTCGGCCACGGGCAGCACGTCAAGCCCGGCCTCGCGCGCCTGGGCGACCTTGTCCGAGCCCTCGCGCAGGCCGACGACGACGCTCACGCCCGAGTCGCGCAGGTTCAGCGCGTGCGCGTGGCCCTGCGAGCCGAAGCCGATGATCGCGACGGTCTTGCCGTCGAGGAGCGTGAGGTCTGCGTCGTCGTCGTAGAACATGGTCGCGGGATCGTAGGGGAGCGCGGGCGGCCGCCGCGCCGCGGTCAGGCGGTCGCGACGGCGACGAGCGTGCGCGCCGGGAGCATCAGCGACCCGTCGTCGCCGGCGAACGGCGCGTAGGCGGCGTCGAACGCGTCGCGCAGCTCGTAGTGGTCCTTCGGGCTGAGGGTGCGGAGCGTCTCGCCAAGGCTCGGCGAGGTCGCGACGAGGTGCTCCCACCAGGCGTCGACGTCGTCCGCGCGGAAGGCGAAGTCGACGGCGGCGACCGTGACATCACCGAAGCCGGCGGCGCCCAGCAGCTCCTCGATCCGGCCGTCGCGTGCGAAGGAGAACGGCCCCGGCGCACCCGGCGGGCTGCGCGTGAGGAGCCCGCGTGCGTCGAGCAGCGTGGTCAGCGCGTTCATCCACGGGTTGCGCTCCGGGGCGTCCCACGCGGAGAGCGCGACGCGCCCGCCCGGGCGCAGCACGCGCCGGGTCTCGCGCAGCGCCGCCTCCGGGTCGGCGAGCAGCATATAGCCCCAGCGGCACAGGACGCCATCGACGCTCGCGGCCGGCAGGTCGATCCACTCCGCCTCCATCTGGCGCGCATCGACGTTGGAGGCGCCGAGCCGCACGGCGTTGCGCCGAGCCTCGTCGACCATCGCGGCGGCACCGTCGGTGAGGATCAGGCGCCCACCCGGGCCGACGAGCTCGGCGGCCATGAGGCCGGTGTCCCCCAGGCCGGCCGCGAGCTCGAGCACCGTCTGCCCGGGCTGCGGGTCGATCGCGTCGATCATCCACATCGTCACGGGCGCCGCCGCCTGCTGCATCTCGGACCGCCGCGCCGCCCAGCCGGGCGCAGCGCGCTCCCAGCGCTCGCGGCTCTCGGCGCGGTAAGCCTCGAAGTCCATGCGGCCAGCGTAGTCCGCGGCGGCGCGCGGGGCTCAGCGCAGCTCGCGGCGCAGCAGCTTCCCGGACGCCGTGCGCGGCAGCGCGTTGGCGAAAGCGACCTGCTTGGGAACCTTGAACATCGCCAGGCGCTCGGCGCACCACGCGCGCAGGTCCTCGGCGCTCAGATCCTCGCCGGGCCGCAGCACGACGGTCGCGACGACCGCCTCCCCCCACTCCTCGTCTGGGCGCCCGTGCACCCCGACGTCCGCGACGGCCGGGTGAGCGAGCAGCACCGCCTCCACCTCCTGCGGCGCGACGTTCTCGCCCCCCGTGATGATCGTGTCCGCGCGGCGACCCGTGATCCGCAGGCCCCCGACGGGGTCGAGCTCGCCGACGTCCCCGGTGCGCAGGACGGGGCCCGAGCCGGGCGCCACGGTCGGGCCGCTGACGAGGACCTCGCCGTCGGGCGCGATGTCGACGCGCGTGCAGAACAGCGGGTGGCCGAGCGTCGCGACCTGCGAGCAGGCCTCGGTCATGCCGTAGGTCGGCGCGACGGGGACCCCGGCCTGCGCTGCGCGCGCGAGCAGGTCGCCGTCGATCGCCGCCCCGCCGAGCAGGACCCAGCGCAGCGAGGGCGGCTCGCGCAGACCGGCGTCGAGCAGCCGGCGCAGCGTCGTCGGCACGAGCGAGACGAGCGTCGGCCCCTGCGGGTCGCGCAGCTCCGCCAGGACGCGCTCGGTGTCGAAGCGCTCATGCACGATCGCGCTGGTCGCGTAGATCGCCGAGCGCAGGAGAATCGACAGGCCGCCGACGTGCGAGAGCGGCAGGCAGCAGAGCCAGCGCTCGCGCGGGTCCAGGCCGAGTGCGGTCGCGGACCCGAGAGCGCTCCACAGCCAGTTGCCGTAGGTCAGCGCGACCGGCTTGGGGTCGCCGGCCGTGCCGGAGGTGTGGACGACGACCGCGGCGGCATCGAGCTCGTGGGTCTCGCCGCCCCCGGGCGCGGCGTCCCCTCCGCCCTCCAGCGGGCGGTCGACGAGCGCACGCACGCCGGCGGTCCGCCTGGCGCGCTCCGCCGCCGCCAGCCGCGGGTCGATCGGCACGGCGACGGCGCCGCGCAGCAGCGTCGCGTGCAGCGCGACCGCGAACGCCTCGCCGGGGGGCAGCGCGATCCCCACGCGGTCGCCCGCGTGCACGTCCTCGCGCGCGAGGGCGGCGGTGCCGGCGCGCGCGCCCGCCAGCAGCTGCGCATACGTCAGCCCGCCGACCGCCGGGCGGTCGGGGTGGGCGCGCGCGGCGCGCGGCAGCCAGGCTTCGACGCGCATCCGCGCCACGGTAGTGGCCGCGCGGTGGTCACTAGCCTCCCAGCGACCATGAGCAGCGAGACGACGATCCGCCCCGGCGCGCAGTGGCGCAGCGGCGGCGATTTCACCGACATCCGCTACGAGCTCTCCGGCGAGCCAGCGCCGGGGATCGCGAAGATCACGATCGATCGCCCGGAGGTGCGCAACGCCTTCCGCCCGCAGACCGTGATCGAGCTCGGCCGCGCCCTGGAGCTGGCGCGCGAGGACACCTCGGTCGGCGTGATCGTGCTCACCGGTCAGGGCGACCTTGCGTTCTGCTCGGGCGGCGACCAGCGCGTGCGTGGCGACAGCGGCTACCTGAGCGACCCGCAGGCCCCCACCCCGGGCGTCGGGCGCTTCCACGTCACGGACCTCCACGTGCAGATCCGCCGCCTGCCCAAGCCGGTCGTGGCGATGGTCGCCGGCTACGCGATCGGCGGGGGACACGTGCTGCACCTGCTCTGCGACCTGACGATCGCGGCCGACAACGCGCGCTTCGGCCAGACCGGGCCGAAGGTCGGGAGCTTCGACGGCGGCTACGGCGCGGGCCTGCTCGCGAACCTCGTCGGCCCCAAGAAGGCCAAGGAGATCTGGTTCCTCTGCCGCCAGTACGACGCGCAGCAGGCGCTCGACATGGGGCTCGTCAACACCGTCGTCCCGCTCGCCGACCTCGAGGTCGAGACGGTCTCCTGGTGCGCCGAGATGCTCGCCCTCTCCCCCTTCTCTCTGCGCCTCCTGAAGGCGAGCTTCAACGCCAGCGAGGACGGGCTCGCCGGGATCCAGCAGCTCGCGCACGATGCGAACCTCCTCTTCTACGCCAGCGAGGAGGCGCGCGAGGGCCGCGAGGCCTACAAGGCCAAGCGCCGCCCCGACTTCTCGCAGTTCCCGCGGCGCCCGTAGATGGTCGATGGCTCGCCGACATCCGACGCCCCGCGCCGCCGCACGCCCGGCAGGGAGCTGCCCAGCCTGCGCATCTGGTTCATGGCCGCGCGGCCGCGGACGCTGCCGGCGGCGGTGGCGCCCGTGCTCGTCGGCACCGCGCTGGCCAGCACGCGCGGCTCGATCGACTGGCTCGCGTTCATCGCGGCGATGCTCGGTGCGCTGTTCATCCAGGTCGGGACGAACCTCTCCAACGACTACTCCGACGCGCGGCGCGGGGCGGACACCGAGGACCGCCTCGGGCCGGTGCGGGTGACCGCCGGCGGTCTCGTGCCCCCGCGCCAGGTGCTCGTCGCCACGTACGTGAGCTTCGGGCTGGCGGTCGCGTGCGGGATCTACCTCGTCGCGGTCGCAGGTCCGGTGCTCCTGCTCATCGGCGCGGCGTCGATCCTCGCCGGGATTCTCTACACCGGCGGGCCCCGCCCCTACGGCTACGAGGGGCTGGGCGAGGTCTTCGTCTTCCTCTTCTTCGGGGTCGTGGCCGTCTCGGGCTCCTACTACGTCCAGCAGCGCAACCTGCCGTGGGAGGCGCTCGTGCTGGCGGTGCCGGTCGGCCTGCTGGCGGCCGCGATCCTCGTGGTGAACAACGTGCGCGACCTCGACACCGACCGGCGCGCGGGCAAGCGCACGCTGGCGGTTCGCCTGGGGCGCGCACGCACGCGCCGCCTGTATGCGGCGATGCTCGCGCTCGCGTACCTCACCGCCCCGCTGCCGTGGATCCTCGGCTCGCTGTCGGCGTGGCTCTTGCTCCCGCTACTCACGATCCCGCTCGCGGTGCGCCTGGCCCGCACCGTGGCCGAGCACACTGACGGCCCGACGCTGAACGAGGCGCTCGCCGGCACCGGCAGGCTGGAGTTCGTCTTCTGCGTCCTGCTGGCCGCGGGTCTGCTCCTGAGCTGACGGGCCCGGCGTGCGTGCAGCGATCCAGCCCGCGGTCCTCACCCTCGCCAGTCCGCTGCACGCGGCGTACGGGACGCTGCGCGAGCGCACGGTCCTGCAGCTGCGTCTGGAGGACGACGCGGGCCGCACCGGCTGGGGCGAGGCCGCGCCGCTCGAGCCCTACGACGGCATCAGCACCGCGCGCTGTGCGCGGGCGCTCGAGGCGTACCTGCCGATCCTCGCCGACCCGCCGCAGCGCACGGGCGCCGCGATCATCGACGCGTGCCGTGCCGCGGACCCGCTCCCCCAGGCGCTGGCGGCGGTCGACCTGGCGCTCTGGGACCTGGCCGGCAGGCGCGAGGGCCGGCCGGTCGCCGAGCTCCTGGCGGACGAGCCGCTCAGCGCGGTCCCGGTGAACGCGACGATCGGCGCCGAGGACCGGGCCGGCGCGGCGGCGCAGGCCGCACTGGCCGCCGAGCGTGGCTTTCGCTGCGTGAAGCTCAAGGTCGGCACGGGCGATGACGGCGGGCGCGTGGCGGCCGTGCGCGCGGCGGCGGGGCCGGCGATGGCGCTGCGCCTCGACGCCAACGGCGCCTGGGACGTGGAGGGTGCGGTCCGCGCGATCGAAGCGCTCGCCCCGGCCGGCCTGGAGCTCGTCGAGGAGCCCGTGCACGGGATCGATGCCCTGCGTCAGGTGCGCCGGCGCGTCGCGACGCGGATCGCGATGGACGAGACGACCGCTGAGCCCGGCGCGATCGCGTCGGGTGCGGCCGACGCGGTCTGCCTGAAGCTGACCCGTGCGGGCGGCATCGCCGGCCTGCTCGCCCAGGCGGCGCTCGTGCGTGCTACCGGCGCCGAGGCCTACCTCGCCTCGACGCTCGACGGCCCGCTCGGGATCGCCGCCGCGCTCCACTGCGCCGCGGCGCTGCGCGTCGAGTTGCCGTGCGGCCTTGCAACGCTCGGGCTGTTCGCCGGGATCGAGGCTCCGGGGCTCGAGCCGCGCGACGGCGCGATCCAGCTGCCGTCCGGGCCCGGGCTCGGCGTCAGCCCGCTGCGGTGATCGCCGCGGCGACGGCGCCCGGCGCCTCGCGCGGCACCCCGTGGCCGGCGCCGGGAACGACCGTCAGCCTGCCGGCCGCGAGCCCCGCGGCGAGGCGCTCGCCGAGTCCGACGAACTTCGCGTCCCGCACGCCCGCCAGGACGGCAGCTGGCATGCGCAGCTCGCCGAGCCGGTCCCAGAGCGGCTCCATCGCGCCGGTCCCGATGCCGCGCAGCACCTCGGCCAGCGCCTGCGGGTCGTTGCGGCGCATGTCCCGCTGCCAGGCGGGCACGATCGCGGGCGGATCGCCGGCGAACAGCGGCTGCGCGCTCCAGCGCGCAACGAAGTCCTCGATCGTGCCGGCGGCGGTGCGGTCGGCGAGGTCGAGGTCGGCCGCGCGACGGGCTGCGCGCTCGGCCGGATCGTCGATCCCGGCGGTCGTCGCGACGAGCACGAGCCGGGTGATGCGCTCCGGCGCGGCGAGCGCGGCGTGGAGCGCCACGCGCCCCCCGAGCGAGTAGCCGCACAGGATGAAGCGCCCCGGCGCCGCCGCCAGCACGTCGTCCGCGCACGCGGCGAACGTGATCGGGCGCCGCGCCACGGCGGACCCGTGCCCGCGCAGGTCCGGGGCCCGCGCGATGTAGCGTTGCGCGCCGAGCCGGCCGATGACGCCGTCCCAGAGCCGATGGGTTCCGGCGAACCCGTGCAGGAGGACGACCGTCTCCGCCATCGCGCCATCATGACCGCCGTCACCGACACCTACCTGCTGCTGCGCGCCCTGTGCGACGAGCTCGGCCGCTGCGGGATCGCCGGGGCCGTCACCTCGCCGGGGTCGCGATCGGCGCCGATCGTGCTCTCGCTCGCGCGCGACGGCGGCTTCCCCTGCTTCTCGCAGATCGACGAGCGCAGCGCGGGCTTCTTCGCGCTCGGCCTCGCCAAGGCGACGGGCCGGCCGGCCGTGCTGGCCTGCACGTCGGGGACCGCGGCCGCGAACTACCTGCCCGCCGTGATCGAGGCGTACGAGGCGCGCGTCCCGCTGATCGTGCTCACGGCCGACCGGCCGCCCGAGCTGCGCGACACCGGCGCCGGGCAGACGATCGACCAGCTCAAGCTCTACGGGAGCGCGGTGGCGATGTTCACCGAGGTGGGCGTCGACGAGGCGACGCCGCAGACGCTGCGCTGGATCCGCGCCCTCGCGTGCCGCGCGGTCTGGACCGCGCTCGGCGAGCGCCCCGGCCCGGTGCACCTGAACCTGCCGCTGCGCGAGCCGCTGATCCTCGACGCCCCGCTGCCCGCCGGTGAGCCCGGGGGCGGCGGTCGTGACGACGGGCGCCCGTGGGTCGCGCGCGCCCGCCCGGCGCGCGATGCGCAGGCGGGCGTGCGCGCGCTCGCCCCGATCGTCGCCGCGGCGAGCCGGGGGATCGTCGTCCTCGGCCGCGACGAGGCACGCGCCGGCGCGCCCGACGGCCGCGCGCTCGCGCAGGCAGCCGCCGCGTTCAGCGCCGCCACGGGCTGGCCGCTGCTCGCCGACCCCCTCTCCCCGGCGCACGGCGCCGACGGGACCGTCGCGCACTACGACGCCCTGCTGCGCGTCCCCGCGTTCGCCGCCGCCGCGCGCCCGGCGGCCGTGCTGCGAGCCGGTGACCTGCCGACGTCCAAGGCGCTGCGCCAATGGCTCGAAGGCCTGGACGCGATCCAGGTCATCCTCGATCCTGAGGGGGCCTGGCAGGACCCCGCGCAGGTCTGCGACCTGGCCCTCCCCTGCGAGCCCGCGCCGGTGCTCGCAGCCTGCGCGCCGCACGCCGCGGCGCCGGACCCCGCGTGGGCGGCGGCCTGGCAGGACGCCGCGGGCCGCGCCGCGCGCGCGATCGACGGAGCCCTCGGCGACGAGCTCACCGAGCCGCGGATCGCGGCCGAGCTCGCCGCTCGCCTGCCGGCCGACGCGACGCTCGTCGTCGCCTCCTCGATGCCGGTGCGCGACCTCGAGACCTTCGCGGCACCGCGCCCCGACGGCGCGCGCGTGCTCGCCAACCGCGGCGCGAACGGGATCGACGGGACGGTCGCCACGGCCTACGGGGTGGCGGCTGCCACCGGGGAGCCGGTGGCGCTGTTGATCGGCGACGTCGCGCTCGCGCATGACGTCGGGTCGCTGCTGACGGCGCGCCGGCTGGGCGTGCCGCTGACGATCGTGCTCGTCGACAACGGCGGCGGCGGGATCTTCGAGTTCCTCCCGGTCGCCGGCGAGCGCGACGCGTTCGAGCAGCACGTCGCCACGCCGCCGGGCCTCGACGTCGAGGGCGCCGCGCGCGCGTTCGGCGTGCACCACCTCGAGGTCGACGATCTCGACGGCCTGCGCGCCGCGCTCGATTACGGCCTGGCGACCGCGGGGACCCAGCTGATCCACGCGCGCACCGACCGCGCGCGCAACGTCCTGGTGCACCGCCGCGTATGGGATGCGGTCGCCGCGGCGCTCGCGAAGCCGGCATGAGCGGCGGCGAGCCGCGCGCGGAGCCGCCACCTGCGGCGCCGCGGCGCGTGGAGACCGCGCGCATGGTGCTGTCGGCTCCCGGCGCCTCTGACGCCGCGGACGTCGTCGCGCTGCGCGGCGACCCCCGCGTCGGTCGCTGGCTCGGCGGCACCCTCGACCCCGCTGCCGCCCAGGCCGCGCTCGTGCGCTGGATGGCGCACTGGGGTGCCCACGGCTTCGGCCTGTGGGTCGCCCGGGACCGCGCGACCGGCGCCCTCGTCGGCTACGGCGGGCTCTCAACCATGGTGGTGGGCGGACGCGCCGAGGTGGAGGTCGGCTGGACGATCGCCGCCGAACGCTGGGGCGAAGGCCTCGCCACCGAGCTCGGAGCCGCCGCCATGGAGGTCGCCGCTGACCCCCTCGGCGCCCTGACGGTCATCTCGCTCACGATGCCCGACAACACGCGCTCCCGCCGAGTCATGGAGAAGCTCGGCCTCACCTACGAGCGGGAGGTCACCCACCGCGGCCTCCCCCACGTGCTCTACCGACGCACTCGCACCCGCGCCGACCACGAGCGCCGGCCGCGGCGAGGCTAGGGCGCGCCGCCGTCAGGTCCGAGCGCGCCCCGCGCCGCGCCGCCCGCGCCGCGCGCAGATCGTGTGCGTCCGCGTCGGCCACGCCGACGCAACTGCACCGGGCCGGTCCCGGTGAGCCGGGCGAGCGACGCCCGCGCGCCCGCGCCGCCGGGCGAGCGCGCCTGCCTGGGCGAGTTGTGCACGCATACCGTGCACACCGCGCC
>Ga0335070_10005539_pt1 | contig 14850 bp, 14 predicted proteins | sample Lox_Sample_13_FD_206722 | JGI IMG/M metagenome (GOLD analysis project Ga0335070, IMG submission 206722) | Soil microbial communities from Loxahatchee National Wildlife Refuge, Florida, United States - Lox_Sample_1.3 | ecosystem: Environmental > Terrestrial > Soil > Wetlands | place: USA... | reverse complement strand
TGCGCAAGACGATGGATTCCATCCCGATGCGCGGAACAATTGTCATTGGCGAGGGCGAGCGTGACGAAGCGCCCATGCTGTATATCGGCGAAAAGGTCGGCGCGGAATTTCCTGACGGCAGTGAGGTTCCGGAGGTAGACATCGCCGTCGATCCGCTGGAAGGAACGAACTTGTGCGCAACCGGGTCCCCTGGATCCATCACCGTATTGGCGGCATCGGAACGCGGTGGTTTGCTGAATGCCCCAGATTGCTACATGGACAAGATCGTCGTAGGTCCGTCGTGCAAGGACGCGGTGTACATCGATGCTCCGGTCTCTCACAATCTGAAAAACATTGCGCGGCGGCTGGATCGTGATGTCGAAGACCTGGTGATTATGGTTCTGGATCGTCCGCGGCACGAAAAACTGATCTCCGACATTCGCGCCGCGGGAGCGCGCATTCGCCTGATTGGCGATGGCGATTTGTCAGCCGGCATCGCGGCCGCAGTGATTGGAACGGGCGTGCATGCGGTGATGGGATCCGGCGGCGCTCCGGAAGGCGTAATCACGGCGGCCGCGGTTCGTTGCCTGAACGGATACATGCTCGGACGGCTGATCGTGAAACCAGATCAGGAAGAGCGCCTGGAGAAGATGGGAATCAAGGACAAGAATCGAATCTACGAAGCGGAAGACTTGGCGCCGGGAAAACAACTCATCTTCGCCGCGACCGGCGTTACTGATGGCGCCTTGATGAAGGGAGTGCGCTTTTTCGGTGAAGGAACCCGGACCTCGTCGGTGATCATGACGCTGCGTACGGGCAAGGTGCGCTTCGTCGAGAGCATTCACCTGGAGAAGAGTCCAGACTTCAAGGTGAGATTCTCGTAGAGGCTGGAATGTATTGTCCGCGCATGGTACAATCATCTAGATGATCCATCTAGATGACCGAGGAGCCGCTATGCGCACCATCGGATTGTTCGAGGCGAAACAGAAGTTATCTGAACTCGTCGAGCGCGCTACCGAAGGGGAGAAGATCGGCATCACCCGCCGGGGTGAACTGGCCGCCGTCATTGGACCGGCGCAAGCGGGTTCGAGCGTTGAGCAGGCTTTCAGAGAAATCAGGCGAATTCGATCGAGGCTTAAGCCCTTACCTAAAGGCGTGACAGTCAAGGACCTGATTGAAGAAGGTCGGCGGTGATTCGTTTCGTGCTTGACGCTTCTGTCGCGCTTGCCTGGCTTGTCGATCACTCGCCCGCTTCTTACGCGATCAAGATTGAACAGTTACTTTATGCTGGACGCGGGCAAGCGGTTGTTCCGAGTTTGTGGGAACTCGAAGTAGCGAATGGATTCATTACCGCGGAGCGGCGAGGCATACTCACTCCCGTTGATACAGCGCAAATCTTGACTTCATTCGAAGCAGTCATCAAACAGGCGGTAGAGATCGCATCTGCGCCAATATCGATGCGTCGGGCGATAAACGCCGCCCGGGGATCAGGTCTGACCGCCTATGATGCGGTTTACCTGGAGCTCGCCAGAGAGTTGCAGTTACCGATCGCAACGCTGGACCGACGATTGGCAGAAGCCGCCAAACATGTCGGGGTTCGATTGGTTCAGTGATTTTCCTACTTCAAATACTCCGAGTCCTTTTTTAGGTCTTCCGGAATGGTTGGGAACGGCGGCCATTCCTGGGAATATCCCTTCAATAGCGGCGTCGCGACTTCCGAACGCAGTGTTCCATCGTGAATCGCATATTTGTGCGGACTTTTCGGGGAATATCCTTCCCACAGGCAAACGCCGGCGTAGGCACCATCTTTACGAAGGATGTAATACGTCATGTCGACGTACCGCAGCCTGGTCATGTCGTTGTTGTAATTGCGCACGATGCGTTTGAGCGCGTCCACGCCGGCTTCCTGCGGGGACATGCCATGCCGCATGTTTTCGACAATGGTGTGCGCACCGGCAACTTTGATGTTCTCTTCTCCGCTGCCAGTCGCGCCGGCGGACCCCACGTCTTGATCCGTATAACAGCCCGCTCCGATAATGGGTGAGTCGCCGCAGCGGCCGGGCAATTTGAAGGCAAGTCCGCTGGTGGTCGTGATTCCAGACATCTCACCTTTTTCGTTCAGCACCGAGCAGTGGATGGTCCCGGTCGGGGGAAACAAAACGCGACGGATGGCGGCCATCTGGAAGTCCGGCTCGATCCCTAAATCATCAGCCCGCTGTCTCATGCGGTCGATACGGTCGCGGAACAACTCGGCCTGAGGCTTTCCGTCCTCTGCCGGAGGATGCCAGTGCGGATCGGCCATACCCGGTCCCCACCAGTCACGATCCGAATTGAATTCCTTCCACAACATCCAGATTTTGCGGGATCGGTCGGTCAGCAGATTTTCGCGCGGGAAGCCCATGTCGACTGCAAACCGCTCCGCGCCTTCGCCGACGAGCATCACGTGGCCGGTGTGCTGCATGACGGCCTTGCTCACCATGGAGACATTCTTGATGTTACGTACGCCTCCGACCGAACCTGCCTTCCGGGTTGGGCCGTGCATGCAGCAGGCATCGAGTTCAACCACGCCTTCTTCGTTCGGGATGCCGCCCAAGCCGACAGAGTCGTCGTTGGGATCGTCTTCCGGCCCCTTCACCACTCGAATGCCGGCATCCAGCGTGTCGCCTCCACCCTTGAGGAATGCATAGGCGGCCTCGACGTAGGCATAGCCGTTATTCGCGCAAATGATGATGTTTTTCCTGGAACCGGATTGAGCCCCGCTTCCCTGCTGTGGATCAGATGTCAACACCTCGGCGATCGCCCCTTGACTGCCCACCGTGGCGGCTACAGCTCCAACCACCGAACCTTTGACGAAATCACGACGCGAGACGGACATGGACTCTCCTCGGTATCAAGAAGTAGGAATCGAAATGCACCTTCGAGCGGAAGGCGGAAGGATATCACCAAGTGGTCTTGGCGTTCACGCCCAATGACGGCAGGAGCGATTTGAAGCAATAAGATGGCCGGCGCAGGACGTGCCCGCGCCGGCGCGATTGTGACTTATCGGCTGGCGAACCGACGCAGCCGGCCCGGATATGCCGAACCCGCGCGATGCAGATCCTCGGCTACGCCAGTGCTGATCGGCTGAACGGTTCCTGAGCGGAATCGGAGGAGGGCAGCGATATTTCCCACCTTGTCGAACTCAGGATCGTCTTTCACATAGAACATTTCGATGTCGCGCTTGATGACCCAGGGCAGAATGGCCTCGCCCACGTCCACGACTTCCTGCGTGGCACGTCCGCACACGGGACAGAAGTTGACCAGGTGGGCGTCGATGTGTCCGCAGCCGGTGCACTCCACGGCGTGAGCCTGGAAGTTCTCGCCAATGAGTAGGGTCTGCACTTCGCCCAGCTCCAACGAGCGCAGCACCCGGCGCAGGCCAGTTACTCCTTTGGAATGGCTGCGTGCGTGGCTCAGCACCTGGCTCACGAGCTCCCGACGGCGATCGCTTTGCCAGTTTGCCAAGACCTGCTGAGCCCGGGAACGAATTTCATCGCGGGTAGTGTGCCCGACATCGGCATTGAAATGTCCGATCAACGCTTCCGTGACATAAGAATGCAGTTGCGGCTCGAACGCGGAGCGATGAATGTCCTGACAGGCCAGAATCCACTTTTCGAAAACACCTTTTTCCAAAAGATCTTTCAGGGTGTCGCCGACGTTCTTGTAATGCTGGCGGACCTCGTCTTCGACGCGGCGTTGCGCGTGGCCGCCGTCATAGCCCGCGAAGCCGTCGCTGCGGCCTCTGCGAGGAACGGGATGGAATAAGTCTTCGCGCTCGGTGAGTTCGTTCAGCCGCAAATCGAAAATGCGGGCGCGATGACGATCCACCAGCACGATACCCAGCAAGGGGACCGCACCCAGCAGATACGCCAGCGGCCTGAGATGAAAGCGGCGGTCGATGAATAATTGCGTTCCGGGCAGGTTGGGGGCAAGATCATATTCCCGCCAAATGTTCCTCTCGGCGCATGCGAAAATCGCTTTGGCGTGCGTGCCATTGCTGCGGAGTTCGCTCGACAGCCGCAATACGCGGTCAATATCGGCGCGGCCGCACTCTTTCTTACCCTTGCTCTCCTGAATCCGTAGCGCCTCTTTCGCTAAATCCTTGATCAGGATTGTGTCCTCTTTATGCGCCTTGTTGCGGGGCGTAGCCGGTTGATAGTAGAAACTGACAGCACAGGATTTTGCATCTTGAAATTCAGCCAACTCTCGGATTTGTTCGCGAGTAATACTCATAGAAGAATCTCCCCAGAAGAATTGAGATTGCGTCAGGCAGCGCCCGTCGGAGCGTAGCGGCCCTGGAATTCGCGGGCCAATCCCGGCGCCTTGCGTAAGTGGTCGCGCGCGGCAGAAATAAAAGCCAGAATGCGGTCGGAGGGATGCCCGGTGATGGCGACGATCTCATCGACGCTGAAACCCTCGATCGCATAGAGAATGAATGCTTCCCGAGGGCCAGAGCCCAGATCGCGCAGGGCGGAGGCGATCAGCCGCAACATCTCATCGGATGCGATGATTTGCTCGGGGGTGGAGACCCGGGAATCCGGAATCACTGTGGCGCCGGTCATGGATTCGTCGGGCTGGTGGAATTGCAACTCGGGTTCGTCGCTGCCGCGGACGTTCGGAAGCCGGGCAGAGCCCTCCAGAGGGACGGCATTTCCATTGCTCTCGTCGGTCTGCGAGAGGTCGTCGAGCGCTCTCAAGGCGAGGCGGTAGAGCCACGGTTCCAGGGCAAGCTTCTCCGGTTTCTCGCAACCGTCTCCCAGAGCTGCCGCGATGGTCTCGTCGATGACTTCGTCTTTGCTGAGAGTGTCGGGCGGAACGGCGTCTTGGGCTTCGCGGAAATAAATCTCGCGTTCCACGAAGCGCTCCAATCGCGCCAGATTCACATTGACGTAGGAACGGACATCTTCCGCGGAAACGGTTGGCGGATACACGGCAGCCAAGGTCTGTTCGAATGGCACTTCGGACACGTGGGCAGAGCGCCTCGCGGTTTCACCACCCCGCTTGCTACGCTGCCACTTGTGTGAGGCGCGAAGAATTTCCTTGTGTTTGTTGAGTTGCTGCAGTAGGTCTTCGAAGGCGTTCTTGACTGCGGTGGTCACGGTCGGGGCCTTCGACTGCACCGCCATTTGGCCAGACGGCAAACGAAGATTCAGCGAGACTGCAAATCCTTCACGCGGCGAGACCTCTTCCACGACGGCCTTGAGGTGAACGAGTTCCGGACGGAAAACCTGCAGCCGCTTTTGCAGTTTTTCGATTTGGTATTGGATGTCTTTCTCTACGGCGGGAATTTTATGAAGACGATAACTAACGTGAACGTTCATGAGCGCCTCGGCCTTGCTAACGAAGTTCGCGCAACCAAGTGCTATCTAAGGCGAATTGTACACCCGGTGAGAAAAAGAGAAACGGCAAATTCGGACAGGGCGCGACCCGACATTTGCATTTTGGGAAGCAACCAAATTGCCAGTCGCTGTTCTTCCTGCATTTACACATCGGCAACCCAGAGTTTATGATTCGCGCGATGATTTCCGCCAAATCTCTGCTGCTCCTCACACTTAGCACGGTCGCATTTTCACAAAATCCTTATTCCAAAGAAGTAGACGCCGCGTATCCGGACGCGCATGCGCTTTATCTGGATTTGCACGAACATCCCGAACTCTCGGGCCACGAGAATGAGACCGCTACAAAACTGGCCGCCGACTTGCGCAAGGCTGGCTACGAGGTCACCGAACACGTCGGCGGAACGGGAGTTGTCGCGATTCTCAAGAATGGTTCTGGCCCAACGATCATGTTGCGCACAGAGTTGGACGCGCTCCCGGTAGAGGAGAAAACAGGGCTTCCGTACGCAAGCAAAGTTCATGCCAAAGACAATGCCGGGCATGACGTGCCGGTCATGCACGCCTGCGGTCACGACCTTCATATGGCGGCGATCCTGGGCACGGCGGAGATCATGGCGCACAGCAAAAATACCTGGCACGGCACGCTGATGTTGATCGGCCAACCTGCCGAGGAAACCATTGGCGGCGCGGACGGGATGATTCGCGACGGCCTCTTCACGCGCTTTCCGAAACCTGACGTCGCCGTGGCACTGCACGTCGGGAATGAGTTGCCGGCAGGTATGGTGTCGATTACGCCCGGCATCTACAACACGAACTCGGACTCAGTCCGAATCACCATTTATGGCAAGGGCGGACATGGCGCGGCGCCACAGACGGCGATTGATCCCATCGTGATCGCGGCACGGACGATCCTGTCGCTCCAAACCATCGTCTCCCGCGAAATAAAGCCAGGTGAAATGGGAGTGGTCACCGTCGGGTACATTCATGCAGGACTGAAAAACAACATCATTCCAGATCAGGCGGAGATGGGAATAACCGTGCGCACATACAAGGATGACGTGCGCAAGCAGATTCTGGCGGCCATCACGCGCATCGCCAAGGCAGAAGCTGCAGCCGGCGGCGCTCCTCGAGAACCGCTAGTGGAACGCTACGAAGGTACGGACGCGGTGTACAACGATCCAGCGCTCGCCGAACGGCTGAAAATGCCGCTGGAGGCCGCGCTGGGAAAGAACAACGTTGTGATCGAAGGGCCGATTACACCGTCGGAGGATTTTTCTTACTTCATCGAGCAGGGCGTTCGAGGCTTCTACTTCAGTCTAGGCGGAGCGGATCCGGCCAAATACGCCGAGGCGAAAGCTTCAGGCAATCACCTGCCATCCAATCACTCACCGCTCTTCGCGCCCGATGTGGAGCCGGCGTTGAAGACGGGAATCACTGCCGAGGTTGCCGTGCTGCGGAACCTGCTGCAGTGAGCTGCGGCGGTTCCGTCGGTCTCTGGTTGGATCAGCAATGCAAAGGAATTTGCGCGTGAGACGCTTCTCTGACGCCAACAACGCAAGAGCCGCGCGTGGGGCGCGGCTCTCGTTACATCCAGCGGAGCATCTGAGGTCAAATGGGGTTTGGGGACGATGGCCTCCACCGGAATCTCAAACAATATTCGTCAGATTGTTCCGGTGACCGCCAACGCATTCACGGTCAGCACGCGGCTTTCTTCCCAATCCTGAGCCTCAGTCGCGTTCGCGGAGGTTGGAACGACCAGTCCCGATTCGCTCCCTTGCCGCCAAACTTTCGAGAGATACACCCGCTCTCCATCGCGAACGAACATCAGCTTGGGAGAAATCTGCGAGTTCTCGTCGGAGATCACACCCGTCGCCACGGCGGTATACAGATTCCGTTCGCGGTTGCGCACGATCAGCACACCCGACTGCTCGGAGGCCTTGGGCAGGCCAGTCGCCATTTCGAAAACATAAGTGCCTGCGGGAAATGCGCGATTGCCGACGACAAATTCAAACGGCACCGCTGCTTCCAGGGTGATCTTGCGGCGCGTTTGTGCGTCCGCTGCGCCAGCAGTAATTCCGATCAGCGTGATCAGCGTTGCAACTAGGGGGAGAACTTTTCTGGTCATGTTCGACTCCTTATTTCGTGACATGCCTGGAGAAGTGCAAGACCGCTGCCAAACTCCTTTCTGGGGCGCCGCGACGCAAGTGTTTGCGTTTGCTTGCGTTCTGGTCTCTGTCAAATTTCTTGACGAAAGTGCCACGTGCCAGCTGCCAGCTTTATGAGCAGGAGCCCGCCAGAATTCTGGCACTGCTATAAGTTTGTCGAAGGAGCTAGTGCGAGCGAGAGGAAATACCAAGCTTCTTCATGCGCAACTGCAGCGTGGAGCGTTTCAGGCCCAGGCGCGCCGCGGCGCCATTCGGTCCGGCCACGACTCCATGAGATTGTTCGAGCGCTGCGAGGATCTGCTTGCGCTCCACATCTTCGAGAACATCCCGCATGGGCTGGGAATTGTCGGGGACTACGGATGCAGGTCTCGCAGAGGTCCCGACCGAACGGCCCTTCAGATCAGACGGCGGCACCTTGAGCACCGGGCCGTTCGACACCAGCACCGCACGCTCAATTACGTTCTGCAGCTCGCGAATGTTTCCGGGCCACGAATATCTAACCAGCGCATTCATCGTCTCGGTGGAAACGGTTTCGATCTTTTTGTTCACACGATGCGCGAACAATTGTGCGAAGTGACTGACCAGCATCGGAATGTCCTCGGTGCGTTCCCGCAGAGGCGGGATGAAGATCGGGAACACGTTGAGGCGGTAGTACAAATCTGCCCGGAATTTCTTTTCGTCGACCATGCCTTGCAGATCGCAATTTGTGGCTGCAATTAAGCGGGCATCGCTGCGCTGTGTCCGTGAACTGCCCAACCTTTCAAACTCTCGTTCCTGAAGCACGCGGAGCAACTTGGGCTGAAGTTCGAGGGGGATTTCTCCGATTTCGTCGAGGAAGATCGTGCCGCCATTGGCCAATTCGAAGCGTCCAATGCGTTGTGCAACTGCCCCGGTAAACGCTCCCTTCTCGTGTCCGAACATTTCGCTTTCCAGCAAGCCGGTCGGGATCGCTGCGCAATTTAGCTTTACGAAGGCGTGCGAGGCGCGCTTGCTGCGCTCGTGAATGGCGCGCGCCATCAGCTCTTTACCGGTGCCGGTTTCGCCTAACAGCAGCACGGTGGAATCGCTGGGCGCCACGGTTTCGACGTGTTGCAGCACCGCGCGAATCGTCGGGCTATGGCCGATGATTTCGGCAAAGTTCATCTCGCTGCGAATTTCCGATTCGAGATAGAGCTTTTCCTGGGCGAGTTCGTTTTTGAGGCCCGCGATTTCGCCATAGGCCAAGGCGTTGTCCACCGCGATTGCAACCTGATTGGCGATCTGGGTCAGAAACTCGACTTCATCATTCGTGAAAGCGGCTTCGCGGGTACGGCCCAGATCCAGCGAGCCCAGTATGCGTCCACGACTCGTGAGAGGAAGAGAGCAAGCTTCTTGCATGCCGAGTTGGCGGAAGTCGTCGCTCTCCGGGATGCGCTCGCCGAGAGAAGACGCATGCAGCACGACGGGTTTCCCGGTACGAAATGCAAGGACTGGCCCTGCACTCTCGTGGAATCCGGCTTGCTTCCGGGCAGGACCCGGACCTTCGGGAGATTCATAGGCGTATCCGCGGAGAACGCCGGCCGCGTCCGGCAACGCTACGCCCACAAAGTCAGCCTGCATGACCTGGCGCACGTTGGCAGAGATGGCCAATAACAATTCGCGCAGATGCAGACTCGACGCGATGCTGTTGTTGACGTCGAGCACTAGTTGCAGGCGCTCATTGCGTTTCTCCAATTCGGCTTTCGTTTCCTGCAGCGCCTGGGAATGCAGGGCATCGTCGATGGCCACGGCAATCTGGTCCGCCACTAGCGCCAAGAATCGAACGTCCTCCTCCGAATAAGCGTCGATTTGATCGCTCCCAACGGCGAAGGTTCCGAGCCGTCCATGCGCAGTTGTCAACGGAAACGTCAGATGGCATCGGATTCCGTACTCCTTCAGAATTCCGTGGAGCCGCGGAAAGCGTTTTTCCTCGTCGACGTTCGGGATCACCAGTGGCTCCTGCCTCTCGTAGACCCAGCCAACCGCAGTTCCCTCGGGCGGAAACTCGCTGAAGGGTTCCGAGGGCTGACCGGGAGCCTCGCTGACATGCAAACGCATCAGGTAATGTTGCTGGTCGTAGAGAAAGACTCGCAGGAATACGAAGTTCACCACGGGACGAAGTTCATCGGCCAGGCTGCGGAACAGATCCTTTACATCGCGGTGGGCCGCGATTGCACGCGAGACACGGCGCAGAGCCTGATATCCCTCCTCAGGAAGGGGTTCGCCTCGGCCGGATTGATAAACGGCATGCATCGCGTTGGTAAGGACCGACAAATTCCTGCTCCCAGATTGAGGTGAGTGGAAAGCGAAAGCGCACGGGGCGTTGACAACAACGACCGACCACTTGGTCGGTCGCATGTGCAGATTGGATGTCCCCAACAGCAAATCGGGATGCCTACTCAGAGGGACACTCCGAATGCCGCCCCAGTCACCACAACGGGTGCAGATCACGGGATGATACAGATTTCGCGGAAAGATGGAAATAGAAATACAGCGACCAAGCTAAACCGCAACGGTAACCGAGGTTTCTGTTCGCGTCACGGGCCGGTACAGCGTGTCGCGCTCAATCGGCTCGCGTCCGGCGGCGCGGATCAACCGCTCCAGTTCCTCGCGGCGCATGCCCTGCGGGGTAGTGGCGCCGGCATCGTGATAAATCTTCTCTTCGATGACCGTGCCATCCATATCGTCGGCGCCGAAACGCAACGAGATTTGCGCAATCTTCGCCGTCATCATCTGCCAGTACGATTTGATGTGCGGGAAGTTATCGAGCACGAGGCGGCTGACCGCAATCTGCTTGATGTCGAGCATCCCAGTCGTTTTGGGCAGATGCTGCAACGGCGTGTTATCCGGGTGGAACGCCAGCGGAATGAAGGTCTGGAAGCCGCCGGTTTCGTCTTGCAGGTCTCGTAGCTTCATCAGATGATCAACGCGATCTTCGTCATTCTCAACGTGGCCGTAGAGCATGGTCGCATTCGACTTTAGCCCAATCTGGTGCGCGAGCTTCGCTGTTTCCAGCCACTCCCCACCGTCAATCTTGTGGTCGCAAATGATGTGGCGCACGCGGTCGGCAAAAATCTCAGCCCCGCCGCCGGGAAGAGAGTCCACACCCGAGGCTTTCAATTGTTCCAGGGTCTCGCGGATGGACAACTTGGCGCGGCGCGCCAGATACGCGACCTCCACCATGGTGAACGCTTTCAAGTGCACCTGGGGAAAACGCTGCTTCAATCCAGCGCACAGATCGAGGAAATACTGAAAAGGCAGGTCGGGATGCAATCCTCCGACAATGTGAAACTCCGTGACGGCCTCGCTGTACCCCGAAGCCGCCGTCTCGAAGGCTTCTTCCAGCGCCATGGTGTAGGCGCCGGGCGTATCTTTCTTGCGGCCAAACGCGCAAAGCCTGCAAGCAGCGACGCAAACATTGGTCGGATTGATATGGCGATTGACGTTGAAGTACGTCTTGTCACCGTGCATGCGCTCGCGGACGGAATTGGCCATCCAACCCACGGCTAGGATGTCGCCCGTACGATAAAGGGCCATCGCGTCATCGGCGGAAAGCCGCTCTCCCGCCATGACTTTGGCGTGAATGGGAGTCAGTCGAGAATCGTCGGTCTGAAAAGGATGATAGGGGCGCGCGGCAGCCATCCCTTTGATAATACCGCACACGTTTCTTATTCGGGTGGCTTGACTGCGTGGATGTGTGAGGATGCCTGACACTCGTGTCTCTTGGGCTGATTAGGTAGGTCCTCAGCTATTCGCATGATATGCTATTTTATAGCATTTTTAGCTATAGGCTCATCAAGGGGTAGCCATGAACATTTCTTTAACTCCGGAACTCGAACAAATGGTAGACGCCAAAGTGAAGAGTGGGCGCTACGCATCCGCCTCGGAAGTAATCCGTGAGGGATTGCGGTTGCTCGAAGAGCATGACGCGCTCAAACTGCAGCGCTTGGCGGAAGTTCGGAGAAAGATCGACCGCGGACTCGAACAACTGGATCGCGGCGAGGGCATTCCCGGTCCAGAAGCGCGAGCGCGACTTCGGAGTGCTAGAAGAATAGTAGAGTAGCGGCGATGTCTCCGTACGTGCTTTCGGCCGAAGCTTTGCAGGATTTGCAAGACATCTGGGACTTCATCGCCGTTGACAATGTACGCGCCGCAGACAAGCTTGAGGATAAGTTTTTCGAAACCTTTGAGCTACTCGCTCAGCGGCCTGGGATGGGACATACCCGATCCGATCTCTCGGAGCGGGACGTGCGCTTCTGGCCTGTCAGTTCCTATCTGATTGTTTATCGCAGCCTTCCGACTACGCTCCAGTTAGTTGCCATTCTGCACGGGGCGCGCGACGTGACAGAAGTGATCCGAAAGAGGCAATAAGAGAGTCGTGCAGTCTATCGGGCGACCACGACCTTGTCCTGAACCTGGGCGTATTCGTCTTCCGTCAGGATGTGCCGGGATACGAGCTGATGCGTGTTTGCGAACGGGCGCTCGGCGATCACTCGATCGGCTTTATGGGAATCCATCCCCGGAAGCGCGGCTAGATCATCTTTCGGGGCTTTGTTCAGGTCCACGGCGCGCTTATTTCCGATTCCCTCTTTCAGCCCTTCTGCCACTGCCTTGGTATCGCGCTTAATCGCCGCAGTCTCCTCGGCCGTTTTCTCGCGGATTTGATCCGGACTCTGGTTGGTGCACGCGGCACTCAGTGTTAGCGCTGCAGCAGATAGGATGAGGGGAACGAGTCGAACACGCATGGCACTCGGATGCGATTCCTGGCTGGACGGTTGGCGCTTGTGCAAATTGCCGCCCACTCCCGGTGCGAAAAATGCATCTACTTTTCATCGGATTTGCGTGCCCTTTCTGTCTGCGCCGCTTTGCGACAACGCTGCTTTGCGACAACAAGGAGATTGTTCATGAAGAGAATTCTTCTTACAGTTCTTTCCGGATGGCTGCTGGCTGGGCTTTCATTCGCACAGAATAATCAGATTCCCCCCGGGCAGGCCGCGCAGCCACAAACCACGCAGCCGCAGGGCGCGCAGCAAATTCCGGACTCATCAGCGCCCCAGACCCAATCTCAACCCCAGGCACCGACACAATCGCCCACGGCCTCACAGCCAACAACCGGGCAGCCTCCCAGCGCGAATTCCGCGCCGGCGAACACGGCAAGCAATCATCCCAAAATTGCCCCGGGAAGCGTCATCCCTGTTGAACTAACCAAGACCGTCGACGCCAAAAAAGTAAAGACCGGCGATCAGGTCGTAGCCAAAGTCACGCAGGACATGAAGACCAGCAAAGGCGACGTCCTGGTTCCAAAAGATACGAAAATCATTGGGCACGTGACTGAAGCGCAGGCACGCAGCAAGGAACAGAAAGAATCGCAGATGGGGATTGCATTCGATCGGGCGGGGATGAAAGACGGCAACCAAGTGGATCTACCCATGTCGATCCAGGCGATCATTGGCCAACAGCAGAACAACGCCAGCGCGCCCGGTGGAAACGATCAGGGAGCGACAGCGGCGCCGAGCGCGATGTCAGGAGGCGGCGCGGCTGGAGGACGTCCGGGGGTAGGCTCTGCGCCCACACCGTCGAGCGCGCCCGCTCCCTCTGACAACGCTTCGTCAACCGATCAGAGCGCCAAGAACGCGCAGCCTCAGATTAACGGACAGACCACCGGCGTGATCGGCATTTCGAATCTGTCGCTGACGCCGGGTCCGAATGGAAGCAATGGTTCGGTCCTGACTTCCGAGAAGAACAATGTCAAGTTAGAGAGCGGCACGATGCTGTTGCTGAAAGTGAACCAATGACAGCCTAAAAAAACGCTGCCGCGGAGGTAACGATCCGCGGCAGCATTTTGATTGTCGACAACTCTTCTGAACCCTACGTCCCGCCCTGCAGTTTCTTGTTCGCGATGGGCCGCGCGAAGGCATTCGCGGGATTGTGATTATTGATCTCCATAACCTTCTGGTAGTACATCTTCGCTTGTGCCGAATCACCGGACTTCTCGTAAGCCTGCGCCAGCAAGACTAAATTGAATGGGTCGCGTTGCTCGGCCTTCTGCAAGTCCGCAATGGCCGTCTTGTAATCGCCTGCGTAGAAGGCCACATAACCCGTCAGATAGGGGTAAAAGCGCATCTGCTCGGGATTATTGGCCTTGTCGAGCGCGGCTTTGGCGGCGGCTACATGGTGTTTCGCTTCATCCGCATTGCCGTGGCGGGCGGCAACTCGTGCCTGGGCGCTCTCCCAGCGGAACAGCCAAAGATTTTTGTCGGCTTCGGATAGGTCCGGTTTGCGAGCCACCGTTTCGTAACCCATCTTGTACCACTTGAAAGCGTGGTCGGCGTCGCCTGATTCCAGATAGATGCGTGCGAGCTCGTTGCAAGTTTCAGCCGCACCCACCGAGTCGCCTTTCGCGAGTCGCGCATTGAAAACCTGCATCTCGGGCTCCGATGCTTTAAACGCGTCCGATTGAAACGCATACGAGAATGCCAGGGCGCGCAGAGCCTGTGCTTTCGCGTCAGCCGGTGCCAGTTCGATCGCCTTTCTGAGATGCTCGCGGGCAGCCGCATAATCGCCCTTCAGATCGAGCGCTTCGCCTGCCGCTAGATGCGCTTCATAGGAATTTGCGTCTTTGTCGAGAACTCGAGCGTAGAGCGCCAGAGCGTCATCCTGTTTGCCTTCGTGACTCAGTTTCTCGCCCTGCTGCACCAAATCGGCTGCGCTGCCCGGAGCGGGAGCAGGTTTCGCCGCGGGTTGTTGGGCAAACGAAACAGCAGTGAGCAATAAAAAGCTACCGATAGTACGGAACATGATTCCTCCACAATAAGCCCAGAGATTATGCCACGGGTAGGACCGCAGAGTCAGGAAACGTCACTTCCGAAGAAGCAGGTCGCCGGCCACGAACACGAAGAACAGCACTGAGATCACACCATTCATGGTGAAGAATGCGGCGTTCAACTGGCTGAGATCGTCTTGCGAGACGAGAGAGTGCTCATAGGCCAGAAGCAGAGCGACCACTACAACCCCAGCTACAGCGAACTTGCCCAGGCCGAATGACCACAACAATCCAACCAATAGCGCCAGCATGATCATGTGAAACGCACGCGCAACCCAGAGTGCCCGGCGAATTCCGAGATAGCGAGGAATGGAATGCAATCCGGCATTGCGGTCGAAGTCGAAATCCTGGCAGGCGTAGAGCACATCGAATCCGCCAACCCAGAAAGTCACCGCCGCAGTGAGCAATAGAATTCGTGGGTCGAGCGATCCGCGAACCGCGATCCACGCAGCGGCGGGCGCGATGCCGAGCGCGAAGCCCAACACTAGAT